>FTCZ01008162.1_pt1 | contig 15275 bp, 13 predicted proteins | sample 1658871 | NCBI WGS metagenome assembly FTCZ01 (sample SAMEA3914864, study PRJEB12502) | metagenome | biome: forest; material: soil | place: USA | collected 2012-03-12 | depth 0.3 m
CAGATCGCCGACAGCCGCCTTGGCGACAGCCAACAGTTGCAGCCCGACGATGCGTGCGGCCTGATAGCCCTCTTCCACCGTCGTGCCCGCGCCAAGGCGCCCGACATGGTAGCTGCCGTCCGGCTTTCTCGGACCTTGTCCTGAGATGTAGAGCATATTGCCGACAAGCCGGTACGGAACGTAGGTGGCAACCGGCTGCGGCACGGCGGGCAAGGTGAGGCCAAGGGCCGCAAGCTTTTCTTCAGGCGTCATAGAAATCTCCGCTTTCATCGCCGCATCGGCGCGCCACCGACTTTCTCTGGAGCCGCGCCGAAGGACAAGGCAGGTTTTTTCATCGTTTCCATTTGGCATGCGTCGTGCTCGGGAAACGGCTCGTGGCATCGCTTGCAAGCAGCTTGAGGCAAACCACGAACGAAACGCCGCAGCCCTCTATCAAAGCGCTCAAATCTTGGGCAGAGTGCACGCGGGCTAAGCCAAACAACAAACAATTGGCAGACCACCTGGAAGGACAAGACTATATGGACCGCAGATCATTTCTGAAGACTTCGGCAGGCGCGGGCGCAGCGCTGGCGACGGGGGCAATTTCCGCTCCGGCAATCGCGCAGGGCGCGAAGGTGCTGCGTTTCGTACCGCAAGCCAACCTTGCCAATTTCGATCCGATCTGGGGTACACAATACGTCGTCCGTAACGCCGCGGCGCTGGTCTGGGATACGCTTTACGGCGTCGATGAGAAGCTGATGCCGCAACGCCAGATGGTTGAATCGGAAACCGTTTCCGATGATGGCCTTGTCTGGACCTTCAAGCTTCGTTCCGGCCTGAAATTCCACGATGGCGAGCCGGTGCTGGCCAAGGACGTGGTCGCGAGCCTCAATCGCTGGGCCGCGCGCGACCCGATGGGCCTGATGCTGAAGGCGATCCAGAACGAACTCGTCGCCGTCGACGACAAGACCTTCAAATGGTCGCTGAAAAAGCCCTATCCGAAGATGCTGCTGGCGCTGGCGAAGAACAATGCGCCCTGCTCCTTCATGATGCCCGAGCGCATCGCCAAGACCGATCCCTTCACACAGATCACCGAATATGTCGGCTCCGGCCCGATGAAATTCGCCAAGGGCGAATGGGTGCCGGGCGCCAAGGCCGTGTTCGAGAAATTCGCCGATTACGTGCCGCGTTCGGAGCCTGCCTCCTGGCTCGCCGGCGGCAAGAAGATGCTGGTCGACCGCATCGAATGGGTGATCATGCCCGATCCGGCGACCGCCGCCGCCGCGCTCCAGAACGGAGAGGTCGACTGGTGGGAAAACCCGATCGCCGACCTCGTGCCGGTGTTGAAGGGGAACAAGAACCTCAACGTCGATATCTCCGACCCGCTCGGCAATATCGGCGCTTTCCGCATGAACCACCTGCACCCGCCCTTCAACAATCCGAAGATTCGGCGCGCCGTGCTGATGGGCATGAACCAGGAAGACTATATGCGCGCACTCGTCGGCGACGACGACAAGCTGTGGAAGCCGCTGCCGAGCTTCTTCACGCCGGATACGCCGCTCTACAACGAGGAAGGCGGCGACATCCTCAAGAAACACGATATCGAAGGCGCCAAGAAGCTGTTGGCGGAAGCCGGCTATAAGGGCGAGCCAGTGACTTGCGTCGTCGCGCAGGACCAGGGCGTCACCAAGGCCTTTGGCGACGTGACCGCTGACCTGCTTAAGCGCATCGGCTTCAACGTCGATTTCGTCGCGACGGACTGGGGCACGACAGGCGCTCGCCGCGCCAAGAAAGACCCGCCGGCTCAAGGTGGCTGGAACATGTTCCACACCTGGCATGCCGGCGCCGATTGCATCAACCCGGCCGCTTACACCGCGATCCGCGCCAATGGCGACAAGGCCTGGTTCGGCTGGCCCGATGTTCCCTCTGTCGAAGAGGATGTGAATGCCTGGTTCGAGGCCAAGAACCTCGACGAGGAGAAGACGGTGATGAAGAAGCTCAACAAGGACGCGATGGAAAACGTCGTCTACGCGCCAACCGGCTTCTTCCTGAGCTACCAGGCCTGGAACAAGAAGGTCAGCGGCGTGGTCAAGGGGCCGTTGCCCTTCTTCTGGGGCGTCTCGAAGGCGTGACCGAAACCTTGAGGCCTGCAGTGTCTTGGACTTGATCCGGGACCCAGGAGTCGCTGCCACCTCGCGCCCCGGATCAGGTCCGGGGCGCGAGCACAGCGGTTCTTGAAATAGAAAACGTACCCGCGGGAGACGAGCGAAGCACGATATGTTCAAATTCATCATCAAACGGATCATCGCAACGATCCCCGTCATGGCAATCGTCGCGCTGTTCGTGTTCTCTCTCCTCTATATAGCGCCGGGTGATCCGGCCGCCGTCATTGCCGGCGACCAGGCGTCGCCCGCCGATGTCGAGCGTATCCGCGAGAGTCTCGGTCTCGACCGGCCCTTCCTGATCCGCTTCGGCGAATGGTTCTGGCATGTGATCCAGGGCGATCTCGGCACCTCGATCTTCACCAACCTGCCGGTCAGCGATCTGATCGCGCAACGGATCGAGCCAACCATATCGCTGATGATCCTGACGCTGATCCTCGCGGTGACCATTGCCGTACCAATGGGTGTTCTCGCCGCTTGGAAGGCTGGCACCTGGATCGACCGCGTGTTCATGAGCTTTGCGGTGCTTGGCTTTTCAGTGCCGGTCTTCGTGATCGGCTATGTGCTGGCGTATATCTTCGCGCTTCAACTCGATTGGCTCCCGGTACAGGGCTATACGCCGATCTCGCGGGGGCTTTGGCCCTGGTTCCAGAACCTGATCCTGCCTTCGATCACCCTAGGCACGGTCTACATCGCATTGATTGCCCGGATCACCCGGGCTTCGATGCTTGAAGTGCTCCAGCAGGACTACGTGCGCACCGCCCGCTCCAAAGGCCTGGCGCAGCAGAGCATTCTCTTCCTGCATGCGCTCAAAAATGCCGCCGTGCCGATTGTGACGATCATCGGCATTGGCATCGCACTTCTGATCGGCGGCGCAGTCGTCACAGAAAGCGTCTTCGCCATTCCCGGCCTCGGCCGCCTCACCGTCGATGCGATCCTGCGTCGCGACTATCCTGTCATCCAGGGCGTCGTACTGCTGTTCAGCTTCGTCTATGTCGTGATCAACCTGTTGATCGACCTTGCTTATACCGTGCTTGACCCGAGGATCCGCTATTGAGTGTCATGAGCCTGGACCCGGCCTTCGACCGGAGCAAACTGGCAGTCGCCAAGGAACTGCCTGACGTCCTCAAGCCCCGCAAGGTGCGCAAGGGCTTCGTCGGCTTTATGCTGAACAATCCGGCCATTTCCATCGGCGCAGTGCTGCTGCTCATCATGCTGTTCATTGCGGTCTTCGCCGGCTATCTCGGCACCGTCGATCCGACACAGCTCGCCACCTACAAGCGCACCCGCGTGCCTTCGGCCGCCAATTGGTTCGGCACCGACATGCTGGGCCGCGATATTTATTCGCGCGTCTTCTACGGTGCGCGCGTTTCGCTGATTGTCGGCTTCGCGGTCGCCTTCTTCGCCTCGATTGCCGGTCTGGCGGTCGGCCTGATCTCGGGCACGGTGCGGTGGGCGGATGGCATCATCATGCGCTGCATCGACGGCATGATGTCGATACCACCGATTCTGCTTGCCGTGGCGCTGATGGCGCTGACGCGCGGCAGCGTCGGCAATGTCGTGCTCGCCATCACCATCGCGGAAATGCCGCGCGTCGCGCGCCTAGTCCGCGGCGTCGTACTGCAACTACGTGAGCAGCCCTATGTGGAAGCCGCTGTGGCTGCCGGCACCGGCACGCCGATGATCATCCTGCGCCATATACTGCCGAACACGCTCGCGCCCATGACCGTGCAGGCAACCTATATCTGCGCCTCCGCCATGATCGTCGAAGCCATCCTCTCCTTCATCGGCGCCGGCGTGCCGCCAATCACGCCCTCCTGGGGCAACATCATGGCGGAAGGTCGCGCGCTCTGGCAGGTGAAGCCCTACATCGTGATGTTCCCCGCCCTTTTCCTGTCCATCACCGTTCTCGCCGTGAACCTGCTCGGCGATGGCCTCCGCGACGCGCTCGACCCGCGCATGGCCAAAAGGCTCTGAATACGACATGGCATTGCTTGAAATCGAAAACCTTCAGACGCATTTCCGCACGCCGGACGGCATCAATCGTTCGGTGGACGGCGTTACCTTCTCCATCGAAGCCGGGCAGACGCTCGCGGTGGTCGGTGAGTCCGGTTGCGGTAAATCCGTCACCGCCATGTCGATCCTGCGGCTGATCCCCGAGCCGCCGGGAAAGATCGCTGGCTCAATCCGCTTCCAGGGCCGCAATCTGCTCGATCTCTCCGATAAGGAGATGCGTGCGATCCGCGGCAACGAGATCAGCATGATCTTCCAGGAGCCTATGACCAGCCTCAACCCCGTGCTGACCGTCGGCAAGCAGATCGGCGAGACGCTGCGGCTGCATCAGGGCATGAGCCAGGAGCAGGCAGATAAACGGGCTGTGAAGATGCTGACGCTGGTCGGTATTCCTGAACCTCAACGACGCGTGAAGGAATATCCGCATCAGCTCTCCGGCGGCATGCGCCAGCGCGTGATGATAGCAGTGGCGCTCGCCTGCAATCCGAAACTGCTGATCGCCGATGAGCCGACGACCGCGCTCGACGTGACCATCCAGGCGCAGATCCTCGATCTGATGCGTGACCTGAAAGCTCGCGTCGGCGCAGCGATCATGCTGATCACGCATGATCTCGGCGTCGTGGCCGAAGTCGCGGATCAGGTCGTCGTCATGTATGCCGGCCGCAAGGTGGAAGAAGCATCCGTTCCGGAACTCTTCGCCAACCCGAAACACCCCTATACCGAAGGACTGCTCGGCGCGGTCCCAAAACTCGGCTCCTCACTGCATGGCGAGATGAGCCGCCTTTCCGAAATTCCAGGCATGGTGCCAAGTTTGAAGAAACGGATCGATGGCTGCGTCTTCGCGGGCCGCTGCTACAAGGCGACAGACCTTTGCCGCGAAGTCGCGCCGGGGCTCGAGGAGAAGGCCCCCGGCCACATAGCCGCTTGTCACTACGCGGCAAAAGAGGCGGTGCCGGCATGAGCGCGCATCTCCTAGAGGTCAACGACCTGAAGAAACACTATCCGCTCGGTGCGACGCTGCTCGGCAAGCCGACCGGTTATGTCTATGCCGTAGACGGCGTTTCCTTCCACATCGACAAGGGTGAGACGCTTTCGCTCGTCGGCGAATCCGGCTGCGGCAAGTCAACGGTCGGCCGCGCCATCCTGCGGTTGTTCGATGTCACGGCCGGGCAAGTGGTGCTCGACAGTCAGCGTATCGACGATCTTTCTCTCGGCAAGTTGCGTGCTATGCGCCGCAAGATGCAGGTCGTCTTCCAGGACCCGTTCTCCAGCCTCAACCCACGCATGCGGGTGCGCGACATCCTCGCCGAACCGATCCGCAATTTTGGTCTCGCCAAATCGAAGAAGGCGCTGGACGCCCGCCTCGGAGACCTGATGGAGAAGGTCGGCCTGCCGCGCGATGCGGTGAACCGTTGGCCGCACGAGTTTTCAGGCGGCCAGCGCCAGCGCATCGGCATCGCCCGCGCGCTCGCCGCCGAACCGGAACTGATCATCTGCGACGAGGCCGTCTCGGCGCTCGACGTCTCGGTGAAGGCGCAGATCGTCAATCTTCTGCAAGACCTGCAGAAAGAACTAGGCCTTGCCATGCTGTTCATCAGCCACGATCTCGCCGTGGTCGAGCACATGACGCACCGCGTGGCGGTGATGTATCTCGGCAAGATCGTCGAGATGGCGCCACGCCGCGCGCTCTTCGCCAAGCCGATGCACCCTTACACGGTGGCGCTTCTCTCCGCCGTGCCGGTGCCGGACCCAAAGATCAAACGCGACCGCATCATCCTGAAAGGCGATGTGCCGAGCCCCGTCAACCCGCCGAAAGGTTGCCGCTTCAACACGCGCTGCCCCTACGCTTTCGACCGTTGCCGGAGCGAGGAACCGGCGCTCAGACCGGTGGAAGGCGGGCATCTGGCGGCTTGCCACCTGCATGACAAACCAGCGGCCGAGAACCCGCTGCTGAGCGTTGAGGTGGTGGTCTAGCCGCCTCAACCTCGCATAAGTGCGGTGACATGCGCATCGACCGAGCGGCCAAGGCCGGTAAGGTCGTAACCGCCTTCAAGCAACGACACGAGCCGACCGCCTGCGTGGCGGTCGGCCAGGTCCATAAGCTTCCTCGTCGCCCAGCCGAAATCGGCTTCATCCAGTTGCAGATTGGCCAACGGATCGCGGCGATGGGCATCAAAGCCAGCGGAGATGACGACGAATTCCGGCTGAAAAGCTTCGAGCCGCGGCAGGATCGCCTGTTCGAAAGCCTGCTTGAACACCGCTCCATCGTCTCCGGCGCGCAACGGAGCGTTGACGATGGTGTCGTGCTCGCCGCGTTCGTTGCGAGCCCCGGTGCCGGGGTAGAGCGGCATCTCATGCGTCGAGCAATACATCACGCTGTCATCGGCCCAGAAAATATCCTGCGTGCCGTTGCCATGATGCACATCCCAGTCGATGATCGCCACGCGGCCAATGCCATGCTTTGCCTGCGCGTGGCGTGCTGCGATGGCAGCGTTGTTGAACAGGCAAAAGCCCATCGCCCGATTGGCTTCAGCATGGTGTCCAGGCGGGCGCACGGCGCAGAAAGCATTATCCGCCTCGTGCGTCGCCACCGCATCTACCGCCGCGCAGGCAGCGCCAACGGCGCGATACGCGGCTTCCAGCGAACCTGGCGACATGGTGGTGTCGGCATCGATAACCGCCAGACCGCTGACAGGTAGTGCAGCCTCCAACGCATCGATCAGCTCGGCGGGATGCGCTCGCAGCACGTCGTCGTGCGTCGCCTTTGGCGCATCCAGACGCCGCAAAAGCTGAAATCGCTCTTGCTCCAGCACCTGATTGACAGCGCGGAGCCTGTCAGGCCGTTCTGGATGGCCTTCCGGCGTCCGGTGATCGAGAAAACTTGGATGCGAAATCAGAAGCGTATTCAACTGCGGCTCCAGAATGGCGAGAACGTGATTTGTGCATGCTGTAAGCGCAATGACAAACTGTTGCCGCAATGCAACGTCGGCTTGTTTGATGTTGCCTGCGACATGTAATTTCTCGTTTTTGTAACGACCTCGCTGTAAATCGAGGTCACGCAAGATTTCACATTTCGGAGCGCCTGATGCGATTCGCTCGGCTTGTTGCCGCCACAATCATGATTGCCGCCCTCGGGGCATGCAAATACGAGTCTATTCCGGATCCGATGGTCGGCGGCAAGGATGCCGAGTGGCTGGCGCTTGCGCCGCAGCCGGTGAAGAAGGGCTATGACCCCTATACCAGCCGCATGCGCGTGCCTTACGCCACTAAGGAGGCACCGGGCACGATCGTCATCAATTCTGACTCGAAGTTCCTGTATCTGGTCGAGCAAGGCGGCACCGCCATTCGCTACCAGATCTCTGTCGGCCAGGACGAGTACATCTATCGTGGCGACGCCACGATCCAGCGCAAGGCCGAATGGCCGACCTGGACGCCGATGTCGGAAGCACGCAAGCTGAACCCGAGCCTGCCGGCGCAGGTTCCCGGCGGCCCGAACAGCCCGCTCGGCGCCCGTGGCCTCTATCTCTACGAGAACGGCAAGGACACGTTCGTCCGCATCCACGGCACGAACGAGCCGGAATATATCGGCACGAACGTTTCGCTCGGCTGCATCCGCATGAACAACATCGACGTGATCGATCTTTACAATCGCGTGCCGATCGGTTCGAAGGTGGTCGTCGGCTGATTTTCCGCGGATTGAAGTTTGAAAGGCCGGGCTTGCCCGGCCTTTTGCTTTTTGGTGGCGCAGTTGACATCCCAGTCCATCTGCCCGACCTCTCGATCCATGGCAGACGATATCCCTTTCGACCGTTCCTTCGACGCCGCACCCTATGCCGTTTCACAGATCACGCCGCTGATCCGGCGGGTGCTGGCAAATAATCCAAGCCCTTTCACCTTCACCGGCACCTGCAGCTATATCGTCGGCAAGGGCACAGTCGCGATCATTGATCCGGGGCCGGAAGATGCGCGACAAACCGAGGCGCTGCTCGCGGCAACCAGGGGCGAGACGGTCAGCCATATCGTCATCACCCACACGCACCGAGACCACTCGCCCGGCGCAGCGGCATTGAAAGCGGCAACCGGCGCGATGCTCGTCGGCTGCGGCCCGCATGTCGCGGCGCGCGCCTTGGCGGAAGGTGAAGCCAAGCGGCTCGATGCGGCCGCCGATACGGACTACGCGCCGGATGCCGTGATTGCAGATGGCGAAAGCGTGGTGTTTGGCGATCTCGAGCTAGTGGCGGTTGCCACGCCCGGCCACCCTATGAACCACCTCGCCTTCGCCTTCCCGGCGGAGAACAGCCTGTTCTGCGGCGACCATGTCATGGCTTGGTCAACGACGATCGTCGCTCCGCCGGATGGTTCGATGGGAGCCTATATGGCTTCGCTTGATAAACTTCGTCAGCGTAGCGAGTGCGTCTACTGGCCGGGTCACGGCGGCCCCGTCACCGATCCGCAACGCTTCGTTCGAGCAATCGCCGGACATCGGCGTGCGCGTGAGAGCGCGATACTCCAGCGCATTCAAGGAGGCGATCAGCTGATCTCGGAAATCGTGCCGAAGCTCTACGAAGGCGTCGATCCGCGTCTGCACGGCGCAGCGGCGCTGTCGGTCTTCGCCCATGTCGAGAATCTGGTGGCGCGCGGCATATTGGTGAGCGACGGTCCGCCAACGCTGACAGGCGCGTATCGTGTGACCTGAATCATCGCCTAGACTTCCCAACCGCCAGTTCCACAAAGCGCTCCAGCGCCGCCGTTGCCCCGCGTTTTCGCCAGACGAGTCCTGTCTCGATCTCTGGCGGGTCACCCTCGAAATCGAGGTAACGCACACCGGCGCGTGCAAGATTCCTGAGCGAACGCGGCACCAGCGCGACGCCCATGCCAGCGGAAACCAACGCGATGATCGTCTGCGTCTGGATCGCTTCCTGCACGATGCACGGCTCGGCACCATTGCGGGTGTAATAACCGGTGATGATGTCATGGAAAGCCGGTGCACTGCGGCGGGGAAAGATGATCAGCGGTTCGTCGATCACCTCCGTCAGCCTCACATGGTCTGCGCCAAGCCTGCCGTTCGTCACCCAGTCTTCTGGCACGGCCAGCACCAGCGCTTCGCGCAGCAAGGGATGATAGCCGAGGGTGGCGTGCAGCGCTGCCCCTTCCGGCGCGATGATTAACCCGGCATCGATCTCCTGTCTAAGCAGCGCCTCGATCTGGACATCGCTGGTCGCTTCGCGCAAAAGCACCTGCACATCCGGATAGGCGCGCGTGTAGCGGCTGACGAGTTGTGGCATCAGGCTGTAATCGGCAGTGGTGACGAAGGCCAGCGTCAGCGAGCCGATTTCACCGCGCTGGAGTTGTTGCGCAATGGCCGGGAGTTCTGTCGCGCGCCCAAGCAGATCGCGTACGTAGGTCAGCCATTGCGCGCCGACTGACGTCAACGCCACCGTACGTTTGGTGCGCTCGAACAATCTCAGGCCGAGCTCCTGCTCCAAAGCGGCGATCGATTGGCTGAGCGGCGGTTGCGTCATGCCAAGCCGCTCGGCGGCGCGGCCGAAATGCAGTTCCTCCGCGACGGTGACGAAATAGCGAAGCTGGCGCAGGTCCATCAAGTAATACCTTTAGCGACTGAATAGCGCTTAAATTATATATTTTACAGCCGTTCCAGCAAAGGGGATAAGCTCTACCGGAAATTTGCCCGGCTCGCCGGAAGGGGAGAAAATACAAATGGCCTATAACAAACGCTCGCAGAACATCACCCAGGGCGTGTCGCGCTCGCCGAACCGCTCGATGTTCTATGCGATGGGCTACAAGGAAGAAGATTTCGACAAGCCGATGGTCGGCATCGCCAACGGCCATTCAACCATTACGCCCTGCAATTCCGGCTTGCAGAAGCTGGCCGACGCCGCAGTCGAAGCGGTTAAGGCGGCCGGCGCCAATGCGCAGATGTTCGGCACGCCGACCATCTCGGACGGCATGTCGATGGGCACCGAGGGCATGAAGTACTCTCTCGTCTCGCGCGAGGTCATCGCGGACTGTATCGAGACCTGCGTGCACGGCCAGTGGATGGACGGCGTGCTGGTGCTTGGCGGCTGCGACAAGAACATGCCCGGCGGCCTCATCGCCATCGCCCGCGCCAATGTGCCGGCGATCTATGTCTATGGCGGCACCATCAAGCCGGGCCGCTGGAAGGGTGAGGATCTTTCGATCGTCTCGGCTTTCGAGGCGGTCGGCGCCTATTCGAATGGCAAGATGTCGAAAGAAGATTTCGACGGCATCGAACGCAACGCCGTGCCCGGCAGTGGCTCTTGCGGTGGCATGTACACCGCAAACACGATGAGCTCCTCTTTCGAGGCGCTCGGCATGTCGCTGCTCTATTCCTCGACCATGGCGAACCCGGACCAGGAGAAGGTCGACAACGCCGCCGAATCCGCGCGCGTGCTGGTCGAGGCGATCAAGAAGGATCTGAAGCCGCGCGACATCATCACCCGCAAGTCGATCGAGAACGCGGTTGCGCTGATGATGGCGACCGGCGGCTCGACCAACGGCGTGCTGCATTACCTGGCCATCGCGCACGCGGCCGAGGTTGAATGGAAGCTGGAGGATTTCGAGCGCGTGCGTCGCAAGGTGCCCGTGCTGTGCGACCTGAAGCCTTCGGGCAAATACATGGCAGTCGACCTACATAAGGCCGGCGGCGTTCCGCAGATCCTGAAGATACTGCTGAATGCCGGTCTGATCCATGGTGACTGCATGACCATCACCGGCAAGACGATGGCTGAGGAACTGGAGCATGTGCCGAACGAGCCGCGCGCCGATCAGACCATCATCCGCGGCATGGATGGCGCGCTCTACAAGGAAGGTCACCTCGCCATCCTCAAGGGCAATCTCGCCGTCGATGGCGCGGTCGCCAAGATCACCGGCCTGAAATCGCCGGTCATCACCGGCCCCGCCCGGGTATTCGACGATGAGCAGTCGGCGATGACTGCGATCCTTGGCGACAAGATCAAGCCGGGTGACATTCTCGTGCTGCGCTATCTCGGGCCGAAGGGCGGTCCCGGCATGCCGGAAATGCTCGCGCCGACCTCCGCCATCATCGGCAAGGGGCTTGGCGACTCGGTCGGCTTCATCACCGATGGCCGTTTTTCGGGCGGCACCTGGGGCATGGTCGTCGGCCATGTCGCGCCGGAGGCCTATGTCGGCGGCACGATCGCGCTGGTGCAAGAGGGCGACCAGATCACCATCGATGCCCACAAGCAGCTCCTGCAGCTCGATGTGCCGGAAGCGGAGATCGAAGCGCGCCGCAAGGCGTGGAAGCAGCCTGCTCCGCGCTACACGCGCGGCGTGCTGGCCAAGTTCGCGATGCTGGCCAAGCCTGCGAATGAAGGTGCTGCCACGCCCTAAAGCAAAGACTTTGCGAGAAACGCCACGCTCGTGCCCCGGACTTGATCCGGGGCACGAGCGTGGCATTTTTCGAAATCCATGAGTCCTGGGTCACGCTCGGGGCACGCTCCACCATCTCTCACGAAGATATGATCGCAGCCGCCCGCCAACGCCTTGTTGGCTGGCGGGCAGCCCTGTTCAATGCCGCCAACGATATGGGTGGAGGCGCGACATGGGCATTTCTTCTTCAATAAAATTTCTGGCCATGGCGATGGCTTTTGCCGCCGCCTCATCTGCCGCGCAGGCACAGACTCCTGCCCCGCGTCCAGTGCCGGCCTATATGCTGCCGGCCCCGACCACCGTCAGTTCGCAGATGCAGGCGATCATCGGTGCGCCGTTGCGGCAGAATTGGAACGTGATCCCGAAGACCGGTGAGGAATGGCGGGCGCTCGCCAATGCCGGCGCGCAGCCGACGATCAAGAACCTGCCGGCCCTGCTCGAGCGGATGCACGTCAAGGTCACACCTGGCACGATCGATGGCGTGAAGATCTTCACTCTGACGCCCGAGACCATCCCGCCTGAAAACCAGAACCGGCTTCTGGTCCATGTGCATGGCGGCTGCTACCTCTTGAATCCTGGCGAGGCGTCGCTACCGGAAGCCGTGTTCATGGCGGGCTTTGGCCATTTCAAGGTGATCTCGGTGGATTACCGCATGCCGCCGGACGCGTTCTTCCCAGGCGCGCTCGACGATGCGATGACCGTCTACAAGGCGCTGCTGAAGACCAACGATCCGAAAAAAATGGCGATCTTCGGTGCATCCGCCGGTGGCGCGTTGACGCTGGAGATGATCCTGCGCGCCAAGTCGGAAGGCCTGCCACTGCCCGCCGCGATCGCACCCGGCACGCCGATGGCCGATGTGACGAAAACTGGAGACTCTTTCCACACCAACGAGATGGTCGATAACGTGCTCGTCTCAACCACAGGTTTCTGTGACGCAGCAGCGAGCTTCTATGCCAATGGCCATGATATGAAGGACCCGCTGCTCTCGCCGATCTATGGCGACATGAACAATTTCCCGCCGACGATCCTGACCACCGGCACGCGTGACCTGCTTCTGAGCAATACCGTACGCACGCATCGCAAGCTGCGCGATGCCGGTGTCGAGGCCTTCCTGCAGGTCTTCGAGGGCCAGGCCCACGCCGAGTTCTATCGCGACGACACGGCACCCGAGAGCAAACAGGCTTTCGGGGAGATTGCTGGTTTCTTCGACAAGCATCTCGGCAGATAGCTAGTCGAGCCTCTCAAGAGTCAGAGGATCGCGCTTACCCTCGAAATAGCGGGCAAGCGCGATGCTGAACATATCTTCATCTGGCACGGCTTCAGCAAACAGCGTCATGCTGGAGCAGAATTTCATATCGTCTGGCGAACCCAGGATTTCGCGCGCCGAACGGCCCTCGACTTGCAGCATGGCTTGCGTGCAGTCCTTCAACCGCACACCGAGCAAAGGATGCGCGAGGTAGGCCCGGGCTTCGGCACCCGAACGAATGGCGTAGCGGATCGACATTTCGCTAAATCCAAGGCGGATGATCTGCGGAAAGATGAACCACATCCAGTGGCTACGCTTGCGCCCGGCCTTCAGCTCCGCAAGGGCTTGCTCATAGATGTATTCCTGCGCCTCGACGAAGCGTTGCAGCTCGAAGGGATCGCCGTCCGTCATCTCACTTCGCCTTGGCTTGCGACTGCAGTTCCGTAAGGAAATCGCGCACACGGCGGGCGTTGCTACCGAAATCCCGGTTGCGATAGCGCGAAACTGAGCGGATATCGACCCGCGTTCCGCTGACAAGCGGCGTTAGCCGGATGGCGATGTCATCAGGCAGGCGCAGGATAAGACTACTTTGCACCGCATCGATCCGGCCAGGCGCGCCGCGATTTGAAGGCGGCAGCCGCTCGACCACCTGCCAGCCCAGGGCTTCGATCGTCGCGTCGACGATCGGCAGCGCCTCATCCGGCGGCATATCGAGCGTTACCGGCTGGATGTCGGGATAATGCTGTCGCTGCAATGCCCGCTCTGTCAGGTCGGAAACGGCAGGGATAACACCCCGCCTAAGTGTCAGAGCGGCGCGCGAACGGGAAAAGCCTGGCGGGTTGCCGAGATCGGTAGAGATGTCATGCAACGGCGGCGTGCGCACACCCTGCACAGCCAGCGCTGCGGGCCCGACCAGCAGCGCCAGCGAGAGGAAGAAACCTACCAGAGCCTGCGAAATCCCTCGCGCCCCAATCATCCAGATCTGCCGCAAGGCAATGGCGGCAAGCGTCAACCCGAGCAAGGCCACGACGACACCCGCGCCGAGCACCACCATGCCCTGCTGAAACGGCAGCGCCTGATAACGCAATGCCAGCACTCCCATCGCCAGCACCGCAGCCGCGAACCACGCGAACCTGCGCGCCCAGACGGCGCGCATCGACAAGGGATCAGGAGGCAGCCGGCGCATGGCTCAAGGGATAGTGGAGCTACGATGTTTTGTCAGCGCGGATTACGGGCGGTTTCGCAACCAACCTTTATCGTCGGATAAGCGTCAAAAGTTATGTCCCCGGCAGCCGGTAATCAGACATGCGCTTGCGCAACGTCACCTTATCGATCTTGCCGGTGGCTGTGTGGGGGATTTCATCGACCATGACAGCCGCATCCGGCAGCCACCATTTCGCGATCTTGCCTTGCATGAAGTCGATCACCGCCGGCGGGTCGAGCTTTTGCTTGTCCTTCGCGACGAGCACCAGCAGCGGGCGCTCGTCCCATTTCGGGTGAGCGACGCCGATCACCGCAGCCTCCGCCACATCGGGATGCGCCACGGCGAGGTTTTCGAGATCAATGGTGGAAATCCATTCGCCGCCCGACTTGATTACGTCCTTGGCGCGATCGGTGATCTGCAGGTAGCCATGCGGACAAAGCGTGCCAACGTCGCCGGTATCGAAATAGCCTTCGTCATCAAGGATGTTTTCGTTCTCTCGCCCGTAATAGCGCTTGGCCACCGCCATGCCGCGCACCTTCAGCCGCCCGAATACCTTACCGTCGCGCTTGAGTTCCTTGCCCTCGTCATCGGTGATCTTCATCTCGACACCAAAAGGCGGGTGTCCCTGCTTCGACATGAGGTCGTAGTAGGCGTCCCCCTGCAGCGCTTCCATCGCGGGCTTCACGGAACAGACAGTGCCAAGCGGGCTCATCTCCGTCATGCCCCAGGCATGCAACACATCAACGCCGTAACGTTCCTTGAAGCCGACGAGCACTGCACGCGGACAGGCTGAGCCTCCGATGATGGTGCGGCTCATCCGGCCGAGATTGCCACCGGTCGCATCGAGATGCTGCAACAGGCCGAGCCAGACAGTCGGCACGCCAGCGGAAAGCGTAACTCCTTCCTCGACGATGAGTTGGTGCACGCTTGCGCCGTCAAGCTTCGGCCCCGGCATCACGAGCTTCGCGCCCGTCATCGGCGCGGAATGGCCGAGCGACCAGGCGTTGGCGTGGAACATCGGCACAACGGGCAGCACCACATCCTTGGCACGCAGGCCGAGCGCATCGCCCGCAACCGCCAGCATGGCGTGCAGCACGTTGGAGCGATGCGAGTAGAGTACGCCCTTGGGCTCGCCCGTCGTACCGGACGTGTAGCAGAGGCCGGCCGCCGTGTTTTCATCGACGCTGTGCCAGGCGAATTTTTCATCCGAGCCGACGATCCAGTCCTCGTAAGCCATTGC
>FTCZ01006000.1_pt1 | contig 15264 bp, 12 predicted proteins | sample 1658871 | NCBI WGS metagenome assembly FTCZ01 (sample SAMEA3914864, study PRJEB12502) | metagenome | biome: forest; material: soil | place: USA | collected 2012-03-12 | depth 0.3 m
CTCGCCAGCCAGTTGCAGGCCTATTGCCCGAGAGTGACGCTGCGCGACGGCACGGCCTACTTCAACACCTATGCCAAGGGCTCGACCGCGAAGGCGAAGCCGAAGAAAAAGAAGGGCGAGACCGCGGCTGATGCCGAAGCCGAGGCAGCCGCCGCCGCGGCCGCGCAGACCGGGCCCAACGGCCAGCCGGTTGATCCCGATCATGATCCGACCAAGATCATCTACCAGGCCTCGATTACCGACGTGACGCGCGATTGCAGCCGCGCCAACGGCCAGCTGTCGATGAAGATCGCCGTTGCCGGCAAGGTCGTGCCGGGTCCGATGTTCGCGCCGGGCACGGTCACGATGCCCATCCGCATCGCGGTCCAGCACGGCAACGATGTGCTCTATTCGCAGCTGCATCAATACCAGGTGCAGGTCAGCGATCCCACGGCCGCCACTCAGTTCGTCTTCACCGACACCAATGTCGTGGTGCCGGAGCCCAGCGCGCGCGACTACCAGGCCTATGCCGGCTATGACGAGAACACGCCGGCGCCGACCGACAAGGCGAAGGGCAAGCGCAAGAAGAAGGCCTCGGCGACGCACTGACGCCGTCTCGGCGCGGCATCATTGGCTCAAGCGTCTTCCGACCACTCCGACAATGCCGCAATCGTGCTGTTGAGCTCCGCCCAGCGGCGGATGACCGTCTCGGCGCCCGCTTCGGTCAACACATCGGCATGGCCGGGATAGCTGTGTCCGGCCCCGGTGAAGCCGATGACGCGCATGCCGGCCGCCCTGGCGCCGGCGATGCCATGCACGGAATCCTCGATGACGAAGGTGTTCTTCGGGTTGGCGCCGAGCTTTTCGGCGGCATAGAGGAAAACGTCCGGCGCTGGCTTGGTCTTCTTGCTGGGGATATCCAGCCCTGAAAAGATGCGGCCGGCGAAGAACGGCAGGAGCCGCACCTTCTCCAGCATGAACTCGACCCGCTCGGTGCGCGAGTTGGAGCAGACGGCGCGCGGCGCGGTGACGGCGGCGACCGCCTCGCGGGCGCCGTCGATGATGCGCACGTCGGCGCGCAGCTTGCGGTCGACGAGTTCCTCGGCCCGGTCGATCAGCGAGGCCTGGAACGGAATCTGCGATTTCTCCTCGACCCGCATCAGTATGTCCTTGAAGGTCAGCCCGGCATAGGTCTCGGAAATCTCTTCCGCCGATATTTCGAACCCGGCCGAGGTCAGCAAATCGGCCTCGATGCGCGCGGCGATGATTTCGGAATCGACGAGTACGCCGTCGCAATCGAAAATGACAAGATCTGGCTGGGGCATGGCAATCCGGGTGGTTGGGGAGGGGCCTGACGGCTTAGAGCATGATGCCGAAAAGTGTGAAGTGGTTTTCGGACGACATCATGCTCTAGTTCTTTGGTTTAGAGACGGATTCAGATTTCAGGTCGAATGGACCTGAAATCATCCGGCTCTAAGCGGCGCGGCATACACCAACGGGCCGGTTCGCGCAAACCGCGCGCTTAGGGCTTCACGCCTTCACCGAATGTTTACGCTGATCGGTAACCATAACGGACAGTAAAAACTGTAACGCGTTGCTTTGGGTGTTTTGATGTCTGCCATGCGTCTTGTCGACGAGCTTTCCCACGCTCCCCAGCGGTCCGAATGGCTGGACACGATCCTGAAGGGCGACTGCGTCGCCGCACTCGACCGGCTGCCGGAAAAGTCGATCGACGTCATCTTCGCCGACCCGCCCTACAATCTGCAGCTCGACGGCGACCTGCACCGGCCCGACCAGTCGAAGGTAGACGCCGTCGACGATGACTGGGACCAGTTCGAGAGTTTCGAGGCCTACGACGCCTTCACCCGCGCCTGGCTGCTGGCCGCGCGCCGTGTGCTGAAGCCGAACGGCACGATCTGGGTTATCGGCTCCTACCACAACATCTTCCGCGTCGGCGCCCGCATGCAGGATCTCGGCTTCTGGATCCTCAACGACGTCGTCTGGCGCAAGACCAACCCGATGCCGAATTTCCGCGGCCGCCGCTTCCAGAACGCCCATGAGACGATGATCTGGGCCTCGCGCGACCAGAAGGCCAAGGGCTACACCTTCAACTACGAGGCGCTGAAGGCCTCCAACGACGATCTGCAGATGCGTTCCGACTGGCTGTTCCCGATCTGCACCGGCGGCGAGCGCCTGAAGGACGAGAACGGCAACAAGCTGCATCCGACGCAGAAACCGGAGGCCCTGCTTGCCCGCATCATGATGGCCTCGACCAGGCCGGGCGATGTCGTGCTCGATCCCTTCTTCGGTTCGGGCACCACGGGCGCCGTCGCCAAGCGTCTCGGCCGCCACTTCGTCGGTATCGAGCGCGAGCAGGCCTATATCGATGCCGCCAATGAGCGCATCGATGCGGTGCGGCCGCTGGAAGGTGCCGATCTGACGGTGCTGACCGGCAAACGTGCCGAGCCACGCGTCGCCTTTGTCAGCCTCCTCGACACCGGCCTGATGCAGCCCGGCGCCACGCTCTACGACGCCAAGAAGCGCTGGGCGGCTAAAGTGCGCGCCGACGGCACGCTGGCGATCGGCGACAGCGCCGGCTCGATCCACAAGATCGGCGCCGAGGTGCAGGGGCTGGACGCCTGCAACGGCTGGACCTTCTGGCACTATGAGCGCAGCGGCGGCCTCACCCCGATCGACGAACTGCGCCGCATCGCCCGCCTGGGCATGGAGCGGGCAGGGGCCTGATCGGCCAAAGCAATTCCAGGAAAAGTGTGCAGCGGTCAGGCTCGGCGACTTCGCCGTAGCCTTCCGTCCGGAATTGCGGAAAAACATTGAATCAAGGCTTTAACGGATCGCTGCAAGCGACTCAGATCAAGCCGCAATCCCGAACCGCTCAAGGTCCGCTTTAAGCGTCCCGGCATCGGTGAACAGCACCGCTTGCCAGCCGGCGGCCTTGGCGCCGTCGACATTCTTCTGGCTGTCGTCGATGAACAGCGAAGCCGCCGGGTCGAGCCCGAACGAGGCGACGTGATGGTCGTATATGGCGCGGTCGGGCTTGATCAAGCCGATGTCGCCGGAGACCGTGACGCCGCGTGGTTTTTCCAGGAACGGAAAGCGCTTGCGTGACTCGCGGAAGGTGTCGGAGGCCCAATTGGTGAGCAGCGTCACGTCGCGGCCGTCGTCAATCAGGCCTTCCAGCAGCGCGACGCTGTCTTCATAGGCATGCGGCGCCATCTCGTGCCAGTGGCGGCGGAAATTGCGGATGTTTTCGGCATGGTCCGGATGCTCGGCGATCAACAGCGCTTCGGCTTCCTCCCAGGTCCTGCCGCGATCCTGCTCCAGGTTCCAGGCGCTGGTGCAGACATTGGCGAAGAACCATTTCCGTTCCTCGGCATCCGGGATCAGCCGGCTGAACGGTATGTCGGGATCGTAATGCACGAGCACCTTGCCGATGTCGAAAACGATGTGGCGGATTTCAGTCATGCTGCCTCTTCACTCTGTCTGCCGCTTAATGTGGGCGCTGCTTCTTGGTTGCGCCCGGTATCGCCGCCTCGATTACCTTTTTCATGACCGTGGGCAGCGCTTCCCCGGAAATTTCATGGGCCGGCGACCAGAAATACCCTTGCGGCGCATCACCTTTGATGTGGGCGTGAAAGACTTCGAGTTCGAGCGCGAAATGGGTGAAGACATGCCCGATCTGCCCGGCGCGCCGCCAATCGGCAGGGAAGGGCGCCGCTTCCGCCGTCGTCGCGCCGTCGACCCTCGCGGTCCAGGCGGTGGTCGGCACCTCCGTCATGCCGCCGAGCAGGCCTTTGTCCGGCCGCTTGCGCAAAAGGAGCGCGCCGTCGCCACGCTCGGCAACGAAAGCGGCGCCGCGCCTGAGCGGCTTGTCGTCCTTCGGCAGCCGGACTGGGAAACGCTCCGGGTCGCCTGAAAGAATGGCGCTGCAATCCTCGCGCAGCGGGCACAGCATGCAGCGCGGCCGCTTGGGCGTGCAGATCGTGGCGCCAAGGTCCATCATTGCCTGGGCGAAGTCGCCGGGCCGCGCCCGCGGCACCAGTTTCTCGACCAGCGCTCGGATTTGCGGCTTGGCCTCGCTGAGCGGCGTTTCGATCGAATAGAGCCGGGTCATGACCCGCTCGACATTGCCGTCGACCACGGCCGCCGGCCGGTCGAAGGCGATCGCCGCGATCGCCGCTGCCGTGTAGGCGCCGATGCCGGGCAATTCCCGAAGGCCCGCTTCGGTGTCGGGAAAGCGGCCGCCTCTTTGCGCCACAAGATCGGCGCAGGCCTTCAGATTGCGCGCCCGGGAATAATAGCCAAGCCCGGCCCAGGCCTTCATCACATCCTCGGTGGGCGCCGCCGCCAGCGCCTCGACCGTCGGCCATTTCTCGACGAAAGCGCGGAAATAGGCTTTTACCGCCTCGACCGTGGTCTGCTGCAGCATGACCTCGGACATCCAGACACGGTAAGGGTCGGGCCTTGTTCCCCGTGCGAGCGCGCCGGGCGCGACGCGCCAGGGCAGGTCGCGGTGATGCGCGTCGTACCAGGCAAGCAAACGCGCGGCGATGCCGGTATCCGGAGATACGGCCTGTCGTGATGCCTTGCGGGTCTGATCGAGCGGTGCCATTGATCGGATGAGCTGGGGACTGGAGAACGCACATGGCAGGGAAAAGGCCCTACGGCAATCCCGTTCCGGTGAGCGATCTCGCCACCGAGATCCTCGACCCGGTGCTGAAGAAGCGCGCCGGCATCTCGATCGGGCTGGTGCAGTCCTGGGAAGAGATCGCCGGGCCGCGCCTCGCCAGCCATTCGCGGCCCGAGAAAATCCAGTGGCCGCGGCGCCTGCACGAGGACGACCCGTTTGAGCCGGCGACGCTGATCATCGCCTGCGAAGGCATGGCTGCGCTGCATCTGCAGCACGAGGCTGGCGAGGTCATCAACCGCGTCAACGCCTTCCTGGGCTTCAATGCGATCGGCCGCATCAAGATCCTGCAGAAGCCGGTTCTGCCACAGAAAGCCCGGCCGAAACCGACGCCAAGGCCATTGAGCGAGGCTGAGAAATCGAAGCTTTCCCGAATGGTCGACAAAATCGAGGATGACGGCCTGCGCGCTTCGCTGGAGCGGCTCGGCGCCACGATTATGGGTGAAAAGAAGCCGAAAGCGTCGTAAGAGGCGTCATGAATGCGTCACCAATCTCGCGCATTCGTGATGCTCGCCATCAGGTTTGGCAATTGGATTGGGGATCGCGATGCCTTAATTCGCGCCAACTCTCGCCTTTTCTAGCCCTTGCATTGCAAAATCCAACCGATATCAGGTGATTCGCATGAACCGCGCCCCGTTTGGCAAGACCTTGTCCCGTAGAAACGTTCTGACCACGCTGGCCGCCGTTCCCGCGGTGGCGTTGCTTGCCGCATGCAGCGACTCCGGCGAGGAGGCGAAGGCGGCCGCTGTGAAGCCGGCCGATCCCTCGACATCCGCCAAGCCGGCCGCCACGCCGGCGGCGGTTCAGGTGCCCGAGGCGCAAGGCACCGTCGATATGGCGGAACTGCTCAAGCCCGGCGCGCTGCCCGAAAAGCAGCTCGGCAAGGACGACGCCAAGGTCACCATCGTCGAATATGCCTCCATGACCTGCCCGCATTGCGCGCATTTTGCCATGACCACCTTCCCTGAGTTGAAGACCAAGTATATCGACACCGGCAAGGCGCGTTACATCCTGCGCGAATTCCCGTTCGACCCGAGCGCCGAGGCCGGCTTCATGCTGGCGCGCTGCTCAAAGGACAATTACTTCGCCATGGTCGACGTGCTGTTCAAGCAGCAGCCGAGCTGGGTTGGTGTCAACAACACCAAGGAAGCGCTGCTGCAGATCTCCAAGCTGGCCGGTTTTACACAGGAGTCCTTTGAGTCCTGCTTGACGGACCAGAAACTTCTGGACGATGTGAGAGCAGTCCAGAAACGCGGAGCGGACGAGTTCAAGGTCGACTCGACGCCGACCTTTTTCATCAACGGAAAGACCTACAAAGGGGCGATGTCGATTGAGGAAATGTCGGCCATCATCGACCCTCTGCTCTGACATCCAGGCCGCGCCGAAGCGGTCCGGCTTCGGCGCCCTGGCCTGTAGGATGGGGCGGCGCGAATGAAATTTTCGCGCCTTCGCCTCCTCGGTTTCAAGTCCTTCGTCGAGCCTGGTGAGTTCGTCATCGAACGCGGGCTGACCGGCATTGTCGGGCCGAACGGCTGTGGCAAGTCGAATCTCGTCGAAGCGCTGCGCTGGGTGATGGGCGAAAGCTCCTACAAGAACATGCGCGCGTCCGGCATGGACGACGTGATCTTTTCCGGCTCCGGCGCGCGTCCCGCCCGCAACACCGCCGAAGTCACGCTGTTCCTCGACAACAGCGACCGCACCGCACCCGCGGCCTTCAACGACGCCGACGAATTGCAGGTGTCGCGCCGCATCGAGCGCGAGGCCGGTTCGCTCTACCGCATCAACGGCAAGGAAGCCCGCGCCAAGGACGTGCAACTTCTGTTCGCCGACCAGTCGACCGGCGCCCGTTCGCCCTCGATGGTCGGGCAGGGCCGCATCGGCGAGCTGATCCAGGCAAAACCCCAGGCCCGCCGCGCGCTGCTTGAAGAGGCTGCCGGCATTTCCGGCCTGCACACCCGTCGCCACGAGGCGGAGCTTCGGCTGAAGGGCGCCGAGCAGAACCTCGAGCGGCTGGAAGACGTCGTCGGCGAGCTGGAAGGCCAGATCGAGAGCCTGAAGCGCCAGGCGCGCCAGGCCTCGCGCTTCAAGAACCTGTCGGCCGATATCCGCAAGGCCGAAGCGACGCTCTTGCATCTGCGCTGGACGCTGGCCAAGACCCAGGAAGGCGAAGCGCGCTCCGCGCTCGCCGTCGCCACCACGCTGGTCGGCGGCCGCGCCGCCGCCCAGATGGCGGCCGCGAAGGAGCAGGGCATTGCAGCGCACCGGCTGCCGGACCTGCGCGACGCCGAGGCAGCCGCCGCCGCCGCCTTCCAGCGCCTGTCGATCGCCAAGACGCAGATCGAGGAAGAGGCCGGCCGCATCCGCGCCCGCCAGAGCGAGCTCGAACGGCGGCTGCAGCAGCTCGACGCCGACATCGCCCGCGAGGAGCGGATGGTGCGCGACAATGCCGACATCCTGGAGCGGCTGCGCACCGAAGAAGCCGAGCTCAACTCGGACAATGCGGGTGCTGCCGAGCGCGAGGCGACCACGCGTGCCGCTTTCGAGCAGGCCGGCGCGACGCTGTCGCAAAGCGAGGCGCGGCTTGCCGCGCTGACCGCCGAACGCGCCGAGGCTGCCGCCTCGCGCAATCAGATCGAGCGCACGCTGCGCGAAACCGCCGAACGCCGCGACCGTTTCGCCCGCCAACTCGCCGATGTCGACCGCGAACTCTCCGACATCGTCTCGCGCATTGCCGGCCTGCCGGATCCCGCCGAGAAGCGGCTGCTGGTCGAGGATGCGCTTGCCCGCCTGGAAGAAAGCGAGGTCGGCACTATTGCCGCCGAGCAGGCCGTCGCCGAGGCCCGCGCCGCCGAAAGCGCCGCCAGGCCTCCGCTGCAGGATGCCAGGGCCGAACTCGCGCGCATCGAGACCGAAGCGCGCACCCTGGCCAAGATCCTCAATGCCGCAAGCGGCGATCTCTTCCCGTCGGTGCTGGAGCAGATCAGCGTCGAGCGCGGCTACGAAACCGCGCTTGGCGCAGCCCTTGGCGAAGATCTTGATGTCCCGCTCGACCGCAGCGCCCCGGTGCATTGGGGCGAGAGCGCGGTCCAGCCCGGCGACGCGGCGCTGCCGGAAGGCGTGAAAAGCCTCGCCAGCGTCGTGCGCGCGCCGGCGCAGCTTGCGCGCCGCCTGGCGCAGATCGGTATCGTCGATGCCGCCGACGGCCGCCGGTTGCAGGCGCTTCTGGCCCCTGGTCAGCGGCTGGTCAGCCGCGATGGCGCGCTGTGGCGCTGGGATGGTCTCACCGCGAGCGCCGATGCTCCGACGGCCGCCGCGCAGCGGCTGGCGCAGAAGAATCGCCTAGCTGAGCTCGATGCCGAGGCGGTGCAGGCGACGCGCGTCGTACGCGAGGCCGAGGAGGCGCTGGCGCGCGCCGAGCAGGCGATGCGCCAGGCGAGCGAGGCCGAGCGCAACGCACGCCAGGCCGGCCGCGACGCCCAGCAAGCGCTGGATGCCGCCCGCAACGCGCTGGCCGAGGCCGAGAAGGCCGGCGGCGAGCTGGTCAGCCGCCGCGCTGCCTTGGATGACGCCCGCGCCCGCATCGTCGACAGCCATGAGGAAACGCAGGCCGCTTTCCGCGAAGCCGAGGCGATGCTGCAGGACGCGCCCGATCTCGGCGATCTCCAATTGCAGCTCGAACAGGCTTCCGCCAATGTCTCGCGCGACCGCGCGACGCTTGCCGACGCGCGCGCCGTGCATGAAGGGCTGCGGCGCGAGGCTGAGGCGCGCATGCGCCGGCTCGACGCCATCGGCGCCGAGCGCAAGAACTGGCTGGAGCGCGCCGAGAACGCCTCGACGCAGATCGCCGCGCTGGGCGAGCGCAAGGCGGAGGCCGAAGCGGAGCGTGAACGCCTGGCCGACGCGCCGGACGAGATCGACGCCAAGCGCCGCGCGCTGCTGTCGCAATTGTCCGAGGCCGAGACGCTGCGCCAGGCGGCGAGCGACCGCCTGCAGGAGGCGGAGAACAAGCAGGCCGAGCTCGACAAGGCAGCGACCGCCGCGATCCAGTCGCTGGCCGAAGCGCGCGAAACCCGCGTCCGCGCCGAGGAGCGTCTCACCGCCGCCGACGAGCGGCGCGCCGAAGTCGAGGCGCGCATCCAGGAAACCCTGAACACGCCGCCGCATCTGGTCATCAAGCATACCGGTCTCGAAGCCGACGATCCGATGCCGGACATGGCCGAGATCGAACGCCAGCTCGACCGGCTGAAGATCGAGCGCGAGCGGCTCGGCGCCGTCAATCTGCGCGCCGAGGAAGAGCAGAAGGAACTGTCGGACCGGCTGGAAACCATCGTTTCCGAGCGCGAGGACATCATCGAGGCGATCCGCAAGCTCAGACAGGCGATCCAGAGCCTCAACCGCGAGGGCCGCGAGCGGCTGCTTGCCGCCTTCGAGGTCGTCAACGGCCACTTCCAGCGGCTGTTCTCGCATCTGTTCGGCGGCGGCACGGCGGAATTGCAGTTGATCGAGTCCGATGATCCGCTGGAAGCCGGCCTTGAAATCCTTGCGCGCCCGCCGGGCAAGAAGCCGCAGACCATGACCCTGCTTTCCGGCGGCGAGCAGGCGCTGACGGCGATGTCGCTGATCTTCGCGGTCTTCCTCACCAACCCGGCGCCGATCTGCGTGCTTGACGAGGTCGACGCGCCGCTCGACGACCACAATGTCGAGCGCTTCTGCAATCTGATGGACGAGATGTCGAAGACCACCGAGACGCGCTTCGTGATCATCACCCACAACCCGATCACCATGGCCCGCATGGACCGCCTGTTCGGCGTCACCATGGCCGAGCAGGGCGTCAGCCAACTGGTCTCGGTCGACCTGCAGGCGGCAGAGGCCATGCGCGAGGCGAGCTGACGCGGCTCGCGAAAATATCGGCCTCACTTGGTTGCAAAAATACGACGGATTAGAGTTCGCCGTGGAAGTCGGCTACGCCTGAACCGGGCAGGCCCAGTGGGGACAATGCGCCAACGGGTATGAAACTCAAATTTCACAAATCGAACAGGCTGCTGGTTTTCGCCAACGATATCGACTTTCTGTGCGCTCAGGCCGGCGAGCTGCCGCCCGGCGTGCAAGTCCGCTGGGTTGGCGATGACGCCGATCTGCTGGCAATCGACCATGCCGCGGTGGCGGATGGAGAGCGCAGCCGGTTGGACGAGATGAAAAGCCTTGTTGACGGCAATACCGGTAAGATTGCCGTGGCGTTTCACGGCACCGATGCGGTGGCCTGGTCCATGTTCAAGCCGCGCGAGCAGACGAGCATGCTGTGGCTGCATCTGATCGGAGACGAAAATTCTATTTTCGGTTTCGGCGATTACACGGTGCGGTCGTGGCGAGGACAGCGGCTTATCGGTGCGCTGATCGGGTTCGCCGCCCGGCACTTTCGCGACCTTGAATTCAAGCGGTACTGCAACGTGGCCGCGGTCAAAAACAGATCGGCGATGCGTGTGCGCGCGCGTCGCCGCGACCGGCAGGTTGGCTGGATCAGACGCGTCAGGCTTCCGGGAGGGCTGACTTTCATACGGACCGATCGCGGTAGCGCAATAGGCTTCTTCAGCCGGACAAGGCCTTTCGTCTATCGCTACGAGATGTAAGGGACCACCGTCTCGTGCCGGGCCGATAAAGGCGCTTTCGCCTCCGTCTCGCGCTTCAGGAAACGCTTGTAAAGCGCGCGCCATCCCGTGTGGTCGGTCGACAGAAACCATGATCTGCGCAAATCCCAGGCCTCGCCCATCTTCCTGAGCACGTCCGGTTCCGAATTGGTCATCAGGCCCGCGGTCGGATATACAGTGATTTCGCCGCCATAGAGTTTGCCATCGGCGACCATGAAATCGACCCTGAGGTAATCGCTGTCCCTGGCGAGCTTCCTGGCAATGTCCATGGCCACGGGATAGCAGTCGGGTACGCGGTAGCTTGCCGCGGCAGCCTTGGCCGGATTCTTCGCGACCACGCTATTGGTGACGGTCAGTCGTTTGCCATGCTCGTCGAAGATGGCGGAACGGCATCCTGGCATCTTTTCGCCAAGGTAGATCAGGGTATAGAAGACCTCGCCGCCGAAGAGATGGACCTTCAGGTCCTCGAGCTTCGTCCGGTCGGAAATGACGGTCCTTTCGGCCAGCAGCATCCGCCTGGTTTTCGTATAGGCCCATTCGCCGTGCTTGACGCCGTACGGCCTCGAAAGCCATTTGCGGCAGGTGGCAAGAAATGCCTCCCTTTCCGCCGGCCTTTCGCTGAAGAACCAGTTCGCCCGCGAGCCGGAGCTCGATTTAACGACCGTGTCGGCGCCCATCAGCGACGGCGGCATCTCTGCGGGGTCCGAGCCCGACCACAGCGTTTGCGCAACGTCGATAGCGGGAGCATGAGCGAGAAAGAGCTTTTTCGTCTCGATCTTGTCGCAATAGGCCACAAATCGCGGGTCGTGATCGAAGACCCTGCGCCAGAACATCTTTTCGTTGTAGGTGTCGGGCAGGGCGACGTTCGGCAGGTATCCGAGTTCCTTATAGAAGGAAGAGGCTGCCTTGAAATACAGCATGTAAATCAGAAGATTGAGCGCGCGCGCGACGAACGGCCTCGCAACGACACTGAATGCATTGCCGTTATAAGGCGCGCTCTTGGCTGGCTTCAAAAACCAGCCGGTCGACTGAAGTCTGGGGCGGAACATTGATCTTGCGACAGGAATTGAACTGTTCGGCGCGATGACCCCGCGAAAGCCGGATCGCCCTGAAAATGATGGTGCTACATATTGGGTTCGATATCGACCGGAAAGTTGAACGCCAATACAAATTTCAGAGCGAGTTTTGAGACAGGTCGAAGGTGCGGGCGCGGCCGGCGGATAAAGTCCTACTTCTCAGACGCGGCGGCAGGCGCCGTGTAGCGGCGGCGCACGGCGTCGATCACCAACTTGCGGCTTTCGTCGGCGGAGAGTGTCTTGTCCTTCTCGGCCTCGGCCGCTTCGCGGGCAAGGTCCTTGTCCCTGAGCTGATGGCGGAACCATTTGGAGTAGTCGCCGGCGCGCAGGTGGTAATCCCAGGTCTTGTCGTCGATACCCTCCGCCATCTGGGCGAAGATGATGAGGTTGTGGGCTCGGAGATTCATCGCCTTCTTCGGCCCGGTGAAGTAGAAGCTGCCCGCTTCGTCGAGTTCGCCCTCGGCATATTTGCGGCTGTGCCGCTTCAGCGACTGGAGGGGCTCGTTTGCCTTGACCGTGAACGGCGTCTTGTCCTCCTGCGGGCGCCAGAACAGCACCCGGTCGCCTTTGGGCGTTGGCATGTCCTTTGGCGCCTTGAGCCCGATCTCCTTGCAAAAGCTCTTGATGACGCCCTGGGCCTTCGGACCGAGCGCGATCACCGCCGTCACCAGCTTCAGTGCATCCGTCGAGACTGCTTCCGGATGGACGGTGATCAGCACTGTGCCGGGCAACTCGATCGAAAGGATAGACCGCGTGTCGCCGCGCCGCTTGGGCATCAGGTGATGCGCCTCGTCGATGATCAGCCAGTGCGGCCTTGCGGTGCGGTAGCGCAAATTGCCGAGGCCCGGCAGCAGTTCGGCGAAGAAATCGGGCCGTTCGTCGACCTTCAGCGCCAGCCCGTTGACCACGATGTTGGTGTCCGGCTTTTCGATCAGCTCAAGCAATTGTTCCTTGTTCGGCGTTGTCGAACCGTTGCCCAGCGGTATGGCGCCCTTCAGCCCGTCATAATCGCCCTCCGGATCGAAAATACAGAACTGCATCCCCTTCTCGACCAGCCGCTCGGTGAGCGCCGTCGCCAAAGTCGACTTGCCGATGCCGGAGCTGCCGGCGATCAGCACCGTTTCCGTCGGCGACAGATAGATTTCCTTGCCGCGCGAGGTCCCGAGCAGCACGCCGCGCGAGCGCTTCCTGGCAATCAGATGGTCGCGCTTGATCAGCTTGCGGATCAACTCCTCGACGCCCTTGCCGCGCATCTCCTTGGTGACGAGGTCGGCCGTCTCCTTGACGGCGGGCAGCGCGTTTGAGACCGCGACGCTGCAACCGGAAGCCCTTAGAAAAGCGTGGTCGTTTTCGGCGTCGCCGACGGCGACGACATTGTGCGGCGACAGTTTCAGATCCTCCAGCGCGGCGGCCAGCCCGGTCGCTTTGTTGATGCCTGAGGGCAGGATCATCACCGCGCCCTTGTTGAAGATGATCTCCAGGTCCAGCCCGAGTTTCTTGATGACGTCGAGCACCGTCGCCTGGTGAGGCTCCCAGGTCGCGACGATCGAGCGGCCGACCGAAAGCGGCTTCACGCCGCGCTTCTTCAGCCTGTCGATGAACTCGGCGGAAGGGGAGGGTGAGATCATGCGCTCTTCCTCGCTGGCCGGCGTGTAGATCAGCGCGCCGTTTTCCGCGACGACCTTGTCGAACAGGGAGAGTTCGGGAAACACTTCTTTCAAATCGGCCAGCTCGCGCCCGGTGACGAGGATGAGCTTGCGGCCGGATTTCTTCAGCCTCTCCAGCGCCTTGACGGTGCTTGCGCCGACCAGCCCGTCATGCGCCAGCGTGCCGTCATAGTCGGTGGCCAATGCCATGAAATACATCGGTTGAGCTTCTCCGCTGTCGTCGCGCGAACCGCCGGAGAAAGCCGGCGGCGCGAACCACAACGCGTGGAGGCGCAAAAGGTTTAGGCCGATTGCTTGCGCAGCAGGGTGCGCGGCGTCTCGCCGAGCTCGCGGCGCATCCAGCGCGCCATGTGCGACTGATGCGAAAAGCCCGCGGCTAAAGCCACTTCGGCGGCGCTCAGTCCGCCTTCATCGAGCAGCAGCCTTGCCCGCTCGATACGCCGGCGCACGACATAGCGGTGCACGGTGATGCCGGTGGCCTGCTTGAATGCCTGGCGCAGATGCGAGCTGCTGGCGCCGGCCTCATGCGCCAGCATATCGACCGTCAAAGGCTGGTCGATATGCGATTCGACGAACTCGCGCAGGCGCTTCAACTGGGCGGCCGAGAGGCCGCGCGCCCGATCTGCAACGGGTTGCGTCAGGCCGACAAGTTGCGTGGCCAGCGCCACGCCGATCATCTCGGCGTAGAGCGCGCCGCCCGGAGCGCCCGCCTGCTGCTCGCTTTCCAGTGCCCGGCCGAGATGGACGATGCGATCGTTGTTCATGATGTGGCGCATGTCGAGGCCTGATCGCTTGCCGGATCCCATCTCGAAAGCAGCCTGTTGAAGGACTTGTGGCGCAAGCCGGATTTCCAGCGCCTCGCAGGCGGTCTCGGCCGCGTAGCCGCCTTCCTGGCCGGCCGGAACGAGGTCGATGTCGCCTTCCTGCCGAAGATGGCGCGTTCCGGTCGTGGTGCAAAACGACCAGGTCTTGGCGCTGGCGTGCACGACGATGCGGTGGTCGCCGATCGGCGGCAGCACGATCGCGCCAGCATCGTGGCGATTGCGCGAGACGCTGATATTCGCCGGGGGCAGTGCAAACGGGCCGTGCATCGGACGCTCCGAATTCAAGGCAGAACGTGCTCAAAGATCGGCGTTTCCTGCGCGATTTTCAACGCAGGCCGACAGAGATTTGCCGCATCTGTTCAACATCGATGAGGCTTGGAATGTCTGTATATGTGGTGGTCGGCGCCGGACCGGTCGGTCGCGAGACCGCGCGCCTTCTGGCAAGCGATGGTCACGAGGTTCGCCTGGTAAGCCGAAGCGGCACGGCGTCGGATGGTTCAGTCACGGCGGTTGCGCTCGATGCGCGCGATGCGCAGGGGTTGGCCCGGATCGGCGCCGGCGCCGAAGCCGTCTTCATGTGCGCCATGGCGCCTTACACGAGATGGCCGACGGATTTCCCGCCGATCATGGAGGGCGTGGCCGAGGCGGCTGCAAAGCTTAAGGCGCGCCTGATCGTGCTCGGCAACGTCTATGGCTATGGCGGCGAGGCGCCGTCGCCGTTGACCGCCGCGACGCCGCTTGCCCCGACAAGCGTCAAAGGCCGCGTGAGAACGGCGATGTGGCAGCGTGCCCTTGCCGCCGATGTCCCGGCCCTGGAAATCCGCGCCAGCGACTATCTGGGCAGCGGCGCCGGCTCGTTGTTCGCGCTGATGACGCTCCCGCCGCTGCTTGCCGGCATGCCGGCCACTGTGTCGGGCGATCTCGATGCCTTGCACGCCTGGTCGTTCACCAGGGATGTGGCGCGAACGCTGGTGGCGGCCTCGCGCTATTCGGACGGGTGGGGACGTGCCTTTCTCGTGCCCTCGCAACATGCCTCGATCCGCCAGTTGGCAACGCGCTTTGCCGAGATCGCCGGCGCGCCGGTCCCGCAATTGGAGGTGCTCGGCGAACAGCAACTGGAAGCGCTCGGGCAAGAGGACGCGCTGATGCGCGAGCTGCCGGAAATGGCCTATCTCTATCGCCGGCCCTGCATTGTCGATGCGACGGAAACTGAACGCCTGCTTGGCGTCACCGCCAGCGGCCTCGATGCAATGATCGAGGACACGCTTGCGGTCTGATGCGCCAACTGATCCGTATTCGCCTGCGGCAAGGAGGTCCAACCTCCTGCCAAGGCAAAATTTCGACACGTAGAGAGGATTATTGCGGCAG
>FTCZ01003282.1_pt1 | contig 15259 bp, 12 predicted proteins | sample 1658871 | NCBI WGS metagenome assembly FTCZ01 (sample SAMEA3914864, study PRJEB12502) | metagenome | biome: forest; material: soil | place: USA | collected 2012-03-12 | depth 0.3 m
GCGAAATCGACATCGCCAACGCGGATCGCGCCATCCGTCGGCGAAACCAATCGCACCGCGACCTTGGCCAACGTCGATTTGCCGGAACCGGATTCCCCGACGATGCCGAGCGTGTGTCCCTTGGCGAGTGAAAGCGAAACGTTATCCAGCGCCACCACACGGCGATCGCCGACCTGATAAATCTTGGAAAGATGCGAAAGCTCGATCGCCGGCGCGCCGACACCGTCTGCCATTGCCGCCTTCGCCGCCGCCCGGGGCACAGCGGCTATAAGCTGCTTGGTATATTCGTGCTGCGGGTTGTTCAGCACCTGCGCGGTCTCGCCGATCTCGACCATCTCTCCCGCGCGCATTACCGCGACACGGTCGGCAACCTCCGCCACCACGCCGAAATCATGCGTGATGAACAGGACGCCATGGTTCAGCCGGTCCTTCAACTCGCGGAACAGCTTTAGAACCTGCGCCTGCGTCGTCACGTCCAGCGCCGAGGTCGGCTCATCAGCAATCAGTACGGCCGGGTTGAGCGCCAGCCCCATCGCGATCACCACGCGCTGGCATTGCCCGCCGGAAAGCTGGTGCGGGAAACTGTCATAGATGCGCGGCGGATCGGGCAGGTGCTTGCGCTCGAAAAGCTCCAGCACGCGGGCGCGGCGTTCTTGCGCCGTCATCGTGCTGTGCAGTTTCAGCACTTCCTCGACCTGCGCGCCAACCTTGATCGCCGGGTTCAGCGCCGCCATCGGCTCCTGGAACACCATGGCGATCTTGTTGCCGCGCAGCTTCCGCCGCTCGCCTTCCGACATCGTGACGATGTCATCGCCACGAAACAGGATCGAGCCGCTCTCGATCTTTAGCCCCTTGGCGACAGCGCCCATGATGGCGCTCGACAGCACCGACTTACCGGAGCCGGACTCGCCGACAACGCAGAGGATTTCGCCGGCCTTGAGGTCGAAGCTGATATTATTGACCGCAAGCTTGCGGTCCGCGCCACGGGGCAGCGCGACGTTGAGATTCTTGACGACCAGCAGCGGTGCGGTGCTCTCGCTCACGACGGCACCACTTTCTTCGCGGCTTCCTGCAACCCGTCCGAAAGCAACGAGAGGCCGAGCATCAGCAACGAAATCGCGATGCAGGGGAACACCACCATATGCGGGAAGACGATCGCCATCGCCTTGCCATCCGCAACCATCGAGCCCCAATCCGGCGTCGGCGGGGGAAGCCCAAGGCCGAGGAAGCCGAGCACGCCGATTGTGATCGCCGTATAGCCGAGCCGCAGGCAAAGGTCCGCCAGCAGCGGCGCGGTGGTGTTGGGCAGGATTTCGCGCAACATCACGGCGAGGTGGCTCTCGCCCTGCGTGATCGCGGCGGCGACGAAATCGCGGCCGCGCAAATCCATCACCAGCGCGCGGGTGATGCGGAACACCGCCGGTGCGCTGCCGAAGGAGACAGCGATGACGATATTGGTGCCTGACGCGCCGAACGCCGTGATGATGATGATGTAGAGCACCATGACAGGAAACGAGAGCAAGGCATTGGCGAAGAACGACATGATCGTATCGACCGTGCCCTGGAAATAGCCTGCCAGCAGCCCCGTCATCACGCCGATGATGAAGGCGGCGGCCGTGGCGATCGTCGACCAGAGCAGCACGGTGCGCGTGCCATAGATCATCCGCGAAAGGATGTCGCGGCCGAGCAGGTCGGTGCCCAGCCAGAAATGTCCGCCATCTGGCGCCACGGCGCCCGGCAGTTGCAGCGGCACGATGGTTTTAAGCGGATCGAACGGCGCGATTAGCGGCGCGAAGAATGCGACGAAAACGAACATGATGACGATCGCGAAACCGACCATTGAGGCCGGGCTGCGGAGGATGGCGCGCAGCAGCTTCACAGGTTGGCCTTTGCCGAGGCGGCGGTCGTGAAATCGACGCGCGGGTTGAGCCAGACATAGGCGAGATCGGACAGAAGCTGCGTGCCGACCACTGCGATCACCGCCACCATCGTGCCGGCCTCGATCAGGTAGACGTCATGCTGGAGCGAGGCCGTGTAGAGCAGCGTGCCGAAACCGCGATAGCCGAAGAAGGCTTCGACCACGATCACGTTGGAGAGCAGCCACGGGATATAGAGCATGATCACGGTGACGGGCGCGACGAGCGCGTTGCGCAGCGCATGATGTAGCACGATGCGCGGGAAGGAAGCGCCCTTCATCTGCGCGGTGCGGATATAGGGGCTCGCCATCACCTCAACCATCGAGGCGCGCGTCATGCGGGCGAGGTAGCCGGCGCCAGCGAGCGTCAGCACCATCACGGGCATGACGATTTCCTTCCACTCGAAGCCCGTCGTCATCGCGCTCGCGCCCGGCAGGAGCCCAAGCCAGAACACGAAAATGGCGGAAAGGAAGACGGCGCTGGCGAATTGCGGGATCGAGGTCGTGGCGATCGAGAAGATCGAGATCACCCGGTCGAACCAGGAGCCCTCGCGCATGCCGGCGAGCACGCCGAGCGCCATGGCGAACGGGATCATGATGGTGAGTGACAGGCCGGCGAGGATCACCGATTGCCAGAGATAATCGCCGATCATCCGCATGACCGGTTCCTTGAAATGGGTGGATGTGCCCCAGTTGCCGGTCAGGAACTGGAACAGCCAGCGGAAGTAGCGGAGAAAGAACGGGTCGAGATAGCCGTTTTCCTGCAACCAGGCATGGCGCTGGTCCGGCGTCGCGAACTGGCCGAGCACATGGGTCGCGACATCCTCGCTATTGTATTCGAGCGCTGTGAACACGATGAACGACACCGCGATCATCGTCGCGAACATCACGAGCAGGCGCTTGGCGATGAAACGGCCCAAATTTTTCTTCCCAAAACACGACCCTCATCCTGAGGAGCGATCCAAAGGATCGCGTCTCGAAGGATGCTCCAGAAATTTCTGGAAGCGCCCTCGTGCTTCGAGACGGCCGCTTTGCAGCCTCCTCAGCATGAGGGCTCGCGCCGGAGGTCGTGACCTCCGGCGCAGCATCTACGGCTCAAGCCGCCAGCCAGACCTCATGCATCTTGAAGAAGTCCGACGGGTGCACGCGGTAATTGCGCACCTTGGGCGAGACGGCGGTGATCTTGTCGAGCCAGAAAGGCTGCACCATCACGGCCGCGTCCTGCAGGATCTTCTCGGTCTTTTCCATATGGACCGAGCGCTTCTTGGGGTCGATCTCGGCCATGGCGAGGTCGAGCGCCTTGTCGAAATCGGCATTGCCGTAGCCGCTTTCGTTCCAGGACGCGCCGGTGCGATAGGCAAGGTCCATCGCGATCACGCCAAGCGGGCGATGCGCCCAATAGGTCATGCCGAAGGCAACCTTGGTCCAGACCGGCCAGTATTGCGCCGCCGGCACGACGTTCAGCTTCAGCCGGATGCCGGCTTCTGCGAGGCTCTGCTGCAGCACCTGCGCGGTGTTCTGCTCCCAGATACCCTGCGTGTTGCCGACCATCAGTTCGATGTCGATGCCATCTTTGTGGCCTGCTTCCGCCAGCAGCGCCTTGGCCTTGGCGACATCGCGCTTGAACGGCGGCAGCTTGAAATATTCGGGATGGAACGGCGCGACATGGTGGTTCTCGCCGACCGAACCCTGATTGCGGATGCCGAGTTCGAGCATCTTCTGGTTGTCAGCGGCGAGCACGATCGCCTGACGCACGCGCACGTCGTCGAACGGCTTTTCCGAAGGCCGCATGCGGATGCAGACCGTATTGGCGGCCTTTTCCCTGAGCAGCTTCACCTGCGGCAGTTTCTCGACGAGGTCGAGTTCCGTCACCGAGACGCCGTAGAGGATATCAACCTGGTTGGCGACCAAAGCTGCGACATGCGCCTGGCGATCGTTACCGAGGTTGATATAGCGGATTTCGTCGAGATAAGCCGGCTTGCCCCAGTAGCCATCGCGCTTCTTCAAGGTGGCGCGCTGGGCGACCGCGTAGTCGACGAGCTGGAATGGCCCGGTGCCGATCGGGTTCTTCGGCCAGTTCGAGCCTTGCTCGTCGAACTTGCGATGCACGATCGGCGCGTTCTGAGCATAAAGCATCTCGGGGATCGAGAGCACGGCCTTGTCGAGCACCAGCGTGATCTCATGCGTGCCGGTCTTCTCGACGCTCTTGATCATCGAGAACGACGTCTTCAGGTTCGACTTCGAGGTCGGCGCGGTCCAGCGCTTGAAGTTGAACAGCACGTCCTCGGCGTCAAAATCATCGCCGTTCGACCATTTCACGCCCTTGCGGATGTTGAACACCCAGGTCTTCAGGTCGTCCGATGGCTTCCAGCTTTCTGCAAGATAAGGCTTGGAGATGTTATCGGCATCGACCTCGACGAGATATTCGAGCGATTGCCGATAGATATTCGAGCCGTCGATCCACTGCGACAGCATCGGATCGGTGATCTCCTGGATCTGTGCCTGGAAGCGGCAGACACCGCCCATGCGGGGCGTTTCCTGCGCCTCGGCCGGCGTCACCACCCCGCCGATCGCTCCCTTGAGGAATGTCTCCGCGCTCGCCACCGCGACGCCAAGGAACGCGACCGTCCGCAGGAACTGCCGGCGCGAGATTTCACCCTTCACGACCTGCGTGGACAGGCCGTCCACAGCCGGATGCAGCGGGCTTCCGTCATTATTCTTCAGAATGCTCATTTTCCCCTCCTCAGGCCCGGACCGCTTCTGGCTGGATCATTTCTATTGTGACCATCCACGGCAGGCTAACGCAATGATCGATTTCAGCTTTCTTCGGTCTTCTCCCGTGTCGAGGAGAAACGGTTGATGAGCCAGCTACGGAACAGCGCCACCGGCTCGGAATTCAAATCCTCCGGATAGATCTGGAGGTAATAGCCAAATCCGTCGTTCAGCATTTGCGGAAACGGCTGCACCAGTTGCCCGGAAGTGATCTCGGCCTGGAACAGCATCGGATCGACCAGCGCGATGCCTTCGCCCGCCAGCGCATATTGCACGGCGAGCATCGCGGTATCGAACACAAGCCCGCGATCCACATCGATCTCGGGATGGCCGATCTGTCGGGTGAACAGGCTCCAGCGATGGTTGCGCGGCCGGTTGTCTAGCCGCACATGCAGGATGTCATGGGCGGCAATGAAGCTCTCCGGGCTATCCTGCGGCCCTCTCGCCCATAAATCCGGATGGCAGAAGATGCCAAGCCTTGCGCTCCACAGCAGGTCGAAGATCGAATCCGTGACCTTCGGCTCGGAATAAATGACCGCGATATCGGTCTCGTCGTCCTGGTTGGTGCCGATGCCGCTGTCGATATCGAGCGTGATATCCGGATGCGCTTGTCGGAAGCCTTTCAGGATCGGCACGGCAAGCTGATAGGCGAAGGTCGAGGCAAGGCGCACCTTCAGCGCCCGGCGCGGCGAGCCGCCTTCCTTGCGCACCTCTTCCAGCGCTTGGTCTATGCGGTCGAAGGATTTTGCGACGACGGGAAGGAGATGCTGGCCGGCCTTGGTCAGCACGAGCTGTTGCGGACGACGCTCGAACAGCGGCACGCCGAGGAACTTCTCCAGCATGATCACATGGCGGCTGACCGCGGATTGCGCGACCGTCAGGCTATTGGCTGCCGCGGTAAAACTCAAATGCTTGCCGGCCACCTCGAAGGCGCGCAAAGCATTGAGCGGCAGCCATTTGCGATCCATCAGATTCCTTTTGCCTCGCGGTTGAGCCGAGTGCGCGCGAGCAGGTCCTCGTTTAGCGAATAACCAAGCCCCGGCACCTCAGAGAGCACGATATTGCCGTCCGCGTCCACGTCGAGCGGCGTCTCCATCATGAAGTCGCGCCGGGCCAGCGACCATTCCGGTGGATCGAAGGGGAACTCGACGAAGGGCGCGTGACACACGCCGGCTGTCAGGTGGCAATTCGCCACCACGCCCATGCCGTTGCTCCAGGTATGCGGCGTGAAGACGAGATTATGCTCCGCCGCCATCGCCGCAACACGCCGAAGGCCGGTGATGCCGCCGACCAGCGCGGCATCGGGTTGGAGCACATCGAGGCAGCCTTCGGTGATCAGGTCGCGGAATTCGTAGAGTTCGCGCGTCATCTCGCCACCGGCGATACGGATATCTGTCATGTCGCGCAGGCGGCGCATGCCTTCACGATCGGAGCGGTGCAGCGGCTCCTCCATCCAGTAGACTCCGAGCTTTTCGAGCTCGCGCGCCACCGGAACGGCATCCTTCAGCGACCAGGAGGGATAGGAATCCCAGGACATGCGCCAGCCCTGGTTGCAGTCGACCATCAGGTCGAGCTTCGTGCCGACGCGTTTGCGCACGGCTTCCAGTGCCTTGATGTCATCGCGCCAACCGCCACGGTGAAAGCGGATTTTCAGCGCCTTGAAGCCGCGCGCCAGATAGGCCTCCGCCGCATCAGCCAGCTCTTCCGGCTTCCGGAGCGTGCCTGACGAAGCATAGGCTGGCACCGTATTGGAAAGCCCGCCGAGCAACCGCCAGACCGGCTGTTTGGCGATCTTGCCGGCGAGGTCCCAGAGCGCGAGGTCGAGCGGCCAGCAGCGACCCCAGTGGAACTGGATGTTGTTAAGGATGCGCCAGTGCCTTTCGATGGCCAGTGCGTCCTGCCCGACGAAAAGCTGCTCGTGGCCCTCGAAACCGAGCATGACGTCGCCCGAGCCGACGCCGGTGATGCCGGCATCCGTCTCGACGCGCACGATGGTGGCGTCGAAGAAATGGCGTGGCCGGGTATCCCAGCTCGCATTGAACGGCGGGTCCATCGGCAGGCGATGGTGCGAGATTTTGATGTCGGTGATCTTGATGGTCATGGATGATCTTTTTCGAGCAGGATGCGGGTCGCGAAGCCGACCATTTCGCTGCGGGTCGGTGGCTTTACGTTGGAATTGAGCATCGGCGCGTTTTCGGGCTGCTCCATCTGCCGCACCAGCGCATCGACGCCAACGCCGGCAAAACGGTCGCCGAGATCGCTCGTGAGGCCGACTGCGTGGAAAAGGCGCTCATAGGCTGCGATAAAGCCATCGGCGGAAGCGGATGCACCCATGGCCGCGGCGCAGGCAGCGAACGCTTTGGGATTAGCTCCAACACTCCACGGCAAGGTTTTCAGCATGGCGATGCCGACCGCCAGCCCGTGATGGATCGGCTTCAGCGAGGCCATGGCGTGGCCGATATTATGGGCGATCGCGGTGCCGGCATTGTCGATCGCCACGCCGGCGAGCGTCGCCGCGCGTTGTAGCGCGTCGCGTGCTTCGAGGTCGCCGCCATCAGCGACGGCTCGCTGCAGGTTGTCGGCCACCAGCTTGATCGCGGCATGCGCATAGACGTTGTTCGCCGTGCTCGCGCTCCGGTTGGTCGCGGCCTCCACCGCATGCACCAGCGCGTCGATGCCGGTCGCGGCTGTCAGATGCGCTGGTAGCGAAGCCGTCAGTTCCGGATCGAGCACGATCGCATCTGCCTTGATCGCTTCACCCCAGAGCCAGACCTTGGCCTTGTCGGCGCGCGTCAGCACGGAGGTGCGCGTCGCTTCCGATCCGGTGCCGGAGGTGGTCGGGACGCAGATGCTGCGCAGCCGCCCGGCCGGGAAATCCTTGCGGCAGAGCTCGTAGGCGGCAGCCGACTCCGTCTCGCCCGCAATCGTCGCAACCGCCTTGCCAAGATCGAGCGCCGAGCCGCCGCCGAGCGAGACGATGCAATCGGCTTTCGTTTTCCGCGCCAGCTCTGCTGCCGCATCCGTTTGCGCGATGGTCGGATCGCTGGAAAATTCCGAGAAGGTCGTCACCGTCCGCGCAGCCTTGGTGAGCAGCGCGACGATCTCGTCGACCATGCCGGTTGTTTTCAGCCCGCCATCCGCCACCAACAGCACGCTGCCGGCCGCGCCGACAAGCTCCGGCAACGCGGCGCGCGCGCCGATGCCGGTAGCGAGTGGCGGAACGGAGCTAAGCGAGACGTGAGCCATGCCAATCCAGATTAAAAATGTTCAAAGGCAATGTCGGGGCAGGGCGGCGTCAAGCAAACCATCATTGCCAGATGGCCGCATGCAAAAAATCGATCCAGACGCGGCAGCTTATCCGTTGCCCCGCGTTCCTGCGCGGGCTAGCCATAGAGCATGATCAGGAAAAGTGGTTGCCGGTTTTCCGTCCGATCATGCTCTGAGCGCAAATAGAGCCAACGGTTGGAGAACCATGCGCTATTCGATTTTCTCGCTGCTCGGCCAGGCGCTGCGCGGCCACAAGGACTGGACGCCCGCCTGGCGCGAGCCGGAACCGAAGCCCGAATACGATATCGTCATCGTCGGCGGTGGTGGCCATGGGCTGGCGACGGCCTATTATCTCGCCAAGGAACACGGGCTGAAAAACATCGCCGTGGTCGAGAAGGGCTATATCGGCTCCGGCAATGTCGGCCGCAACACGACCATCATCCGCTCCAACTACCTGCTGCCCGGCAACACGCCTTTCTACGAGCACTCGCTGAAACTCTGGGAAGGGCTGGAGCAGGATTTCAACTACAACGCCATGGTCAGCCAGCGCGGCGTGCTGAACCTCTGCCATAGCGACAGCCAGCGCGACGCCTATGCAAGGCGCGGCAACGCCATGCGGCTCGCCGGCGTCGACGCCGAACTCCTGAGCCGTGCCGAAGTGCAGGCGCTCTGCCCGCAGCTCGATTTCGACAATGCTCGCTTTCCCATCAAGGGCGGCCTGCTGCAAAAGCGTGGCGGCACGGTGCGGCACGATGCCGTCGCCTGGGGCTATGCGCGCGGCGCGGATAGCCGTGGCGTCGATATTTTGCAGAACACCGAAGTCACCGGCATCCGCGTCGAGAACGGCCGCGCTATTGGCGTCGAGACGACACGCGGCTTCATCAAGGCAAAGAAGATCGGCCTTGCCGCCGCCGGCAACACCTCCCGCGTCGCTTCGATGGCCGGCCTACGCCTGCCGATCGAGAGCACGGTGTTGCAGGCTTTCGTATCAGAGGCGATCAAGCCGCTGGTGCCGAACGTCATCACCTTCGGCGCCGGCCATTTCTACATCAGCCAGTCCGACAAGGGCGGGCTTGTCTTCGGCGGCGACATCGACGGCTACAATTCCTATGCCCAGCGCGGCAACCTGCCGGTGATCGAGGACGTGATGGAGGAGGCGGTCGCCGTGATGCCGTCGATCAGCCGCGTGCGCGTGCTGCGCCACTGGGGCGGTATCATGGATATGTCGATGGACGGTTCGCCCATCATCGACAAGACCGGTATCGATGGGCTCTACCTGAATTGCGGCTGGTGTTACGGCGGCTTCAAAGCGACGCCCGCCTCCGGCTGGTGCTTCGCCCACCTGATCGCTCGCGATGAATCGCATGAGGTTGCCAAGCTGATGCGGCTCGACCGTTTTCGGACCGGCTACCTCATCGATGAGCCCGGCACCGGCGCTCAGCCGAACCTGCATTGAGGGGCCGATAAAATGCGCATCAACTGCCCCTATTGCGGCGAACGCGACTATCAGGAATTTTCCTATCTCGGCGCGGCGAGCCTCAAGGATCGCCCGGACGCCAACGCAGCCGACGCGAAGGAAACCTTCTTCGATTACGTCTACCTGCGTGACAATCCGGCCGGCGCCAACCGTGAGCTGATGCATCATCAGGCCGGCTGCCGCTCCTGGCTGATCGTCACCCGCGACACCCGCACCCACGAAATCCTCTCGGTCGAGATGGCTAATGCCGAGGTGAGCGCATGAGCGTTCCGTTCCGCTTGCCTGATGGCGGCCTGATCGACCGCAGCGCCGCGCTGCGCTTCAGCTTCGATGGCATGGATATGATCGGACAGGCCGGCGATACGCTGGCTTCCGCGCTTCTCGCCAACGGCATCCGCCTCGTCGCCCGCTCGTTCAAATATCACCGCCCGCGCGGCATCCTCTCGGCCGGATCGGAAGAGCCGAACGCGCTGGTCGAGTTGCGCTCCGGCGCGCGCCGCGAGCCGAACACGCGGGCGACGGTTGCCGAGTTGTTCAACGGCCTCATAGCGACCAGTCAAAACCGCTGGCCCTCGCTCGGTTTCGATGTCGGCGCGGTCAACAATCTGGTTTCGCCTGTCCTCGTCGCCGGGTTTTACTATAAAACCTTCATGTGGCCGGCCCCGCTTTGGGAAAAGCTCTACGAACCGGCGATCCGCCGCGCTGCGGGCCTCGGCAAGGCCGCAGCGGTGCCCGATCCTGACCACTACGAAAAAAGTTTCGCGCATTGCGATCTGTTGGTCATCGGCGCCGGCCCTGCTGGGCTGATGGCGGCGCTGACCGCCGGCCGCGCCGGCGCGCGCGTCATCCTTTGCGATGAGGATTTTCAGCTTGGCGGCCGCGCCAATGCCGAGCAGGACGAGATCGATGGCCAGCCGGCGCAACGCTGGGTGCGGCAGGCGGAAGCCGAGCTCATCGCCATGCCGGATGTGCGCATCATGCGCCGCACGACCGTCTTCGGCGTCTATGATCACGGCACCTACGGCGCGGTCGAGCGCGTTTCGGATCATCTCGCCGAGCCGCGCCCGCATCAGCCCCGTCAGCGCGCTTGGCGCATCATCGCGAAGCGGAGCATTCTGGCTGCCGGCGCGATCGAGCGTCCCCTGGTCTTTGGCGGCAATGATCGCCCCGGCGTCATGATGGCTGGCGCTGTCCGCACCTATATGAACCGCTACGCTGTTGCGCCCGGCAAGCGCCTCGTCGTCTTCACCGCTGGCGATGACGGCTGGCGCACGGCGCGCGATGCCGTCGCCGCTGGCCTGCATGTTGATGCGCTGGTCGATACGCGCCGCGAGGCGGGCGATGCCGCACTCGTCGCCAAGCTCGCCGCTGCCGGCACGCGCATCGTGCTCGGTGGACAGGTGATCGCGACCGAAGGCGGCAAGGTGCTCTCCGGTGTCACCATTCGCGACGCAGCGGGCCGGGAGATCAAGGCGGAAGCCGATTGTCTTGCTGTCTCCAACGGCTGGAGTCCCGCCGTTCACCTCACCTGCCATCTCGGCGGCAAGCCGGTCTGGAACGAAGAGAAGAGCGCCTTCCTGCCTGGCGCATTGCCGCCGGGCATGCGCGTGGTTGGCGCGGCAAGCGGCGCGCTGACACTTGGCGCGGTGCTTCGCGAAGGCGTCGCGGCGGCACAGGCGAGCCTCGGCGAGATCGGCTTTCCCGCGGCGAATGCCTCCGTACCGGAAGCCTTCGACGAGCCTGCCGCCGTATCGCCCGTCTGGCATGTCGCCGACAGCCGCGGCAAAGCCTTCGTCGATTACCAGCACGATGTGACGACCAAGGATATCACCCTTTCCGCGCAGGAGGGCTTCCGCTCCGTCGAGCACATGAAGCGCTACACCACGCTCGGCATGGCGACGGACCAAGGCAAGATCTCCAATGTCAACGGCCTGGCTCTGCTGGCCGAGGCGCGGGGGCAATCCATCGCCGAAGTCGGCACCACCGTCTTCCGCCCGCCCTACACGCCGGTGACGATCGGCGCGCTTGCTGGTCACCACAAGGGCAAGGAGTTCCGCCCGACGCGCCTCACCGCCTCGCATGGCTGGGCGGCCGAGAATGGTGCTAGCTTCGTCGAGAGCGGTGCCTGGCTCCGCGCCGAATGGTACACAAAGCCCGGCGAGACGAGTTGGCTGCAAAGCTGCAATCGCGAGGTTATGGCGACGCGCAACGGCGTCGGCGTCTGCGATGTCTCGACGCTTGGCAAGATCGATATCCAGGGCCGCGATGCCGGCGCTTTCCTCGATCGCGTCTACACCAACACCTTCTCGACGCTTGCCATCGGCAAGGCTCGCTATGGGCTGATGCTGCGTGAAGACGGTTTCGTCATGGATGACGGCACCACCTCGCGGCTGGCCGAAAACCATTTCCTGATGACCACCACCACGGCCAACGCCGTGAAGATCATGGCACATCTCGAATTCTGCCATCAGGTGCTCTGGCCGGAACTCGATGTCGCCATGGTCTCGGTCACCGAGCAATGGTCGCAATATTCGATCGCCGGACCGCAATCGCGTGCGCTGCTGCAGAAGGTGGTCGACGGCCAGCACGATATCTCGAATGGGGCCTTCCCTTACATGGCGGCTGGTGCGGTCACTGTGTGCGGCGGTGTGCCGGGCCGTCTCTTCCGCATCTCCTTCTCCGGCGAACTCGCCTACGAAATCGGAGTGCCGGCCCGCTATGGCGACGCGCTGATCCGTGCGCTTATGGAAGCCGGGAAGGAATTCGGCCTTACGCCCTATGGCACCGAGGCGCTCAACGTCATGCGCATCGAAAAGGGCCATGCCGCTGGCTCGGAACTCAGCGGCCAGACGACCGCGCGCGACCTTGGCCTCGCCAAGATGATGTCGACCAAAAAGGATTATATCGGCCGTGTCATGGTCGATCGCCCGGCGCTCACCGATCCGGATCGCCCGATTCTTGTCGGCTTCAAGCCGGTCGTGGCGCATGAAAAACTGACCAGTGGCGCGCATTTCATCGCTGTCGGCGCGGCGACCACCATGGCGAACGATGAGGGCTACATGACCTCCGTCTGCTATTCGCCGACGCTTGGCCACTCGATCGGCCTCGGCCTGTTGAAGCGCGGTCGCGACCGCATCGGCGAGCGCGTGCGGGCGGTCGATTCCGTGCGCAGCAAGGATATCGAAGTCGAGATCTGCGATCCGGTCTTCCACGATCCGGCAGGGGAGAAGCTCCGTGGCTGAGGCAACCTTGATCGCCCGTTCCGCTCTGGCCGGCATCGCGACGCCCGGCCGCCACGGTGCGTCCGGCGAACCCGGCGTCACCATCTCCAAGCGCAGCGATCTGCGCCTGTTCACGGTTTCGGTGCTGAAGGGGCAGGGCGGGGCATTTGCCGGCGCGGTGTCGGCAGCGACGGGGCTTTCGCTGCCGTCAGGCCCGGCCTGCGTCTCCGCCAATGGCGTCACCATTCTCGGCACGGGACCCGGTCAATGGCTTCTCGTTGCCGATAATGATGGCGCGGCCGCCTGCGAAAATCTTATCCGCGACACGGCCGGCATGGCGGCTATCGTCGAGCAGAGTGACGGCCGCGCAATCGTCGCCGTCGGCGGCGTCAAGGCGCGCGAGGCGCTGGCCAAGGGCATCTCCATCGACCTGCACCCCAAGGCGTTTCCGGCCGGCTCAGCGGCTGTCACCAGTGCTGCCTGGCTCGGCATGACCATCTGGCGACCGGGCGAGGAAAGCACGTTCTACATCGCCGTCGCCCGGTCCTATGCCGGCAGCTTCTGGAACTGGCTCAGCCACTCGGCGGCGGAGTTCGGCTATACGGCTGGATGATATTGCCGTCAGGCGCCGGGTAGCCTCGTCGCGATGTCGTCGGTTTCACCCATGAGAACCGGCTTCCACATCGCCGGATAAAAGCGTTGCCGGCCGGAATAGTCGTTCCACTGGATTTCGGCGGCAGCTTCTCCGCCTTCTGAACGGGCGCGGGCGATACGCGCCCGGTGCATCTGGAAGAAACGTCGATCGATGGCATTGGCGGTATCGATCGAGATCGCGTTCTGCGAAAGCACCGTCTCTTCCTCATAGCCGATGCTGCGCTGCTTCATCATCTTCTTCTGCTTCTCGTCTTTAACGGTCCCGTAGCCGAGCAGCCATTTGCAGCAGGCATAAGCGGCCTCGAACAACGGGCAACTTGTGAAGATATGGCGGATGAACCAGCCGTATTGGCTGTCACCCACCTCCTTTGCCTTTGCCAGATAGCTTTCCGCTTCGCCGGCAAGTTCGTCGGCGACGTGTACAGCAAACTCGGCGATATTCGGCATTTTGGCGATTTCGGCGAGCATCGTGTCCATCAACAGGTGTGGAGGCGTTTTCGCCATCACAGCAAGCCAGGTCTCGGGCGGCGTCTCCACCTTGCCAAGCAAGGAGGTGAGAAGAATGAGCCGATAGGCGATCGGCGCGGGCACCATGAATTTCTGATAGGATTCTAGTGTGCCAATCAGATAGGCTTGCGCAACCGCGCGCGGGGTTGCGGGAGTTTCATCGCCTGCCGGCTCTCCTCGCGCGGCTGCGAGATATTGCCGAATGAAGGTCGTTTGCGGCAGCAGCGCTTGCGCCGGTATCTCGCAACCGTTCAACGTATCGAGCAGGCGGTCCCGATCGCGTCGGATGACGTTCTGTTCGGGTAATCGCGCGATCAATCGTGACAGATATTCGCGGAGCGGCACAGGCTGCTGCGGTTCGACGAGAATGAGCAGCGCGTCCTTTAGTTCGGCTTCGCTCGGACGCTCATGCTGGAACCGGCCGACACCATCACCGACAAAGGTGTAGCGGCTTGTCCCGTCCGCCGCCTTCTCCTCGAACCAGCATTGCTTGATCACGCCTTGCGCAAGCCGCAGCCTATTCTTGGCTGCATTATCGGCCCAGGCCTGCTCGGCATCGCGCGGGCCCCAGACATAGAGATGTCTCAGCAGCGCCTTCGCGGCAAAGTCAGGGTCTTTCACCTCCTCAAGGGGCGGCAGGTCGAAAGCTGTCCAGTCGATATCATTTCCCGGCATCGGCATGCGCCTGAGCGATGGATACGATCGCTGCGGAAAGGCGCTCGGCGCGGAGCGGCGGAAAACCGTCGTTGACGAGGCGCTCACGCAATGCCGCGCCGCCTGCCGCAAGCGCATCGGCGAATTGATCCGGCGTCAGAGTCTTGCGCGCTTCCGCCAGAAGGCCGCTGGCATCGGTCAATGTTGCAGGCGGCTTCGGCTGCTCACCGCCGCCGAGCCAATGTGACAGCAACGCCATCAGCTTGGTGCCGACGAACTTGCCGATTTCCTTGACCGAGCCTTTGACGATCTCCATCGCGATCGCGCCGACGAATCCCGTCGCCAGAAGGTTGTAGAAGGTCATGGCGGCTTCGGTCAGGCCCGGCACGCCGGGGCTGAAACGCGCGCCTTCCTCAGTTGCTCGCAAGAAAGCGGCTTCCGGCGCGATGACTTCGACTAGCTTGTTGACCAGGACGTCTTGGGACTCGTCTTGCGACATGCACTCCCTCCATCCAACAGCAATCGCAAATCAGAATTTCACATCAATAAGAATACTCGATGACCATTTGTCGTATGTGAATAGCATAATCGCAGTTTTTCGAAAACTGTATTCATCTTGCCAAAGTTGTCGAATGCGAGCCGATGCTCAATTCGTTGTCCAAACCTCTCCGCCCGGCTGCGGCTCCGGCACGCCTGTCGTGCTCGGCAGGCTGAGCGGCAACCCCAGCGTCGAGCGCACGGCGAGGTAGGCGAAGCATTCGGCTTCGAGATAGTCGCCGTTCCAGCCAACGC
>FTCZ01001916.1_pt1 | contig 15245 bp, 14 predicted proteins | sample 1658871 | NCBI WGS metagenome assembly FTCZ01 (sample SAMEA3914864, study PRJEB12502) | metagenome | biome: forest; material: soil | place: USA | collected 2012-03-12 | depth 0.3 m
GTCTCGGTCATGCCGCCTCTCCTATTTCGGAAGCCCGGAAGGCGAGCAGGAAGTCGGCCGCCTTGCTGGCAGCGCTCGCGGCGCGGAAGATGGCGCGATTGTCCTCGCGCAGGACCTGCAGCCAGGACCCGAGATAGTCGGCGTGACGCACGGTCGGGACGATGCCGAGGGTCGCGCAGACGAAGGCCGCGCCCATTTCGGCGACCAGTTCCTCGCGGGCATAGGCCTTGCCGCCGCGCACGCCCGACTGGTCGCGGTCCAGGCGCGAGCCGTGCCCGGTCCAGTGCGACAGCTCGTGGAAGGCGGTGCGGTAATAGTTGATCTGGTCGGCGAACGCCGGTTGCGGCGGGACCCGTACGAAATCGTGCGATGGCGAATAGAAGGCCATGTCGCCGCCGATGCGGAAATCGGCGCCGGTGGCGGCGATCAGGGCCTCGGCGTGGGGGATGGCCTGACGCTCAGGCAACGGCGCGGGCTCGGGGTCCACGCCTTCCAGACCCTCGCATTGGGCCAGATTGAAGACGGTGAAGCGCTTGAGGAAGGCGACCTTGCCGGGCTCCTCCCCGGCTTCGGCGGCGCGGGCCTGCTCGTCCTTGGGCGTGAAGCGGTCGGCATAGACCACGGTCGTGCCGCGCTCGCCCTTGCGGACATTGCCCCCGGCGGCGAGGGCCTGCTTGAAGGTCAGCCAGCCCTGCGTCGGATAGCCGTGCTCGATGACGGCGCCCCAAAGCAGCAGGATGTTGACGCCCGAATAGCGCCGCCCCGTGATCCCGTTGCGCGGCAGCGACAGGGCCGCGCCCCCTGCCCGCCCCCAAGGCTGGACCCAGGGCAGCCGCCCGGCCTCCAGCTGGGTGATGATCTTGCGGGTGACCTCGTCATAGAGGTTGCCCCCTTCCCGCCGGGAGGGCGTGGCGGCGGCTAACGAGGCCTTGGCCGATGAGGTCCGAGCCTTGGCGGCGGACCTGCGGGCTTGACCGGTGGGGCGCATGAGGATGCTCCTTCACCGCCCCAAAACCCCACATCCTTTCCCCGGAAAGGGGGGTGGGCGGCGAGGAAGCCGGTTAGGCCCGCCGCAAGGGGCGGCGGCACCCGAAGGGCCGAAACGCAGTGGAGGAGACGGCCGAAGGCCGGCTTGCCGCCGTCCCGGGCGGGCCTAGACCGGCGCGCCGCCCACCCCGCTTTCAGGGGAAAGGCCAGCAAAGAAGCCATCGCGCGCAGCGCGATGACCGTATGATCTTCCGCTCTGACCTCGCGCGACAATCGCGCCACCGGCGAACGCCAGTCAGACCTTGCGCCGCGACGCGCCCTCCCGCATCAGGCCGACGTCACGTTCGAGGAATCATCATGCGTTCGAAGGTCCTGGCCGCCGCCCTGCTGATCGTCGCCCCCCTGCCCGGCTCGGCCCTGGCCTGGGGACGCGAGGGTCACGCTGTCGTCGCCCAGATCGCGCGCGGCTATCTCACCCCCAGGGCCGCCGCCGCCGTCGACGCCCTGCTGGCGAGCGACACCGACGCCCTGACGTCGCCCGACCTCGGCGCGCGGGCGTCCTGGGCCGACGCCTGGCGCAAGGACCATCGCGAGACGACCCAATGGCACTTCGTCGATGTCGCGCTTGACCATCCGGACCTGGCTGGCGCCTGCTTCGACTTCCCGGCCAGCGCCGCGCCCGCCAGCGCCGGCCCGGCCAAGGACTGCGTGGTCGGCCGCCTGAACGCCTTCGAGGCGGAACTGGCTGATCCCAAGACCGATCCGGCCGAGCGCCTGATGGCCTTCAAGTTCGTGCTGCATTTCGTGGGCGACCTGCACCAGCCGCTGCACGCGGCCGACAACCAGGACCGGGGCGGCAACTGCGCGCCCCTGGCGCTGGGCGGCCCGCGCACGACCAACCTGCACAGCTATTGGGACACGGTCGCGGTCGAGGCCATCGAGCCGGACGCCGACAAGCTGGCCGCTAAGCTGTCGGGCGAGATCACGCCGGCCGAGCGCAAGGCGTGGGAAAAGGGCGACGCCAAGAGCTGGGCCATGGAGAGCTTCGCCATCGCCCAGACCACCGTCTACACCATCGGCTCCAAGCCCGGCTGCGCCAGCGACACCGCCCCGCTCACCTTGCCCGAAGGCTATGATCAGGCCGCCCAGGCGGCCATCGCCCTGCAACTGAAGAAGGCCGGCGTTCGCCTGGCCCTGGAGCTGAACCGCGCGCTGGGCTAGGCGCGCGGTTCAAGGCCGGGTCCTAGGGGATCGGCTTGGCGCCCGGCGCGCCGCACTTGGCGAACTTGCCCTTGGCGTCCTTGCACTTGGTCGGCTTGGCCGGGGCGCTGGCGGCCGGGCACTTGATGAACTTGCCTTTGGCGTCGCGACACTGGGCGGCGAAGGACGGGCTGGAGACAGCCAGGGTCAGCAGGGCGGCGGCGGCCAGGGCGAGAGTACGGCGCATCGATCATTCTCCGGTCGGGACATCCGACGCCGCAGGCTCGCGCCGCGCGCGGCCGCCTTCAAGGCGCCGGCGCCCGAAACCCACATTTTTTAGATTGCGCCTCTCAAGGCCAGGCTTAGCGTGACCAGCAGGTTCCGGCGGAAGATCCGGGATAGCGGGAAGGATCCGTCATGAAAGTTCTGGCCACGGCGATGCTGATCGCCTTGCTCGCCGCGCCCCTCGCCCAGGCGCGCTCGCGTCCCAATTACGGTGGCGGCCACCACACCAGCAGCCATGGCGGCCACTATAGCGGCGCCCGTGGCGGCTCGTCCCACAAGGGCGGCCACTACCGCAACGCTCGCACCAGCAACCACTACGGGCGCCACCGCTGACGCATCCGCGACGGGCCACCGCGATGACGGGAAACTAAAGCGCCGGAATCCAGGTTTGGGCCATCGCCGCGCGCCCCAGGCTGCGGCGGCGCGAAAGCGTCCATGCCGCAAGCCCCACGGCGCCGGCGACCAGGACGGCCACGCCGCCGGCGATCCACAATCCGCCGACGTCCAACAGCGCCAGACCGCGCGCCGCCAGATAACCCGGCGTCAGCAGAACGGCGGCCCAGATCACGGCCGACATCGCGTTGGCGAGCTGAAACTTCACCGACTTCATCTGGAGCATGCCGGCCATTACCGGCACGAAGGCCCGCAGCGGGCCGAAGAACCGGCCGATATAGATCGAGGCCACGCCATACCGGCGCGAGAACAGCCGCGTGCGCGCGATGGCGCGCCGGTGAGCGCGGAAGATGGGACGGCGCAAAGCCCGCGCGCCCAGGCGGCGGCCAAGCCGGTAGGAGATTGCGTCTCCGGCGATCGCCCCGCTGGCGCACCACAACAGCACCGCGACAGGATCCAGCACGCCGCCGGCGATCAATCCGCCCGCCAGCAACATCAGGGCGGTCGCCGGCACGAAGGCCCCGATCAGCACCAGCGATTCCAGGAAGGTGACGACGCCCAGCGCCAGCCCGGCCCAGGCATGGTGTTCGGCGACGAAATCGGCGATTGGCTGCAGCGCTGCGGTCATGGGATCCTCATAGCCGCAGATGGTGACCACAGATGTCGGTCGCGAGGCTAAATCGCGGCCCTCGCGAGATTGATCCAGCCTGTTGCCGCAAGGTCACTTTCGCGCCTTTAGATCTTCCCTTCGATCGCGGCAAAGCAGGCTGGCTTAAGGCCCGACACGATCGCAAGCCGCTCCGTGAAGTTTGGCGGAGCCGACAGCTCCAGCTTGAGCGTCTCCCAACGGTCTGCTCGCGTCGCAAAGACTTCCGGATCGTTGAGCGAGATTTTCGTCGAGGCCCCGGCCGCCGGCTAGGGCGGGCTTAGGCCAGCGCACCGTCGCTTCAAGCTTGGCCTGCGAAGCCTAGCCCTGTACCAGTGGTTGCGTACTCCACCAATCGCCAATCACGATGAGGAGATGCCGTTGTTCTGCCGCCGAGGATCCGATGACGCTCTGCTTCGTCAGCTTTACGAAGTCCGCAAGCTGCACCTCATTCCCGTCGCCGTCGGGACCCATGTTGGCGATCTGATTATCGCCAAGCCCGGCGGGGAGACCTGGCCCGTGGCGCTCGAGGACGTTTTCGGCGCGCCCAGCGAGCCGCTAATCGGACAGCAAGGCGCGCCTTGCGGCGACATCGAGGAAAAGCTCTCTGGCAGGCTGGAAGCCGCCAGCATGATAGGCCTCCTCCATGGGATCGCAGCCTCGTTCGGGGTGGCCGGATCAGCGAAGTTGGCGGCGGCTTACGGCAGCGCCAGGGCGCTGAGGGTACGGGCCCGCGCGGTGACTTCGGACACGCTTGACCTCGGGGCGGCAGGGCGCTTCTTCCTGCAGCCTGGCTTGCGTCAGGATCAGGGTGTCTATCGGCCTGACGACGAGATTTACATGATCCGCGAGGTGCTTCGAGCCAGCAAGATCGAAGTGGCGGCCTTGGACGCCAACGACAAGCAGATGCGCGTGGAGGCGGAGGCAACAGGGCTTGCCGACGCCAGCTTGGCGCTAAGCGCGCGAAACGAGCATGATACCAGTGTTGTCTTTTCCAGTGTCACGCCTGCGGCTTTCGCTGTCCGGTTGATCAGAATTGTCGCCGACCCGCCCGACTGGACCATCCAGGGCGTCGAGAAAGCTGTGATCATGCGAGGCGGAGAGCCAAACACCAACGATACGGCGCCAGACGCTATCATCGGCGATCCGGACGATGGTCCGCTGTTCCTCAAGTGGCCTGACTAGACCTGGAGACTGAGCGACTGGCGATCCAACCAGCGATTGTCCGCGTAGAAATCGACCAACACTTCCTGATCGCCATCGGCCGCCATGTCGAATTCTAAATCGGCCGCCAGGATATCGCCGGCGTCGGCGCTGGCCTCGTGGGCCTGGATGGACTCCGCCTTGACCGCAAAGCCGCTAATCCGAACCGAAAGTTTCTTGGCGCGTGCGAGCCAAGCCGGTATCTCCAGGGTCACGCGCTCACCGCCGATGTGCAGCGGCAACGTGCGGCTCAGACGAGCGCGAAGCCGAACGTGCTGCCTACCCCCTGAGGCTTCTAACTTGTCGACGTAGGTTACGAACTCCACGCCCTCGTCGTGCATGATCGCTGACAGGCGATCGGCGCGCGCCCCCGCTTCGCGATAGCGCAGGTGGCAAAGCGTTTCCGCCGCCTCGAGCGCCTCGACACGATTGTCCGAGACCAGCAGAGGCAGAAGGCGCCGAACGGTCTCGTCGAGCCATGGACCTCTCGGCCTGGTCGTCCTGAGCGCCCTCATCACCTCGATCCTCTCGGCCTCCGTACCCAGTTGCAGCGCTCGAACGTAACGCCGGAAATCGGCGTTGGTGGCGTCTTGCTCAACGGATTTGACCACTGGCGGCGGCGGCTCCAAAGTCGAGTCACCTGCCAGGCGATCAGCTGACGCGGCCTCACGCGAGACAGATAGATCGCGATCGTGCGTGGCGTCCTCAAGGCTCCGATCGACGGATTTTCGCCGCCCCTGAGCCTGCGCCCGGGCTTCGTCGATGCGCTTCCGATGCTCGGCGATGCTGTATACGACCCGATCTTGGGCGTAGCCGCCTTCCGGCTGGCTCCAGGCGGGACGCACGCCAACGTCCACGTCAATGGGGACGTCATATCGGTGGCCCAGTGCATAAAGCGCCTCCGTCGTGAGGACCAAATTCTCCCTCAACAGTATTGCTCGAACATTAAGACCCTCGACGGGCAAAATATCGACATAAGGGAGGTTTTTGGACGCTAGCTTCAAATTGTCGCACGGCTCATTGCCGGTGACGATCAAAACGTCACGCAACCCCAATTCTTTCAACCGCCGATCCAAATCGCTGGTCTTGTGGGTGTTGACTTCAGCTTTGTCGAAAACCTGAATACGTTGCCGCAGCGCCCGATCTGACAGCGCGTGCGCCAAGCCAAGCTTACGCATCTTTTTGGGCAGCTTGGTTTGCGCGTCGCGAAGGACAGGCCCATGCGCCTTGGCGCCGCCAACAAACTGCGCGGCGCGACGCGAACCGTGCCGAGCGCCGCCTGTGCCCTTCTGCTTGTACATTTTCTTGCCGGTGCGCGAGACCTCGTTGCGCGACTGGGTTTTGTGCCGCCCCTTGTGGCGGCGATGATCCTGCCACTTCACATACGCATGCATGATGTCGGGCCGCGGATCCTGGCCAAAGATCACGGGCGGAAGCTTGGCTTCGCCGACGATATGACCGTCGAAGGTCGTGACCGTGCGCTGAAGGGTCGCGCCGCCGTCGATCATGATCAGGCTGGCGTGCGCGCTGTCTGAGGCCGCCGCTGCTCTTGGGGCCACCGCGTCCTTGCCGGCACGGCGAGCCCAACGACCCTCGGAACGCTTGCTGATTGCCGACATGCGCATGTCCTTGATTGGAGGCTCGACGGAAACCCGCCTAGGCGGCTTCTTCGATCCAGGCCAGTCGATTGGCCAGAGGCGAGCCAGGAGTCGGCGTCATCACGGTGTCGATCTCAATTTCCAGATCAGCCCCGCCGTACAGCCCATAGAAGAGTCCTAGCGGATTGAGATCGTGGCCCAGCAGACGACGACGCGTCTCCAGCAAGGCCGAACCCACATCGATCGCGCTCGCCGCCACAGAGTAAAACGTTTCGGCGAAGGCGACGCAGAAGTCGTCGCCAATCTCGCATTCGGCGGCCACGACGCTGGCCGCGCCGGCCTCGCGCAGACGCCGCGCGATGCTGAGTAGCTGGCCAGGCCCGACAGTTCCGCCATCACAGCCGTTGAACACGACGAGCGGCAGATGGGCCACCACAAGCTTGTCGTAACCAAACTCCCGCACCGGTAATTTGAAATCGCTCGTCACACGCACCTTTGAGTTAGCAGGGGCATCCTGGTCGAAACTGACGTGGCAATCGAAATGGACCAGGTCCAGACGCTCGTCCTCCGAAAGCAGAAAATCGTGGAAGCGCTGATAGTCCTGAGGCTCGATCTCGAGTTTTTCCAAGACCGGATAGGTGACGCTGGGATATCGCTCCCTGGCCTCCTGGGCGCGGCCGAGGCCAACGCTTGACAGGATGTCGTCCTCCACAACGCGGGCCGCGACGATCTTTCGATGCTTGGCCTTGCGCGCCCGAGCTCCAGACTCGGTCTTGCGCACCACGACGTGGCGCCACCCCAGAAGATCTTGATGGGCCGGCGCTTCATCGTCCGGGGTTAGGCACAGCACTTCCCACGGGATCCGGGCGGCGTCAGAGATCGCGCAGATCCGCGGCGGGTGGTCGGAGCCGGCCTGGATCAGTTTCCTGAAGAGTTCGCGATGTTCGGCCAGGGGCATGATCTGGCGGAAGAGATCGGCGCCATAGCCGACGACAGCGGCGACGGCCTCACGCCGCTCGATCTCGGGTCGGCCAAGCCAATCGGGACCGCCGCAGGTGCGAGGAGCCCGGGTCGCCAGTTCGGTCAGCCGCGCCCAAAAAAGTGGAGAGACCTCACTGACAATCTCATCGATACCTTCACCGGACACGTACAGCGAGATTTTGTTGAGACTTGCCTCGACGGCGAGCGTGATCTCCTCTGCGGAAGTTTGCCCCAACTGCCCCGACATTTGCCCGCCCCGGTTACATCGCGCTCGCCTTCAACGTGAGCGAAGCAGAAACCATGTCAAGACCAGGAGCTGAAAACTTGACCGTAATGCATACATTTCCGTCGTGATGAGGCAGGACGGTCAACGGCGACCATTCACCGAGTCTTGCGGCGGGAGCTCTCTGGACCACGTGCCCCCCTTCGACCTGAGCCAGGATCACGCACTTAGGGCCCCGCGGACCATTGCGGCCGGGCACGCCCAACCGCACGAAAAGCTCGCTCTCGAGCATGGCTTCCACGCGGATTAGCCCATCCCCGCCGCCGCCGGGGGCCGCGACGGTTCTTATAATCGGCGTGAGCACGTCGTCGAGATGATGAGCGGCCGGCAAAGCTTGCACCATGAGCGCTCTGTCAGCGGCCCCCAGGATTCTCCGTGGTTGATGGATGCGCATTTCAAACGGCGCGTTGCGCGAGCGCACGTCCACGCGAGCGCCTAACAGCATGTCAGCCGCATAACCAAGGCGGCGCGGCGGCTCTGGGGGGAGAGGTTGGACGAATGGAAATGCGGATTGGAGATAGGCCCAGAGTTTGCGAACCTCGCCTTCGGTGGATCTGCGAGGCCGCTCCAGCCCTGCGCGCCAGAAGGCCTCGCGCGCGCGCTGGCAGAAACTCACGGCGCGACTGGCGTCTAGACCTGAAACGCTTGCCCGCTCGCGCTCAAAGACCCCCACCAAGGCATCATCCATCTCCTCCAGCGTATGAAGAGCCATGCCCGACGCGCGTCCTCGCCCCACCGCACTGCGAGGATCCATGGAATGGTGCAGCGCCGTAGTCACGGTCGTGCGTTCCTCACCCAGCCGCGCGGCGGGCCTGCCGCCGCGAAACGACAGGGCCAGAATCGGAGTGACGGCCAGTCCCAGGGGGCGAGCGGCGAAAACTTCCAATAAGTCGGGGACCAGATCATAGCTTGCCGACTGGGGCGGCCCAGGCCCAAGCAAGAGGATGGTACGACTTTCCGAATCAAAAACGGCGATGTGATCCTGGGGGCCGACAAGGCGGCTTCCGTCATCGACGGACAGCAGGACCGTATCGTGAAGCAGCCGCTTGACCACCTGCTCCTTGCTTTCCTTGGAAGAACTGACCATCCAAAGACGCTCGATGGGCGCGGCGCGTGGTCCGACCCCGACCGTCGCGGCCGGAAACAGCTCAGAGATGGCTGCGGCCGAAGCCACCATTTCGCCGCTCCGAATCGGAAGGATCCATGGAAAGGCTAGCGCGGCGAGCGGCTTGGCCAAGCCCGGCATCTGAAGTCTTCTGGGGAGGAATCGCCGACAGCGGCGGCGCAAGCCCTAAATCTCTTAGGGACGGCGGCTATACGTGAAAAGCTCGCCCTTTAGCGATCCTCTTCGATGCTGCCCCAAGGCAGGCTCGCATAAAACTCCGAGACGACCGCGAACCGCTCGGCGAAGCTTGGCAGATCCGACAGTTCCAGCTTGAGCGTTTCCCAGTCAGCCTGCGCACGCCGCACGACCTCAGGATCGTCGAGCGAGGCCTTGGTGGGGACAATGTCGCGCGTGGCGCACTTGGCCAGCAGGGTCTCGTGGATCAGGGCCAGATCGCTCCGGCTCATCGGATGCTGATCGACCAGGAAGGCGATGTCGTAGATGTCCTGGCGGCGATACCGGTTGCGGATCGGCTGCTGCAACAGAGCCCGCAGCTTCTCGGCGATGATCTCGTGCAGCGTGAAGGCCCTGACGGCGACGCCGGCATCGATCAGGTTGAGGGTCTGGAAGTCGTAGACCTGGTCGCGGAAGCTGATTTCCATGTCCAGGACTCGGGGCGCGACGCCACGCTCCAGGCGCTCGAGCTCCCCGGCCACGCCGCGCCGGGCCGACGCGATGCGTACAAGCAACGCGGGGAAGGCATGGTCGATGAAGTTGACTGGCCGAGGCAACTTCCTGATCGATTGAACGCGGCAGACCAGATCAAGATAGCCCAGCTGGATCGCGGTCTTGGGCAGCAGGGCGTCAAGCTCGGCGCGCAGCATCTCGTCGAACGCCTCCGGATCGCCGTCGGCGGTGAAGTCCATGTCGCCGGTCAGGCGCAGGCTGTTGAACGCCAGGGCCATCAAGGTCCCGCCCTTCAGGACGAGCCGCGTCTTCAGGGTCGGCGCCAGCCCGATCGACGACAGGACGATCTCGGCGACCTGTCGGTCACGGTAGAGGTCGGTGTTATGACTGGCCGCTTCGACCCAGGCGCGCACGTCGATGTCGACGATGTCGGGAGCCTCATCCTCGTGCGGCGCGTCAGACATTGATCGAGATCATCCACTTTTCCGACCACACCGGGATATAGTCGCTTTCGGCGTCGAGCTTGCGCGAGCCGCCGCGCTGGGCGAACGCCGTCCAGGCCTCGATGCGCGGATCGGTCAGACCGAGCCGCTCTTCCAGGATGAAACCCGCCCGAACCTTGACGATCTTGGCGTTGGCCTCGTCCACCGCGTCGATGATCTGATCGAGCCAGGTCTCGGCCTCGCGTTCCCAAACCTCCAGCACATGGCGCATGCCGCCGCACAGGTGCGGCTCGCTCAGCATGTCGGCGAAGGTCCGGCCGATCGGCGCGATCCGCGCTCGCTCGCCTCGGATCTGGGTTGGGGTCGCGGCGTGACGGGATTCGTGGACGACCACGGGGCGGCGACGCAGCTCGCCGGCGATCTTGGGCCTGTGAAGCGCCGGGGTGATGCGGCCGGGATCGAAGCCGAAATCGGCCTTCATCTGGGCCAGACGCAGCGCGTTCCATTGGGGCCGCGCCGGCGTGGTGAGATGCAAGGCTTCGGCGCTGCGATCGGTGATCCCAAAACGCTGCATCGCCGACAGATGAGACACATAGCAGAAGGGATCGGCGATGCAGGCGATGTCGGCCGCCTCGCCCGAACGGGCGCTCTGCACCACGCGCCAGACCCCGCCGGAGAAGTCGGCGTCTGGCGCGATGACCGTGCGCTTACGCAACTGGCGAATGACGTTTTGGGTCCGGTCGAAGTCCCAATCGTCCGGCAAACGGGTGATCGGCGCGGCGTGAAAACTTCGCGCCTGGAACAGTCGATGGCCGATCCGGTAGATGTCATAGTCGGTGACGACCGGATCATCCTGCTCCAGCAGAACGCCTTCCAGAGCTTGGCTGATGTACAAGGTCGCTCCGATAGAATTACGTCCTAAGGACGTAATTCTATCGGAGCATATGTGTCAACCCCTCCCCCGCCTTTTCAGCCAAACTTCGATTGACGACGCACAGCCATAGCCTTATGTCCTTAGGACATAAGGCTATGGCTGTGGAGACGACTTTTCGCCATCTTCGGATGTTGGCCCTGGCGCGATCAGGATGCCACAAGCGATCACTCTGGCCATCTTCAAGGCCAGACGACGATCTCCACCACCACTTACGCCCCGCATGACCGCCGCGCTAACGCTCAGATTGTCATGGCGCTGTTTCACACGCGCGATAGAGTAAGCTCGACAATCAAAGGGCGGGGCGGATCCATGTCAGACCTCGGTGCGCATGATTTCGATTTTTCGTCGCTGTCGCTGCCGGATCTGATCGAGGCGCGCGACCTCTATCACTTCCATCTGATGAGCAAGGCCAACGTGGTCGGAACCGCGATCGGGCTCTATCTGATCCGCAAGGAAGAGGCCTGGCCCGCCGCGCAGGGTGAAGGCGCCAAGGCTCCGATCAAGCTCGATTTCCCGCGGACCTTCGGCAATTCCGAAGTCCGCGACTATTCCTGGCCCTGCATCGTCGTCCTGGTGCGCCGGTGGATCGACGAGGCCGATTTCGGCCAGCGCGGCGGACCGCCGCCGACGAACGTCGTCCCCAAGCGTCTGTATCTCCCGGATGGTCGGGTCGTGCCGGTGTGCGTGGTCTTGGCCCCGCCGGTCGCCCAGTCCGCCCTGCCGGCCGCGCCGGTGATCTGGCCGAACACGACGTTCGGCGGCGGCCTGCCGATCTATACGGAGGTCCAGCATCAGGTCCATCGCGCCACGGTCGGGTGCCTGGTCTCCGATGGCCACGCGCTCTACGCCCTGACCGCGCGACATGCCTGCGGCGATCCCGGGACGGAAATCCAGGTCATGCTGCGCGGCGGCCTGCATCCGGTTGGGATCAGCAGCGACAAGCAGGTCACCCGCAGGCTGTTCTCGGAGGTCTATCCGGGCTTGCCGCTGCGCCAGACCTGGCTGGGCCTGGATGTCGGCCTCGTCCGGCTGGATGACGTTCGGGACTGGACCGCCAATGTCTTTGGCCTACCCCCGATCAAGCCGTTGTTCGACCTCTACGAACAGAACCTGTCCCTACGCCGCCTTCTGGACCGTCCTGTCGTCGGCATGGGCGCGGTCTCCGGGCTGATGCGAGGACGGATCAAGGCCCTCTTCTACCGGTATCGCTCGGTGGGCGGTTACGACTATGTGTCCGACTTCCTGATCGCGCCGGACGACGGCGAGGTCAGCGCGCGCCATGGCGATTCCGGCGCGGTCTGGCACTTGCAGATGCCTGGGCCCGACGGCAAGGACGACACCCGTCCGCTGAGTGAACGCGATCTTCGGCCGATCGCCGTCGAGTGGGGCGCCCAGGTCTTCGCGGCCGGCGACGAGCGCTCGACCTTTTCGACCGCCACCAGCCTGAGCAACATCTGCAAGCTTCTGGACGTGGAGCTGGTCGTCGACGCTCCGGACGGCGTATCCGGCGTCTGGGGCGCGCTGGGCCATTACTCGATCGGCACGATGGCCATCGACCTGGTTCGCAACCCCCAGCTCAAGGCCTTTCTACAAGCCAACGCCGAAAGCCTAAGCATTCCCCTCGACGACCTGACCAAGGCGCCCAAGAACCGCGACCTGATCGATGGCGGCTTCGTGCCGCTGGCCGATGTTCCCGACATTGTCTGGAAGCAATACCCCTCCCCCCACCTCAATCGGAAGGGCGTCGATATTGGCGTCGTCGGCGGGCGCGACACCCAGTCGGCCGGCTTGACCTCGACGGGACCCGAGCACGCCACCCATCACTGCGACGCCGACCGCCCCTTCCTCAACCACGCGACCCTCACCGAAGCCTGTATCGCCGATCCCGGACTGATCACGGCCGAGCGCTGGAACGAGTATTTCGACACCTTTCCCAAGAAGGTGGACCTCGTTCACCGCGGCGTCCTGCCGTTTCGGGTCTGGCAATTCTTCGAACGGATGAAGGACTATGCACGGTCTCATCCCGAGCGGTTCCTGGCCGCCGCCGGCATCCTGGCCCACTATGTCGGCGACGCCTGCCAGCCGCTGCATGGCTCGATCATGGCCGATGGGATCGAGACCGAGGAACCCGACGCGCCGCGCCCGAGCGCGCACAAGAACCGCGACGGAACCCGGCCGCCGGCCCACCGCGGCGAGGGCGTGCATTCGGCCTATGAGACCGAGATGATCAACTACGCCGCCAGCAAGGGCGCGTTGTTCACGGAGATTGGCCAACATCTCGGCGCGAACCATGGTTTGGATCTGGTCGAAGATGGCCATGGCGCGGCCTTGGCCACCCTGCGCACCATGCACGAGACCGCCCAGATTCTGCCGCCCCGCACGATCATCGACGCCTTCGAGAGAACCTTCGCGGCCGGCGCGCCGCCGCGCAGCCAGGCGCTCTGCGCCGAACTGCACGACGGGACCGCGCAGGTCATGGCGCTGGGCGCGCGAACCCTGGCCATGCTGTGGGATGCGGCTTGGGCGGCCGGCGACGGCGACCGCAACGCCGGAGTGATCGACCGCGCCGCGCTGCGCGAACTCTATCAGAATCCGGATTTCGTCCGCTCGGTCGCCGTGGACAAGATTGAGGACGAGATCGCCCGCCCTGCGCCCTTGTAGAGGCGTCGGCCGACCGACGCGGGTTGCGGTCCGCGCGAATGCGGATGCGGGGCGATGTCATCGGCAAGGACGAACCGAAAAGATCGCCTCGGCGCAGGGCGTGGAGCTTCTGCGTCCCGCCAGCTTGCGCAAGCGCCTTGCCGCTCATCGTCACAATTGGTCAAGCGGCGATCGAGGACCAGGCGTAGTCCAGGACGTGCGGACCGGCGAACGACCGCGGGGCCGAGCGGACGCAATCGCCCGCGCTACGATCAAAACCGCCGAGGAAACGGCGGAGGAAAGGGCGGAGCATCTCATGCACATCTTCGTGGAACACACGATCTATGCGGCGCCCGAAGCCGTGGCCGCGATCATGTTTGATCCGGATCGCGAAGGCGAGTGGGTGGCAAAGGGCGGCCAGGCCGACCGTTTGACGCCAGGTCCATTGGCCGTCGGTTCACGCGTCCGCCATGACGTCGGCGTGCTCGGCTGGGAGTTCTCATTTATCACCGAAGTGACGGCGTTGGATCCGGGCCGCACGCTTGAAATGAAGATCGTTGAGGCGTCTGACAAGGGCGTCATCATCTACCAGGTCGTGCCGACATCCGGCGGCGCCATCGCTTCCATCCACGTGGAAGACGACTCCATGGTCCGGTTCCCGCACTCGGTCTGGGCGCGCAAAAAGCAGGCCGAAGAAAATCTCGCCCAGCTCGCCAGAGCTGTGGCGGGTCAGCCCGCCGCGTCCACAACCGTGAACGATCCTGGCGATTAGACGACCGGGCGCGGGCGCCCCCTGCCCCCCCCCCCTTTGCCGTCTTGCCTCGCCGGCCCGTCAGGCCAATCTGATGGGTCGGCGGTGCCATCGCACGACCGCTCGCGCCCGCGCCCCATGCCCTTGGCGCCGGCGGAAAGCTCATCCAGCGTGATTATGTAACGCATTCCCACGCGCCGTCGCCAAAGCTATAGGGCAGGTGATGATGGCCCTGAAGACATGGTACAAGCAGGCGGGAGGCGCGCTGATCGCCTGCCTTCTGATGGCGTTTGTCGGGGCCCCAACCCTGGATTCCGCCGTCTGCGCCAGGGATGGCGAACGGCCTGCGGCCGTGAACCACGCGATGGCGGCCCAGATCGCCAGCGCGGATCATCATCAAGACAAAGGTCACGACGGCGGGTCGGATGTCTGCATCCACGGCCACTGCCATCACGGCTCGCCATGCGTCGGGGCTGAAGTCGCCTCCAATGGCGTCAGCGTCCCGGTCGCCTCGCGCACCGCGCCGCCGAGCCTTGGCTTCCCGCCCTCCTCGCCTCAGGACCGCCTCGAAGAACCCCCTCGCGCCTGACCCGGCCGCGCTTACGCGCGTGTTCGCCTTCGTCAGAACGCAAGTAGGGATCTCCCATGCCATCGCTATCTGCCTGGCCCGTCGCCTTCGGCGCGGTTCTAGGCTTCGTGAGCCTCGGCGCGCCCATAGGCGCGGCCGCCGCTCCGGTGACGCTCGCCGCCGCGCTTGAACGCGCCCAGGCCCAGTCGCCGCTGATCACCTCGGCCCAGGCCGCCCTGGCCGCCGCCCAAGGGCGGGCCCGCCAGGCCGGCTTCGCGCCGAACCCCGAAGCCAGTCTTCAAAGCGAGAACATCGCCGGCTCGGGACCCTATGAGGGGTTCTCCAGCGCCGAGACGACCTTCTCGATCGGCCAAAGGCTCGAACTGGGCGGCAAGCGCCGCACCCGCGCGGCCGCCGCCCAGGCCGAGGTCGAGGTCGCGGTCGTGCGCGTCGCCATCGCTCGCGCGGACCTCACCCAAGAGGTGAAAGCCCAGTATGCTCAGGCCCTTGAGGCCGACGCCCGCGTCGCCTTGGCCGAGGA
>FTCZ01001197.1_pt1 | contig 15211 bp, 13 predicted proteins | sample 1658871 | NCBI WGS metagenome assembly FTCZ01 (sample SAMEA3914864, study PRJEB12502) | metagenome | biome: forest; material: soil | place: USA | collected 2012-03-12 | depth 0.3 m
CCCGCGATCATGCCGCCGCCGCCGACCGGCACGACGATGGTGTCGATCTCCGGCGCGTCCTGCAGCATCTCGAGCCCGATCGTGCCCTGGCCCGCGATGATGCGCGGGTCGTCGTAGGGATGCACGAAGACGAGCTTCTCCTTGTCGGCGACGCGATGGGCCTCGACGCCCGCTTCGGCCAGGGTGTTGCCGGCCAGGATCACGCGCGCACCATGGCCGCGCGTGTGCGACACCTTGGTGTTGGGCGTGAAGGACGGCATGACGATGGTCGTGGGAATGCCGAGCCGGCCCGCGTGATAGGCGACACCCTGCGCATGGTTGCCGGCCGACATGGCGATCACGCCGCGCCTGCGTTCATCCGGTGTGAGCTGCAGCAAGGTGTTGAGCGCGCCGCGCTCCTTGAACGAGGCGGTGAACTGCAGGTTCTCGAACTTCACCCAGATATCGGCCTTGGCGATGCGCGACAGGGTCTCGCTGCGCAGGCAGGGCGTGTGCACGACGGCGCCGGCGATGCGCCGGGCGGCGTCCTGCACGTCTTTCAACGTGACAGGAAGGGCGTTCATGGCCCCGCTGTACTACGCCGCGCGCCGCCGGTCGATCCAGTCGCGTGTGCGATACCAGGCACCGATCAACGGCAAATAGAGCGACGGATCGCCGTTGTACATCGGATGCTCGGGGAACTCGCGGCCGTCGAAGGCATTGATCGGCGCGTTGCTGCCGCCCGCGATCTTCTTGGCGGTCTGGGTGCCGAGATAGGTCATCATCGCCACGCCGCTGCCGTTGCAGGCGAGCAGGTAATGCATGCCGTCGTCCTGGCCCATGTGCGACATCGAATCGAGCGCGAAGGCCACATTGCCGGTCCACACATGCGTGATGCGCACGCCCTTCAGCTGCGGGAAGCGGTCGGTCATGTACTTGTAGAGGATCGGCGCGCTCACTTCCGGCGGCGCCGCGGTGAAACGGGCGCGGCCGCCGAAGATCATGTGCTTGCCATCGGGCGAGGGCCGGTAATAGGTCAGCACCCGCTTGGTGTCGCCGATCGAGCGTTGCAACGGGATCAGGTCGGTCGCGGGCATCGGCAATTCTTCGGTGGCGATGATGTGGCTCGCGACAGGCACGACGCGGCGCTTCAGGCGCGGCGTGAGGTCACCGGTATAGCCGTTGGTCGCGATCACGACCTCGCGGCAGGCGATCGGACCCTTGGCGGTCAACACGCGCCAGCCGCTGCCGGTCTTCCCATTGCCAGTCTTCTCGATGCGCTCGGCCTCGATGTTGCCGCACAGCACCGCGCCCTGCTTGTGCGCCGCCTCGAGCAGGCCCTTGTAGTAGCGCGCCGGATGGAGATTGCCGCCGCTCTTTACGTACATGCCGCCGTAGTAATAGTCGGACGCCATCATCTCGCGCACGCGCTCGCGCGGGATCATTTCCGCGCCGACCTTGGCGTACTTGTTGAACATCTCGACCTTGCGCGCCTGGTCGTCGTAATGCTGCGGCGTCCAGGCGCCGGTGAAGCGGCCGTTGGTGATCAGGCCGCAATCGATCTTCTCGCGTGCGATGATGTCGATCAGCGTTTGCAGCGAGTCCGCGCCGCTGCCCAGGAACGCCGCCTTGTTCGCCTCGAACTCTGCCTCGACCTTGGGGTTCTTGCCCCCCAGCCCCTTGGCGACATTGGTCCCGCCAGAGAGCATGCCGCCGTTGCGCGTCGAGGCGCCGATGCCGAACACGCCGCGCTCCAGTACGACGCAATCCACGCCGTTGCGCCGCAGCTCGAGCGCCGTCGACAACCCGCCATAGCCCGCGCCCACGATCACCACGTCGGTCCTGGCCGGCGGGTCCTGGGACAAGGCGTTGTTGGGATGCCACGCCTCCCACCACCAGGGTTGGGCCTTGAAGTCGGGATGGAAGATGTCGGACGACTTGATCATGCGTCCATGATGCCGGTGTAAGCCTTGATTTGCCACAGTCTCAAGCCATCTCATGCGGCATGAACTACATGCGCACGGCTGTTCTTCTGGCTGCCCTGACGGCCTTCTTCCTGGGGGTGGGCTACCTGCTGGGCGGGCAATCCGGCCTGCTGATCGCGTTGGTCGTGGCGCTCGGCATGAACGTCTTCGCTTACTGGAACAGCGACCAGATGGTGCTGCACATGAGCAATGCGCGCGAGGTCGGGCCGCAGGAGGCGCCCGAGCTCTACGGCATCGTCCAGCAGCTGGCGCAGCGCGCGAACATGCCGATGCCGCGGGTCTACATCATCGACGAGGACCAGCCGAACGCCTTCGCCACCGGCCGCAGTCCCGAGCATGCCGCGGTCTGCGCCAACTCAGGCCTGCTGCGGCTGCTCAGCCGCGAGGAGGTGACGGGCGTGCTGGCGCACGAGCTGAGCCACGTCCACAACCGCGACACGCTCACCATGACCATTGCCGCCACGCTGTCGGGCGCGATCGGCATGCTGGCGAGCTTCGGCGGCTTCTTCGGCGGCGGCCGCGACGCGAGCGGCAACCGGCTGGTCAGTCCCGCCGTCGCTCTTGCGGCGATGTTCCTGGCCCCGCTCGGCGCCTCGCTGGTGCAGATGGCGATCAGCCGCAGCCGCGAGTATGAGGCCGACCGGCTGGGCGCCGAGCTCACGGGCAATCCGCTGTGGCTCGCCTCGGCATTGCGCAAGCTGGAGATGGGCACGCAGCAGATCCCCAATGCGACGGCTGATGCCCATCCCGCGATGGCGCACCTCTATATCGCCAACCCTTTATCGGGCGGCGGCCTGGCCAGCCTGTTCTCGACCCACCCGCCGATGGAAGAGCGCATCGCGCGCCTCGAGGTGATGGCCGGCCGGCCGCCTGGATCGATGGAAATCCCACGCCCGCAAACCTCGAGCCCTTGGGGAGCCACCCCCCAGCGACCGCGGCGGGGGCCTTGGGGCTGAGCCGGGGCTCGGGCTGGCGCTTCCTGCGGCGCGGGTCTAGCGTCGGGGCCTATCCCACGCAGTTGGGAAGCACCCGGAGGAAACAACCATGACCCTCAGTCGTCGCCAGGTTGCCGTTGCTGCTCTTGCGTCCATCGGTGTCTCCGCGTTCGCGTCGCTTCCCGCGTCTGCCCAGGCGGGCGACTCCGCTGCCGTCGCCGAGGCCGTCGCCAATCTCACCAAGGCGATGCTCGCCGCCGACAAGGCCAGGCTCGAGGCGCTCACCGCCGACGCGTTGAGCTACGGCCATTCAAGCGGCGTGATCCAGACCAAGGCGGAGTTCGTCGACGTCATCGCCAGCAAGAAGACCGCCTACAAGTCGATCGAGCTCTCGGGCCAGACCGTCGCCGTCGTCGGCAACAATGCCATCGTGCGCCACAACTGGGTGGGCGAGAGCGGTCCGGCCGACGGCAGCAAGTGGACCGTCTCGAAGATCGGCGTGCTGCAGGTCTGGCAAAAGCAGGGCTCCGACTGGAAGCTGCTGGCGCGCCAGGCTTTCCTGAAGCCCGCGACCTGAGGCCTTGACAGTAGATGCGTTAATCGCAATATAGGGGAATGCCGCGTTCTCCTGCCGGCGCTGCAGCCGCAGCGCTGAAACTCCCTGTTTGTGCGCTGTCTGGACCGCTCCCGATTCTTTCTAGAATTCTAGAAGTTTCGGGAAAGGAATCCGGCGGAAACCGCAAAATCCAGTCGCGTCAGGCACTTATGCGGCGCTCCGGAACATTTCTAGAAAAGCCGGGGTTTTTAAGTGCGCGGCGGCAGGGCCGCCGGGCCTTCGCCGAGATCGGTTTCGAGGATGCGCTCGCCGCGCTTGGTGATGCGGTCGGTCGAGGTCTCGACGTCGCGCAGGTCCTTCTCGGTTTGCGTGAAGTGCGTCTTGAGCCTGGCCACCCGCTCGTCGAGTCGGCGCACGTCCTCGAGCATCATGCCGACCGCCTTCTGGATCTCGCCCGCCTGCTCACGCATGCGCACGTCCTTCAGCACGGCGCGCACGGTGTTCAAGGTCGCCATCATGGTCGTCGGCGACACGATCCAGACGCGGGCCTTGTAGGACTCGTCGACGATGCCGCCGAAATTGGCGTGGAGCTCGGCGTAGATCGCCTCCGACGGCAGGAACAGCAGCGCCGACTCGGCGGTCTCTCCGGGCAGGATGTACTTGTCGCGGATGTCGGTGATGTGCTTGCGCATCGCCAGCTGGAAGGCGCGCTGCGCGGCCACCAGGCCCGCGGCGTCGCCGGCCGCGACATTGCGCAACTGGTGATAGCTCTCGAGCGGGAACTTGGCGTCGATGGCGATCGAGCCCGGCGGGTTGGGCAGACGGAGCAGGCAGTCGACCCTCGAGCCGTTCGAGAGGGTCGACTGGAACTCGTAGGCCGACGGCGGCAGCGCGCTCTGCACCAGGTCGTTCAGCTGCACCTCGCCGAAGGCGCCGCGCGCCTGCTTGTTCGTCAGGATGTGCTGCAGGCCGACCACCTGGGTCGAGAGGTCGCCGATCTGTTTCTGCGCCGCGTCGATCCTGACCAGCCGCTCGCGCAGGTCGGTGACGATCTTGCCCGTGGTTTCCTCGCTCCTGGACAGGCGCTCGTTCACCACCGCAGCCAGCGCGCGCTCCTGTTCGCGCAGCGATTGTTCGACCCGCTGGACGGTGTCGGCCATGGCCATCTGCTGGTGGCGCATGGCCTCGTCGGCGCGGTCATCGCGCTGGTTGGCGCCGCCCTGGCGCAGCAGGACGATGGCAAGGCCCGCGGCCAGCAAAACCACGGCAATCAGCAAGACGATCGTGACGGTATCCATTGCCCTCTTTATAGGCCGGGCGCTCGACAAGCGCACGGTGGGCGACTAATCAAAATCCTCAAATGGCACCTCCCAAGCACGACCCCGACGTCTGGCTGTTCGACGTCGACAACACGCTCTATCCGGCCGGCTGCAATCTGTTCGCCCAGATCGACGTGCGCATCGGCCGCTATATTTCCGACTGGCTCAAGGTCGATGCCGAGGAGGCGCGGCGGGTCCAGAAGCAGTACTGGCGCGACCACGGCACCTCGATGCGCGGCATGATGAGCCTGCACGGCGTCGACCCGCGCCACTATCTCGATTACGTGCACGACATCGACTACTCGCCGGTGCTGCCCAACCCCGCGCTCGACAAGTCGCTGGCAGCGCTGCCCGGACGCAAGATCGTCTTCACCGCGGGCGACGTGCCGCACGCGACCAAGGTCATGGAGCGGCTGGGCGTGGCCCATCACTTCGAGGCGATCTTCGACATCGTGGCCGGCGAATACTGGCCCAAGCCGCATCAGGCGATCTACGACAGTTTGGTGCGCAAGCATAACGTCGATCCGACGCGCGCGGCCTTCGCCGACGACATCTCGGTCAACCTCAAGCCGGCGCACGACATGGGCATGCGCACGGTGTGGATCCGCACCGAGGAGAGCGTGAAGCGCGCGGCCGGCACCAATCTCGACCATATCCATCACCAGACCGACGATCTCGCGACCTGGCTCGCCGATTGGGTCGCCGAACGGAGTGCGAAGAAGTGAAAATCCTGATTCTCGGCGCCGGCGCGGTCGGCGGCTATTGGGGCGCGCGCCTCACCCAGGCCGGCATCGACGTCACCTTCCTGCTGCGCGAGAAGCGCGCGGCGAAGGTGAAGGCCGAGGGCCTGGTGGTGAAGAGCCCGAAAGGCGACGCCACCGTGCCGGTCAAGGTCATCACCAAGGGCAGCGACGGCGGCCCCTATGACGTCGTGATCCTGGCCTGCAAGGCCTACGATCTCGACTCGGCGATGGACTCGATTGCCCCCGCCATCGGCCCCGACAGCACGATCGTGCCGATGCTGAACGGCCACGCGCATTTCGCCGCCCTCGACAAGAAATTCGGCGCTACCAAGGTGGCGGGCGGCCTCGCCCGTATCTCCGGCATGCTGGGGCCCAACGGCGAGATCCTGCATTCGGGCGCGTCAGGCGTGTCCTTCGGCGAGCGCGACGGCAAGCCCGCGCGTGCCGCGCTGGTCGAACTCGATGCCGCCTGCAAGAAGGCCGGCATCGAAGGCGGCCTCAACCCCAACATCAACCAGGATCTCTGGGACAAGTGGATCATGCTGGGCTCGATCGCCTCGATGTGCTCGGCGATGCGCGGCACGGTCGGCGACATGATGGCGAGCGAGGATGGCGCTGAGATCATGGGCGAGATCCTCGACGAATGCTGCAAGGTCGCCGCCGCCGAGGGTTACAAGCCCAGCGAGAAAATCGTGGGCAATGTCCGCACCGCCCTGACGACGAAGGGCGCCAAGACCGTGGCCTCGATCCTGGGCGACATGGAGAAGGGCGGCGCTGTCGAGGCGCACCAGATCGTGGGAGACATGCTGGGCCGCGCGCGCAAGCACGGCATCGCGGCACCCAACCTGCGATTCGCCTACGCGCACCTGCAGACCTACGAGGCGCGGCGCGCCCGTGGTGGCATCGCTTCCAGGTAGGAGACACGCCATGAAGATCCTGATCCTCGGCGCCGGCGCGATCGGCGGCTATGCCGGCGGCCGCCTGCACCAGACCGGCGCGGACGTGACCTTCCTCGTGCGGCCGGCGCGCCGCGAGGCGATGGAGCGCGACGGCCTCGTCATCAAGAGCACCAAGGGCGACATCACCCAGAAGGTGAAGACCGTGCTGAAGGCGGGCGACGGCGGGCCGTACGATCTCGTCCTGCTGACGCCCAAGGCCTACGACCTCGACAGTGCGATCGAGGCGATCGCGCCCGCGGTCGGGCCGAACACCACGATCGTGCCGCTGCTGAACGGCATGCGCCACATCGATGTGCTGTCCGCCAAGTTCGGCGAGGCCAAGGTGGTGGGCGGTCTTGCCCGCGTCGGCGTCGCGATGGGTCCCGACGGCACGATCCATCACACCAGCCCGTTTGCCGCCGTCTCGTTCGGTGAGCGTTCGGCCACGGCGCCGCGTCCGGCGCTGGTCGAGTTCGATGCCGCGATCAAGAAGTCCGGCATCGACGGGGGCTTGCACAAGAACATCGTCCAGGACCTCTGGGACAAATGGATCATGCTGTGCGCGCTGGCGGCGACCTGCTGCCTGATGCGCGGCACGTCGGGCGATATCTTGGAAGCCGACGAGGGTAAGGCGATCGTTCTCGAGACGGTCGAGGAGTGCCGCAAGGTGGCGGCCGCGGCGGGCCACAACCCGGGCGACAAGGGCATGGAGACGGTGCGCTCGTTCCTCACGCGGTCGAAGTCGATGTTTGCCGCGTCCATGCTGCACGATCTCGAGAACGGCGCGATGGTCGAGGCCGACCACGTGGTGGGCGACATGATCGCGCGCGCGAAGAAGGCGGGCATCGCCACGCCCAACCTGCGGCTGGCCTACGCGCACCTGCAGGTCTACCTCTATCGCCGCTCGCGCGGCGGCATCGGCAAGCCCGCGCGCTGATTGTGGGTTGACTCGAGGGCCAGTCGTACCCAGTTCTAAAGGATGAGCAAAGTGGCCCGAGCCTCTTCGACCTGCCGTCGGAAACATCCGATCGCCGAAGCGTAGCCCCCGGCTCGGCCTTTTGCGCCCCCGAGTTCAGGGGGCAAGTTCCACGTACCGACCTTGCCGGGCAAGGTCCGTGTACAGCCCGCAAGCGGGCGCTCTCCAAACCCAGTTTCCTCATAACGCGGCCCGCGAGAGCAAGAGAACTCATGTCAGCGCGCCGCCCGAAAGAACGGATGTTGTCATGCCTGGAGATCAGACCAACCGCCCGATGCCCAGAATCGTCGTCAGCGAGAGCGACCACGATCGGCTGACCGACCTTGCGACCGCTGCGCTCGATCGCCTGCCCGAGACCGCCCAGGAACTGCTCGACGAGATGGAGCGGGCGGAAGTCGTTGGTGCGCCTGCCGTGCCCGCGAACGTCGTCGGAATGGGTTCGACAGTCACCTTCCAACCCGATGGCGGCCGCAAGCGGCGCGTTACGCTGGTCTTTCCAGCGGCGGCGGACATCGCCGAATCCCGGATCTCGGTGCTGACACCGATCGGAACGGCGCTTATCGGCCTGTCGGAGGGTCAGTCGATCGATTGGTCGGCGCGCGACGGGCGGCGCCATCAGCTCACGGTGCTGGCGGGCGAAAGACCGCCCGCGCCGTGACGGCTACTTGATGAGGCCCGCGCTCTTGGGCAGGAACAGCGAGAGCTGCGGGAACAGGATGATCAGGATCAGCCCGATCATCAGCGCCGCGACGTAGGGCATGTAGGTCCGCCAGTGCTGGCCGACCGTGAGGTTGGCGAACTTCAGCGCCATCAGCAGGCCCACGCCCATCGGCGGCAGGAAGAGGCCGATGCCGACGGCCGCCGTCTGCACGATGTTGAAGTGGATGGGATCGATTCCCATCTTCTCGGCGATCGGGAAGACCACCGGGATCAGCACCACCGCGGCCGGCAGTCCTTCCAGCACCATGCCGAACAACATGGTGATCGCCGCCGTGCACATCAGGAACAGCCAGGGCATCTCGTGCAGGGGGCTCAGCACGTCAGCCAGCAGCTTCGGCACGCCCGACACGCCCATGATGTACTGGAACACCGAGGCGACGGCGAGCAGGTAGACGACCGACGCCGTCAGGATCGCGCTCTCGTAGGCGAGCTTGGCCATCTCCTTGAAGGAGACGTTCCTGTAATAGAAGCGCGCGGTCAGGAAGGCGTAGCCCGCGACCACGGCGCCCGCTTCCGTGGCGGTGAAGATGCCGAGGAAGAAGCCGCCCAGGATCACGATGGGGATCACCATCGGCACGGCGGCGCTTTTGGCCGACGTCCACAGGAAGGCGACGCTGGGCTTGCCGTCGACCGGCCAGTCGTATTTGCGGGCCCGCAGGTACACCAGCACCATCAGGCAGACCATGATCGTCGCGGCCGGGATGAAGCCTGCCAGGAACAGCGCCACCGCCGAGGTGTTGGTGACCTGCGCGATCACGATCATGAAGATGGCGGGCGGCACCAGCATGCCCATCGCCGTGCCGGCCGCGATCAGCGAGGCCGAATCGGCGGGCTTGTAACCCGCCTTGGTGAGCGGCGGCATCAAGGTCGAGCCGAGTGCGGAGACCTCGGCCATCTTCGAGCCGCAGATGTCGGAGAAGAAATAGGCGACCACGATCACCGACATGCCGAGCCCGCCCTTCACCCAGCCGACCAGGGCGCGGGCGAAGGCCACGAGCGCGTGGCTCATGCCGCATTTCTCCATCAGGCCGCCGGCGAAGACGAAGGCCGGGATGGCGAGCAGCACCCAGCTCTGCGAGCCGGAGACCATCGAGGACGACAGCACCTGCATGTCATAGCCGCCGATCCACAGGCCCGCGACGCCCGCGACACCCAGCGCGAACACGATGGGCATCGAGAACAGGATCAGGACGATGAAGATCGCTGCGACGTAGAGCAACAACATGTGCCTGGCTTACTCCGGGACGATGTCGTCGTGCGGCGGCGGCGGCGCCACGATCATGGACACGGCATAGACGACCAGCAGCCCGCCCCCCACCACGACCGAGGCGTAGAGCACGGCGAGGTTGATCTCGAGGCCGGGCGTCGCGAGCGTGCGGTTCAGCAGGCAGAGCTTGACGCCGTACCAGCAGGCGATCGCGCCCACGATGCCGATCAGCACGTTATGTATGCCGTCGACGATGCGCTGGCCCGCCGGCGCGAAACGCAGGATGTGCAGGGTGAAGTGCGTGCGCTCGCGCAGGCCGATGGCCGCCCCGACGAGGGTGAGCCAGGCCAGCATCATCTCGCCCACTTCCTCGACCCAGGTGAAGCGCACGGGATCCCAGTCCATGTAGTCGGTGACTGGGATCATGACGTAGCGCAGGAAGACGCCGATCAACAGGTTGATGATCGCGGCGACCAGCAGCAGCGAGACGACGACCTTGGGGATCGACGCGATGAACCGCACGCCGTCAGACCTTGAAGCCGGCGATCTCGTCCCACATGGCGCCGTACTGTTTCTGGTAGGCGGGCCAGATCTTGTCCTGCGCGATCTTGCGGAAGGCCTCGACGTCGGCCTTGGCCACCGTCATGCCCTTGGGCTCGAGCGCCTTCTTCGCTTCCTCGTAGTTGTCGATCGACTCGGTCACGTCGCGGATCTTCTTCTGCGCCTCGCGCGAGAGGTCGAGCATCAACTTCTGCTGCGCCGGCGTGAGCCCGTTCCACACGCCGAGGTTCATCACCGCGTTGGTCGGGCCGTAGTTGTGGAAGGTCATCGAGCAGTATTTCGAGACCTCGTAGATCTTGAGCGCCAGCATGTTGACGATCGGCAGGTCGCCGCCGTCGATCACGCCCTGCTTGGCCGCCGAGATCACCTCGCCCCAGGCCATCGGCACGGCGTTGCCGCCCAGCCCGTTGATCGTGTCGCCGAACACCTTGGCCTGCTGCACGCGGATCTTGGAGCCGCGCAGGTCCTTCGGCTCGACGATCGCCTTCTTGGTCGTGAAGAAGTGACGGAAGCCGTAGTCGAAGTAGCACAGCGTCTTGACGCCGTATTTCTGCTGGAAATCCTTGTCCAGCTTGTCGCCGATCGCGCCGTTGAACATCTTGTAGGCCTGGTCGTAGCTCTTCACGAGATACGGCACGAGGAAGATGCCCATCTCGGGGAAGATCGTGGCGGCGGCGCCGGCCGGGCTGCCCATGGCAATGTTGCCCGACTTCACCGCGTTCATGATCTCGAGCTCCTTGCTCAAGAGCGTCGAGCCGAAGAACTGCATGTCGAGCTCGCCGTTCGACTGCTTCTTCACCTCGCCCGCCATCCAGTCGAAGGCGATCGCAGCCGATTCAGGCACGGCGTTGATGTGCGCGAACACCAGCTTCTTGGCCTCGGCGCGGGCGAAGCTGGGCGCCAGGCCGGTCGCGAGGATGGTCGCCATGCCGCCCGTCACCAGGCTGCGGCGGCGAACGGACACGAGATTCCGGCTGCTGATTTTCATGATCGTCGACATGGCGCCCTCCCAGGCGGTTTTATTTATGGAAATCCTATACGCCGGGAAGAGGCGCGGGAAGCGTTACGGCCGATAACGAAGCAGTGCGCAGCCGAATGTCGCGAAAATCACACCGCTCAGCCGGTTGATTCGGCGCTGCCAGCGCGCCTGCTCTAGAAAGCGCGCCAGCCCGCGGGCGCTGAGGCCCAGCATCACGTAGGTGCTGGCTTCCACGGCGATGAAGGTGGCGACAAGCAGCAGGAATTGCGGCGCCCACGGCGCATTGGGCGCGATGAACTGCGGGAAGAAGGCGGCGGCAAAGACCAACAGCTTGGGATTGCTTATGCCGACCAGGAAGCCACCGCGATAGAGCGCGAAGCGGCTCGCGGTTTCGCGCGGCGAGGCTTCGACCGGCGCGAGATCGGCCACGGGCGCACGCCATGCCTGGATTCCGAGATAGATGAGATAGGCGGCACCGGCGTATTTCAGCGTCTCGAAAGCCGCGGGCACCGCCAGCATGAAGGCGCTCACACCTGCCACCGAGGCGACCAGCATGACCGCGAGCGCAGACAGGCAGCCCGCCATGCCGGTCATCGACGCGCCGAACCCGAAGCGGATGCTGCGCGTCGTGACGTAGAGCACGTTGGGCCCGGGCGTGCAGGACAGCAGCACGACCGCGCAGAGATAGAGCCAGTAGGTGGAGAGCGTCATCTACTGCGCGGCGATCGCGCTGTTGTGCTGGCCTGCCGAGGTGTTGAAGCGGTCGAGAACATGGCCCGGCCCCTTGGCGTGCTTCACGTAACCCTTGCCGTCGAAGGTCTTCACGCCGTTGCAGAACACGCCATGCACGCCGGTCGGGCGGCGGATGGTGCGGCGGCCGCCACCGGGAAGATCGGCGACCCGCTCGGCGGGCGAGACGCCCACGGTCGCGGCATCGAACAGCAGCAGGTCGGCCTGAGCGCCCAAGGCGATGCGGCCACGGTTCTGGATGCCGTAGAGATCGGCGGGATGTGACGTGAGGCGGCGGATGCCCTCGGCCATGTCGAAGTCGCCGCGCTCGCGCACCCAGCGCGCCAGGAAGTGCAGGCCGAAGCCCGCGTCGCACATATAGATGAGATGGGCGCCCGCATCCGACAGCGCCACGACGCCGGCCTCGTGCTTCAGCAGCCTCGCCACGCCGTCGTCGCCGACATTGAGGAAGCGGCCGAGGAACGCCGTCTCGAGATTCTCGTCGAGGCTGAGGTCGAGCATGATGTCGAGCGGGTCGCGATGCTCGGCCTTGGCGATCTCGTGGAGATAGCGGTTCACGTATTTGGCGTTGGCGGGCTTTTGCGCGACCGCCACCATCACGCGATCCCAGTTGCCCTGGAAGATCATGCCGGGCCGCGGATTCTTCGCGTTCTCGCGGAACTTGGCGCGCCACGACGGATCGCGATAGACGACCTTGAGTTGCTCAGGGCTGTAGGCCTTGATCGGGTCGAACGCCGAGTGGCTGTAGAACGGATAGGCGTTGCCCATCGTGAAATCGAAGCTGAGCGGCTGGCAGGGGATCTGCACATAGAGCCCGTTGCCGCGCCGCAGCGCGGCCGCGCAATCGTCGAAGATCTTGAGCGCGCGCTGCGGCTCCTGCTCGTTGTACATCGCCATGCCGGTGCCCTGGAAGAACGGGCGGCCATACTTGGCCGCCATCGGCTCCAGCTCCTGCGGCGTCTTCACACCCGAGGCGATGGCGATCACGCCCCGCCCGCGCGGGCCCATCGCGCCGACCATGGCGTCGAGCTCGCTCATCGGCGCGATGGTGGACGGCATCGGCACGCCGCCGAAGCCCGAGTGATTGAGCGAATAGGACGCACCCAGGCCGATCGCGCCGTTGTTCATGGCGTCGGCCACCATGGCCTTCATCTTCGCCAGTTCCTCCGCCGTGGCATCGGCGCGCTGCGAAGCGGCCTCGCCCATCACGGCGGTGCGGATGGTCGAATGGCCGGCCAGCACCGCCACGTTGGCGTAGGGTGCGCGGCGGCGCAGCATCGCCATGTACTCGCCGAAGCTCTCGAAGTCCCAGTTGATGCCGGTGCGCAGCGCATCGAGGTCCATGCCCTCGACGACCGAGAGGTTGCGGATCACCAGGTCGCGCGCGGCGACCGACGGCGCGGGCACGATGCCGAAGCCGCAGTTGCCCATGATCGCGGTGGTGACGCCGAGCGAGGGCGACGGCGACAGGGTCGAGTCCCACGTCACCTGCGCGTCGTAATGGGTGTGCACGTCGACGATGCCGGGCGACAGGGTGAGGCCGCCGGCGTCGATCGTCTCGGCGCCTTTGTCCTTCACCTCGCCGATGGCGACGATCCTGCCGTCCTTGGCCGCAACGTCGGCGCGCCTGGGCTCATGGCCCAGGCCGTCGACGACAGTGGCGCCGCGAATGACCAGATCGACCATGACTACCTCCGACGGCTGAGAGCACCATATGCCGCCAGGGCGGCATGATTGACGAGATCGCTGACCGTTGCGCCCATCTGGACGATCTGCACCGGCTTGGAGAGGCCGTCGATCACCGGGCCGATCACCGTCACGCCGCCCATGCTCTGCAGCAGGCGCGACGAAATATGGGCGGAATGCAGGCCCGGCATCACCAGCACGTTGGCCGGGCCGGTGAGGCGCGTGAAGGGATAGGTCGACTTCAGCAGCCCGAAGTCGAGCGCCATGTCGGCCTGCATCTCACCGTCATACTCGAAATCCACTTCCTCGGCGTCGAGGATGCGGATCGCCTTGCGGATGCGGTCGTTTCGCTCGATCTCGCGGCTGCCGAAATTCGAGAACGACGTGAAGGCGATGCGCGGCTCGTGACCCATCACGCGCGCGTTCTTGGCCATCTGCTTGGCGATGGTCGCGAGCTCCTCCGGGGTCGGCGTCTCGTTGATCGCCGTGTCGGCCAGGAACACCGTGCCGTGGCGGGCGACCACGATCGAGTAGCCCATCGCCGCCTTGTTGGCGTCGACGTTGATCACGCGCTTGACGTCAGTGTAGCACTCGGGGAAGCGGCGCGTGATGCCGGTCACCATGCCGTCGGCGTCGCCCGCGGCCACCATGCAGGCCCCGAACACGTTGCGGCCCTGGTTGACCATGCGCTGCACGTCGCGGCGCAGGTAGCCGTCGCGCTGCAGGCGCTTGTAGACCATGTCGGTGTAGGGCGTGTTCTTGGTCGAGAGCCGCGCGTTGTGGATCTCGAGCCCGTCGGTGTTGGCGATGCCCAGCCCCTTCATGGTCTCGCGCACCTGCTCCTCGCGGCCGATCAGGATCGGCGTGCCGTAGCCGTTGTCGCGATAGACGACGGCGGCGCGGATCGTGCGCTCCTCCTCGCCCTCGGCGAAGACGATGCGCTGCGGGTTGGCCTTCACCTGCTCGAACAGGCTCTGCAGCCAGTGGCTGGTCGGATCGAGGCGGCCCGAGAGGCTGCGCTTGTACTCCGCCATGTCGGCGATCTTCTTCTTGGCGACGCCGGAATCCATCGCAGCCTTGGCGACGGCCGCCGACACCTCGATGATCAGGCGCGGATCGAACGGCACCGGCACGACGTATTCCGGCCCGTAGCGCAGGCGGCGGCCGGAATAGGCCCTGTCGACCTCGTCCGGCACGTCCTCGCGCGCCAGCGCCGCCAGCGCCTCGGCGGCGGCGACCTTCATCTCCTCGTTGATCGTGGTTGCGCGCACGTCCAATGCGCCGCGGAAGATGTAGGGAAAGCCCAGCACGTTGTTGATCTGGTTGGCGTAGTCGCTGCGGCCGGTGGCGACGATGGCGTCGGAGCGGACGGATTTAACGTCCTCCGGCGTGATCTCCGGATCGGGATTGGCCATGGCGAAGATGATCGGCTTGTCGGCCATCGACTTCACCATGGCCTTGGTGACGGCGCCCTTGACTGACAGGCCGAAGAACACGTCGGCGCCCTTCATGGCTTCCTCGAGTGTGCGCGCCTTGGTGCGGACCGCATGCGCGCTCTTCCACTGGTTCATGCCCTCGGTGCGGCCCTGGTAGATCACGCCCTTGGTGTCGACCAGGATGGCGTTCTCGTGCGGCATGCCCATCGCCTTGACGAGCTCGATGCAGGCGATCGACGCGGCGCCCGCGCCGTTCACCACCATCTTGATGTCCTTGATGTTGCGGCCGGTGAGGTGCAGCGCGTTGATCAGCCCAGCCGCCGAGACGATGGCCGTGCCGTGCTGGTCGTCGTGGAAGATCGGGATGTCCATCAGCTCGCGCAGGCGCTGCTCGATGATGAAGCACTCCGGCGCCTTGATGTCCTCGAGGTTGATGCCGCC
>FTCZ01000914.1_pt1 | contig 15201 bp, 13 predicted proteins | sample 1658871 | NCBI WGS metagenome assembly FTCZ01 (sample SAMEA3914864, study PRJEB12502) | metagenome | biome: forest; material: soil | place: USA | collected 2012-03-12 | depth 0.3 m
AGCGTGATGATGCAGTTTTTCACGCCCTTGGCCTTGAAGAAAGCGGCGACGCGAGCCGGATCGCGGTCATGCGCCATCTCGCCGGCCTCGTCGATGCTCGGCACGAAATAGTCGATGTAGGGAAGGCACGGCTCGACCAGCTTCCAGGTTTCCGGCGTCGCCTGGATGAGATCGAAGGTGGTGACGCGGCCGAGCGCCTTGGCGCGCTTCAACAGCCTGACGGTCGGCTCGCCGTCGAAGCGTTTCAACAGGCCGGTGCCGCCGACATGGACGACGCTTGCGTCCAAGGCGGCATCGAGATCGGCATCGGCGACTTCGAACAAAGTTGCGGTGCCGGGCACATGCAGCGCCGGACGCTCGCCGTTCGGTCGCACGGGCAGGATGGTGGACGAGGTCTGGACGCTGCCGTCGCGGCGCACCAGACCGCACTCCAGGCCATATTTCTTCAGCTTGGCGAGAAACCAGTCACCCATGTCGTCGGTGCCGAGCGTGGTGACGGCTCGCGTCTTCAGGCCGAGGATCGCGCAGTCCATGCCGGTGGCGCCGGCGGTGCCGGCGACGGTCATGCGGATCTCCTCGATATAGTCGGCGCGGCCGCCTTCGGGGATGCGCGACACCGGCCGTCCGAGAATGTCGAGGACGTAGAAGCCGATCGAGCTGACGTCGAATTGTGGCATGGTTGACTGACCTTTCGAACTCAACGGGCGGCGCGGCGCAGGCCGAAGCTCACGGCCAGCACCAGGAAGACCAGCACGCCTATGCCGACCTGCTGCCAGTAGAAATTCCAGCCGACGAGCAGCAGCCCGTTCTTGACGATGGCGAGCAGCAGCACGCCGAGCAGCGTGCCGATCACCGAAGGCTTGCGCTCGCGGCTGAGCGTCGTGCCGATGAAGGTGGCGCCGATGGCGTCGAGCAGGAAGGCGTTGCCCGACAGCGGCACGTAGGATTTCACCGTCGCCGACAGCAATATGCCGGTGACGCCGGCGAGCAGCGCGCACAGCACATGCACCATCGACAGTTCGCGCGGCACGCGGATGCCGGAATACCAGGCGACGCCGGGCTGGGCGCCCATCGCCTGGACGTAACGACCGAACACTGAACGATGCAGCAGGAGATGGACCGCGACGGCGAGGACGATCAGCACGATCACCGGGGTCGGCACGCCGAACAGAGCGGTGCGGGCGATGGCGTTGAACTGGTCGGCAGCATAGCCGCTGGTGAGATAGATCGGCTGGCCGCCGCTGGTGGCGAGCTGCTGCGTGCTCTGGCCGATGAAGAGCACGCCGAGCGTCGCCAGGAACGGGCTGATGTTGAGCCGTGTGATCAGGATCGCGTTGAGGATGCCTACGATCAAAGCGGCGCCGAGTCCGCCGGCGACACCGGCCACGCCGGTATAGCCGGCAGCCAGAAGCATGACGAAGACCATGCTTGCCATGTCGACGGACACGCCGACCGACAGGTCGATGCCGCCCGACGAGATGACGATGGTGAGGCCGAGCGCCACGATGGCCAGCATGACGACGTTGTTGACCAGGACGTTGAAGAGGTTGGCCGGTGTCAGGAAGGTCGGGCTCGCCGCCGAAAAGAAGATGACGATGGCCGCGAAGGCGATGAGCACGCTGTATTTGGCGAGGAAGCCGCGCACACTAACCTTGGCTGAATTGTCGTTGGCCGAGACGCTCATCGCGAACCCTCCGAACCGCGGGCAAAGGACGTGATGGCCACCACCAGCAGGATCAGCGCGCCCTGCACGCCGTTGACCCAGTAGCTGGAGACGTTGAGCAGCTGGAAGCCGTTGGCCAAAAGGCCGATGAACAGCACGCTGAGCAGCGTGCCGCCCATGGTCGGCACGAAGCGGCGCGAAAAGACGGTGCCGAGCAGCGCCGCCGCCAGCACCGACAAAAGCAGTTCGCCGGAACCGGGCGTGCTGGCCGAGAGCCGCGAAACGGTGAGGACGCTCGCCACCGCCGCGCAGAAGCCGCTCAGCACATAGGTGAAGGACACGTAGAAGGGCACGCTGAGACCGGCCGCACGCGCTGCTTCCGGATGACCGCCGACCGCGTAGAGCCTGAGCCCAAACGAGGTGTAGTGAAAGATGGCGATGACGAGGGTGGAGAACAGGATCAGCGCCCAGGCAAGCGCGGAGATGCCGAGGAAACTGCCTGAGACCAGGAAGCCGAGCAGCGGGGAGGATGCGCCGACGACCGTGTTCTGGGTGAGCGTGAGTTCCATGCCGGCCGCGACGTTGAGCACGGCAAGCGTCGCGAGCAGCGGCAGGATGCGTAGGCCAACCACGGCAAGGGCGTTCAGCGCGCCGACCGCCATGCCGACGGCGATGGCCGCGAGCACCGAAAGGAAGTCGCCATAGCCCATCGACAGCAGCGTCGCATAGACGGCGGCGCAGAGCCCCATATTGGCGGCGATCGACAGGTCGATGCCGCCTTCGGTGACATCGGAGCCGCCACCGATGATCACGGCCGTCATGCCATAGGCAAGCACGCCCAGGATCGCCGACTGCTCGACGACGTTGATCAGGTTGAAGGTCGAGGTGAAGCCCGGCGCGAAGACGACGAAATAGGCCATGATCGCAGCGAAGGCGGCGATCGCGCCGAGTCGCACGACGAGCGCGCCGAAGCGCCGGCCGGCGCTCTTGGCGGCGGCTTGTTTTTCGTCGGAGACGCCGACTTCGGTGTGGAGAACGGTCGCGCTCATGCCGCCACTCCGTCAGCGTTCGAGCGCGCGCCGGACGAAGCCGCCAGCAACGCGTCGCTGTTCATCGACGGACCGGAGAAGCTGCCGGCAAGCCTGCCGCGATAGACGACCAGCACGCGGTCGCAGACGCCGACCAGCTCGAGCAGGTCCGAGGACAAAAGCAGGATCGCCGCGCCCTCGCCCGCCAGGCGATTCAGAAGATTGTAGATCTCGACCTTGGCGCCGACATCGACGGCGACAGTTGGTTCGTCCAGTACATAGACGCGCGACTGGCAACTCAGCCATTTGGCTAAAGCCACCTTCTGCTGGTTGCCGCCGGAGAGCTCGCGCACCAGCGCGTCGCGATGCGGCGTCTTGATCGACAGTTCCTTGATCAGGCCGTCGACCGCCTGGTTCTCCAAGCCACGGCTGACCATGCCACTGCGCGAATACCGGCGCAGGCTGGCCAGAGAGATGTTCTCGCGCACGGACAGGCCAAGCGCCACGCCATGGGCGCGGCGGTCTTCCGGCAGCATGGCGATGCCGTCGCGCACCGCCTTGACCGGCGTCGACAGCGACAGCTCCCTGCCCTCGACCTTGACCTGGCCGCCATCGGCGGTCCTGAGGCCGAACAGGCATTGGACGATCTCCTTGGCGCCGGAGCCTAGCAGGCCGGTGAGGCCGACGATCTCGCCGGCGCGCACGTTGAAGCCGATATTCTCGAAGCTGCCGCCGAGGCGGAGGTTGGAAACCTCCAGCACCGGTGCGCCAAGCTCGACCGAGCGCTTCGGAAACATCTCGCCGACATCGCGGGCGATCATCATGGAGATGATCTCGTCGATCGGCGTCCGGCGCGGATCGACCGTGCCGACATCGGTGCCGTTGCGCATCACGGTGACGCGATCGCAGAGCTTCTCGATCTCCTGCATGTAGTGGGAAATGAAGACCACGGCGATGCCGTCGTCGCGCAGCCGGCGCAGCACATCGAACAGGCTGTCGACTTCGCGCTTGACCAGCGCCGCGGTCGGCTCGTCGAGCACCAGCACCGATGCCTTTTGCGCGAGCGCGCGGGTGATCTGCACGACCTTCTGCTGCGCCGTTGTCAGGTCTTTCACAAGAGTTCCCGACGGCAGTTCCATGCCGAAGAACCGCTTCAGCAAATCGGCTGCCTTGCGCTCCATGGCGCGGCGCCTGACGAACGGGCCGAGGCCGATTTCATGGCCGAGGAACACCGCCTCGCCGACGGTCGCGGTCGGCACCAGAAGCCTGTCCTGATGGATGAAGTGCACGCCGAGCTTTTCGACCGAGGCCGGCGTCAGCGTGCCGACGGTCTCGCCGTTGATGACGATGGTGCCGCTGTCCGGCTTGATGATGCCGGCCAGCACCTTGATGATGGTCGACTTGCCGGCGCCGTTCTGGCCGACAAGGCCGAGGATCGAGCCGCGCGCGATCTCGAGGTTCGCGTTTTCCAATGCGCGCACCGGACCGAACCGCTTCGATATGCCCATCATCGACACAGCAATTTCACGCTTTGCTGTCTGCATGGCCGTCAACCCTGGTTGGATGTGACGGGCAGCCACCTAAGCATGGCCGCCCGTCGTTTCGTCCGCTCTATTTAACGCCGGCCTTCTCGGCGGCGTCGAGGAAAGGTTTGCCCTTTTCGGCGGCGTTTTCCTTGTTGATCAGCACCGCGGGCACGAAGGTGAAGGGCGGCACCTTCTGGCCGGCCAGGTACTTGGCGACGTTGTCGACCGAGGTCTTGCCGATCTCGTAGGGCTGCTGCGCCGCGACCGCGCCGGCCGACGACTTCGGATCCATCACCATCTTGATGACCTCCGGGCTGCCGTCGATGCCGTAGGTCTTGACCTCGTTGCGGCCGGCGGCTTCGACCGCCTGCGTGGCGCCGATCTGCGGCACGTCCCAGCAGGCCCAGACCGCGCCGATCGAGCCCTTCTCGGGCGACTTGGTCAGCATGTCGGTGACGTTGGAATAGGCGCTCTGCACCGTGTTCGGGATGACGTCGCGCAGTTCCGGCTCGACGATCTTCACATCCGGGAACGAGGTCAGCACATATTTCAGCTGGTCGTAGCGGATCTTGCAGACCGGCACGCTGTAGAAGCCGTTGAACACCAGCACATTGCCCTTGCCGCCCATGTCGGCGACCATCTGGAGCGCGATCTCGGCGCCGATGTTGTAGTTGTTGGACGTGGTGTTGTTGATGGCGTGCGGCGTCGCCGTATCGACCGTGAACAGCGGGATGCCGGCGTCGCGGATCTTTTGCAGCCACGGGTTCAGCACTTCGAGGTTGCCGAGCTGCTCGATGATGGCATCCGGTTTCTGCGCGATCAGCGTCTGCAGCTGCGCGATCTGCTGCTGGTCCTTGCGGCCGGCGTCGAGCGCGATGACTTCACCGCCGAGTTCCTTCACGCGATCCTGGATGCCGCGGAACGCCATCAGGTCCCAATAATGGTCGGTACCGATGGCGGACACGCCGATGCGCTTGCCCTTGAGCGACAGCTCCTCGGCGCTCGCGCCGGAGATGGCTGCAAGGCTACAAGCCGCCGCCAAGCCCAAAGCGAGCGCCTTGACGAGGCCTTTCATTGATCTGGTCATTTTCATTTCCTCCCTTGTTGATCGCTCCGGGCCTTCCCCGGAGGATATGCGAAACTGTGGATTGCTGCTCCAGCCCCTCGTTGATCGCTCCGGGCTGAACCCTCCGCTCAAGCAGCGGCCTCCTTGTCGCGCAGGCCGTAGCTCGCCATGCGCTTGATGACGTTTTCGATTTCCTCGTCGGACAGGACCGGCGGCTCGCCGATCTGCAGGGCGCCGTGATACTGGCGCGCCAGCGTCTCCACCTCGACGGCAAGCCACATCGCCTGGGCCAGGCTCGACCCGACGGCGATCATGCCATGCTGGGCAAGCAGGCAGGCCTTGCGGTCGCGCAGCGCCTCCACCGCATGCGCCGAAAGCTCGGCCGTGCCGAAGGTGGCGTAGGGCGCGCAGCGTATGTCGCTGCCGCCGGCGACCGCGACCATGTAGTGGATCGCCGGTATTTTCCTGCCCATGATGGCGATAGTCGTGCAGTAGGTCGGATGCGCGTGGACGACCGCGTTGACCTCTGGCCGCGCCTTCATGATGTCGAGGTGGAAGCGCCATTCGCTCGACGGCGGCAGGCGCCCGTCGACCTCCCCATCCCAGGCCATGAAGACGATGTCCTCGGGCACCAGCGTGTCGTAAGGCGTGCTGGTCGGCGAGATCAGCATGCCCTCGCCATGGCGCCGGCTAACATTGCCTGAGGTGCCCTGGTTGATGCCCAGCGCATTCATCTCGAGGCAGGCGTCGATGATTGCCTGGCGTGCCTCTAGGTCCGAAACGGTCATGCGATATTCCAATCTTGCTCAGCCCGTCACCAGGCCGTATAGCCGCCATCGATCGACAGGATCGCGCCGGTGACGTAGCTCGACGCTGGCGAAGCGAGAAACAGGATCGCCGAGGCGATCTCGTGCGGCTCGCCGAGCCGGCCCATCGGCGTCATGTCGATCCAGGTGTTGAAGAGTTCGGGACGATCGCGCATTTTCAGCGTCATCTCGGTGCCGACATAGCCCGGCGCCAAGGCATTGACGCGCACGCCAGATTTCGCCCATTCGACCGCAAGCGCCTTGGTCATCATGTGCACGGCGCCCTTGCTCACCATGTAGGACGGCGCCGTCTGCGGACGGTTGATGATCAGGCCCGACATCGAGCCGAGATTGACGATGGAACCCTTCTTGCGGGCGACCATCGAACGGCCGAAAGCGCGCGAGGTCCAGTAGACGCCGTTGACGTTGACATCCATCACCAGGCGCCATTCCTCGTCCGGCGTGTCGAGCGCGGTGTTGAGGCGCGCGATGCCGGCGCTGTTGACCAGGATATCGACCTGGCCGAAGTCGCCAACAATCCGGGCGGCCATCGCCCCGACGGCCTGAGGATCGGTGACGTCGAGCACGCGGCCATCGACGCTTGCAACACCAGCGGTCTTGAGCACCTCGGTGCCGGCCTTCAGGCCATCCGTGTTCATGTCGAGCAGGACGATGCGTGCGCCGCAAATGCCGAGCGCCTTGGCGGCCTCGAGACCGATCCCGCTGGCGCCGCCGGTGACGACGGCAACCTCGCCTGTCAGGTCGAATTGCGACCGGTAATCCACGCAAATCCTCCACCGGGACCAGGCTTGCACGCCGGCAAAATCTTCCCCTCGCCGCCAAGGCGGCGTCGCAAGCCGATCGATCCTGATTATGCCTCCGGGGTCAGGCTCCTCCCGACCCCATGACAGGGACGTTACAGAAGCTTCCTGGGTCCGTCAATCTGGTTATAACCAGAAAACAGAATCTTTTTGATGAGCACCGCTCAGGTGCGATCGACGCCGTTCACGGTCGCCGACGGCTGCTCGACCGCCATGTGGATGCGGGCGACGGAGGAGTTGTAGAAGGCCTCGTAATATTCGAGCGCCGCTCCATCGGCGTCATAGGCAATCGACTCGATCTCGATCAGCGGCGTGTTGGCCGCGACGCCCATCTGCTCAGCCTCTTCCTTCGTCGGAAGTGCTGCGCGCAGCCAGCGGTCGGCGCGCTTCACCGTCAGGCCAAAGACGGCGCGGATGGTGCCGAAGATCGACTGGTTCTCCGACAGGATATTCTCAAGCCCCGGCACCCGGTGCCCTGGCAGGCTGATGCGCGTCATGGTGATCGGCGTACCGTCGGTCATGTAGACGCGGCTGATGCGGACCACGCTGCCATTGGCGGGAATGCCGAAGACCTTGGACTCCTTGTCGCTCGGCGGGCAGCGGTAGATCTCCAGTGTGCGCGTCGAGACCTTGTGGCCCTTGGCGGTCAGATCGTCGAAGACGCCGAGATTGGCGGTCATGAAGTCGACATGCTCGCGGGGTGCGGCGACGAACATGCCCTTGCGCGGCATCTTGATGATGCGGCCTTCGTTGGAGAGCGAGCCGATCGCCGCGCGCACGACGGGGCGCGAGACACCAAAGAAATCGCAAAGCGCCTGTTCCGAGGGAATGCGCGAATTGGCGGCCAGCAGGCCGGTGTTGATCGCCTCCTCGACCTGGTTGCGCAACTGAACCCAAAGCGGTGCCGCCTCGTCTCGGTTGAGCTGGACCTTGGAGCCGATCGAGCGGAAGGCCTCGGCCGCCTCGGCATCTTCCTGGTCGTAGCGAGGACGCCCGCGCATTCTGGTTGCTTGTTCCATCATCGGTCTTCAGGCTGCGGGCGACCGCCCGGATCATGATTTGCCGCGACTCAGCACGGCAGCAGCTCCTAACGGAGACCACCAGCCATTTTCACGCTCTCCGGCAAGTTTCGCAACCATAGCATTGCGGCGGCTCCCAAAACCGGCCCGGGAACCAGCAGCAGGAAGGCCCAGCGCCAGCCGCCGATGAAATCGGCGAAGCGCAGCGTCAGCCAGATGGCGAGGACCGTCAGCGCGAAGCCGGCGCCCAGTTGCACGGACAAGGCGGTGCCGACGAAGCGGCGGTCGGCAAGCTCGGTGACGGCGGCGGAGAACTGCGCCGAATCGCCGATCACCGAAATGCCCCAGACGAGGGCGACGAGCATAAACAGCCAGAGCGGACCGGAGAACAGAAAGCCCATCAGCAGCGCGCAGCTTCCCGAGATGATCATCATGCCGGCTGTGGTGGCGGTGCGGCCGACGCGGTCGGACAGATAGCCTCCGAGCAGACAGCCCAAAATGCCGGACGCGACGACGAAGAAGGTCGAGAGCGAGGCAGTGGCCGCCGCTGTTCCGATCGCCTGCGCTTCGAAGGCGGCGCGCGTATAAGCAAGCAGCCAGGCCCACATGGCATAGAGTTCCCACATGTGGCCGAGGTAACCGAGATTGGCGAGCAGCAGCGGCTTTTCGCGAAACACCTGGCCAATCCGCGAGGGCTCGAACACCGCCTTGCCGAAGGGATAGGGCCCTTCCTTGGCAAACAGCAGGAAAAGCAGCGCGCCTATGGCAGTGGCCAGACTGGCGGCGGCAACCACCGGCCGCCAGTCGAGCGCGGTCGAGACCGCGCGGAAAAGATGCGGCAGCGCCGAGCCGATGGTGAGCGCGCCGATGACCGCGCCGAGCGCCAGGCCCCTGTCGCGCGTGAACCAGGTGGCGACCAGCTTCAACGCCGGCGGATAGACACCGGCCAGTGCAATGCCGGTGACGATGCGAGCGGCGATCACACCGCCCGGCCCGGGATGAAGCAACAGCGTTGCGTTGGCTAAAGCGGCGACAAGTGCCGCGGCGGCCATCAGGCGGCTGAGCCGCACGAGGTCGGGAAGATTGACCAGGCTTGCAGCCAGCGCGCCGATCACAAAGCCGACCTGAACGCCGTTGGTCAGCCAGGCCTCGGTGCCAGAGCCGAGCGCAAGCTCCTGCTTCAGCTCGGGAAGGATGGCGGTCGCCGAAAACCATGTGGTCAGCGACAGGACGACCGCGAGGCAAAGCAGCGACAGCACCCGCCAGCGCTCGCTGTCGGCCGCCACGCCAAGCCGGCTGTCGCCCACCGTGTTCATGCGCCTTGCAGCGGAACGGTGAACACCGTGGCCGTGCCGGTGAGGCAAAGCTCGCCCTGGCCGTTGCGCACGCTGGTCTCGATCTTGCAGATCGGCTTGTCGGGCCGCACTTCCTTGACCTCGACGCGACCGGTGATCTCCTCGTCAACCCCGACCGCCTTGACGAACTTCCAGGCGACTTCGAGAAACACGGTGCCGGGTCCCGGCAGGTCTTCCGCGACCAGCGCATTCAGGATCCCCGATGTGACGCCGCCCTGGACGATCAGCTTGCCGAACACCGATTTCTCGGCCAGCGCGCGGTCATAGTGCAGTGGATTGCGGTCGCCGGTGATGTCGGTGAAGGCTTCGATGTCGCTGGCGCGCGTGCGCCGCGTGCGTTCGGCGAAGGCACCGACTTGCGGGCGGCCCTTCACCACGCCTGCCCAGCCGTCTTTTGTCTCTGTGCTCATTGCGGCTTCTCCTCTGTTGCGGTTTCGACTGATTTGAAGGCTGGCAGGACGCGGCCGCCGATGGCCGTTGGCGCGAGCAGCAGCGCGTCTCCTACACGCGGTGGCCGCGCGCCGGGCAAGATGAAGCTCAGCATGGTCGGGCCCTCGGCCAGTGCGACCAGCCCAACCACATAGGGAGCGGCCGGCAGCCAGCCGGCATGGCCCGGCTTGTCCACGTGCGAAAAGGATTTCAGCTGGCCCTTGCCCGACGCCTCTTTCCAGACCAGGCGCTTGCTCCAGCAATGCGGGCAGATCGGCCGCGGATAAAACACGGCCTTGCCGCAGTCCTCGCAGTGCTGAATTCTTAGCCGCCCTTGCGCCGCCGCATCCCAGAATGGCTGGCTCAGTGCGGTGATCGTCGGACCGGGGGTTTTCAATGCGTTGAAATCGACGGACATCAGCTGGCTCCCAGCACGAGCGCGGTCGCCTCGCTCATCGTCGCGCCATTGCCGGTGACCAGTGCCAGCTCGGCCTTGTCGATCTGGCGTTCGGCCGCCTCACCTCGGAGTTGACGCACCGCCTCGACGACATGCGTCATGCCGCCGGCAAGATCCGGCTGGCCGAAGCCGAGCTGGCCGCCATGGGTGTTGAGCGGCTTGTCGCCCCGGTGAGAGAGATCGTGGTCGCGCAGCCACACGCCGAACGCGCCCGGCGCGCAGAGCCCGGCATCCTCGATCGTCGTCGCGACCATGATCGTGTAGCAATCATAGAGCGACAGAAGGTCCATCCCGTTGGCTTGCGTGCCGGAGTGCGCGAAGGCCCGCGCCATGGCGCTCTTCAGCGGACCGGAGGTGAGGCTCGGCGCCTGGCTGACGGCGCGATGCGTGACCTTCTCGCCGGCGCCAAGCAGGTGCACGGGCCGTTTGGACAGTGAGCGCGCGCGTTCGGCCGAGGTGACGACGATCGCTTCGCCGCCGGCGACCGGCATGACGATCTCGTAGAGATGCAACGGCGAGGCGATCATCGGCGAGGCCAGCACCGCCTCCACATCGGCCGGCTTGCCGAAGAAGATCGCGTCGGGGTTGAACTGCGCATTGGCGCGCGCCGCTGCGGCGATCATGGCGAAGTCCCGCGCGGTCGAACCGTATTCAGCCATATGCGCCTGCATCAGCAGCGCGTAGGAAATGTTGGCGCCGGAGGCGCCGAACGGCACGTCGAACTCGCGGATCGGATTGCGGTTGGGCGAGCGGGGTGCCACCTCCTCGCGATTGTTGGCAAGCACGCACAGAACCGCCTCGCACATGCCGGCCTCGATCGCGGCGGAAGCGCGCCAGACCATGCCGGCGCCGGACGCGCCGCCGAGATCGACGACATTGGCCATCGTCGGCGCCAACCCGAGATATTCGGCGATGGTTGCAGGAACATGCTGCGGCGTCTCGCCGACCTGCGGCCCGACCAGCAGCCCATCGATCGCGCCCGGCTCCAGTCCGGCATCGAACACCGCCAGGCGCGAGACCTCGGCGATCATCTCCAGCGTCGTCACGCCGCTAGTCAGGCGCTGCGGCTTCAATTCGCCGATGCCGACGATCGCTCCCTTGGCCCGGCTCATGCCGCCTTGCTCCTGTCGAGCGCGCGATATTCCTCGAGGGATGCGGGATTGGCGAGCGAAGCCATGTTCTTCACCGGCTTGCCCTCGAGCGTCGTTCGCGCCGCACTTTCCACCCTCTTGCCGTTGAGCGTGTAGGGCACGGCCTGAACCGCATGGATGCGATGCGGCACGTGGCGCGGCGATGCGCCTTCACGGATGGCGCGGCGGATCTGCGCGGCGAACTCAGGCGTTAGCTCAAATCCATCGTTCAGCTTGACGCAAAGCACGATCTCTTCGTCGCCTTCGACGGGCGCGCCGAAGACCAGGCAATCCTCGATCTCGGTGAAGACCTCGCAGGCGGCGTAGATTTCGGCCGTGCCGATGCGCACGCCGCCGGGTTTCAGCGTCGTATCCGACCGGCCATGGATGATCCCCGAGCCATAAGCGGTCATCTCCGCGATATCGCCATGCGTCCAGATTTCCCGGCGTGCCGCGAAATAGGTGGCGTGGTAGCGCGCGTCGCCGTCCTTGCCCCAGAAGGTCAGCGGCATGGACGGGAACGGTTCCGTGCAGACGAGATCGCCCTGACGGCCGATCACCGGCGCATTGCGCTCGTCCATGACGGCCACCGCGAGGCCCAGCCCTTTGACGGTCAGCTCGCCGCGCCGAACGGGATGGATCGGCGACCCGAGCAGGAAACAGCCGATGATCTCGGTGCCGCCGGAGATCGAGGCAAAGATCATGTCCTGCTTCACATGCGCGTAGACCCAGTCGAACTGGCTGGGGGAAACCGGCGCACCGGCCGAGAGCAGGGAGCGCAGCGCGGCCAGGTCGTGCAGACGTTCGGGCGCGTAACCTTCGGCGGCCAGCGTGGCCAGATATTTGGGGCTGGTGCCGAAATGGGTGACACGTGCACGCTGCGCCATTGTCCACAGCGGGCTGGGGTCGAGGCCATCAGCAGTCTTCAGGATCGGCGCGCCGTCATAGAGCACCACTGTGGCGCCGCAGGCGAGGCCGGAGATTAGCCAATGGTACATCATCCAGGCTGTGTTGGTATACCAGCTCATGACGTCGCCAGGGCGAACGTCGCCATGCAGCAGATGCTCCTTCAGATGCTGAAGCAGCACGCCGCCGGTGCGGTGGACGATCGCCTTTGGCGCACCCGTAGTGCCCGAGGTGTAGAGCACATAGGCCGGATGATCGAAGGGCACGCGTTCGAAGACTAGTGCACCGTCGCTGCCGAAATCGTCGAAAGCGAGACAGGTCGCCGCGCAGTTCGGCTTTGCGCCCGCTTCCCCGGTCAGCACCAGCGTGTTCACCGACGGCATCGCCGCGACGATTTCGGCGAGCCTCTCCGAGATGTCGTGCTCCTTGCCCGCATAGCGGTAGCGCGGTGCTGCGAACAGCACCTTGACGCCGATCTGGCCGAGGCGATCGACGATCGCCGCGGCGCCGAAATCGGGCGAGCAGGACGACCAGACGGCGCCGATCGAAAGCGTCGCCAGAAGCGCCACGAGGCCTTCGACCCGGTTGGGCAGGATACCGCCGACGCTGTCGCCCCTCACCACGCCGGCCGCGCGCAGGCCTTGCGCCGTCCGGCCGACGAGGCGGCGCAGTTCGCCAAGGGTCACGGTGCGAAAATGGCCGCTCTCGTCGGCCTCGATGACCGCGACCCGATCATCGTCGCGCCGCAGAAAGTTTTCCGCGAGATTGAGCGATGAGTCGGGGAAGAACCGACTCTGCGTCATCGGCGCCTGATCGTCGTGCAGGAAAGATCGCGCGCCGGGATCGCCGATCACGCCGGCAAAATCCCAAACCGCTCGCCAGAACGCGCCGAGGTCACCGACCGACCAACGATGCAGCGTCTCGTAGTCGCGCGGGTCAAAACCGTTGGCCAGGCAAAAGTGCGCAAGGTTGGACGATTCGAACGCGGCTGGCGCCGGCGCCCAAAGCACGGATGACATGGATTTCCTCCCAGAATGCAGGCCGGCACGAAGCCGTCATCTTGTCTGCATGTTGCTTTCAGATTATTGGTTATAACCAGAATGTCAAGCGGCGAACACGGCCCCCTATGCGCAGAGGTGGAGGACAGGAAATTGCAGGATGCGGTGTATATCGTGGCGGCCAGACGCACGCCGATCGGCAAGCTCAACGGCGCGCTCGCCAGCCTCTCGGCGGCGGAACTGGGCGGGCAGGTCATTCAGGCGATCCTGGCCGGAGCCGGGCTTGCGCCAGGATCCGTCAGCGAAGTCATCATGGGCCAGGTGTTGTCCGGCGGCGCCGGACAGAACCCGGCAAGACAGGCATCGCTCAAGGCCGGCCTGCCGGTCAGCGTGCCGGCTATGACGGTCAACAAAGTGTGCGGCGCCGGCCAGAAGTCGATCCATCTTGCCGCGCAGGCCATTCGCTGCGGCGATGCCGATTGCGTCATCGCCGGTGGACAGGACTCGATGACATCGGCGCCGCATTTCATGTCGGGCGTTCGCGGCGGCGTGCGCATGGGCGACCGGATCGTCAAGGATTCGATGATCACCGACGGGCTGTGGGACGCGTTCCATCAGGTCCATATGGGAGTCACTGTCGAAGCCCTGGCGCAGCGCTACCAGATCACGCGCGATGAGCAGGACCGTTTCGCGTTGCGCTCGCAGGAGAAAGCCGACGCCGCCATCCGCTCGGGAAGGTTCGAGGATGAGATTGTCCCCGTCTCGATAGAGACCCGGCAAGGCGAAGCCATCGTCGACCGCGACGAGCACCCCAACCCCTCGACCACCCTCGAAGGGCTTGCCCGGCTGAAGCCGGTCTTCGATCCGGCAGGGACGATCACGGCCGGCAACGCCTCCGGCCTCAACGATGGTGCTGCCGCCGTGCTGGTGATGTCGGAGACGCGGATGAATGAACTCGGGCTAAAGCCCCTCGCCCGCATCGCGTCCTATGCTTCGGCGGGTGTTGAGCCGATGGATATGGGACTGGGACCCGTCGCGGCCTCACGCCTTGCGCTGGAGAAGGCCGGCTGGCAGCCGTCCGAGCTCGACGTCATGGAGATAAACGAAGCCTTCGCCGCGCAGGCCATCGCGGTCAACCGCGAGATGGGTTGGAACGAGGAGATCATCAACATCAGCGGCGGCGCCATCGCACTCGGCCATCCGCTGGCCGGATCCGGCTGCCGGATTGTGGTGACGCTGCTCCACGAGATGACGAGGCGCAACGCTCGCAACGGCCTGGCCTCACTCTGCATCGGCGGCGGCCAGGGCGTGGCGATCTGCCTGGAACGATGAGGCTGAATCTCTGCGCAGTTTTAGCCTGAGAGACTAGGCATGGTTCTTGGCCGCGCCGCCTACTAATTTCATGATCCGACGAACGGCAGCTTTGGGTCAGCGGCAAAGCTCAACTCTACGACCGACTTTGGGGCGCAAAGCCGCCGTTCCGGCGACCGACGATGGGAATTCGAATTTGTTGCGCGCCGCTAAGCCAGACTATCGGAGAGAGTAGAGTTCGCCTTATTCAGGTGTTCAAAGAACAGGGTGACCTCGTCCGGATCCATGTGCACGATGTGCCTGTCTTCCGGATAGGCGCCGCTGTTGACGTCCGCGACATACTCCGAGAACGCCGCGATGCGCTCTTGCTGGAGTCGGTCATATTCGGCGGCGAAGCTGCGGTAGACCTTTGAATGGCGCGGCATGTGACCCCGGTTAGCGCCGAGAATGTCCTCGGCGAACAGATATTGCGCATCGCAGCCCGTGCCGGCGCCCCTCGACAGCATGATCAGCGAAGTGCGCTCCGAGATAGCTTTCGCCACTTCCACCGGAACCACCTCGATCTCGGCGCCGATCGCGCCGGCGGCCTCCAGCTGCTTGACCGCCTCGAACACCTGCATGGCGGTGTCGGCGGTCTTGCCGACAGCCTTGAAGCCGCCGGTCCAGGTCGCGCGGGAAGGAATGAG
>FTCZ01003244.1_pt1 | contig 15194 bp, 15 predicted proteins | sample 1658871 | NCBI WGS metagenome assembly FTCZ01 (sample SAMEA3914864, study PRJEB12502) | metagenome | biome: forest; material: soil | place: USA | collected 2012-03-12 | depth 0.3 m
TCCTTGTCCATGCCCATCGCCGAGCCCAGCACGCCGGAACCGACATAGGCGACATCGGCCAGTTCCAGCAGGCCCTGCACCGCGCCATCCTCGCAAAGCGGCCCGTGCATCACGGGGAAGAACACGTCGATATCGCGAAAGCCGGTCGACGAGCCGGTGACCGGCACCAGCGCGGCGCGGCCGTCCGTCTGCGCACTAAGGCGCATTTCAGGCGCGTCGCTGAAGATCGGCAGCGCATTGGCCTTCGCCTGTTCGATCAGGCGCAGGTCGTTCCACTGCCACTTGCCCTGCTTGTCGATGCTGATCGGAATGACCTCGAACCGTTCCCGGTCCAGGTAGCGGATCACCGAGGCTGCCGATTGCAGCGAAACCTCGTGTTCGCCGGATTTTCCGCCGTAAAGCACGGCGACGCGCGTTTTCTGATTCATGCTGGGAAGGTATCATGCGGCCGCGAGTCGAACCAAGGCGGGTCCGCAGTTCATCTGTCATTCCCGACCGCCGTAGGCGGAGCGGGAATCCAAGGAGTCGTTCGCGCCCGTGGCCCCTGGATTCTCGCTCGGCCTGCGGGCCGTCGGGAATGACATCCAAGGACTACCTCGGCATTGCCGGCAATGGCGGCTGCGTACCAGCTTCTACCGCCGTCCGCGCCATGTTCATCGTCATCGCCAGGAACGTGTAATAGCCGTTGATGCCGGCCATATCGATCGCGCCCTGTTCGCCGTATTTCGCCACCGCCCTGGCGTAGGTCGCGTCGCTCACCTGCTTATTGTGGTGCAGCTCCATCGAGAAGTCGTAGGCGAGAGTTTCCTCTTCGCCCATCTTCTCCGGGCGGCGGCCTTCCAGCACCGCTTGCGCCACGGCAGGATCGAGGCCGGCCTTCAGCGCGATCGGGTGATGGATCTGCCACTCGAGCTGCTGGGTCCATTCCCGCGCCGTGATCAGGATGACGAATTCGCTGATCTTCAGCGGCAGCACGCTGCGGTAACGGAGATACAGGCCCATATTGCTCGCCGCGATCATCAGCTCCGGGCTGCGGCTCAGCGGCACGAACGGCCCGAAGACCGGTGTTTTTCGCGCCTTCAGGAACTCCTCTGCCGCGGCTTTCTGCGCGTCGGTATATTTTTCCGCCGGTATCGGCGGCATGCGGTCCTGCGCCATCGCGCTCACCCCAAAACACAGCAAGACGGGAACGCAAGCTGCTCTGATGATTGGTCTCATCGGCTCCCTCGCATATTATTCGGGACAGATATAGCCGGTTCCTCCGGGCGCCTTGAAGCAACCGACCGATTCCGGAATGACCTGCTTCGGCAGCCACAGCACGGCCTTGGGGAAGTAAATGCAGAAGGCAATGGTGCCGAGAAAGATCACATAGATCGGCAAGGCCGCTCGCAAGGCCTGCGAGAAGCGCACGCCGACGAATTTCGAGGCCATCAGCAGCACCAGCCCGTAAGGTGGCGTGATCAGGCCGAAGGCCAGCGTCGCGATCAGCACCACGCCCATATGCACGCCGTTGATGTCTCCGGCTTCGGTGAGGCTGTTCACCAGCGGCATGAAGATGATGATGGTCGGCACAGGCTCGATGAAATCGCCGACGATGGTGAAGAGCAGCACCAGCATCAGCATGATCAGGTGCGGGTCGGTGCCCGCGACATCGGTGATCCAGCCAGAGATCACCATTGGCCCGCGCAGATAGGCGAGCAGCCAGCCAAAGGCCGAAGCCGCCGCGATGGTGATCAGCGGCAGCGAGTAGATCAGCCCGGCATGGCAGAAATCGCGGGGAAGCTTGCGGATATGGCCGGGATTGAGCGCCGGGATCAGCACGAAGATGATCCAGCAAACCGCCACCACGCCAGCTTCCGTCGGCGTGAAGAAGCCGGTCAGGATTCCGCCGAGCAGGATGACCGGGATCATCAGGGGGAGGGAGGCGGCCTTTGTCGCCTCGGTGAACTGGCCGAAGGTGGCGCGCGGGCGGCGCATGCCGGCCGGGCCGAAGAAGAAGCAATAGATCATCAGCCCGAAGCCGATCATCAGCCCTGGCACGACGCCGGCCATGAACAGGCCCGCGATCGAGACATTGCCGACCGCGCCATAGACCACCGCCGTGATACTCGGCGGCACCAGCGCCGCGATGGTTGAAGCTGCCGCGATCAGCGCGGCGATGAAGGCAGGCTCGTAGCCTTCCCGCTTCATCGGCCCGGATAGCGCCCGGCTCATGACCGCGACGTCCGCCGTGGTCGAACCCGACATTTCCGAGAAGAACATGCTGAAAACTGCGACGACCTGCGAAAGCCCGCCGCGCAGATGCCCGACCAGCGCCAGCGAGAAATTGGCGATCCGCACGACGATATTGGCCGAACTCATCAGCTCGCCGACGAGCAGGAAGAATGGCACCGCCAGCAGCGCTTCCGAATCCACCCCGTCGAACATCTTCTGGATGATCGCGGCGTAGCTGACATCGGTGAACAGTGTCCCGATCAGCACGCCGCCAAGCAGCGAGAAGGCGACCGGCACGCCGGCATAGCCGAAGCCGAGGAACATCACCGTCATGATGCCGAGAATAAGCGCCGAACTCATGCCTTGGGTCCGCCGAGCGTTAGTTCGCCGAAGGTGTTGGCGACCGGGTTGGTTATTTCCTCCGGCTCGCGGGCATGCTCGAAGCCATTGTGCCAACCATTGACGATCTGCTCGATCGTGAACAGCGCGATCAATGCGCCGGCGAGCGGGATCGCGGCGTAGAGCGAAGCGATCGGTGTCATCGAGGGCATGCGGAAGCTTGAAAACCCACGCAGGAAATTCTGGTAGCCGAACCACACCATGCAAAGCGCGACGGCAAGCACCACGAGCCGCGTCGCGACTTCGATGGCGAAGCGCGCACGGCCGGTCATCATCTCGGGCAGGGCGGTGAGATAGAGGTGGTCATTGCGCCGCGTTGCAACGGCTGCGCCGATGAAGATGCCGTATACGAAGAAGGTCGAGGTGACCTCCTGCAGCCAAAGCCAGGGCGCGCCGATCAGCCTGGTGGCGATATCCAGCACTACGGAGGTCGAGAAGGCGAAGAGCGTGACACCGCACAGGACCATCAGCACCTGTTCCAGCCAGTCGAGCCCTCGCCATTTCAGATACCGTTCTCGTTCGAGGACCAAACCGCCCGCCGCGCTCATGAAGCCTCCGCATGCCCTGGGACAAAAGAACGGCGGGGCAGGGTCAAAATCCGCCCCGCCGCCGTATCCAATTACTTCACGTCCTGGATAAGCTTGGCGATCTTCACCGCGTGCGGCCCGAGCTCATTGGCGAATTTGTCGATGAACGGCGCAGCGATTTTCGAGAACCCGCTGGTGTCGACATCTTCGACCACCTTCACACCGCGCTTCTTCAGTGTTGCGACGGACTCGTGCTCGAGTTCGAGCGCTTTCTTCGGCTCTTGCTTCGCCACCTCATCTGCGGCGGCCTGCACCCAGCCCTTCTGCTCGTCGGTCAGGCTCTTCCAGAGCTTGTCGGAGACCCAGAGCAGGCTGTTATTCGCCTCGTGATTGGTGATCGAGAGGACGGGCGCCACCTCGTAATGCTTATTGGCGAGGTAGACGTTGATGCCATTCTCCGCGACATCCATCACGCCGGTCTGCAGCGAGGTATAGACGCTGCCGAAGGGCATATGCACGGTTTGCGCGCCATAGGCAGGGAAGATCGCATCCTCTGTCGGCGTCGCCTGCACGCGCACCTTCAGGCCCTTCAGGTCCTCGACCTTATGGATTTCCTTCTTGCCATACATGCTGCGCAGGCCAAGCGTCGCCAGCGCCAGCACATGCGCGCCCTGCACCGTATCGTCGATCATCTCGCGCACCGCCTTGCTGACGGCGGGGTCGGCGAGCGACTTGATCAGGTGATCCTCGTTGCGGAACAGGAAATGCAGCGACATCACGCTCGCCGGCGGCGAGATCGTCGTAGTGTTGGCCGAAGAGGTGATGGCGAAATCGATATCGCCCGATTTGATGAGCTGGAGGAGCTGCGGCTCCTGGCCAAGCTGCCCGCCCGGGAACTGGTCGATGACCATGGTCTTCTTGCTGAGCTCGCCGAGCTTGGCGTTGAAGATGTCGCCGGCGACGTTGTAGCCGGTCTTCAGCGGCTGGTCATAGGCGAAGCGGTAATGCTTGACTTCCTGTGCGCCGGCCGGTGCGGCGGCAAACGCCGCCACGAAACACGCCGCGGCAATGCCCTTCCAATAATGGCTCATGACGTTCCCCCGCATTGTTGGCGAGCCGGTTAATCCGGCCTCATTCCGCATCATCCGCTGGAAAACGCAGGGCTGTCAAAGGAATATGGTATCGATAACTTCCTCGTGTTTCGGCCTGTGCTTCGTTGCTGGCATCGAGCGCCCGATATAGCTTGTCAGGGAGTGAGCTAGGGCAGGGGGCAGCCATGGTTTTGCTATCGCGAAAAGCGTTTCCACAACGGTTTGTGCGGCCATTGGCGCTCTGCGCGGCGGCGCTGCTGCCGACGGAAGCGGAAGCCGTCGACTGCAACTGGCGCGGGCCGCCCTTCCATCTGACCAGCGCCGGCCCCTGGCCTCGTGCGACGACACTCAAGTCCGGCCAGCAATGCTCGGCGCGGTTGCGCAATTTCGGCCGTAATGTCCTGCGCTTCCGGAATATCGAGCTTTATGAGGCGCCGAAAAACGGCAAGGTCCGCTTGCACGAGAACACGCGGGTTTCCTACGTCTCCCGCGACGGTTTCGAGGGGCTGGACCAGTTCACGTTACGCATCTGCGGGCAGGAGAACGGCGTCGATGGCTGCACGATGATCCAGTACAGCGTCACCGTGCAGGGCCGCTGAACCCAGAAACCCTTATACTGAGGTCGCCGAAAGACTGCTCTTCTCCAACGGCTCACCCAGCGTGTGCATCAGCCGATTGGCCCAGCCGAACATCGCCGCCGAGAGCGCAAGATCGAAAATTTCGAGTTCCGAAAGGCCGGTCGCCTTCAGCGCGGCGATATGCGTCTCATTGGTCTGCGGCGGGCATTGCGAAAGCGCGACCGAGAAATCGAACATCGCCTGCGAGCGCTCATCAAGCTTCGCATTGACGCCATCGCGAAAGATCGCGTCGATCACCTCGGTCGTCTTGGTGAGCTGGTTGTAGCGGCTCGCATGCACCGCTGTACAATAAATGCAGTGATTGACGATCGAGGCGCCCGTCGCGCCAAGCTCGCGCTCGGCCCGGGAGAGCCCGTCGCGGCCAAACATCACCGCGTTGAACAGAGGGCTGCGATGCAGCAGCGATTGCGGGTCATGCGCCAGCACCAGCACATATTCCGAAACCTTGGTGTTGGAGGGCGTGATCTTCAGCGCATCGAGCTGTTCCGGCGTCGCCTTGTCGAGTTCGACCGGCGTCACATAGGGGCTCCAGAATGGAACCTCGGTGGTGAATTCGGTGACGACCTTGCTCATACGCCCCTCCCGATCAGCCGAAGCGTGGCGATGACGCGAGCCTGGTAATTCACGAAGGCGACCAGTTCGGAAAGCCGCACGATATCGGCCTCCGTCACGCCGGCCGCTTTCAGCGCCTCGATATCGCCGCGACTCGCCTCACGCGGCGAGAGAGTGACCAGATCGACATGGCGCAGCATCGCGGCCATGCGCGGCGCATGCCCGGCTTTTGAGGCCGGATCGGCAATTGCTTCGTCCGCGCCGTCGGTCAGCCCGCGATAATGCGCGGCGAGCGTTTCGTCGCCATTCAGGGTGGCCATACGCGCCGCAATCGCGGCCCGCTCGCCATGCGAAAGGCCGCCCGGCGCAGCGGGCGCGAGCACGGCCTCTTCGCTGGCTTGCGTCAGCGTCATGATGTCCGCGCGCTTTTCAAGCAGTGTCGCCAGGGATGATCCTTGGGTGACGCCGGCAACCTTCTCGATAGTGGAATTCGTGCTTGCCATTCGCATTCCCCGGAATCGGCCGTCAGCGGCGGAATTCCTTCTATGCCTCGACGGCGCGGCCAAGGCGAGGGCGAGATAACACCGGGCTCTGCCAAAAGAATGGCCGCCCTGGAAGGGCGGCCAAGTTTGACCCGTCTCTGCTAAACCGGCCAGGGGACTGGAGTCCCGGCCGGCTAAGATAAAAACCCTTGGGGGCCATGGCTTGTTCCGCCCGTAAGCCCTTCAGGTGTCGAGTTGTTCGAGCGGCGAAGCACCACTGGTGATTTCGTCGACATTGAAGCGTTGCGGTTCATAGGGCTTGATGAGGCCTTGTGCCGCTCGCTCCGCGATGATGTCGGCGGCTGCGGCCGCATCATCGAAATGGATATCGTTCATGTCCCATGGCGCGAAACGCCACCAGGCGACCTGCAACAGCTTCTCGATGATCTCGTCCGGAAAACGCTTCTTGATCACCCGCGCCGGATTGCCGGCGACGATCGCGTAAGGCGGCACATCCTTCGTCACCACCGCGCGCGCCGCGATGACAGCGCCGTGGCCAATGGTGACACCCGGCAGGATGAACGCCCCATTGGCGATCCAGACATCATGGCCGATGACGACCTTCCGCACCGTGGAGGCGGCGCGGCGCTGCTTCATCATCGTATGCGAGAGATACTTATCGGCATCCGGGAAGGCGCGGCCGACGCGAAAGCGGAAATCGTTGCGGAACTGAAAGGGATGCGAACTCAGCCAGTCCGTCGGATGCGGCCCTGGCCCGATCGTCACATCACGCGCGATCGAGCCATAACGGCCGATCTCCGCGTTGTAGACCATGCCCGTCACCATATAGGTGAAGGCGCCGATCGAAACATCGTAGAAGAGCTTCGTTTCGGATGGCCGGCAGGGCGGCTCGAAGGAGAACTTGGCCGGCAGCAGGTTGTTGGGCTTCCAGTCATGGTCGAGCCCATGTTCGCGCAGCCAGTGCAGCCGGCTCTCGGTCAGGCGGATATCGGCCAAACACTTCCTCCCATTGCTGCTTCTGCAGCCAACGCTACGCGCCCGGCATACGATAGGATCACCCGGAAGCCCATGCCTACTGATGAAACCGCAGGGCGCGGTCACATTTTCTCGCGCCGCCGCGAGCAGGAGTGGCGGCGTTTGCAAATATCGGTTGCCGGGTCATCAGGAACGATGGCTAATATTGATTGTAACGAGGCTGGAACTTACTTGGCGTCCGCTGGTTGCGGCCTGTGGCCAGAGCATTTCTCAGAAAAGGGAAACCGGTTTTCTGCTGAAGAGATGCTCTGATAACGGGATCCAGCGTTCGCGCCGGGTAACATCGTCAAACCAGATCAGGCCGATGCTGGATCGGCCGGAAAGCTCGGCCATGAAGATATTCAAGCTCGCAAGCACAGCCCTGATCGCCGCCGTTGGAGCATTGACGCTTGCCTCCGCCACGCCGGCTGAAGCGCGTATCCACCGGCATCACCATTGGCGGCATCACCACCATCATCACAATTATGTCCGGCATCATCGCGCGCTCTACGTGCATGTCCGCCATCGCTATCACCATCGCATCTATTCCTATGCGGAGCCCTTTGGCGGCATGGGCAGCGGTGCGGTGATCGCGCATCGTGGTGGCGGGACTTACTATGATCCGCGCTACGGCCACCCCAATCCGTTCGGCACCTACCATCGCTACGCCTATCGCACCTATTATTACAAATAGGTCGATGCGGTTTGCACGATTCAAGGCGAATGCGGACGCCGCTTTCGTCCGATTTCCTGTTGCCTATATCGTTTGGAGTAGTGAGCCGTCGGACTATAGCTCAAGTCTCAAACTGTTGGCCTAACCCGCCAAACCGCTTGTTTAACGCTACCCAAATCATGTTAGGCTATTCGCCGGCTAGGATTGGTTTCTTAAAAAAGCTGACCTCGCCAAAGCGTCCGCGCCTTCCGAAAATCCGCGGCCGCCTTCCGGAGGAAACGCGCGATCTCGTTGCAAGGATGCCGTTTCAGACCGCACTTCCAGCAGGCCGTCGCGAGGTGTGACGGCCTGCTGGCATCATCCGGGCTTTGAGCGTTAGGCCAGCTTGTCGAGCGACACGCCCTTCGTCTGCTGCTGCTTTTCCATCTGTTGCTTGATCAGTTCCTTGATCTTGTCCTCGACAGCCTTTCGCGCCTCAGGCGACATCGACTTCAGGCTGTCTTCGCTGAGCCCCATGCTTTTCAGGATGGAGTCGCGCATCCGCTCCATCGGCGACATATGCGCATATTTGAGAAACTCCGCCTCCACACCGCTGCTGGAGGATGAGCCGCTGCCAGCTCCTGCCGAAGATCCAGAGCCAAGTCCGTAGAGTGCGGACGAACTTCCAATCGATGAAATATTCAATGACGCAACTCCTGAAAGAAACGTCATCGGACATGCAAGGGCGGTGCTAGGCGACGCTTGGGAAAATCGCCTTATATTTCTGAATGTTGCTGAATGTATCTCATCAGCCCGCGAGCGGCGGCGGCAAAATTTGCCGCGTCTACCGTGCTTAGCGTCGAATGAAGCAGGAAAATGGTGCCCAGGGGCGGAATCGAACCACCGACACTGCGATTTTCAGTCGCATGCTCTACCAACTGAGCTACCTGGGCGCCGTTCGCGTCACCCTCGGGCGTCGCGGCAGGAGCGCCTTATAGACAAGGCTTGTGGGGCCTGTCTAGCGGGTCCTGACGTTTTCTTTGTCGGCTTTTTGCATCACGCGGCCGAACAGATAAGATTCTCTGCATCCATCTCTATTCGCTCGCCCGCAACTCATTTAGTTTGCCGCGCTTACGCGAACTCCGTTTGCCTCCAGGATTCCATGCAGAACCTTCAACGCATTCCATTTTTCAAGGACGTCACGGATATCGAGATCGACCGCTTCGAACGCGCGGTCATCTGGAAACGTGTCGATCCCGGCGAAGTCATCGTCGACTTCGAGGATCAGTCGACCGATGTCTATTTCATCGTCTCGGGCGAGGTGCGCGTCTTGATCCGCACCATCAACGGCAAGGAAGTCATCCTTGGCGAATTGCGGGCCGGCGAGTTCTTCGGCGAGCTCAGCGCAATCGATTCGACGCCGCGCTCGGCCAATGTCACCGCGCTGACGCGTTGCGACATGTGTGGCGTGCCGGCGCATGTCTTCCGCGAAATGATGTTCTCCTCGCCGACTATCGCGGAGAAGATCATGCGCCTGCTCGTCAGCCGCATCCGCGAATTGAATACGCGCCTGACCGAGCACGCGCTGCTCGACCTGAAGCACCGGCTTTATTCGGAGCTGCTCCGGCTCTCCGCGCCGCGCGCCGGCCATTCCGGCGAGCGCGTGGTCACGCCGCCGCCTTATCACCACGTGCTCGCCGCCCGCATCGGCTGCCGGCGCGAGCAGGTGACGCGCGAGCTTTCGGCGCTGGCGGCCGAGGGCATTCTGGAGCGCACGCGCGGCGCCTTCGTCATCCGCCGGCCGCATGTGCTGGAAGAGCGGATTTCTGAAGCGCTGCGCGACGATAGCTGAGCGGAGCTCGATCTATAGCTGGTCGCGGACCTTGTCGGTCTGCGGCTGGAACCTTGGCGAGTTCCAGGTGCCGCGCACGGTGAAGGGTAGTTCCGTTTTCTTGCCGCCTGCCTGGTTGGAGGCCAGCACACCGCTGAAATCCAGGAGTTTATTCGACAGGTAGGTCTGGCCGCCGACATTGATGTCGAGCGTGCGCGACTTGAAACTGCATTCCTTGATCTCGAACCTGCCGGCGGCCGCTCGTATATCCAGCGAGGCGCTGTCGAAGGGCGTGCGGCCAGCCGGCACGTCGAGCGCGGCGGCAATCAGCGAGCGCCGTTCGAGCCGCACCAGGAAGCGGTCGAGATCGATGCCGAGCAACTCGCCATTCGCCACCGACATTGCCACCCGGCCGTCGAGTGTATCGGCGAGGCCGGCGGTCGAGGCGCCGCTGGCTTCGAAACTGGCCGAGACCGAGCCCTTTCCGCTCAGCCGCTTCAGCCCGAGCCCTTGCGCCACGTCGCCACCGAAATCGATCTGGTCGGCGCTGCCTTGCGCGCGCACATCGACGCCTTGCGCCGATGGCGTCACCACCAACCGGCCCTTCGCCGAGCCACCGGCGATGATCGCCTCGGCGAGTGTCAGCTCGAAACGGCGGGCGCGCAGCAGAAGCGAAACCGCGGCGCGCTCCAGCTTGACGGTGCCGAGCGTGAGCTGCCGCGCCGAAAGGCGCAGATCGACATCGGCGATATCGAGCGTGCCGGCATCGTAACGCTCCTGCGAACAGCTTCCCTCCGGCGTGCGCCTCGGGGCCAGGAACTGGAACTGATCGGTCAGGTCAGCAGATTCGGTGGCGAGCGTGGCGCTGAGCGTTGGCCGGCCTGCATCGAGCCGCAACCCGAAGACGCCGTCATACTGGTCGCCATTCAGCGCGAGCTGTGCATTGGCCAGCGCGAATTGCTGGCCGCTTGCGGTGAGGTCGCCGGAAAGCTTGATTTGGTCGAGCCGGCCGGGCAGGGGCTGGGGCAGGCCAAGCCAGTCGGTCAGCGCGACGATATCGGGCGAGGAAGCCTCGATCCGCCCATCCGCCTTCAGGTCGCCGCCGCCCAGCAGATGTCCGCTGAAGGCAAGCGCCAGCAGCCGTGTGCTGAACTGCAGTGTCGCTTCCGAGCGCGCCGCCTGGCTGGCCTGCACGCCGGAAGGTCCGGTGATGCCAAGCGAGACCATCTCGCCGCGCCATTTTCCGGAAAGCGAGAGGTCGAAGCCGCTTGTCTCGCTGCCTGGCGTCCACATCGCCGACATCTGCTCGATCGTGCCGTTATCCGGCTCGCGCGAGGCCATCTGCAGGCGGCCGTCGCGCACGGCGATCCAGTCGAGATCGGGGAGCACGCGGCTCGAACTGCCGGTCGCCACAACGTTGCGGGCAAGATCAAGCGGCGAATCCACGCCGCTCGGCGTCTGCGCCTCGACCTTGCTGAACAGCGCGTTGCGCGGCACGACGCGCCAGCTCAGCAGCGACCAGGTATCGAGCCCGATTGTCGCGTCGGCTGCGCTGACCCGCATCGTGCCGTTGCGGTAATCGAGCGCCAGGTTCTGCACCTTCACATGGGGCAGGGGCAGGATGGTGAAGGTGGTGCGTCCGGCAACGGTCAGCGAGGTGCCGCCGCCGGCCCGGAAGGCGTGCGCCAGGGCGCGCTGCACCTTGCCGCGCGGCATCGTCCAGGGCGCAAACCCGAGCGCCAGCAGTCCAATAGCCAGAATGGCCAGCACCGCCGTCCGGGAATTCGCCGATCTACGCCAGACTCGCTGCACGTCACCACACTTTCGTAAGGTCCGCGCTTCGTCGGGGGCGCGGTCCCAGAGCCGCGGGGCCAGCACACAAAGCGCATCGCAATCGGATCGACGATTGCCCCTTCGGTGGCCATACTGCACGTGACAAATTCGTAATCAAACCGTCACCGGAGCCCTAATGCCGGGCTCCGGCGTATAGCGTGCTCAGGCCGCCTTTTGCAGACCGACGCTGAAATCGGCTTCGGTCTTCGCCTTAACCTCGTCGAGCGTCACACCTGGCGCAAGCTCGATCAGGGCCATGCCGCCAGTGCCCTTCTTGTCGATCGAGAAGACGCCGAGATCGGTCACGACGAGGTCGACGACGCGGGCGCCGGTCAGCGGCAAGGTGCAGGCCTTCAGCAACTTCGCTTCGGTGTTGCCGTCCTTGTTCTTGGCGACATGCTCCATCAGCACGACGACCTTCTTGACGCCGGCGACGAGGTCCATCGCGCCGCCCATGCCCTTCACCATCTTGCCGGGGATCATCCAGTTGGCGAGGTCGCCATTCTCCGCCACCTGCATGGCGCCGAGGATCGACAGGTCGATATGGCCGCCGCGGATCATGCCGAAGCTGTCGGCCGAGGAGAAATAGCTCGTCGTTGGCAATTCGGTGATCGTCTGCTTGCCGGCATTGATCAGGTCGGGGTCTTCCTCGCCCTCATAGGGGAAGGGGCCCATGCCGAGCATGCCGTTCTCGCTCTGGAGTTGCACGTTCACACCGGCGGGGATGTAGTTCGAAACCAGCGTCGGGATGCCGATGCCGAGATTGACGTAGAAACCGTCCTTGAGTTCCTTCGCGGCGCGTGCCGCCATTTCATCGCGTGTCCAGGGCATATGCAGCGCCTCCTTCTTACGGCCGGGGCCGCGTGGTGCGGTTTTCGATCTTTTTCACATGGTCGGGAACATGCACCATGCGTTGCACGAAGATGCCCGGCGTGATGATCGTGTCCGGGTCAATCTCGCCGGGCTGCACCAGGTGCTCGACCTCAGCGATGGTGATGCGGCCGGCGGTCGCCATCATCGGATTGAAATTCCGCGCCGTCTTCCGGTAGACGAGATTGCCTTCCGTATCGCCCTTATAGGCATGGACGAGCGAGATGTCGGTGACGATGCCACGCTCGAGGATATAGGTCTCGCCGTCGAAATCCTTGTGTTCCTTGCCCTCGGCGATCAGCGTGCCGACGCCGGTCTTGGTGTAGAAACCGGGGATGCCGGCGCCGCCGGCGCGGATGCGCTCCGACATCGTGCCCTGAGGCGTGAATTCGAGTTCGAGTTCGCCGGCAAGATACTGTTGCGCAAAGATTTTGTTCTCGCCGACATAGGACGAGATCATCTTCTTGATCTGGCGGGTTTCGAGCAGCAGGCCAAGGCCGAAACCATCGGTGCCGGCGTTGTTCGAGACGACCGTCAGTTGCTTGACGCCCGATTCGCGCATCGCCGTGATCAGGGTTTCAGGAATGCCGCAAAGACCGAAACCGCCACAACAAACCGTCATCCCGTCTTTCAGGATGCCAGCGAGCGCCTCCGTGGCGCTGGAATACACTTTCGACATGCAGACCTCTCGCTCAATCTCGGCCGCCAAGCTAACGCTTCCGGCGGCATAAGTCTCCTGCTCAACTGTCCTTTTCAGCGGAGCTAGTCAAGACGACTGAGGTCTAGGTCGATCAGGCTTCAGCGCAGCATTGGCGGCGTGCGCGGGACGATCCGCACGAAGGCGGTCGGCTGGCCAGGCTCCGGCTTCGAGCGCGGCATCTCCGAAACGTCGCTCTGCACCTGGAAGTCGAGGCTCGGCAGGTCTGCCTTCGCCTGGCGCGTCGTGGTCGGCGCGCGGGCGATGGTGCCGGCTTCCAGCGCCTTCAGTTTCTTGCGGAAGCCTTCGCTGATCGAGCCATCGACATGGATAGAGGTGAAGCGGGCCATGCTGCCGGAGCGCGAATAGACCGAAAGGCCGCGCTCGGTCATCACGATATCGCCACGGCGCAGAGTGACGTCATGCCGGATGGACGGGCGAGCGACACCCTGGCCTTCGACATTGGAGCAGCCGCAGGAAGGCGAGACGCTGGTGCGATAAGCGAAGGCGTTCGGCATCGCCGTATAGAGTGTACCGCTGCGGTCACGACCGCCGGCAATGCCGTCGGAGCCAGCCGGCGCAACGAAGACCGCGCTTGGCGAGGCCGGGCAAGCCTGCTGGCAGGTGTCTTCCTGCGACGCCCGATCGGCTGCTGGCCCAAGCGGAAATTCATAGCCGTCGCAAAGCCGGACACAATAGGCGGTAGCATGGCTGATGCCGGCGCCCTTCGCGGCGACTTTGACGGTCGGCGCTTTGGCGGCTTGCTTGGGAAAATATCTGCGAGCGGTCGGGCCGGTATCCGAATAGGCATCGGAGAAAGCCGAAGGCAGGTTCGCCGGGCGATAGGTGACGACGCGCGGAGCATAGGCCATGTAGCGCGGCTGCTCGGCGCGTCGGAAAATACCGGAAAACGACTGGCCGCTGCTTTGCCGTATGAAATCGCGCACGCCGGCATCGTCGCCAGCCTTGACGACGATCGCGCCGAAGGAAGCAAATACGACAACCGCGGAGGCGATCGTCACCAGCGAAGCCGGCGAGCGGCGACGCGAAACGGTAGAATCAGTCGATGAAACAAATCCGGCGGAAGACGGCGAAAAGCCGTCCTTCGGACGCAAAACAGACATACGCTTTCACCCAATACGAAGGCCAATCAGGCCCCTCCGCCGCATGGGGGCTTAACGAATGCTTTACCATAGGGAAGCGGTAAAGCATTGGAAAGCTGGAATATTGGTTACCGACAGGAGCTTTGGATTCAGGCTTCCGGTTGCCTGCCGGTGCGCGCCGTCACATGCGCTGGAACGGCATGGCCGAGATCCGGTTCGACGGGCTGGGATGCGCCGCCGCCACGCTTGCCGCCGCTCTTCAGGAAGGTGTCGACCTTGTCGAGGTAGAAGTAGACGACCGGCGTTATGTAGAGCGTCAGCAACTGCGAGACGAGCAGGCCGCCGACGACCGCGATGCCGAGCGGCTGGCGCAATTCCGCGCCGGCGCCATGGCCGAGCGCGATCGGCAAGGTGCCGAATATCGCGGCCAGCGACGTCATCAGGATCGGGCGGAAACGGATCAGCGCCGCCTCGCGGATGGCAGCGAGCGCATCGGCGCCCTCACGCCGTTTCTCGATCGCGAAGTCGATCATCATGATCGCGTTTTTCTTCACGATGCCGACCAGCAGCAGGATGCCGATGATGGCGATCACGCTGAGGTCCATCTTGTAATATTCCAGCGCGATCAAGGCGCCGAGGCCAGCGGAAGGCAGGCCCGAGAGAATCGTGATCGGGTGGATATAGCTTTCATAGAGCACGCCGAGGATGATGTAGATCACCAGCACGGCGGCAAGCAGCAGCAGGTCCTGGCCGGCGAGCGCCTGCTGGAACAACTGTGCGGTGCCGGAGAAGTTGGTCGAGATCGAGGTCGGCAACTGCGCCTCGCGCTCGACCTGACGGATCGCATCGACCGCCTGGCCGATGGCGATCCCCGGCGGCAGGTTGAACGAAATCGTCACCGCCGGCTGCTGCGCTTGGCGGCTCACCGTCAGCGGCCCAACATTGCGCCGGATCGTCGTCATCGCGTCGAGCGGGATCAGCGGACTGTTGGAAACGCTTGCGGCGGTCGAGCCTGTTGTCGGCCGGAGATAAAGTCGGTTGAGCGCGCCGGGATCGGACTGGAATTCGTGGTTCGATTCCACGATCACGTCATATTGCGTCACCGGCGTGTAGATGGTCGAGGCGACGCGGCTGCCGAAAGCGGTATTCAGCGTCTGGCGAATGGCGTCTGCCGAGACGCCATAGGTCGCCGCCTTCTCGCGGTCGATATCGATGAACATCTGCGGATTGGAGATCTTCAGGTCGCTATCGACGTCGCGCAGCATTGGCA
>FTCZ01001789.1_pt1 | contig 15190 bp, 12 predicted proteins | sample 1658871 | NCBI WGS metagenome assembly FTCZ01 (sample SAMEA3914864, study PRJEB12502) | metagenome | biome: forest; material: soil | place: USA | collected 2012-03-12 | depth 0.3 m
TAACGAAGACCGACCATTCGTCCGGTGGGACCTCCTCCCATCGGGACAAGCGCGATCGTATCGCCCTCTTGAGGGCAAACTCTATCAGCCCAGCGAATTAAATGTAAGACCATTTTCGGCCCAGCCGGAGATGATCAATCCGGCCAGCAGGGATGGGGTGCCGGCCGGATGCCCGGGCAGTGTTACCGTTTGGGCGGACCATTGTTGCGGCGGTCGAAAGACGGCTTGACTGAAACGAGGTCGGCGTCTGAAACAGGCTGCCACGCAGAAGCCCGGTATGGCCGTCAATTATCTCTGTTTCGTGCGTTATATTCAGGAAATTCCTGGCGATCGATACGCAGAGGCCGTATCGATTTTGTCGATCATTTGGTTTCGTCAGGCAGCGTTTCCGGTATTTTCAGGTCCAGCTGCTCGCTGTAGGATGTCACATGGCGCATCATTCGACGACGCGCCGCGTCACTATCGCCGGCGGCGATGGCTTCATAGATCCGCCGATGAGATCGGAGCACGATCGTTCGCGTGCTGACGTCGAACTCATCCCGTTCGGTGGCGGAATAGAGCAGCGACCCGATCGATGTCATGAAGGACAGAAAGAGCGGGTTGTGGCTGGCACGGACGATGGCCAGATGCCATTCGAGATTCAATTGGCTGAACAGCTGTAGATTGTCCAGTGCGAGATTGGATTCCTGGAGGAGACGGAAGATGTCCTTGATGTCTTCCGGCGTTCGGTATCGGGCCGCTTGGGCTGCCGCGACCGGCTCGATCGCCTCGCGCACGGCAAGGAGGTCGGAGAACCGAACGTCATGGCCTTGAATGAACAGGTCGAGCGAACGGCTGATGGCCTCACTGCTGGGTGCGGAGATATAGGATCCGCCACGACGGCCGCGCCGCACTTCGATCAGCCCCTTGGCGCCGAGAACGCGCAGCGCCTCGCGCACCGTGGCGCGGCTGACCGAATACTGGACCATGAGGTCCCGCTCGCTGGGGAGCGATTCACCGACGGCAAGCCCGCCATGGACGATCTTGTCCTGAAGGATTTCGGCGAGCTCGGCGGACCGCTTTCCGCTGTCCGGGCTCAACACGGGGTTCACGGCGCCGTCGTCGGCGGACTGGTCATTGGTCATGATGAACGGCAACGCTCCCGTACCCGATCGTCGGAGCGGCGTTGCGCATTTCTGGATATCGGACCGCATATGCATTCATGTGTCATTATGAACCAATATCATCGCACACCAGACCCTGCTAAGCAAAACCGGCACCCTGCCCATCGCTGTACCTTGCATCAACCATGTACCGCCCGTGGCAGGAGGTTGGAGCAAACCTCTTTTGTCAATCACCCATTGATGCCACCTCCCGGCATACTTCGTCAAGTAGGCGCGAAATTAAGTGCCGCGATGTACGGCCTGGGGATCGTGGGCGGCGGTGCCGGGCCGCTTCGGCGGTTCGGCACCGTCTTGACAGGCATCGGGCAGTGGGCTAATAAGGTCGGACCAAATTATTCGGAGCCCGCCGGTCCCGGCCGCGAACCTTGAAGGGTGCCGGGCGGCCTGGTCAGGAAAAACCTCGATGAAGATACTGGTCCCTGTGAAACGGGTGATCGACTACAACGTGAAGGTCCGGGTCAAGCCGGACGGGTCCGGCGTCGATCTCGTGAACGTGAAGATGTCGATGAACCCCTTCGACGAGATCGCGGTGGAAGAAGCGGTCCGCTTGAAGGAGAAGGGTGTCGCGTCCGAAATCGTGGTGGTCTCGATCGGCGTGAAGCAGGCAAGCGAGACGCTCCGCACCGCGCTCGCCATGGGAGCGGACCGGGCGATCCTGATCGAGGCCGCTTCGGACCTGAACCGGGACATCGAACCGCTGGCGGTGGCGAAGCTTCTGGCGGCTGTGGTCCGCGAGGAGCAGCCGGGTCTGGTCATCGCCGGCAAGCAGGCGATCGACAACGACATGAACGCCACGGGCCAGATGTTGGCGGCGCTGCTCGGCTGGGCGCAGGCGACCTTCGCCAGCGAGGTGACGGTCGAGGGCGACGCCGCGACCGTGACGCGCGAGGTCGATGGGGGGCTGCAGACGATCAGGGTGAAGCTGCCAGCGATCGTCACGGTCGACCTGCGCCTGAACGAGCCGCGCTACGCCTCGCTTCCGAACATCATGAAGGCGAAGAAGAAACCGCTCGCCGAGAAGACCGCGGCGGCCTACGGCGTCGACGTCACCCCGCGCCTGACCGTGGTGAAGACGGTGGAGCCGGCGAGCCGCAAGGCGGGGGTGAAGGTCGGCTCGGTGGATGAGCTGATCGCGAAGCTGAAAGACGAAGCGGGGGTGATCTGACATGGCCGTTCTCCTGATTGCCGATGTGACCGGATCGATGCTCGGGCTCGATGCGACGGCCAGGGCACTGAAGGCGGTTTCGGCCCTGGGCGAGGTCCATCTGCTGGTGGCGGGGGAGGGCGTCGCCGCCGCTGCGGGCAGGGCGACGACCTTGGCCGGCGTGGCCAAGGTGCTGGCCGCCGACGCGGCCGCCTATGGCAAGGGGCTGGCGGAACCGCTGGCCGATCTGGTGGTGTCGCTCGCCGGGGGCTACTCCCACATCGCCGCGCCGGCGACCTCGGGCGCCAAGAATCTGGTGCCGCGGGTGGCGGCCCTGCTGGACGTGATGGTAATTTCGGACGTGACGCGGGTGGTCGATGCGGAGACCTTCGAGCGGCCGATCTACGCCGGTAACGCCATCCAGACGGTCAGATCCTCGGATCGGGTGAAGGTCTTCACCCTGCGCACATCGGCATTCGAGGCGGCCGGCGCCGACGGTTCGGCAGCGGTCGAGACGGTCGTGGCTCCGGCCGATCCAAGCCTGTCCGCCTGGGTCGCGGACAAGGTCGCGGTTTCGAACCGGCCCGAGCTGGCGAGCGCCACGACAGTCGTCTCGGGCGGACGCGGCGTGGGTAGTCAGGCCAATTTCGCGATCATCGAGGCGCTGGCCGACAAGCTGGGCGCTGCCGTGGGGGCCAGCCGGGCCGCCGTCGATTCCGGCTACGCGCCGAACGACTGGCAGGTCGGCCAGACCGGCAAGGTGGTGGCGCCGCAGCTCTACATCGCGGTCGGCATCTCGGGTGCGATCCAGCATCTGGCGGGCATGAAGGACAGCAAGATCATCGTCGCGATCAACAAGGACGAGGAATCCCCGATCTTCCAGGTCGCGGACTACGGCCTCGTCGGCGACCTGTTCCAGCTGGTGCCGGAGCTTACGGCAAAATTGTGAGGGTAGGTTGGTCGGCGCGGAAAATAAGGACTGACCATTTGTTGCACGACCAAACTTCTTTCTGTAAGATCGACGCAAAGGGGGCGCCAAGGGGCGCGGAACCGGCGGAACCCCTGGCGCAGCACAAAAATTCGAGGAGAAGAAACGTGGCTGGGCTTTACTACGACGAATTCGAGATCGGCCAGATCTTCAAGCATGCGGTCCGCCGCACCGTGACCGAGGCCGACAATGTCTGGTTCTCGACGATGACCTGCAACCCGGCGGCGATCCACATCGACGAGGATTATTGCCGCAATCACACGGAATTCGGGCAGCGCATCGTCAACAGCGCCTTTACCATGGGGCTGGTGGTCGGCTTGACGGTCGGCGACACCACCCTGGGAACGACGGCGGGAAATCTGGGGTTCGAGGAGGTGCGCTTCCCGCGCCCGGTCTTCCATGGCGACACCATCCGCTCCGAAACCGAGGTGATCGACAAGCGTGCGAGCAAGTCGCGGCCGAACCAGGGCATCGTCACCTTCATGCACAGGGGCTTCAACCAGAAGGGCGAGCTCGTCATGCACTGCAAGCGTCCGGCCCTGATGCTCTGCAAGCCCGCCGCCTGACGCGGCGGCCATCCGGCCTTTTGTCTGAACAGGGCCTGTAAAAAGGTCAGTCCTTTATTCAGCGTCGTGTGCGGTGTCTGAAGAAGCCGGATCGTTTCGCCACCCTGCATTCCGGAAGCCGCTGCATCTCAGGCGCCATAGGTAGGAATGAGAATGTCTCGGAAAGTCATCATCACCTGTGCGATCACGGGCGCCATCCACACGCCGACCATGTCGCCGCACCTTCCGATCACGCCGCAGGAGATCGCGGATTCGGCGGTCGAGGCGGCCGAAGCCGGGGCCGCGATCATCCATCTTCACGCCCGCAATCCCGAGACCGGCCAGCCGGACCAGACGCCTGAGGCTTTCGAAGGCTTCCTGCCGATCATCAAGCAGCGCAGCAACGCGGTCGTCAACCTGACGAGCGGCGGGTCGCCCTGGCTGTCGGTGCAGGAGCGGGTCCGCCCGGCGGCAAAGTTCAAGCCCGAAGTCGCCTCGATGAATCTGGGGACGATGAATCTCGGGCTTTTCCCGATGCTGGACCGCTACAAGGAATGGAAATACGACTGGGAGCCGAAGGCGCTCGAATCCTCGCGCGACCTGATCTTCCGCAACACCTTCGCCGACATCGAATATGCGCTGGCGACGCTCGGCGAATGCGGGACGCGCTTCGAGTTCGAATGCTACGACACCTCGCATCTCTACACACTGCGCCATTTCCTTGATCGCGGGCTGGTGAAGCCGCCGCTCTTCATCCAGACGGTCTTCGGCCTGCTGGGTGGCATCGGCGCCCATCCCGACGACGTCTATCACATGAAGCGGACGGCCGACCGGCTGTTCGGCTCCGACTACACCTGGTCGGTGCTGGGCGCCGGCAAGAATCAGATGTCGGTGGCGGCGATCGCCGCGGCGATGGGCGGCAACGTGCGCGTCGGGCTCGAGGATTCGCTGTGGGCCGGGCCGGGCAAGCTTGCCCAGACCAACGCCGAACAGGTGCGGATGGTGCGCAAGATCATCGAAGGCCTCGGCCTGTCGATCGCGACGCCGGACGAGGCCCGCGAGATGCTGCAGCTCAAGGGCGGCGACAAGGTCGAATTCTGAAGGATCAAGAGTATGAGCGCATGCATTGTCGGGTGGTCCCATCTGCCCTTCGGGAAACACGATACGGAGACCGTCGAGAGCCTGATCGTCCGCGCCACGCGGGAGGCGCTGGAGCATGCGCAGATCGCGGCCGGGGATGTCGACGAGGTGGTTCTCGGCCATTTCAACGCCGGCTTCTCCGCCCAGGATTTTACCGCGTCGCTCGTCTTCCAGGCCGATGACGGCTTTCGGTTCAAGCCGGCGACGCGTGTGGAGAACGCCTGCGCCACCGGCTCGGCCGCGGTCCATCAGGGGATCAGGGCGATCGAGGCGAAGCGCGCCAAAACGGTACTGGTCGTCGGCGTCGAGCAGATGACGAGAACGTCGGGGCCGGAGATCGGGAAGAACCTACTCAAGGCCTCGTACCTGCCGGAAGACGGGGAGACGCCGGGCGGTTTCGCGGGCGTGTTCGGCAAGATCGCCGACCTCTATTTCCAGCGCCATGGCGACCAGTCGGACGCGCTGGCGATGATCGCGGCCAAGAACCACCGCAACGGCATGGGCAACCCCTATGCGCAGATGCGCAAGGATCTGGGCTACGAGTTCTGCCGCGCCGTCAGCGACAAGAATCCCTATGTGGCCGGCCCGCTCAAGCGAACCGACTGCTCGCTCGTCTCCGACGGCGCCGCCGCGATCGTCCTGATGGATCGCGACGCCGCCGCCACCATGCCGCGGGCGGTTGGGTTCCGGTCGACGGCGCATGTGCAGGATTTCCTGCCCATGTCGAAACGCGACATCATCCGTTTCGAAGGCTGCGCCGAGGCTTGGTCGCAAGCCCTCGGCCAGGCCGGTCTGAGTCTCGACGATCTGTCCTTCGTGGAAACCCATGACTGCTTCACGGTCGCCGAACTGATCGAGTACGAGGCGATGGGCCTGACGCCGGCCGGCAAGGGCGCCATGGCGATCAAGGAGGGCTGGACCCAGCCCGGCGGCCGGTTGCCGGTGAACCCGTCCGGCGGCCTCAAGGCGAAGGGCCATCCGATCGGCGCCACCGGCGTATCGATGCATGTCCTGTCGGCGATGCAGCTCTGTGGCGAGGCCGGCGACATCCAGGTCCGCGACCCGGTCCTCGGCGGCATCTTCAACATGGGCGGAGCGGCGGTCGCCAATTACGTCAGCATACTCGAACGGGTACGGTAGGAGGCCGGCATGACAGCGAAGATTCGGATCGGCATCGTCGGCCTGCAGCCCGGCCGCAGTTGGGCGGCGCGTGCCCATCTTCCGGCCTTGCGCGCCCTTTCGGACCAGTACGAGGTCGTCGGCGTCGCCAACACCAGCCGCGCCAGCGCCGAGGCCGCCGCCAGCGCCTGCGGGATTCCGCGGGCCTTCGACACTGTCGAGGCCCTGGCCGCCTCGCCGGACATCGACGCCGTCTCGGTGACGGTCCGGGTACCCTATCACCTCGAACTGGTGAGGGCGGCGGTCGAGGCCGGCAAGCATGTCTACTGCGAATGGCCGCTCGGCAACGGTCTTGCCGAGGCCGAGGAGATGGCGGCGATGGTGCGCCGGAAGGGCGTGCTGGGCGTCGCCGGAACGCAGGCGCGGGTCGCACCGCAGATGCGCCATCTGCGGGCACTCGTCGAGGAGGGCTATGTCGGCCGGGTGCTGTCGTCGACGATCAGCGCGCGCGGCCGAAGCTGGGGCGCTACCCATGAGGACGCCAAGAGCCGGGGCTATCTCCTCGACAACAGGAACGGTGCCACGATGCTGACCATCCCGATGGGTCACACGCTTGCCGCCGTGCGTGACGTGCTGGGCGATTTCAGCGCGATCTCGGCCATTGTCGCCAACCGGCGGAAGATGGTCACGCTGCCCGAAACGGGCGAGATGGTGCCTTTCGATGCCCCCGACCAGATCGTCGTCTGCGGCCTGATCGGCGACGGTGCGCCGATCTCGATGCATTACCGCGGCGGCATGCCGCGCGAGAAGGAAGGGTTCGTCTGGGAGATCAACGGGACCGAAGGCGATCTCCGCCTGTATGGCCGCCATGGCGGTTCGCAGCAGGTGCCGTTGTGGCTGGTGGGCGGACGCGGCGACGACCGGACGATGACGCCGATCGAGTTGCCTGATGAATACCAGTCCGGCCTCTGGCCAGAAGACGTGAACCCCGGCAACGTGGCGCGACTCTATGCGCGGATGGCCCAAGACATACGGGAAGGAACGCAGACCGCTCCGACCTTCGAGGATGCGGTAGCTCTGCACAAGGTGATCGACGTGATCGAGACGGCGTCGGCAACCGGCCGGCGCGAAACCGTCGACGCCCCGAATCGGCCGCTGCCCTGATGATCGGCTGTAATGGCGGAGGGTGAAAAATGCGTGCCTGTTGACGGATGCGACCCGAAACTTTGGCAGAAATAGGACTGACCAATTATAAGGCCGTGATATCCGGCCACCCTTGTGTTGGGAGCCAACCGATTTCGCTTGGCTCGAGCGGGGCAAAGGAAATGGTTGTTCCGGCCTCAGCGCATGGTTGCCGATGGGTGCAATGATCAGCTGGGAGGATCACGGTCGGGCAGCTTTGCCGGCCATGACCGTCCCGGCTTATTTTTTCCAGTCCATTCAAGAAATATGCGGTATAGAAAAATTTTCTCTAAAAATACTTGACCAATCCTACAGTGTAAGCCATAAGGATAATCAGTAAATGAGACTATATGCAGGAGCAGAAGGAGGCGCTTTGGGCGCATTCTTTCTGGCTTGATGCAGATTTGTCTGAATGCTCGGTAATTTTTCCCAATTGCCATGCGTGATTACGCGGACTGTCTCTGATGAGAGCGGTCTGCGACGGATTCCGATTACCCAAAGCTGGTTGTTCCGATGCGGAGCTGCCGGTTGGGCAATCAGCGTCGCGCAGGCGTAGTCCCCCTTGGGGAGAACGGAAGCCCTTCATGACCGACAGGATAGCCTGATCGCGTTGCCGACCGCTCTGCCACAGCGGACCGATGGACCGACTTCAGGCTGTACGAACTCGAATCTCCTCCAGTAACGGCTGTTCGCCTTGTCTCGGTCCGTTCATCTCGGACGATTGGCAGGCAATGGAAGCCTGTGCCTGGAAAATCCACATGCCCGGAATCTTCGGCTGGATCATCGGTGGTCAGGCTTGTCCATCGGATGATTTCAGCGGTTGTGGCGGCAATGAGAGCGGGCGCGGCAGCGCGTGCCGTCCCCCTTGTCCATTGCCCGATCGTATAGCGCTAAAACTCACACAAAAAGGGGGAAACTATGTTGAATAAATCACAGGTGGTGTGCGCCATTTCTGTACTGATGGCGAGTGGATCGGCCTACGCCCAGTCGAAATTCGACATAAAGATTACTGGCGATTACTACCTGGAAGCCGGTTACATCAATCAGGACAATGACAGCGGCTTGCGATCCACAGAGGTCCGCAATCGCATGCGTTTCAACATCATCCCGTCGGCCAAAGCCGACAATGGGCTGGAGTATGGCGCCCGCATGCGGATCCGTGCGAGCAACGGCGACCGCACCATGGATGCGGACCGGTCCTACATCTTCCTCCAGGGGTCGTTCGGCCGGTTTGATCTGGGCACGCGCAACTCCTGGCACGATGACACGTTCGGCAGTTTCAGCCGACCGGTGGATTTTCATTTTCTCGGCATCTACGACGCCGCGGTGACCTGGGCGACCTCCAACAACGCATCGGCCGGCAACACCAAGCTGGACGTGTCGACCTTCGCCTATATGCCGGCGGCGACCTCGACCACGCAGGGCGCGGCGCTCGGTGACGTCGCGACCAAGGTCATGTACATCTCGCCGAAATTCTCCGGCTTCCAGGCCGCGTTGGCCCTTACGCCGCATGCCACAAGCTCTGCGACGGACGTCAACCGGCTGACCGGCCCCACGGGCGCCGGCGCCGGTACGCTTCAGAATGTCTGGGAAGCCGGCGTCAATTATTCCGGCGAGTTCAGCGGGGTCGGAGTCCGGTTCAACGCCGGGTATCTTGGTGGCAAGTACGAGAATACCGGCGCCATCGCCTACGAGGATCTGAACGGCTTCACCGGCGGGGCCCAGGTCGGCTATGCGGGCTTCGTGCTGGGCGGCGGCTATGTCGGCTACGGCAAGTCGGGCCTGGCCAAGAACGCCGCCTTCAAGGACAATTACGAAGCGTGGAACGTCGGTCTGCAGTACACGACCGGCGCCTTCGTGCTGGGTGCCGGCTACACCTACGGCCAGGACGCCGGCGACGTGCGCGTCGCGGGCAAGCGCGAGCAGGACTACTACACCGCGGGCGTCGCCTACCAGATGGCCCCGGGCCTGCGGCTGGGGCTGGAGTACAGCTTCATCGAGGCCAAGAACAAGGACGTCACGGCCCTGGTGGCGGAACGCAAGGTCGAATCGAATGTCGTGATCGCCCGCACCGTCCTGGTTTTCTGATCGAACCTCTTTTCCGTGTTGTCTTTCACCCTCTCGACCCCATCCTGGCGAGAGAAACTGCGGACCGGGCGCTCGTCGCCCGGTCTTTTTTCGTCCTATCGGTTTTCCTCCGGGCGCTCGCCGATTTCCAAAGACGGCGCTTCCGCGTGAATCGAACAGGCCCTGAAACGGATTCTCATCCGTTTCAGGGCCTGTTCGATTCACGCGGGGATGGGTGTTCGAGACCGCCGGCGGACCGAGATTCGTCCTACCGTGCGTTGCGCAGACTGCGATTGGACAGATACATCGTCGTCAGCACGACCACGCTGCTGAGCAGGGTGATCACCGTGCCAAGGGCGGCCAACTGGGGGAACGAACCGTTGCTCCACAGCTCCAGGATCACGAAGCCGACCACCGGATTCCGGCTTCCCGCGAGCAGCGCCGACGCCGTGATGTCGCCGGAAATGAGAACGAACAGCAATGTCCAGCCGGCGACGAGCCCAGGAAGCATCAGCGGCAACGTGACCCGAAAGAACACGCGCCCCTGGGAGGCGCCGGCCATCAATGCTGCTTCCGCCAACTGCGGCCCCACCTGCGAAAGCGCCGTGCTGGCGCTCAGTGTCGCTTGCGGGATGTACAGCACGATATAGGCCAGCAGCAGGATCAGGATGGTGCCGTGCAGGTAGAAGGGTGCACCGGAAAGCGAGACGACGAAGGCGATGGCGATGACGAGGTGGGAGACCGCGGCCGGCAGCTTCGTCGTGCTGTCGATGACCGCCGCCGCCAAGGTCTTCTTGTTCCGGTCGATGAAGAACGCGATGACGGCGGCCAATGCCATGCCCACCGTAGCGCCGAGCATGCCGAGGAAGACGCTGTTGATCAGGGCGCCCTGGGAATAGGCGGTATCGATGAAGACAGTCTTGTAGTTGGAAAGCCCGAGATTCTGGAAGCGGATGACTGGCGTCCAGAAGGGCTGGAAGCTCACCACCACCAGAGCGAAGAAGGGTAGGATCGACGACACCGCGAGATAGAGGAGAAGGAGAATGCGTGCCGGCGTCCGGTAGATGCCGAGCTTGACCTCCGCCGCCCGGATCCCCCGGCCGCCGATCGTGGAGAAGTTCTTGCCGGCGAGAATGCGCGACTGGACCCACCACGCGCTGCCGATCACCACCGCGACGATCAGCGCCAGCATCAGCGCGGTTCCGGTTTGCGGCGGATAGCTGGCGGTCATCAGCTTGACGACGCGCACGGCCAGCAGCTCGATATCCGCCGGCATCCCGATGACCGCCGGCAGCGAGAACAGGGACAGGCCCATGATCAGGGCCAGGATCATCCCCGCCATGACGGCTGGCTTCACCGAGGGAATCGTGACTTTCGTCAGGGTCTGCCAAGCGCCGGCCCCGCTCATCCGGGCGGCCTCCTCGATTGCGGGATCGAGGTTCTTCAGATGGCTGGAAACGCTGAGGAAGACATTGGGCACGAGATAGATCGAGAAGACGAAGACCAGCCCGCCCCAGGAATAGATGTTGATGACCGCCTGGGTACTCTCGATCCCCAGCATCGACGCGGCGTTCAGCGCCCAGCGGTTCAGGAACCCGGAACGGGGCGACGCCAGCAGGACCCAGCCGATGGCGCCGGCGATCGGCGGGACCAACACGGGCAGCATCGGCAGGAAACGGGTCAGGCCCTTCATGCCGATGTCGGTGCGTTCCACCAGCCAGGCGAACAGCGATCCGATGATCGTGGCGACGATCACCGACGCGCCGATGACCGCCACCGTGTTGAAGAGCACGGCAAGGATCCGGTCGTCGGCGATCTGGTGGATCAGGTTGAGCGTCGACGAGCCGTCGGCGATGAAGACGTTGTAGACAACGATGACCATCGGATAGACGATCAGCGCGCAGGTTGCCAACGAGACCAGAAATGCTGCCGGCGAGAACAGGTTGATGTCCCGCAATGCCTTGGGAAGGCACCGCTTGGCGAGCGCCGGAGGGCGAAGCGAGGAGGCCGGGGTTTGCGACATTCAGACGGCCCTCTCGATACGCTCGTCGCCCAGGACCTGAAGGTCGGCGCTCTGGATGAAGCACCAGACCTCGGTTCCGACGTCGAGGCCCTGCGGGCGCTGGTCGCGCACGCGCAGCTGCTGTTCGCCGACTTCGACAAGATATTCGTTGTGCGTTCCCATGAAGGCCACGGCGGATATTCGGCCGCGCCAACCGTTATTGGCATCCTGGGGAACGACGTCGATGTTCCAGCGTTCCGGGCGCGACATGACGACGACGTCCTGCCGGCTGCTTTTCACCTGATCGCCCAGCACGGTGAGTTCGCCGAGCGCCGTCTTGACGCGGGCGACCGGCGTGGTGCTCAGCAGGGTCCCCTTGAGGAAATTGGCCGAGCCGACGAACTCGGCCACGCGCATGCTGGTCGGGTGCAGGTAGATGTCCTGCGGCCTTCCGCATTGCGCAATCCGGCCGTTGCCCAGCACGACGATCCGGTCGGCCAGCGCCATCGCCTCGTCCTGGTCGTGGGTCACGTAGATCGCGGTGAAGCCGAGCTTCTTCTGCATCAGGCTCAATTCGAAGCGGAGATGCTCCCGAACCTTCGCATCGACGTTCGACAGCGGCTCGTCGAACAGGATCAGCTCGTCGCTGCACACCAGGGCGCGGGCAAGGGCGATCCGCTGCTGCTGGCCGCCGCTGAGCTGTCCCGGATATTGCTGGGCGATCTCCGAAATATGCATCATGCCGAGCACATCGCGGATTTTGTCGGCGGCCTCCTTCTTGTCCACGCCGCGCATCTGCAGCGGAAACTGGATGTTCTCGTAGGCCGTCATATGGGGCCAGAGCGCGTAGGATTGGAACATCATGCCGATGCGCCGCTTTTCCGGCGCGATATTGATCCGTCCGGCGGAATCGAAGACGGTCCGCTCGCCGATGGTCACGGAGCCGGAGTCCGGCGCCTCCAGACCGGCGATGCAGCGCAGCAGGCTGGTCTTCCCGCAGCCGCTCGGCCCGAGCAGAACAAGGAACTCCCCTTTCCGGATATCGAGCGAGATGTCGTCGATTGCACGCACCGGGGTGCCGTTTCGGCGGACGAAATGCTTTCGCACGTTCGAAAGGCGTATATACGGCGAGCCGCCAGCCATGAAAATCTCCTGAAACACTGAAAAAAACCCGCGATCCGTAGCGACTTTCACTTGATCTTCAAGAGATCGAGAATTTCCTTGGTGTGCTTTGGAAGCTCGGTGATCTTCGGATCCCGGTAATTCGCCGGCATCGGCGCAGTGCCGGGGATGTTCGGGAAGGGAGAGACGCTGGTCGTGCCGCTGTAGGCCTGCTGCCCGGCCTCGGTGAAGAGGAAGTTGTAGAGGCACCGGGCGGCCTTCGGGCTGTCCGCGCCCTGGGACAGCATGGTGAAGAATTCCACCCCCGTCGTCAGCGCCGGCATAACGAAATCGATCGGCGCGCCCTGCGTCTTCAGCGGGGCGAGAACCGAATAGACGTTCGGGACGGCGACCGCATATTCACCGGCCGCCAGCTTCTGCGTGCCCGGAACGATGCTTTCGAAGATCACCGGCTGCTGCGCCGCCAGCGCCTTCAGATAGTCCGGCCCCAGCTCGTCGCGCAGGATGCGGTAGATCGCCATGTAGGTCGGTACGTTGCGCGGGTCGCCCAGCGTGATCTTGCCCTTGAACTCCGGACGGATGAGATCTTCCCAGCTTTTCGGCGGCTTGGGTCCGACGAGGTCCAGATTGTAGGAGATGCCGAGGACGTTGATGTTGGTCAGCGCCGCGCCGCGATCGAACCAGCGGTCGTCCAGCTTGGCCACGGCCGGCAGATCCGCCTTGGCGAAGGTGACGAACCATTTCTTGTCGAAGCCGGTGTTGATGAAGTTCGGATCGCCCAGGGTGATCAGGTCGGCATTGACGACCCCGGCGTCCCGTTCGGACGCGTATCTCGCGGCGAGAGCGCCGCTGGCGAGCCGGAAGGAGTCGATCTTGATGGCCGGATAGGCCTTGGAAAAGGCCTCCACCGCCGCGCTGTTCCGTGAGGGATCCTGGGCGGAATACCAGACCAGCCGCGGTTCGGAGGCCGCCTGCCGGCAGATCTCCTCGATCGGCTCCGCAAAGGCCGGCGTCGCGAGGGCTGCGAGAGCGGCGACCAGAGGCATCATCCGCAAGCGCTTGCTTTTCAACCATGTAGCCATGCTCGTGCGCCCTCGTCCTTATTGGAACAGCATCGAGGCGGGGTCGGCGCTGTCGATCATCGGCAGCGCCATGCCGCTCGACTTGATGAAGGTGATCTCGTGCTTCATGTCCTCTATGGTCAGCGGCTTGGCCTTCCAGGCCGCCGATTCCGAGGTGAAGAGGAGATCGAGCGTCTTCGCGTCGAGGTCCGGATAGGCCCTGGCGATGGCGGCCTTCACCTCGGCCGGGCGCTCGTCGATGGCCTTGGCGAGATCGTCGTTCACCGTGGCCAGACGCTTCATCAGCTCCGGATTGGCCTCGGCCACCTCGCGCAGAGCCTGCAGGCTGGCCGAGCTGGCCGGGGAGTTTTCGGCCGCCAGCTCGGCCTTGGGGCCGCTGATCCAGACGACGCCCGAGCCCTTGACGACGGGGGGAGCCCAGGACGGGGCGCCGGCGATATAGCCCTGGATCGCGCCACTCTCCAGCGCTCCGGCCATGGTCGGCGGCGACATGAAGGTCAGGCGCGGGGTCGCCCCCACGGCGGCCGTGGCGCCCTTGAGTGCGACCGTATAGACCGACGTGGCGGTCGTCGATGCGATCACCAGCCCGTTCAGCGCCTTCAGACGCTCGGCCACCGGTGCCGCCGGCGAAACGCCGAGCTTGTCCGCCACGGTCTTGGACAGCACCAGCGAGCCGCTGAGGCCGCTGTAGGTGTTGGCGATCACCACCACCTTCTGGCCCCGTCCCTGGGCGGCGATGATCTCGCCGGACCCGGACAGGGCGATCTCGACCGATCGCGAAAGCAGGGCCGTCATGGAAGCGTTGGAGCTTTCCATGGTGATGATCCTGGCGTTGAGGCCGTGCTTTTCGTACAGGCCCATCTCCTTGGCGATGCGCACCGGGGCCGTGCCGAAGCCGACCGAGCCGAGGGCGATCGAGACGTCCTTCATCCCCTGGGCATGGGCCGTGCCTGCCGTCGCGAGAAGGACCGCGCCGAGAAGGCCACTTTTAAGTCTGTTCAGAGTGTTCATTGTTTCCTCCCATTACCCGGCTTCCGACAAGAGCCGGCTTTGCTCAGGCCTGTGTTTCCGGCTGGATCGAGCCCTTGGCGTTCTGCCAGCCGAGCGCCCGGCTCTCGACGAATTTCAGGATGCCGAGCAGGATGATGCTGATCACCATCAGGACGATCAGGCCGGCGAAGACGGCGGCGGTGTTGAAGAAGGAGGTCGCCTCCTTGATGCGGAAGCCGACGCCGGCCTCCGCCGCCACGAACTCCCCGACGATGGCGCCGATCAGGGCATAGGGAAGGCCGATGCGGATGCCGGTGAAGACCCAGACCGCCGAATAGGGAAAGGCGATCTTGGTCCAGATGTCCCAGCGCTGGGCGCCGAGCAGCCGGGCGTTCTCCACCAGGTCGCGGTCCACCTGCCGCGTCCCCTGGTATGTCGTGAAGAAGACCATGAAGAAGACCAGCATGCCCGAGAACATCACCTTGTTGGTGATGCCGATCCCGAACCACAGCACGAAGAGCGGGGCGAGCGCGATCTTCGGCAAGGTGTAGAGCGACAGGATGAAGGGCTCGAAGAGATCGCCGAGCCGGCGGTTCCAGCCCAGCACGAAGCCGACGAGGCCGCCGACGACGCTGCCGATCAGGAA
>FTCZ01006678.1_pt1 | contig 15186 bp, 10 predicted proteins | sample 1658871 | NCBI WGS metagenome assembly FTCZ01 (sample SAMEA3914864, study PRJEB12502) | metagenome | biome: forest; material: soil | place: USA | collected 2012-03-12 | depth 0.3 m
GATCAGTGAGGCGCTGGACCGGGCGCGTGCCGATGACGATGCCGCTGCCGTGGCGGTGGAGGCCCGACTGTCGCGCGGCGATGTGCCGTTCGAAGTGGTGCGCAGCGAGGATGATCCGGTGCCCGCGCTGGCGGCGGCTGCTCGCTTGGCCGACCTTGTCGTGCTGTCGCGGTCTAGCGGGATGGTAGGCGAAGTGGCGCTGACGGCGCGTGCGCCAGTGCTTGCGCTTCCGGATGATGCCGCGGCGACACTGCCCATCCGCCGTGCCGTAATCGCGTGGGACGGTGGCGAACAGTCGGCCGCCGCGCTGAAGGCGGCAATTCCGCTGCTGGCCAGTTGCCAACTGGTGAAGGTGGTTTCGGTGACGGAGAAGCCCGGCGGTTTTCCCGCAACCGACGCGCTGCGCTACCTGTCGCGCCACGGCATCCATGCCGAGTTCGAGGAACTGGCACGTCATGGCTCGACCGAGGAGACGCTCGCCCTTGCCGTCCAACAGGCCCATGCGGAGCTGTTGGTCATGGGCGCCTACGGCAAGAGCCGTATGCGCGAATTCCTGTTCGGCGGCGTGACGGCCTACTTCCTGGCCAATGCAAGCGCACCGGCGCTGCTATTCGCGCACTGATTCTAACAGAGAGACATCGAAGGCCGGTTCCGCAGCGGCGGGGCCGGCCTTCGGCCTTTTTTCGCCCGGTCCGGCGCGAACATTTCCGCTGTGAACATTATTGCCGCTTCGGCTCTGCGGTGGTCGGCGGCAAAGGCGACTCGGTTCGAATTGCTAACCAAGGCAAGGAAATATCGCGGCGCAGCAGGGAATGGCCTTCGCTGGCGCTTGATCCATCGCTCCACCGATTGCAGCTTCTTCAATCATGAGTTCTGATTCACTTTGCAAATAGCCGAAAATGCGTGGTTTTTGTGGAATTACCCGGCGTAGTTCGATGATATGCAACTAATGTTGCTAGTTTTGCAACTGTGTTTCAGTCATTTCGCACTTGCACAATATGGCCGTCCAAGGCATACAGAAACTGCCTTTCAGGCATCCTCTCCCAAAACTTCCACGGCCCGGTCGGCAACGATCGGGCCCTTTTTTTGTGCCCAGCGAACGCGGCGCGAATCCGCGGAATGGATGCCGTTTGCCGCGTATCCGGTTTTTTCCCGCGCCATTCCTGTGCTTGTCCCGTTTGAAATCCTACAGCCGCGTACCTAGTTCCTTGAGCACGTTCCCATCGCGTCTGCCTTGCCCGTCGGGGAGGTTGACGCGCCGGACCAGCATCGGGAACTTGAAAGGACACACATGGCGGAAGTCCCAACCCAGGTGGACGAACGGGTGGCCAAGCTGCAAGTCGCGGCCGCCCGGCAGGAAGAAAGCGGACAGGGCATTGCCCGCCTGTCGCGTGGATCGCTCTCTGCGATCGGGGCGATGGAAGGCGACGTGCTGGAGATCACCGGCAAAACCGTCACCGTGGCGCGCGCCGTGCTTGCCTATCCGGAGGACGAAGGGCTTGAGGTGATCCGGCTGGACGGGCTTCAGCGTGTGAACGCGGAAGTCGGCTCGGGCGATCACGTCACTGTGCGCAAGGCGGAATCGCGCCCGGCGCAGCGCGTTGTCTTCGCGCCCGCGCAGAAGGAAATGCGCCTTCAGGGTCCCTCCGCCGCGTTGAAGCGCAATTTCTTCGGCCGTCCGATGGTGCAGGGCGATATCGTCGCCACTACCGGGCAGCAGCAGGTTGCGGACATTCCGCCCGAACTGCGCCGCATGTTCAATGCGCCGGCCTTCGCGCTGACGCAGATCCGCCTGAACGTCGTTTCCACCACCCCGCGCGGCATCGTCCATATCGACGAAAACACCGAAGTCGAACTGCGTGAGCTGTTCGAGGAAGCCGACGCCTCACGCGGCGACGTGAACTATGACGACGTCGGCGGAATGGGCGATACCATCCGCCAATTGCGCGAGATGGTGGAACTGCCGCTGCGCTATCCCGAACTGTTCACGCGCCTGGGCGTCGCCCCGCCGAAGGGCGTGCTGTTGCATGGTCCGCCGGGAACCGGCAAGACCCGCCTTGCGCAAGCCGTCGCCAACGAGAGCGAGGCGAACTTCTTCTCGATCAACGGGCCGGAGATCATGGGTTCCGCCTATGGCGAGAGCGAGAAGGCGCTGCGCGAGGTGTTCGACGAAGCGGCCAAGGCTGCGCCGGCGATCATCTTTATCGATGAGATCGATTCGATCGCGCCCAAGCGCGACCAGGTTCATGGTGAGGCGGAAAAGCGCCTTGTAGCGCAGCTGCTTACGCTGATGGACGGACTGAACAGCCGCGCCCACGTTGTTGTCATTGCCGCCACCAATCGGCCTGACGCGATCGATGAGGCGCTGCGCCGGCCCGGCCGTTTCGACCGGGAGATCGTGATCGGCGTGCCGGATGAAAGCGGCCGCCGCGAAATCCTGGGCATCCACACCCGCGGCATGCCGCTGGGCGATCAGGTGGACCTGAAGGAACTCGCCCGCACCACCCACGGCTTTGTGGGCGCCGATATCGCCGCGCTCGCACGCGAAGCGGCGATCGAGGCGGTGCGCCGGATTATGCCCCGGCTCGATCTGGAAGCGCGCACGATTCCGTCCGAAGTGCTGGAAAGCCTGCAAGTCATCCGCGAGGACTTCGTGGAGGCACTGCGCCGCGTGCAGCCTTCGGCCATGCGCGAAGTGATGGTGCAGGTGCCTAATATCGGCTGGACCGACATCGGCGGCCTCGATGAGGCGCAGCAGAAGCTTCAGGAGGGGATCGAGCTTCCGCTTAAGAACCCCGAAGCGTTCCGCAAGCTGGGCATCCGGCCGGCCAAGGGCTTCCTGCTCTATGGCCCCCCGGGTACGGGCAAGACGCTGCTGGCCAAGGCCGTCGCCAAAGAGGCTGAGGCGAACTTCATTTCGATCAAGTCGTCCGATCTTCTGTCCAAGTGGTATGGCGAAAGCGAGCAGCAGATCGCCCGCCTGTTCGCCCGCGCGCGGCAAGTTGCGCCTTGCGTGATCTTCATCGACGAGATCGACAGCCTGGTTCCGGCACGTGGCGGCAGCTCTATGGGCGAACCGCAAGTGACTGCACGGGTGGTGAACACCATCCTGGCCGAAATGGACGGGATGGAGGAACTGCAGTCGGTCGTCCTCGTCGGCGCGACCAACCGGCCGACTTTGGTCGATCCGGCACTGCTTCGCCCCGGCCGCTTCGACGAGCTGGTCTATGTCGGCACGCCCGACGAAGGCGGGCGCGTGCATATCCTGGGCATCCACACGGCGAAGATGCCTTTGGCGGACGACGTTTCGCTCAAGGACATCGCTTCGCGGACCGAGCGCTTCACCGGGGCCGATCTGGAAGACGTGGTCCGCCGCGCCGGCCTGATTGCCATCCGCAAGCGCGGGGCCGACGTGGAATCGGTGAACCAGGCGGACTTCGATGAGGCTCTGGAAGACAGCCGCGCCACGGTGACCGAGGAAATGGAATCCGAATATGCGCGGATGAAGGGCGAATTGAAGAAGCGCGCCATGGAAGTGGTGCCGCTGGGCTTCATCTCGCCGGGAATGGTGGAACCGACCCGGCCGAAGAAGCACGGCGAGTAATCTGGAAGCAGGGGGCGGTCAGCGTCCCCTGCTTCCTGCCCCTGTTTCTGCGGGCAATTCCGTTACCATAAACACGCCGTCATCCCCGCGAAGGCGGGGATCCCGCTTGTTCTTCTTGCGGCAAGGCAAAAGGAAGCGGGGCCCCCGCCTTCGCGGGGGCGACGAGGTTTGGTACGTTCGGCTTTGAAAGCCAGCGAGGCCCGTCGGCGCCTCAAGGGCACACAGGCGTGATCTGGTAGATGCCGTTCCAGTTCTTCCCCGTCACGAAGATGCGCTTCTTCTTCGCGTCCCAGGCGATGCCGTTCAGCACCGCATCCATGCCGTAAGCACCATCGCCGCGGCGCAGGCCGGAGAAATCCACCCAGGCCTTCACATGCCCGGTTGCAGGATCGATCCGCGCGATGCGGTCGGTCAGCCAGACGTTCGCCCAGATCTCGCCGTCGATCCATTCCAACTCGTTCAGATTGTCCACCGGCTTGCCATCGGCGGTGACGGGCACGCTGCCGGTCTGGCGCATGGTGGCGGGATCGCGCAGGCGCAGGCTGGAGGAACCGTCGCTCTGGTAGACCACGTCGCCATTGCGAGTCATGCCCCAACCTTCGCCTTCGTAGCTGAAGGTGCCGATCTGCTTCAGCGTCTTGCGGTCCCAGCGGAAACCCTGCCCGCCGCGCCAGGTGAGGCTGATGATCTGGTCTTTCCAGTCGATGATGCCTTCGCCGAATAGCGCGGGATCGATCTGCGCTTCCTTGACCGGCTTGGCGTCCTCCAGCGTGCGCACGACGATGCGCGATGCGCCTTCGCGGCCGGTGCTCTCGTAAAGCATGCCGTTCGAATAGAAGAGGCCTTCGGTAAAGGCAGTTGGGTCGTGCGGGAAGCTGGCGTCCACGCGGTACATGCAAGTCGGCACTTGCGCCGCCTGGGCGGGTACGGCTGCGGGGGCAAGGAGGAGGGCAAGCACGGCTGCTGCAGGACGGATCATGCGCTTGCGAGTGCCGCAGTCCCGTTCGTCTCGCAAGTGCTTTAGCGGGAAGCCCTGCGCTCGTTCAGGTCGGCAACCGCTTCCGCGATGGAAGGGCTGGCGGCCAGCTCGACCGGCGCCACTTGCAAGGTGCGGCGGCGCACCAGCGCCTCCGGCATTTCGCGCCGGATCCAGTCGAGCATGTGTTCGCGCATGGCGCAGCGCAAGTCGAACAGCGTCGGCCCGTTGCGTGCGCTCATCAGCAGGCGCACTTCCATGGCCTCGGCATTGTGGTCGGTCACCTGAAGAACTTGCGCGCGGCCGTCGAACAACTGATGCCCGGTGACGGCGCGGGTATATTCCTCTCGGATCGGGGCGAGATCGGTGGCGGGGTCGAGGTAGATCATCACCGTGCCCAGCAGTTGCGAAGTGGTCTTGGTCCAGTTCTGGAAGGTATCCTCCAGAAAGCGGGTGGTAGGCACGACTAACCGGCGCTGGTCCCAGAGGTTCACCACCACGTAAGTCGTGCGGATTTCCTCTATCCGGCCCCATTCACCGTCGATGATGACGACATCGTCGATGGTGATCGGTTCGGTCAGCGCCATCTGGAAGCCGCCGATCAATGCCTTCAGCGCGGGCTGCGCGGCAGCGCCGACGGCGAGGGCAGCTAGGCCGGCGGAGGCCATCAGCGTGGCGCCCACCTTCATCACGCCGGGGATCGAGAACAGCATCAGCGAGACCATCAGGAACACGATCACGAACGTTGCGATGCGGTTGACGATGGCCAGCCGCGTGCGACGGCGGCGGGCGCGGCGGTTGTCCTCTACCGAGATGTCCGCCCGCAGCGTCATCGCGTCCACCAGCGAATGGAGGATGGCGATGGCGATCCAGCCGACCAGCAGCGGCATGACGAAGCCCGCCACGCGCTCCCAGAAATCGCTGAGTGCCGGGGTCTGCCGGGCGGCGAGGACGATGCCCATGGCCACAAAGGCCCAGCGTGTCGGCCTGGCGAGGCGGGCGACAAGAATGTCGTCGGACTGGCTGGCGCTGGATTGCACGATGTGCCGCAATATGCGGAATAGCACCGCGTGGGCGACGAGGGCGATGGCGGCGCCGATGGTCCCGGCGATCAGGGCGATCAGGACCTGGGCGGCCCAGTCGGGCAGCACGCCGACGTAGCGTTCGAGAAGCGCGATCATGGAGAAGGAACCATGTTGCAATGCAACAGTTTCCTTCGGTCGCTCATTTCGTCCGGGTTTTGGCCCGATTTACGGCCTTGCGCACTCGTTTCGACCGGTCATCCCCGCGAAGGCGGGGATCCCGCTTGTTCTTTGGGCTTGGCAAAAGGAAGCGGGCCCCCGCCTTCGCGGGGGCGACGGAGTGCTGATTGAGCGGGAGCGGTTTGGCCGATCGCAAACCGCTCCCGTCAAGCTTAGTGCGCCGCGCCCCAGCTATCACCGTGGCCGATTTCCACGCCCAGCGGCACGTCCAGCTTCACTGCCGGTTCGGCTGCGGTGGCCATGACGTTGCGGATCACTTCGGACGCCGCCGCCACATCGCCTTCGGGCAGTTCGAACACCAGTTCGTCGTGTACTTGAAGCAACATGCGGACATGGCCGAGGCCGGCGTCGGTCAGCGCCGGGGTCATGCGGGCCATGGCGCGCTTGATGATGTCGGCGCTGGTGCCCTGGATCGGCGCGTTGATCGCCGCGCGTTCGCTGCCCTGGCGCTCGGCCTGATGCTTGGAGCCGATGCGCGGGAACCACGTCTTGCGGCCGAACAGCGTTTCCGAATAGCCCTTGGTCCGCACGGATTCGAGCGTTTCGTGGATATAACGCTGGATGCCGGGGAAGCGGTCGAAATAGCGGTCGATCATTGCCTGCGCCTCATCCGCTTGCGTGCCCAGGCGGCCGGCGAGGCCCCAGCGTGAGATGCCGTAGAGGATTGCGAAGTTGATCGTCTTGGCCCGCCCGCGCGTATCGCGGTCCACGGTGCCGAACATTTCCATCGCCGTGCGCGCGTGAATGTCCTCGCCATTGGCGAAGGCTTCCTTCAGGCTCGGCACGTCGGCCATGTGCGCGGCCAGGCGCAGTTCGATCTGCGAATAGTCTGCTGACATCAGCACGTTGCCCGGCTCGGCCACGAAGCAGTGGCGGATCTGGCGGCCGAGTTCGGTGCGGATCGGAATGTTCTGCAGGTTCGGATCGGTCGACGAAAGCCGCCCGGTCTGCGCGCCGACAAGGCTGTAGCTGGTGTGGACGCGCTGCGTCTTCGGGTTGATCGCGGCCTGAAGCGCTTCGGTATAAGTGGAGCGCAGCTTGGAAAGCTGGCGCCATTCCAGCACCTTGGTGGCGACTTCCTCACCTTCGCCAGCCAGCTTTTCCAGCACCGACTGGTCGGTGGAATACTGGCCGCTCTTGCCCTTCTTGCCACCCTTGTAGCCCAGCTTGTCGAACAGGATGTCGCCCAGCTGCTTGGGGCTGCCGATGGTGAATTCCTGGCCCACCTTGGCGAAGATTTCCGCCTCCAGCGCGCCGATGGCTTCGGCGAACTGGCTGGAAAGGCCGGCCAGTTTCTCGCGGTCCACCTTCACGCCGTGGCGTTCCATCTGGGCGACGACGGGAATCAGCGGGCGATCGACCCGCTCGTAGATGCGCGTGCCGCTCTCGTCCGAAAGGCGCGGCTTGAGCAGAGCGTGCAGACGCCAAGTGACGTCGGCATCCTCGGCCGCATATTCGGTGGCGCGGGCCAGCGGCACTTCGCCGAAGGGGATCGCCTTCTTGCCGGTGCCGCAGATTTCCTTGAACGTCAGCGTGGTGTGGCCAAGGTGGCGTTCGGACAGTTCGTCCATGCCATGGCCGCCGCCGATCCCGTCTAGCGAGCGCCCGGCGTCGAGGCAGAACGAGACGATCATGGTATCGTCGATCGGCGCGACATGGACGCCGTGGCGCGCGAAGACGTTGAGGTCGTACTTGATGTTCTGGCCGACCTTGAGCACCGCGTCGCTTTCCAGCAGCGGCTTCAGCAGGGCGAGCGCCTCTTGGAGCGGCACCTGTTCCGGCTTCTCGGCGAACATGTCGGTGCCGCCATGGCCCAGCGGGATGTAGCAGGCGTCATTGGGGCCCAGCGCCATGCTGATGCCGGCTAGGTCCGCCTGCATCGAATCGAGTGCCGAGGTTTCGGTGTCGATAGCGACGACATGCGCGGCGGCGGCACGGGAAATCCATTCCTCCAGCGCGGCCAGGGTGGTGACGCAGGCATAGGCGCTGCGGTCGACCGCCGGCCATTCCGGCATCGGCTGGCGCGCGGCGCCTTCGGCCGGGCCGCTGGCGGCGGTGACCGGCTTGGATGGGTTGAGCTGCGTGTTGCGTTCGGGGCTGCCGTGGCCGCCGTCCAGACGCTTCAGCAGGCTGGTGAAGCCATGGCGGCCCAGGAATTCGGCCAGCGGCGCCGGTGGAATGGCTTCCAGCTTGAAGTCTTCCAGCGCCATCGGCAGCGTGCAATCTTCCTTCAGCGTGACCAGCACCTTGGACAGACGCGCCTGCTCGGCCTGTTCGATCAGGCGTTCCTGCAGCTTCGACTTCTTCATCGAAGGCGCCGCGGCGAGCGCAGATTCGAGGTCGCCGTAGTCCTGGATCAGCTTCGACGCGGTCTTAGGGCCGACGCCGAAGACGCCCGGCACGTTGTCGACCGAGTCGCCCATCAGCGCGAGCACATCACCCACCTTTTCCGGCGGTACGCCGAACTTTTCGACTACTTCGGGAAGGTCGATCCGCTGGTTCTTCATCGTGTCCAGCATGTCGACGCAGCCGCCGCCGATCCCGCACTTGCCGACGAGCTGCATCAGATCCTTGTCGGAGGAGACGATCGTCACGTCCCAGCCCTGCGCGGTGGCGGCGCGGGCGTAGGAGGCGATCAGGTCGTCCGCCTCGAAGCCTGCTTCCTCGATACAGGGCAGCGAGAAGGCGCGGGTGGCGTCGCGGATCAAGGGGAACTGGGGAACCAGGTCTTCCGGCGGCGGCGGGCGGTTGGCCTTGTAATCCTCGTAAATATCGTTGCGGAACGAGTGGCTGCCCGCGTCCAGGATCACTGCAAGGTGCGTCGGCCCGTCGGCCTTGTTCAGATCTTCGGCCAGTTTCCACAGCATCGTCGTATAGCCGTAGACCGCGCCCACCGGCGTCCCTTCCGGGTTGGTCAGCGGTGGCAGGCGGTGATAGGCGCGGAAGATGTAGGCCGAGCCGTCGACGAGATAGAGATGCTGCTTGGAATCCATGGACAACCCGTAGCAGCGCCCGCGCGGCGCGTCAGCACCGCACTGTGTCGGGACCCACTGCAATCTTCAGGGGTAATGTTCGCAGGGGCGGGGAACCGCGCGTCGATTTCGCCGTTTCGCTGCGAATGCTTGAAACGCGGCGTGTCGCGGCCTAATCCTGCGCGTCCTGAACGGGAGCGAGATCGGCCCCCCACGCCGCACCGTATCTGCGGGCGGCATCCGGAATCGACGACTTCAGCAACGAGGGAAGACTGAAAACATGCGCAAGACCCTGATCGCCGTGACTGCCGCTGCCGCGGCCCTTTCGCTGGCCGCCTGCTCGCAGAAGACGCAGGACGCTGCCAGCGACACCGCGACCTCCGCCGCCGAAGACGTGTCGCAGGCTGCCGACGACATGGGCGCCGCGGTCGATAACGCCGGTGACAAGGCCGCGCAGGCTGCCGACGACACCAAGGGTGCCGCTAGCGAGGCTGCGAAGAGCGCCGAGAAGACCCTCGACGACACGGCCGCTGATGCCGCTGCCGCTGCCGCCGACGTCACCAATGCCGAGGGCGAGCCGCACGATTCGTCGGCCCAGCACTGAGGGTGAAGGCCCGGGCTTCGGCTTCGGTCGGGGCCGGGCTTCTTCCCAAACGAAAAGGCCCGCCGGATCTGTCCGGCGGGCCTTTTCGTTTGGTTCCGCGCGTGTCTCAGCGAGAGGCGGAGGCGGTGCGGCGATAGCTGCCGGCGTCGGCCAGATAGCCTTCGTAGACAGTGCGCGCGATGCTGGCGATGCGGGCTTCGCGGGCCGGGCGGCTGCCCTGTCCGGTGACGTAGATCGCCACGGCATAGGCGCGGCCGTCGGCGGTCTCGATAAAGCCGATGTCGCTAGACGTGTTGTTGAGCGAACCGGTCTTATGAGAGACGCTGACGCCGCTGGGCAGGCCGGCGCGGATGCGGTTGCGACCGGTGACGCAGCGGCTCATGGCGCCCATCAACACGCTGCGGCTTTCGGGGGTCAGCCACTTGCCCTGATAGATGCCGGTAAGCAGCTCCACCATGGCGAGCGGGGTGGCGCTGTCGCGCTTGTCGGCCACCTTGGCGGGGTTGATCGCGCCATCATCGCGCACCAGCGTGGCGATGTCATGGTCGATATGCCAATCGTCGATCCCGGCGCGGCGCACCCAGGCGTTGACGGCGGCGGGGCCGCCGACGACCTTGAGCAGCGCGTCGGTGGCATAGTTGTTCGATCGGGTGATCATCAGCTCAAGCAGCTGGCGGGCCGGCATATAAGCGCCGGGACGTACCGGGGCGACCGAGCTGGAAAACGGCGCGGAGGCGACCGGGATCATCAGCGGATATTCGCTCGACAAGCTCCACTTGCCCTTGTCCACGCCTTCCAGGAACGTCGCGGCAATGGCGACCTTGCTGGTGCTGGCCATCGGGAAGCGCTGGCTGCCCATCACGTCCACCGTGCGTCCGGTGGAAAGATCGACGGCGGCAACGCCAATGCGGCCTTGCGATCCTTCAGCAACGCCGGCGAGGCGTCTTTCGAAATCATCGGCAGGTCCACGCGGCGCGCGCAATTCCGTGCCGAACACCGAATCGAACGAATCCTGTACGTCGTTGACATTGCCCGCATGGGCCGACGCAAAGGACGCCGCGCCAGCGGCGACGATGCTTGCGACCTTGATGAAGCGCTGGGTGCCGACAAGGCACCGCGTCAGGAGTGTGTCTGCCCCGATCATGCAGAACCCGCCCTTACCTTTCTGATTTTCCCGCAGGGTTAACCCAGCAGTGAGATTAATCCGAATTCGATAAAGCGCCAGCGTCACGCGACGAATTGCATGACCCATGCGGGCAATTGCGGGAACTCGTTCGATCCTGTCGCCCGGAAGACCGATTTGGATTCGGTTGAGTCAGTTTAAAAATGCACATTCAGCGATTTCGTCGCTTCGCCATTCCAAGATTGCGCGGGGGTATTCTTGGCGAAAGCGCAGGCCCAATGCGAACGCATAGGCAATAACGAAAAGGGCCGGAAGGATTGCTCCTTCCGGCCCCAATTCGCGTCGGTGACGTGAGTGGCTTAGAAGCCGCCCATGCCGCCCATGCCGCCCATGTCGGGCATTGCCGGCATGGAGGCTTTGTCTTCCGGCTTGTCGCTGATCGCCGCTTCGGTGGTGATCAGCAGACCGGCGACCGAAGCCGCATCCTGCAGCGCGGTGCGCACGACCTTGGTCGGGTCGATGACGCCGGCGGCCTTCAGGTTTTCGTAAACGTCGGTGGCGGCGTTGAAGCCGATGCCTTCGTCCGACTGGTCGAGCAGCTTGCCAGCGATGACGGCGCCGTCGCTACCAGCGTTCTCAGCGATCTGCTTCACCGGGGCGGTGATCGCCTTGCGGATGATGTCGATGCCGCGGGTCTGGTCTTCGTTGGCGCCGGTCAGACCTTCGAGGGCGCGCGTTGCGTAAAGCAGCGCGGTGCCGCCGCCGGGGACGATGCCTTCTTCAACGGCAGCGCGGGTCGCGTGGAGAGCGTCGTCGACGCGGTCCTTGCGTTCCTTCACTTCGACTTCGGTCGCACCGCCGACCTTGATGACGGCAACGCCGCCAGCAAGCTTGGCCAGACGCTCTTGCAGCTTTTCGCGGTCGTAGTCCGAAGTGGTGACTTCGATCTGCGAACGGATCTGATCGACACGGCCCTTGATGTCGTCATGCGAACCGGCGCCGTCGACGATGACAGTGTTGTCCTTGTCGATGGTGACCTTCTTGGCTTCGCCAAGCATGCCGAGCGTGACGCTCTCAAGCTTGATGCCCAGGTCTTCCGAGATCATCTCGCCGGCGGTCAGCGTGGCGATGTCGCCCAGCATGGCCTTGCGGCGATCGCCGAAGCCCGGAGCCTTGACGGCAGCGATCTTCAGGCCGCCACGCAGCTTGTTGACGACGAGCGTGGCCAGAGCCTCACCCTCGATGTCTTCGGCGATGATGAGGAGCGGACGGCCCGACTGCACCACGGCTTCCAGGATCGGAAGCAGCGCCTGGAGCGACGAGAGCTTCTTTTCGTGGATGAGGATGTACGGATTGTCGAGCTCGACAGTCATCTTCTCGGGGTTGGTCACGAAGTAGGGCGACAGGTAACCACGGTCGAACTGCATGCCCTCGACAACGTCGAGTTCGAATTCGAGGCCCTTGGCCTCTTCGACGGTGATGACGCCTTCCTTGCCGACCTTGTCCATGGCTTCAGCGATCTTCTCGCCGACTTCCACGTCGCCGTTGGCCGAAATGATGCCGACCTGGGCGATTTCCGACGAACCGGCAACTGCGGTCGAACGGGCCTTGAGGTTCTCGACAACCTTGTGGACGGCGAGGTCGATGCCGCGCTTCAGGTCCATCGGGTTGATGCCGGCGGCAACCGACTTCATGCCTTCGCGAACGATCGCCTGGGCCAGAACGGTGGCGGTGGTGGTGCCGTCACCGGCCTTGTCGTTGGCCTTCGAAGCCACTTCGCGCAGCATCTGCGCGCCCATGTTCTCGAACTTGTCCTTGAGTTCGATTTCCTTGGCGACCGAGACACCGTCCTTGGTGATGCGGGGAGCGCCGAAGCTCTTCTCGATCACGACGTTGCGGCCCTTGGGGCCCAGGGTCACCTTGACGGCGTTGGCGAGGGTGTCGACGCCAGCGAGAATGCGTTCACGCGCGTCGCGGCCGAACTTTACGTCCTTGGCTGCCATTTTGAATTCCTTTTAGAAAATCTGGAAAATTCGGAAATCAGGATGCTCAGCCGATAACGCCGAGGATGTCCGATTCCTTCATGATCAGCAGGTCTTCACCGCCAACCTTGACTTCGGTGCCGGACCACTTGCCGAACAGCACGCGGTCGCCGACCTTGACGTCGAGCGGAGTGATGGTGCCGTTTTCAGCGCGGGCGCCGGTGCCGACGGCGACGATTTCGCCTTCAGCCGGCTTTTCCTTGGCGCTGTCGGGGATGATGATGCCACCGGCCGTCTTTTCTTCGGCCTCGACGCGGCGCACGAGAACACGGTCGTGCAGCGGGCGGAAAGTCATGGGGATCTCCCTAATCCTACGAACTAAAGGGCAAGAAACTGGAATTGGCACTCGAATGGTTAGAGTGCCAATGGCCGGGGATATGGTTCCGCCCCGTGGCCTCGTCAAGCGATGACCCGCCAAAAATTTTCAAGCTGGTGTAGGAGTGGGATGAGACGAGTGCGTGACGGTTTCGTACCCAACCTTACATTGGCGCGAGGTGGAACCGCTCTCGCCAATGCCAGCGCAACATCAGCAGCACCGCCGCCGCGGTCAGGCCAACGGCCAGCCCGATCCACACGCCTACGCCGGCCAGCGGCGTGAACAGCCCCAGCAGCGCCGAAGTGGCGAAACCTGCGGCCCAATAGCCGAACAGGGCGATCATCATCGGCACGCGCGTGTCCTGGATGCCGCGTAGGGCCCCGGCGATGACGGCCTGCAAGCCGTCGGTCAGTTGGAATATCGCCGCCACGAACAGGAATTGCAGCGCGAAGGCGACCAGCACGGCGTTCTCCGGCGAGTGCACATCCACATAGGCGGAAAGGATGAAGCGTGGGAAGATCAGCATGGTGGAGGCGGAGACGATCATGAAGGCCATGGCGATGGCGATCGCCGCATTGCCGGCATGGCCGACGCCGTTCTTGTTCCCTGCGCCGTAGTGGTAGCCGACCCTGATCGTCGCTGCCTGTCCAACGCCGAACGGCACCTGGAACGCGAAGGCGGCGATTTGCAGCGCTACCGTGTGTGCGGCAAGCTGCGCCTCGCCAATGCGGCCCATCAGGAAGGCGGCGCCGCTGAACAGGCCACCTTCGGCGATCAGGGTAGCGGCGATCGGCAGGCCCAGCGCCAGGATCTGGCGCATCCGCTCCATCTCCGGCTTCCAGAACCGACCGAACAGGCGGAAGCGCCGTAGCTTGCGATCGCGCGAAATGGCGAGAGCATAGGCCAGCACGCTGACGAAGGCGGTGGTGATGCTGGAAACGGCAGAGCCGGTCAGGCCCAGTGCCGGGAAGCCGAAATGGCCGAACACCAGCGTGTAGTTGCCCACGATATTGACCAGGATCGACAGCGCGGTGATCAGAGTTGCGAAGAAGGGACGCCCCAGTGCGGACACGAAAGTGCGCAGCACGTTGGCGACGGCCATTGGCACGATCGCGATGGACAGCACGCGGATGAAGTGGCCCGACAGCTCGATCACGTCGGGGTCCTGCCCGGTCAGCCGCATGAATGCGCCGCCGAACAGGCAAAGTGCGATGCAGGCGATGCCGACCAATATTGCGATCCACAGCGCCATTCGCGTGGAGCGGCGCACTTCGCGCACCGAATGGCGGCGCCGGCCGATCTCGGCGGCGATCAGCGGGGCGACCGCGCCGGTCACGCCGTTCAGCCCCATTGCCAGCAGCGCAACGATGGCGACGGCAAGGCTCGCGGCCGCCAGCGCCTGCTGGCCGAGGCGGGCGACGAACATCACGTCCGTGGCAAAGACCGCCATTTGCAGCAGATTGGCGAGTGCCAGCGGGCCTGCAAGGCGCAAGGTGGCGGCCAGTTCGGCACGGAAGGTGGTGGGTAAGTCGCGTGTCGCCATGGTCGAGGGGCGATAGGCTTTCGGGCGTGCGAACGAAAGCGGATTTGTCGCGGCGGGAAAGACGCTGCGTACCTCACGGATTTGCGCTGGATCAGTCACTTCCCTTCGGTGCTTGGGCATAATACGAGGTGCCGCAAAGAGAAGACAGGCCAGGACCGGAGTTTCCCATGCATGTGAAGTCGATGATCGCGTTGATGCCGTTCGCGCTGCTCGCAGCCTGCGGAGGGTCGGGAGAGGACAAGCAACCGTCCGCGCCTGCTTCGACAACGCTGCCTGAGCCTGCTGCCGCTTCGGCGGTGGCCGATGCTGCGCCGCCGGCTTTCGCCATTTGCCGTTCGTGCCACTCGGTCGAGGCGGGCCGCAACGGCGTCGGCCCCACGCTTCATGGCATCGTCGGCAGCAAGGCGGGCGATGTGGCCGGCTTCCCGTTCAGCCCGGCGCTTAAGCAGTCCGGCATCACTTGGGATCGCCAATCACTCGATACTTGGCTTCAGGGGCCGATGAAGATGGTGCCGGGCACACGCATGGTGATCGCGGTTCCCGATGCGGAGAAGCGCAAGGCAATCATCGATTATCTGGAACAGCAGAAATAGGTTCGGACATGAAAAAGGGCGGCGCCACAACATGGGGGGAACGGCGCCGCCCTTTCATCCGGTCTTCCTGGGGATGTTGGCCATGGGGGATGGCGAGTGGAAGACCGGGAAAGCGGATCAGATCGTATTGGCGGGCGCGGCCTGCTTCGGC
>FTCZ01008215.1_pt1 | contig 15176 bp, 15 predicted proteins | sample 1658871 | NCBI WGS metagenome assembly FTCZ01 (sample SAMEA3914864, study PRJEB12502) | metagenome | biome: forest; material: soil | place: USA | collected 2012-03-12 | depth 0.3 m
CCGCTTCGGGCGCCAGACGATCGACCATACCGGTCCCGGCAAACCCAAGGTCGAGATCCTGGGCGTGCAGGAGACGCAGGCACCACAGCGCATCAACGACTACTGGAAGAGCGTCGACAGGCCCACCCTCACCGGCCTCGACACCGAGGTGCCGTGGTCGGCAGCGTTCATCTCGTGGGACATCGAGAGCGCGGGCGTGCCGCGCGACCTTTTCTGCCCCGATGCGCGGCACACGGTCTACGTCGAGCGCATGGTGCTGCGCGAGAAGCAGCCGGGCGCGGCGTTCATCCCGCACCATGTGAACGAGCGTGCGCCGCTGGTCGGTGACCTGCTGTGCGCCGCGCGCGACGGCGGCGGCACCACCTTGGAGAACCTCAACCGCGGGCCGGGCCATTGCGACGTCGTGGTCGACGTACAGTCCGGAAAGCTGCATGCCATTGGCGGTAATGTCGCCGACTCGGTCACCCGCAGCGTCTTTCCACTGGACGCGCGGGGCTTTTTGTCGCCCATTGCCGCCCGCCCATTTTTTACCGTGATCGAGAACAGACTCCCCTAGGTAGAGATCATGTCCTGGCCCTATGACTACATCATCATCGGCGCCGGCTCGGCCGGCAGCACGATCGCCAACCGGCTCGCCGAAGATTACGCGCTGCGCATCCTGATCCTCGAGGCGGGACCGGCCGACGATTCGTTCCTGTTGAAGATGCCGGCGGGCTTCGTGAGCCTGGGCGAGAAGTCGCCGTACAACTGGCGCTACGAGACCACGCCCCAGGCCCATTGCAACGGCCGCCGCATGTACTGGCCGCGCGGCAGGACGCTGGGCGGCTCCTCGGCGATCAACGCGATGCTCTATGTGCGCGGCAATGCCTGGGACTACGATCACTGGCGCCAGCTCGGCAATGAGGGCTGGAGCTACGACGACGTGCTGCCGTCGTTCAAGAAGGCCGAGAACAACGAGCGCGGCGCCGACCAGTTCCACGGCACCGGCGGCCCGCTGAACGTCGCCGACCAGACCGATCCGCTCAAGATCAACGACGCGTTCCTGAAGGCCGCCGAGCAGGCCGGCCACAAGCGTGTGACGGACTTCAACGGCGCGACGCAGGAAGGCGTCGGCTACTACCAGGTGACGCAGAAGGACAAGCAGCGCTGGAGCACGGCGAGCGCCTATCTGCATCCTGCCGTCGCGCGCAACAAGAACAACGTGCACGTCGTCACCCACGCACAGGTCGAGCGCATCATCCTCGACCAGAACCGCGCCATGGGCGTGCGCTACAGCCACAAGGGCCAGGACGAGGTCGCGCGCTGCAGCCGCGAGATCATCCTGGCGGGCGGCGCGGTGAACTCGCCGCAGCTCTTGATGCTGTCGGGAATCGGGCCGGCCGATCACCTGAAGTCGGTCGGCATCCGTCCGCTGTTCGACCTGCCGGGCGTCGGCTCCAACCTGCAGGATCATCTTGACGCCTCGATCCTGCAGTTCTGCAAGACGAGCGACACCTACGACACGAAGAACAAGCTGTGGTCGCTGTTCCAGTACTGGAAGGACAAGAAGGGTCCCGGCACTTCGCCGATCGCCGAGTCCGGCGGCTTCCTGTCGACCAGGCCCGGCCTCTCGGCGCCCGATGTCCAGCTCCACTTCCTGCCGGTGCTGGTGGTCGACCATGGCCGCACCAAGATGAAGCAGAACGGCTACAGCCTGCACGTCTGCACGCTCAGGCCGGAGAGCAAGGGCACGATTCGCCTGGCCACCAAGGAGCCGCTCAAGCATCCGCTGATCGACGCGAACTATCTGGCCGAGCGCAAGGATCTCGAGACGCTGATCGAGGGCGTGAAGATGGGCCGCGAGATCTTCGCCCAATCAGGCCTCGATCCCTATCGCGCGGCGGAGTTCCAGCCCGGCCCGGCGGTGAAGACCGATGCCGAGATCGAGCAGTGGATCCGCGCCAAGTGCGAGACGATCTATCACCCGGTCGGCACCTGCAAAATGGGCCCTGACAATGACAACATGGCCGTGGTCGACAGCCAGTGCCGCGTCCGCGGCATCGAGGGCCTGCGAGTGGTCGATGCCTCGGTGATGCCGACCCTGGTCGGCGGCAACACCAATGCACCAACCATCATGATCGCCGAACACGTGGCGGCGTGGATGCAGGGCAAGCAGGTCGCTTGACGATGGCGCGCCCGCCGCTCGATCCCGCCACCCAGGTCAGGGGGCTGAAGATCGCCGCCGCGGCCTTGGTGGTGGCCGGATTAGTGGTCGGGATCGGCCTGCCGGCTCTCTTCACGGCATTCCATATCGAAGTCGCAATGATGTCGTGGGGCTTCGATGCGATATGGTTCGTGATGCTGGCGATGATGCTCGTCGACTTCGGGATGGCCTGGTATTTGTGGCGCCGCGCGACCGCAATCGACCGTGCGCTCCAGGGCTTGCCGCCCCGCGCCTAGCTAGTTTACTCGGTTCTCGACGACCATCATCCAGGGGTGACCGGAACTCGGCACCAGGCGGCCGCGCGTATCGGCGGGATAGAGGCTCATCGTGACGCTGTCCTTCACGTTGCCGCCGATCGCATAGACGTAGCCGCTCTTCACATAGGCCACGACATCGCAATGGTTCGCCGTCGAATCGATGCGCCGGCGTGCCGTGCGCGGGTCGCTGTAGCGCCAGGTCGGGCCCGCCGTGCCGGTGCAGACGAGGTCGCCGGGCTTGGGCGAATATTCGTGCGGCCCGTGCAGCAGGAAGGCCGTGCTGCCGGCGCGCTCGTGATCGAACAGGCCCGCAAGATAGGAGCCGTGGCGGCCGACCCGCGGGAATTCCGCGGCGCTGACGCCGGAATGGCTCATCACCCAGGCCACAAAGGCGCCCGACCAGGGGCGGCCCGAGGTGTTGCCGTTCCACTCGGGATGGCCGCAGCTGCCCCAATAGTCGCCGACCCGGCTCGACAGCGGTTCGCTGCGCTCGCTGAGGCCCGCGCGGTTGATGTAGCCGTTGTTGTTGCCGCCGTAGACGACCGTCGAGCGGCCGAAGCGGCTCCATTCGGCCCAGGCGACGTAGGCGGTACGATTGGTCGGCGGCGGTTCGCTGTAGCCGCCGCCAAGGCCGCCGCGCGATCCGCTGGCGCAGCCGGCCAAAAACAGCATGAGGGTGAGCAAAAGGAAGGACGGCAGCCGTTGACCAAACGCCCGGGAGGAGGGCGAAGTGGGCGGCTGCCGACAAACACGAACATCGACGAAGGGGGGTCGATTCACGTTCATGCAAAGGATGCAGTTTATAAAATAACTGACTGTTATTATTGAATTAACTTTTATCATACTGGAGGAACGTTGTCCATCCGAACTCTTGAGACCAAGGCTTTTAGGGCCTGGCCCGCACTGGAGACGCGTTCCGTCCACGGCTGGGTCCAGCGCTTTGCCGGCGGCTACACCAAAAGAGCCAATTCGATCAATGCCTTGGAAGAAGAAGCGATCTTCACACAAGAGATGAAGAACGCACTCGAAGCGCCTTATCTGGAGCACGGACTACCGCCGATCTGGCGGCTGACGCCGCTTGCCCCGCCGCAGGCCGATCAGGCGCTGGCCGCGGCAGGTTACCGCCGGATCGACGAGAGCCATGTTCAGCTGGCGCCGCTGGGCGACGCCTTCGTCCTCGACGCCGAGGTGCGTGTGGCTCCCTCCCCGTCCGCCGCCTGGCTGGCAGGCTTTGCCGAGCTCACGCCGGTTGCGCCGCAGCATCGTCCGACCATGACGCGCATGCTGACCTCGATCGCATCACCCGTCGCGTTTGCGAGCGTCGAGGATGCCCAGGGCCCCATGGCCTTCGCGCTGGGCGTCGCCGACGGCGAGCACGTCGGCCTGTTCGACGTGCTGGTGGCGCCGCGCGCGCGCCGGCAGGGGCTGGCGCGGCGGCTGACGCAAAGCATCGGCGCCTGGGGCAAATCCCAGGGAGCCCGATCGATTTACCTGCAGGTGGTGGCGACCAACGCGGCGGCGCTGCCGCTCTATGCCGGCCTCGGCTTCGAGACGGTCTACTCCTATGCCTATCGTGTGCCATAGTCGCAGACGGGAGGAACAAGACAAATGGCGCAATATCCGTGGGAAAAGAGCTACCCCGCCGGCGTGAAGTGGGAGCTGGATATTCCGAAGAAGACCATCCACCAGATCTTCGAGGAGAGCTGCGTCCAGTACGCGAACAAGCCCTTCACCGATTTCCTCGACAAGGTGATGACCTTCGCCGACTACCGCGAGGCCTCCGACCATGCCGCCGCCGGCTTCCAGAAGCTGGGCGTCGGCCCGGGCGTCAACGTCGGACTCTATCTGCCCAATACGCCGCATTACCTGATCGCCTTCTTCGGCGTGCTGAAGGCGGGTGGCCGGGTGGTGAACTACAGCCCGCTCGATGCCGCCCGCGAGCTCGAATTCAAGATCGGCGACAGCGAGACCGACATCCTGGTCACGCTCGACGTCACCGCGCTCTATCCGAAGATGGCCGCGATGCGCGGCAAGACGCGGCTCAAGAAGCTGATCGTGGGCTCGATCGCCGACTATCTGCCGTGGCCCAAGAACTGGCTCTATCCGATCGCCAAGAAGAAGGACATCTCGCCCTGGCCGCGCGACGAGTGGCACATGTCCTTCCAGGACCTGCTCGACAACAACGGCACCTATCTCGCCCACCCCGTCGAGGGCGACCTGTGGGACACGGTGGCGATCCTGCAATACACCGGCGGCACGACCGGCGTGCCGAAGGCTGCGATGCTGACGCACGGCTGCGTCGTCTCGGCGATGGCGCAGGGCCAGGCCTGGACGACGCCCTACATGACGCTCGGGGCCGAGAAGGTCGTGTGCGTGCTGCCGCTTTTCCACATCTACGCGCTGACCGGAATCATGCTGGGCGCGGTGCGCAACGGCAACCAGCTGATCCTCTATCCGCGGCCCGACATCGACATGATCGTGAACGATCTGGCCAAGAAGAAGCCGACGTTCCTGCCCGGCGTGCCGACGCTCTACACCGCGATCAACAAGCATCCCAAGGCGCAGACGCTCGATCTCAAGGCGCTCAAGATCTGCATGTCGGGCGGCGCGCCGCTGCCGGTCGAAGTGCAGACGGCCTTCGAGAAGCTGACCGGCGCCACCCTGATCGAGGGCTACGGCCTTACCGAGACGTCGCCGACCGGCGCGATCTGCCCGGTCGACAAGAGCGTACGGCGCCCGGGCTCGTGCGGCGTGCCGATGCCCGGCACGATCGTCGAGATCCGCGACATGGAAAACCCCGATCGCGTACTGCCGCCCGGCAAGGCCAATGTCGGCGAGGTCTGCATCATCGGCCCGCAGGTGATGAAGGGCTATTGGAAGAAGCCCGACGAGACGGCGCAGGTGCTGTTCGATCATCCGAACTCGAAGTGGAAGGGCCTGCGCACCGGCGACATGGGCTACATGGACGAGGACGGCTGGCTGTTCCTGGTCGACCGCTCGAAGGACCTGATCATCTCCTCGGGCTACAACGTCTATCCGCGCATGATCGAGGAGGCGATGTACGAGCATCCCTCGGTCGACGAGTGCATCGTGATCGGCATTCCGCATGAGCATCGTCACGAGGCGCCCAAGGTCTTCGTGAAGCTGAAGCCCGGCACCTCGCTCACCTTCGACGAGATGATGGCGCACCTGAAGGACAGGATCGGCAAGCACGAGATGCCGGTGGCGCTCGAGATCCGCGCCGAGCTCCCCAAGACTCCGGTCGGCAAGCTGTCGAAGAAGGAGCTGAAGGAGGAAGAGCGCGCGAAGGCCCAGGGAACCAAAGAGCCGAAAGCTGCATGAGCCTCGACCGTCGCTTCTTTCTGCTGGGTGGCCTCGTCGTCGGGGGCTGCATCTTCGACCGCGCCTACTACGAGAAGAACGCCCAGCAGAAGGCGTTCCTCGACGGGCTGCAGGTGCTGGCCAAGCCGGCGCTGGCGTCAAACAATCCGCTGCAGATCGAGGAAGCGGCCAGGCAGAGCCTGGCGCTCGCAGCCAAGGTCGCCGTCTTTACCGACTGGCGCGGCATCCTGAAGGTGGTCGACGGCAACGCCCAGAACGTGGCCGTGACCCTTGAAATAGGCCCGCAAGTTTCGCTGTACGCGTTCAACGACTGGGCTTTGGCCATGGCGGGCTCGGTCGCCGATCTTTTCTCGACCCGTTCGCGCCAATCTGCGCCGCCGGGGCTTTCCGACAGCGCCATCGCGGCGCTAAAAACCTTCCGGCTTGGCCAAACCGTGTCGATCTCCGGACGGATGGGTGAGATCGCGGGTTCCGGCCTGTTCGACCTCTCCCGCCTGTTCGGCAAGGGCGACACCGACAACCGCCAGTTCCTGCTCGCGCCGCGCTTCGTGGCGCGCCTCGAGACGCTGGCGCCTGCAGAGTAGAAAGGACTTCTTCCGTGCCGTCTTTCAACTACGAGTTTCCCTACGCGTCGAAGAAGCTGCCGATCTTTGCCGACAATGTCGTCGCGACCTCGCAGCACCTCGCCTCGACCGCGGGCCTGCGCATGCTGGCCAAGGGTGGCAACGCCGTCGATGCCGCGATCGCCGCGGCCATCGCCATCACCATCACCGAGCCCACGATGAACGGCATCGGCTCGGACGCCTTCTGCATCCTGTGGGACGGCACCAAGCTGGTGGGCCTCAACGCCTCGGGCCATTCGCCGGCGCTGATGACACCCGACAAGTACGCAGGGCTCGCGGCGATGCCGAGCACCGGCTGGGGCACCGTCTCGGTGCCAGGCGCCGTGTCGCTCTGGGTCGAGCTCAACAAGCGCTACGGCAAGCTGCCCTTCGCCGACCTGTTCGAGCCCGCGATCAAATATGCGCATGACGGCTATCGCGTGTCCTACCTGGTCGCGCGCCAGTGGGACGCCGCGATCCCCCGCCTCAAGGACCAGGAGAGCTGGGTGAAGGCTTTTTTGCCCAACGGGCGCGCGCCCAAACCAGGCGAGTTGTGGAAGTTCCCCGACCAGGCGAAGACCCTCACCATGATCGCCGAGAGCAAGGGCGAGTCGTTCTATCGCGGTGAACTCGCCGAGAAGATGGACAAGTACGCCCGCGAGACCGGCGGCGCGCTGCGCAAGGAAGACCTCGCCGCGCACAAAGCCGACTGGGTCGATCCGATCGGCCTCACCTATCGCGGCACGACGCTGCACGAGATACCGCCGTCGGGCCAGGGCATCGGCGCGCTGATGGCGCTGGGCATCCTCGAGAATTTCGACGTCGCCGATCACGATCCCGACAGCCCCGAGATGGCGCATCTGCGCATCGAGGCGATGAAGCTCGCTTTCGCCGACATCTGGCGCTACGTGTCCGACCCGCGCTTCATGGAAGTGACGCCCAAGCAGATGCTCGACAAGGGCTATCTGAAGAGTCGCGCCAAGCTGATCGATCCGAAGAAGGCGCAAAACTTCGGACCCGGCACACCCAAGGACGGCGGCACGATCTACCTCGGCGCTGCCGACCAGTCCGGCATGATGATCTCGCTGATCCAGTCGAACTACACGGGTTTCGGCTCGGGCATCGTGCCGCCCGGCACCGGCATCGCGCTCCAGAACCGCGCTTCGGGCTTCGTCACCACCAAGGGCCATCCCAACGAGGTCGGCCCCAGCAAGCGGCCCTATCACACGATCATCCCGGCCTTCATCACCAAGGACGGCGAGCCGGTCGCAACCTTCGGCTTGATGGGCGGCGCCATGCAGCCGCAGGGCCACATGCAGGTCTTCTCGCGCATTGTCGACTATGGCCAGAACCCGCAGGCCGCGATCGACGCGCCGCGCTGGCGCGTACACGAGAGCGACGGCACGATCTGGACGGAGAGCCATATGGCCTCCGACACCGCGACTGGCCTCGAGGCGCTCGGCCACAAGCTCACGCGCCAGCCGTGGCCGAACGGCGCCTTCGGCGCCAGCCAGATCATCTGGAAGTTCCCGGAAGGCGGCCCCTATCTTGGCGCCTCCGAGAGCCGCCGCGACGGCGCGGCGGTGGGATTCTGATCTCCCTCTCAGCTGCCCTCTCCCGTCATCTGGTTCCCGAACCTTCCCGGGCTTCCCACGCGGGGTGGGAAGCCTCCGATGCCGATGGCGCAAGGGTTTCACGCGATTCTTCCCACTTTCCCACATCTCCTCCCTACCCCCGCTAAAAAGCACCGCTCGCGAGCATTGGCCTGAAACGCCGACCCGCTTGAACCGGAGCCGATTCCTCGCGAGGCTCGCGAGCTTCGCGAGGCGTTCGGGAAGATGGCCCGCAAACCTCGTCGAGCGCCGATGCAGCACCTCGCACGGCGCCGCGCGACCGGCCCGACCCGCCGGGATTGCCCCGGGCATAGCAGCCGTCGCCGGTGCGGGAATTGGAAAGATGGTTGGAAGGTTCAGGCGTTCTGCTCACGTCGCGCTCCCGTGGGTAGGGCAGTGTTGCCCTCACCATAAGCGCGTCCGGCGGAAGTCCCCAATACGGTCGTTATATCGGAGATATTGTTGGCGGGGTTGGAACGGATGGTTCCCGTGGACCAGTGATTCTGACGTTCAGGAGGCAGTCGTCGGACAAAATTCCTCTGCAAACACTTCGAATCCGACCCCGGCGCGCCAGCGCGCTCGTTTAGGCCGCGATCGCCTCGACGCTGCGGGCCACCAGGTGCCGGTCGCCCCATTTGCGGATGGCGGCGATCACCGGAACGAAGCTCTTGCCCATCGGCGTCAACCGGTACTCGACCTTGGGCGGCACGGTTCCGTAGTCCTTGCGCGCAATCAGGCCCTGCTCGACCAGCGCCTTCAGCTCGCGGCTGAGGACGCGGGGCGCGATCGTCTGAGTGCCGGCCGCGCCGCGCAGCAGGCCGTTCCGGATCTCGCCGTAGCGACGCGGCCCCTCCTGCAGGTCCCAAACGATGCGCAGCTTGTACTTGCCGCCGATCATCTTCTGGAAGGCGGCGACGGGGCATTGATGCGGGCGCTTGCTCATGCCGCGTACAGTATCATTTTTGTCCATACTTGCAGAAGTGCTTCTTCCGTCCCTAACTGACGGACAGGAGGACACCATGAAGCAATTCCTGATCAAGTATCGTTTCCAGAACGGCGCCCAGGACACCTGGCACAAGGACATCGCGGCTTTCATTGCCGCGATCGACAGCGATCCCGAACTCAAGGGCCGGATCGGCTATCGCTGCCTCAAGGCCCGCGACGGTACGGACTACTACCATCTGGCCACGCCGAAAGACGACGAGGCGGCGAAGATCCTGCAGGGCCGTGCCTTCTTCGCCGACTACACGGCCAAGACGCGACACGCCTCGAACAACGGGGTCGAGGTCGTGCCGCTCGAGGTCATCGCCGAGACGGCCTGATCACTCGTTGCAGTAGGCCTCGATCCGGTAGCCGTCGGGGTCGACAACGAACGCCGCGTAATACTTCGGACTGTAGTCGGCCCGCACGCCGGGCTTGCCGTTGTCCGCGCCGCCGTTCTTGAGCGCGGCGGCATGGAAGGCGTCGACGCCGGCGCGGTCCTTCGCCACGAAGCAAAAGTGCAGGCCGGACTCCGTGTCGGCCTTCACCGGCTTCTTGGCCGCGAGCAGCCACAGGCCCGAATTCTTCTCGCCATAGCCCAGCGCGCCCTCGCCGTCGGAGAGGCGCGTGTAGCCGATTGGCTTCAGCACCGCGTCGTAGAACTTGCCGGACCTCTTGATGTCGCTGACGCCGATGGAAACGTGGTCGAACATGCTCTCCTCCTGTATAACTAGATAACTGGTTATGTAGTTATAAAAGGAGAGAAAGCTTGTCAACCGGTCAACCGGTTATCATGTGTGGACCATGAGCCGCCCCGATCTCTGCCTGGATTTCGCCAACACGCGCTATTGGCGCGGCCAGCCGACACCGACGGAGACCCTGACGGCGCCATCGGATCTCGCGACCTGGGCGAAAGCGTCGAAGGCACCGTCCCCCAAGGAGTTCGAGCGCGCGCTGGCGCTACGCGAGACCATCCATCGGCTGTTCGACGCGCATGCCCAGGGCAAGGCACCGGCCGGACGCGACCTCGACACGCTGAACGCCGCGTTGTTTGACGCGCCTGCGCGCACGACCCTGAAGCGCGGCCGCGAGGGCTACGAATGGGACGTCGACATGAAGTCGGGCACGGCGCTCAGCCTGCTGGCGCCGGTCCTGTGGTCGGCGGGAGACCTGCTGGCGGGACCCAAGCTCGGCAAGGTCCGGCGCTGCGCCAATCCGGAATGTCTTTTCCTGTTCCTCGACGACAGCCGCGCCGGCAAGCGACGCTGGTGCTCGATGCAGTCCTGCGGCAACCGCGCCAAGGCCCGGCGGCATTATCACAAGGGCAAAGAAGACGCCGACTGACCGGAGATTGACGATGGACGCGCTGGCAAGGCAGGCACTCGAGGGACTGGTCGGCGTGTTTCTCGTCACGGCGGCCCTGCTGTTCGGCATCGCCTGGACTCTCGACTGGTGGCAGGCGTGGCTCTTCCTCGCGGTCTACTTCGGCTGTTCGATCGCCCTCACCCTCTTCATGTACATCAAGGATCAGGCGCTTCTCGAGCGGCGCATGCGCGGCGGTCCGCTCGCCGAGAAGGAACCCACGCAGCGGCTCATCATGTCGATCGCCTCGGTGGGTTTCGTGGGCCTGATCGTCGTGCCCGCGCTCGACAGGCGCTTCGCCTGGTCGCACATGCCGGCCTGGGTCGCCATCGCGGGCGATGTGGTGATGGCTCTGGGCTGGCTCGCCATCTACTTCGTGTTCCGCGAGAACAGCTACACCTCGGCGACGATCGAGATGGCGGCGGACCAGACGGTCATCTCGACTGGCCCGTACGCATGCGTGCGTCACCCGATGTATGCCGGCGCCTTTCCGATGCTGCTGGGCATCCCCGTGGCGCTTGGCTCATGGTGGGGTGTGCTGGCGCTTCTCGTGATCGCGCCCGCACTGATCTGGCGGATCTTCGACGAGGAGCGATTCCTGGCGAAGAACCTCGCGGGATACATCTCGTACAAACAAAAAGTGCGGTATCGACTGATACCGCACTTCTGGTAGTCCGCTTGGACGCGCTCTAGTTGAGGATAGATTGGAGCTTCATGGCGACACCCATGTCGCCTTCGATCTTGAGCTTGCCGGTCATGAACGCCGTCATGCCGTCGAGCTTGCGCTCGATCAGGTCGGAGAAGTCGCTGAAATCCATCTTCAGGGTGCAATCGGCGGCCTTGTCGTCGTTGCTGACGGCCGGCGGATTGGCGTTGCCGTCGATGTAGACGACGCCCTGGTCGGTCGAGAACTTCACGGTGTTCCCGAAAGCCGACTTCTTCGCCGCGCCTTCCTTCATTTTCGCGGTGATTTCCTGCAAGGTCATGGCGAGTTCCTTCGGTCCAGTAATGGTCCGGCGGACTTACTTGACCTTTACGTAAACGTCAAATACAGGCCGATAAACGGCCGTTCAGTCCGCCGGGAGGACGAAAGAGAATGTCGTATCGTTCGGTCTTCACGCCGGGGCTTTTCGCCGGCCGCACCGTCGTGGTGACCGGCGGCGGCAGCGGCATCGGCCGCTGCACCGCGCACGAGATCGCAGCGCTTGGCGCGCATGTGGCCATCTGCGGCCGCAAGCAGGAGAAGCTCGACGTCGTGAAGGGCGAGATCGACGCCGCCGGCGGCAGCTGCGAGACGCACATCTTCGACATCCGCGAGGAAGTCCAGGTCAAGGAAGCGATCGCCAAGGTCGTGGCCAGGAACGGCCGCATCCATGGCCTGTTCAACAACGCAGGCGGCCAGTTTCCCTCGCCCGCCGCTGAGCTCAGCGCCAAGGGCTTCGACGTCGTCGTGCGCAACAACCTCACCGGCGGCTTTCTGGTGAGCCGCGAGGTCTACACGCAATCGATGCAGAGCCACGGCGGCTCGATCGTCAACATGACCGCCGACTACCGCAACGGCTTCCCCAATATGGTGCACACCGGCGCGGCGCGCGCCGGCATGGCCAACCTCACGATGACACTTGCCTACGAATGGGCCGTGTCGGGCGTGCGGGTGAATTCGGTGGCGCCGGGCTGGATCGCGTCCTCGGGCATGGATACCTACACCGGCGAGTTCAAGGAGCAGATCCCCAAGCTCAAGGGCTACTGCCCCCTCGGTCGCCTCGGGACCGAGAGCGAAGTCTCCGCCGCGGTCTGCTTTCTGCTGAGCGACGCCTCCGCCTACATCACCGGCACTGAGCTGCGCATCGACGGCGGCGTGCCGCTGGCCAACCGTTCCGTGGACCTGCCGGCCACCGACAGGTCGCAGCCGTTCAACGGCTTCCATCTCGCCAAGACTCCCAAAGTGCTGGGCGGCTAAGCGATGCCTCTCATCGAAAGCCAGATCGACAGGAACAGCGACGAGTTCAGGAAGAACCGCGAGCGGATGCTTCAGGCGATCCAGGAGTTCCGCGACGCCGAAGCAGGCGTGCAGGCGACCTCGGACAAATCGCGCGAGCGCTTCCACAAACGCAAGCAGCTGATGCCGCGCGAGCGCATCGCTTTGCTGCTCGATCGGGGCGCGCCGTTCCTCGAATTGATGCCGCTCGCGGGCTACCGCCTGCACGACGACAAGGACGGATCGAGCGCGGGCGGCGGCTCGATCGCCGGCATCGGCTACGTCGAGGGCGTGCGCTGCGTCGTCTCGGCCTCGAACTCCGCGATCAAGGGCGGCACGGTCGCGCCCTCCGGCCAGCGCAAGGGCCAGCGGGTCCAGCAGATCGTCATGGAGAACAAGCTGCCGGTCGTGAACCTCGTCGAGTCCGGCGGCGCCAACCTGCTCTACCAGGCCGAGATTTTCGTGCCGGGCGGCCGCGGCTTCGCCAACCAGGCGCGCATGTCGGCGCGCGGCATCCCGCAGGTCACGGTGGTGCACGGCTCCTCGACCGCCGGCGGCGCCTACCTGCCGGGCCTCAGCGACTACGTCATCATGGTGCGCAACCAGGCCAAGGTGTTCCTCGCGGGCCCGCCCTTGCTCAAGGCCGCGACCGGCGAGATCGCGACCGATGAAGAGCTGGGCGGTGCCGAGATGCACGCCACCGTCTCGGGTGTGGCCGAATGGATGGCCGAGAACGACGCCGACGGGCTGCGCATGGCGCGCGAGGTGATCGCCAGGTGGCACTGGAATGACAAGCTGCCGCCGCGTGCACCAAAGCCGTTCAAGGAGCCGCTCTACGACATCGACGAGCTGTGTGGCGTCGTGCCGCCCTCGCACAAGGACCCGTACGACGTGCGCGAGGTGATCGCGCGGCTGGTCGACGGCTCGGACTTCCTCGAGTTCAAGGGCCTGTTCGACCAGCAGACGATCTGCGGCTGGGCCGAGATCGAGGGCGAACCGGTGGGCATCATCGGCAACAACGGGCCGATCACGACCAAGGGCGCGGTGAAGGCCGCGCAGTTCATCCAGCTCTGCTGCCAGCAGGGCGCGCCGATCGTCTATCTGCAGAACACGACCGGTTACATGGTCGGCACCGAGGCCGAGCGCGGTGGCATCGTCAAGCACGGCTCCAAGATGATCCAGGCGGTGGCCAACGCCACCGTGCCCCAGATCACCATCGTGATCGGCGGCAGTTTCGGCGCGGGCAACTACGGCATGTGCGGCCGGGCCTACGATCCGCGCTTCATTTTCGCCTGGCCCAACAGCCGCACCGCCGTGATGGGCGGCGAGCAGGCGGCCGGCGTGATGAAGACCGTGACCGAGCAGAAATTCCTGCGCGAGGGCAAGGAGCCGCCCAAAGAACAGATCGACAAGATGTTCAAGGGCATCGTCGATCAGTTCGATCGTGAGTCGACCGCGCTCTACGGTACCGCGCATCTGTGGGACGACGGCATCATCGATCCGCGCGATACGCGCCGGGTGCTGGCCTTTACCCTCTCGATCGCGCGCGAGTCGCTAATACGGCCGCTCAATCCCATCACCTTCGGTGTGGCGAGGATGTAGCCGATGCTGCGGACCTTTCCAAAATCACCTCACCCTGAGGAGGCGCGAAGCGCCGTCTCGAAGGGTGGGCAACAAACGCGGTGCGCGTTCCCACCCTTCGAGACGCCGCGCTTTGCGCGGCTCCTCAGGGTGAGGTGGTGTGTGCCCAAGGAGCTTTGTCGATGAAGTTCACGCCCGAGCACGACGCCCTGCGCGCGACCTGGAAGACGCTGATCGACCGCGAGATCAATCCGCATGTCGACGAGTGGGAGAAGGAAGGCCAGTTCCCCGCCCACGAGCTGTTCAAGAAGATGGGCAATGCGGGCCTGCTGGGCGTCGACAAGCCCGTGCAGTTCGGCGGCTCGGGCCTCGATTTCTCGTACGCCATGGTCTGCTCGGAATCGCTCGGCCTGGTGAACGGCGGCTCGATCCCGATGGCGACCGGCGTGCAGATCTCGATGGCCACGCCAGCGCTCGCCCGCTACGGCAGCGACGAGCTGCGCCAGGAATTCCTCGCCCCCTCGATTGCCGGCGACTACGTGGCCTGCCTCGGCGTCTCCGAAACCGGCGCCGGCTCCGACGTCGCCTCGATCAAGACCGAGGCGCGCCGGGTCGGCGGCGACTGGGTGATCAACGGCGGCAAGATGTGGACGACCAATGGCGCGCAGGCCGACTGGATGTGTCTGCTCGCCAACACGGGAGACGGACAGGCGCACAAGAACAAGTCGCTGATCGTCGTGCCGATGAAGACCAAGGGCATCGACATCCAGAAGAAGCTGAACAAGCTCGGCATGCGCGCCTCCGATACCGTGCAGACCTTCTTCGACGAGGTGAAGGTGCCGGTGCGCTACACGGTGGGCCAGCCGGGCCAGGGCTTCATCTACCAGATGCAGCAGTTCCAGGAGGAGCGGCTGTGGGCGGGCGCCGGCACCTTGATGGGCTGCGACCGCATCATCAACGCCACCATCGACTACACGCGCGAGCGCAAGGTGTTCGGCCGCCCGCTGCTCGACAACCAGGTGATCCACTTCCGCCTGGCCGAGCTCAAGAGCGAGGTCGAGGCGCTGCGCTCCCTCGTCTATCGCGCCTGCGAGGAATATCTCGCCGGCAACGACGTCACGATGCTGGCCTCGATGGCCAAGCTCAAGGCCGGCCGCCTGCGCCGCGAGGTCTCCGACGCCTGCCTGCAGTACTGGGGCGGCGCGGGCTATCTCTGGGACAATCCGGTGGCGCGCAGCTATCGCGACGGCCGCCTCG
>FTCZ01004490.1_pt1 | contig 15150 bp, 15 predicted proteins | sample 1658871 | NCBI WGS metagenome assembly FTCZ01 (sample SAMEA3914864, study PRJEB12502) | metagenome | biome: forest; material: soil | place: USA | collected 2012-03-12 | depth 0.3 m
GAGGCTGCCGCTTTGCCGCCGAGCTCGCCGCCCTTATGCGCCGCCGGATGGCCGGTATGCGCGCCACGGCCGGACCCGGATTTCTTGCCGCCGCCGTCATCCTTGTTGACGGTCGCCCAGGCGCGCCGTTCGGCTTCCTTCTCGGAAACGCCCTTCTCCTCGTAGGCATGCGCGATGTGATCGGCCTTGCGCTCCTGCTTGTCGGTATATTTGTCCTTGTCGCCGCGTGGCATGGCGGCCTCCTTCGGTTGATGCCTGACAAGCATTAAACACGACCCGAAATCGGCGGTTCCGCCGGCCTATCGTGGCATCCGCGCCCGCGCCCGTCGCAGCAGGTCGAGCAGGTAGAGCGCCGCCGGCGTCAGCGGCAGGTCGGCGCGCTGGATGATCACCAGCGGCGGGGCTGAAAGCTCCTCCTCCACCGCGATGATCGAAAGCGCATCGCGCGTGAGATCGAACTCCGCCCATTGCTGCGGCACCATCGCCAGCAGGTCGGTGTTGGAAAGGCAGGTCAGCAGGCTCAGCGCCGATTGGGTTCTGACCGCAAGGCGCGGCACCGGCAGGCTATGGTTCTGGAAGAAGACGGCAAGTTCCTTTTCCGCATCCGCCGTGATCGAGGTCGTCACCCAATCAGCGCCCTGCAATTCGCGCAGCGAGCGCGCATCGGACATCGGATGACCGCGCCGGCACAGGATGATGCGGCGGTTGTGCAGTACCACCTCGCGCGACAATTCGAGCGCCGGCTCGGTTCCCGCATCGGGGCCGACATAGAAGTCGATGGACCCATCGCGCAGACCCGTTTCGAGCGTCGGATAGAACCCTTCAATGATATGCAGCCGCACATCCGGGTAGCGTTGCCGGAACGGCCGGAGGCTCGATGGCAGCAGCGCGAGATGCGCCGCAATCGATAGGCCGACCGTCACCTGACCGGTCGTCGCGCCGCGCAATTGCTCGACCTCCTCCTGCGTGCGGCGGATCTCCGTCAGGATCGACCGCGCGCGCTGAACGAAAGCCTGGCCGATCGGCGTCGCGATGACGCCGCGCGCCCGCCGCTCGAACAACGGCGCGCCTAATTCCCGTTCCAGCAGGGCAAGGCTGCGTGTCAGCGCCGGCTGCGCCATGCCGAGATGACGGGCCGCGGCGCGGATGCTGAAATGATCCGCGATCGCAACGGCTTCCTGCAAGTGACTGAGCTTCATATCCGCGCCCGCCGAGTGATGCCATTTCGGTATAGGTCTCGACAATTTAGCATCTGTTCGCGCATCAATTCCACCGCTAGCCATATCCTAACGATTAATGCCGCTGCGAAATCTGCAGCGCGTCAAACGGGAGGAATGGATGGCGATTATCCGGCCGCAGTTTCATCACGTCACGTTCAAGACCTCGCGCCTTGCCGAGATGGTCGCCTGGTACGGCACGGTCATCGGCTCGAAGGTGAACTTCCAGGATTCGAACAACGCCTGGACCACCAATGACGAAGCGAACCATCGCGTCGCCTTCCTGTCGACGCCTGGCCTTTCGGATGACCCGCAGAAGGTCAGCCATAACGGCATGCACCACAGCGCCTTCGAATATGACAGTTTCGACGACCTGATCTCGTCCTATGGCCGGCTGCGCGACGAAGGCATCCTGCCCGCCTTCTCGCTCGACCACGGCATGACGATCTCGATTTATTACCGCGATCCGGAAGGCAATTTCGTCGAGCTGCAAAGCGACGTCTATGGCGACTGGAAGAAGTCGAGCGACTGGATGCGCAGCTCGCCCGATTTCAGGGAGAACCCGATCGGCACCTTCTTCGATCCGGAGAAAGTGTTCCAGGCGCATAAGGGCGGCGCGAGCTTCGAGACGCTGCATACCGAGATGCGCGGTGGCAAATACCTGCCGGAGACCATCCCGAATATCGGCTTGCCGGTATGAGCGACACGCTCGCGCCTGACGACCGGCTCGCGATCGAACAGCTCATCCACCGCCACGCCTGGCTGATCGATCATGGCCGGGCTAGCGAGATCGAGGCGCTGTTCACAGAAGACGCTGTGCTGAAGGGCATCGGCCCGGACAAGATCGGGCGCGCGGCGATCGGCGACTGGGCGCGCCAGCGGGAGGCAATGCGCGAGCGCCGATCCCGCCATGTGCAGACGAACCTGCTGATCGAGGCCGCCGGCGTGGGCAAGGCGCAGGGCACCGTGGTGCTGACACTCTATCGCCATGATGGCGAGGGCGAGGGATCACCAGCGCCACTCCTGATCGGCGAATATGCCGATCTCTACCGACGAGAAGCCGATGGCGCATGGCGCTTCGCCGAGCGCCAACTGACCACGCTTTTCGGCCGCGGCTGACCGGATCGGCAGCCACGCGGCCCTCTCAAGGAGATTTTCGAATGCGTCTGGCAACTGTGAAGTCCAAGGGCAAAGCTGTGCTGACCATTGCGCGCGGCGACGACCTGTTCGATGTTTCGGCGCTTGGCACGCATATGCCGAGCGATATGCTGGCCGCGCTGCAAGGCGGGCGCGATGCGCTTGGCGCGATTGAAGAGGCCAGCGATTCTGCCCCTTCCTCCGCCCTGCTCGACGCTCGGGAAATCGAGTTCCTGCCACCGCTCGTCCAGCCTGGCAAGATCATCTGCGTCGGCCTGAACTATGCCGACCATTCGGCCGAAAGCGGCTTCAAGCAGCCGGATTATCCGACCCTGTTCGGCCGCTTCTCCTCCAGCTTGATCGGCCATCGCGCCCCGATCATCCGGCCAAGAGTGTCCGACCAGCTCGACTACGAAGGCGAGGTCGCCATGGTGATCGGCCGCGCGGGCCGGCACATCCCGAAGGGCCAGGCGCTGAACCACGTCGCCGGCTATTCCCCCTTCAACGAAGCCTCGGTGCGTGATTTCCAGCTCAAGGCGCCACAATGGACGGTCGGCAAGAATTTCGACGACACCGGCGCTTTCGGCCCCTTCCTCGTCACCGCCGACGCGTTGCCGCCCGGCGCGGCGGGCCTGAAGATCGAGACGCGGCTCAACGGCGAAACCGTGCAGAGCTCCAACACCAGCAACATGGTGTTCGACGTCGCCAGCCTGATTTCGATCATCAGCGAAGCGATGACGCTGAATATCGGCGACGTGATCGTGACCGGCACGCCGGCCGGCGTCGGGCTGGCGCGCAAACCGCCGCTCTGGATGAAGCCCGGCGACACCTGCGAGGTCGAGATCGAAGGTATCGGCCTGTTGTCGAACCCAATCGCGCAGGAAGCATCCGGCAATGGCTAATGCGCTCCAAGGCGATGTCGATGTGCTGATCGCCGGCGCAGGCCCGGTTGGCCTTGCGGCCGCTATCGAGCTTGGTCGGCGCGGCATTCGCTGCCTCGTCATCGAGCGTAACGACCGCGTCGGCTATTCGCCGCGCGCCAAGACCACCAACGTCCGCACCCGCGAACATCTGCGCCGCTGGGGCATCGCCGATACGCTGCGGGCAGCCTCGCCTATCGCCCCGGATCATCCGTCCGATGTCGTCTTCGCCACGAGGATGAACGGGCCGGAGCTTGCCCGCTTCACCAACGCGCTGAACGGTTCACGCCTGCGCAACAACCTCTATTCCGAGGAGGCGCAATGGGTGCCGCAATATGTGCTGGAAGAGGTGCTGCGCCAGCATGCCATGTCGCTGCCGGGCGTCCAGATCGCTTTCCGCCACGAATTGGCCGATGCGAAAGAAATCGGCGATGGTGCAACCGTAACCGTCACGGCGCTTGAAACCGGCGAGAGCCAAAAAATCCGCTGCCGTTATCTGATCGGCGCCGATGGCGCGCGCAGCCGGGTGCGCGAGATCATCGGCGCGAAGATGCTCGGCGATGCCGCTTTCGCCCGCAACTACAGCATCATCTTCCGCGCCCCGGACCTCGCCAAGCGCAACCAGCACGGCCGCGCCATCATGTACTGGATGGTGAACGAGGAAGCGCCATCGGTGCTCGGCCCCATGGACCAGGACGGCCTGTGGTTCTTCATGGCCGCGCGTCTGCCGGGCAATGTCGATCCGGCCGATGTCGATCCTGTCGATCTGATCCGGCGCGGCAGCGGCATTCGCGACCTCGATATCGAGGTGGTCGGCACCGACCCCTGGGTTGCCCACCGGCTGATCGCCGACCGTTATGCGCAAGGCCGCATCTTCCTGGCGGGTGATGCCTGCCACCTGCACCCGCCCTTTGGCGGCTTCGGCATGAATATGGGCATCGGCGACGCCGTCGATCTTGGCTGGAAACTCGCCGCGACCTTGCAGGGCTGGGGCGGCCCGGAGTTGCTCTCGACCTATGAAATCGAGCGCAGGACGGTGCATGAGCGGACGGTCAACGAGGCGATCATCAATTACGGCGCGCTCGGCGGCCAGCTTGCACGGCCAGGGCTCGAGGATGAAGGTCTCGTCGGCGAGTCGACGCGACAGGAAGTGCGCGAGCTGATCGAGGCCACGAAAGTGCGCGAATTCAAGACGCTCGGCATCGTGCTCGGCTCGCATTACGCCCATTCGCCGATCGTCGTGCAGGATGGCAGCGAGCCGCCGGCTGAACATTTCATGCTCTATGTCCCGACCGCCCACCCCGGCTGCCTCGCGCCACATCTCTGGCTGGCGGATGGTTCCTCGCTCTACGATTATTTTGGCGATGGTTTCACGCTGCTGGTAACGCAAGGCGGGATGACCGAGGCCGAACCATTCAGAAGCGCGGCCGCCGCCATGAACGTGCCACTCCGCGTCATCGCGCCGGACGATGCGAGGCTGCCCGCGCGCTATGCCGCCCGTTTCGCCCTGATCCGGCCGGATCAGCATGTCGCCTGGCGCGGCGATAGCCTGCCTGCCGATTGCCTCGACTTGCTAGGAAGAGTCACCGGCGGAGCCCCACCAAATCGAATAGGACACGCCGCTTGAGCACCTTTTCCGAAACCGCCTCCGCAGCCCTCATGCTGAGGAGGCCGCAGGCCGTCTCGAAGCACGAGGGCATCTCCAGCACGCTCTGGACTATCCTTCGAGACGCCCGCTTCGCGGGCTCCTCAGGATGAGGCCTTGGCGCTTTCGGACACGACGAGAATATCAAGCAAAACAAGAAGAACGGTCGGGAGGAATATGATGCTGAAGGGGATTTCACGGCGCGGGCTGATCGCATCCACCATGCTGCTGGCCGCATTCGGCGTTGCGCGGGCGGAAACGATCGAGCTGAAGCTCTCGCATTACCTGCCGCCGAACCACACCTGGCACAAGGTGCTGGAGGAATGGGCACAGGATATCGACAAGCGCTCTTCCGGCCGACTGAAGGTCAGCATCTATCCCGCCGCCCAGCTCGGCCCCGTGCAGCGCCAGCTCGATCTCGCCCGCAACGGACAGGCCGATATCGCCATCGGCCTGATCGGCGCGACGCCCGGCCGCTACCCGATGACAGAGCTGATCAGCCTGCCCTTCGTCTTCCCCAAAGCCGGAACCGGTAGCGCGGTGACCTCGCAGCGCCTTTCCGAACTCGCGCCGAAATACCTCCAGCCGGAATATCCCGGCCTGCATATCCTGATGTTCGGCGTGCCGCCGATTGTCAGCTTCTTCACGGCGAAGCGCGATCTCAGCAATATCGACAACGTGAAGGGCCTCAAGATCCGCTTCCAGGGCGAGCAGAACGCTGCGATGCTGCGTGAACTCGGCGCGGCTCCCTTGCAGGTGCCGCCCGGCGAGATCGCCGATGGCATGAGCAAAGGCGTGATCGACGGCGCGTTGTTCAACTACGAGGCCGCCGAAAGCTTCGGCCTCGGCTCCGTCACGAAGCACGTGCTGGAGCCCGGCATCACCACCGGCGCGCTGGCGATGGTGATGAACACGCGCCGCTACGAAAGCCTGCCGCCGGATCTGAAGGCAATCATCGACGAGACCACGAGCCCGGCCGCCGCGGCCGCGCTCGGCAAGCGCTGGGACGAGGCCGAGCAGCATGGCCGCGACTACATGAAGCGCAACAACGTCGCGATCGAAACGCTCGCGCCGGAGCAGGTCGCCGCGCTGAAGGCGAAGCTTGAACCGCAGCTCGCCAGCGCCGTCGCGGCGGTCGAGAAAAGCGGCAAGCCGGCCAAGCAGATGCTTGAGGAATACCAGCGCTAGAACGGCGAAAGGCTCATCAAGATGCGCTTCATCCCGCGCCTCGCCCAGGCGCAACTCGTGCTCGCGATGATCGCCCTTATGGTGATGGGCGCGGTCACCGTGGCCGATGTCTTCCTGAAATACGCCTTCAACCGACCGATCGTCGGCGCTTATGACCTGGTGGAGTCGCTGCTGCCCGTCGTCATCTTTCATGGGCTGCCGGCGACGTTGCTCCGCCGTCAGAACATCACCATCGACCTGATCGACGGCTTCGCCGGCCCGCGAAACACGGCAATCCTGATCAGGTTGGCAGATTTGATCATCCTCATCCTGCTCGTGCTGATGGTCTGGGCGATGACATACGCCGCCAACCAGGCTTTCGAATATGGCGACCGCAAGCTGGAGCTCGGCCTGTCGCTCGCCGTCGTCTGGGCCTTCGCGCTCACCGGCATGGCCGGCGCGATCCTCGCCGGCATTTACGTGCTGTTCGAGCGACGGAAGGAAGCCGCAACGTGAGCCCAGCCCTTGTCGGCCTTCTGGGCGTCGTCGCGCTGCTCGTGCTGCTGCTCCTGCGTCTACCGGTCTGGGCAGCGCTGGCGGTCACTGGGTTTCTCGGCAATGCCGCGCTTTCCGGTTGGGACAGCGCCTTCGCGACGCTCGGCCAGGCGCCCTTCGACACCGCCTCGCTCTACACCCTGTCGGTCGTGCCGTTGTTCATCGTCACCGGCGGCGTCGCCTCGGGAACGGGCTTGTCAGCGGACCTGTTCAAGGCCGCGCGCACATTGCTTTCCGGCCTGCCGGGCGGATTAGCGGTCGCGACCATCGGCGCTTCCGCCTGTTTCGGCGCGGTCTGCGGCTCCTCCATCGCTACCGCCGCGACGATGGCCCCGATCTCGCTGAAGGAGATGCGCAAGGCGCAGTACGCCGATGGCTTCGCGGCCGGCTCCATCGCCGCCGGCGGCACGCTCGGCATCCTCTTTCCGCCCTCGATCATCCTGGTGATCTACGGCGCGATCTCGCAGCAATCTGTGCCAAAGCTTTTCGCCGCCGGCCTCATCCCTGGCATGCTGCTGACTCTCCTCTATATTGCCGTCGCGCTCATCGTCGCATATCGCCGGCCGGACCAAGCGCCAACCGTGCCCGGCGCGCCGCTCCGCGAGCGCTTGGCCGCGCTTGCCGGCCCCTGGCAATTCCTGACGCTGTTCCTCATCACCATCGGCGGCATCTATGCCGGCATTTTCAGCCCAACGGAGGCTGCCTCCATCGGCGTGCTCGGCGCGATCCTGCTCGGGCTTGTCGGACGGCGGCTCACTTTACGCAGCTTGCTGAAGACGGTCGAAAGCGCGGTTGTAACGAGCTGCATGCTCTACATCATCATCATCAGCGCCAATCTCTTCGCCTATTTCATAGTGCAGACACAGTTGCCGGGCTTCCTCGCCACGCAGGCGAAAGCGCTGGCGCTGCCCGGCCTGCTGGTGATGATCTTCGTCATCATCGCCTACATCCTGATGGGGTGCTTCCTCGAAGCCATCGGCATGATCCTGATCACCGTGCCGGTCTTCCTGCCACTGGTGGTGAGCTACGGCTACGACCCCGTCTGGTTCGCGATCATCGTGGTGATCGTCATCGAGGTCGGCCTCATTCATCCGCCCGTCGGCATGAACCTTTTCGTGGTGCAGGCGCAAGCTCCGGATATCAAGACGCTCGACCTCTATCGCGGCGTGCTGCCCTTCCTAGCCGCGCCCTTCATCCTGATTTTCCTGCTCTTCCTGTTCCCAGGCCTGGCGCTCTGGCTACCGCAACTGCTCTACGGATGAGGCGTCGGGCAAATTGCCCAACGACATCAGGGTTTTCCAACAAGTCTTTGAAATATTTGGTGGGCGCTGTAGGGTTCGAACCTACGACCCGCTGATTAAGAGTCAGCTGCTCTACCAACTGAGCTAAGCGCCCGACCCTTCCCGAGGGAAGTGAAGTCCATCGGCTTTCGCCGGGGAGCGCTGCTGTTAGCCGATCAATCCGGTGCTGTCCAGAGGCGCTCGCAGAAAAAACACCGACCGGCTATTTTTCTCCATCCTGCCAGAGCCAGGCCGCGCCACGCACACCGCTGGAATCGCCGTGCATCGGCTTACGGATCGGCGTGGTGAAGGTGTCCGAGAAGACGAATTCCGGCATCAGGCGCGGCAGGTCGTCGTAGAGCCGGTCGATATTACCCATGCCGCCGCCGAGCACGATCACGTCGGGATCGATGATGTTGACGATATGAGCAAGCGAGCGCGCCAGCCGCTGCACATAACGCTGATAGGTCGCGGTCGCCTTCGCCTCGCCCTGGTCGACATGCTCCATGATCTCTTCAGCGTGGAAATTTTCTCCGGTCACCGCGCGGTGATCGCGCGCCATGGCGGGGCCGGCGCACCACTGCTCGATGCAGCCGTGCCGACCGCAGAAACAGGGCGGCCCGGGAATTTCCTCGACCGTCGGCCAGGGTAGCGGATTATGCCCCCATTCGCCGCCGATGCGGTGGCGGCCAGAGAGTGGCTTACGGTCGATGGCGATGCCGGAGCCGACGCCGGTGCCAAGGATCGCGCCAAATACCACCGAACCGCCCGCCCCTGCGCCATCGACGGCCTCCGAAACCGCGAAGCAATTGGCGTCGTTCTCGATCTTCACCGGCCGGTCGAGCGCCTGAGCCAGGTCGCGGTCAAGCGGCTGACCGTTGAGCCAGGTGGAGTTGCCGTTCTTCACCAGCCCTGTCGCCGGCGAGATCGTGCCGGGAATGCCGATGCCGACCGTACCCTTCTGCCCGGTCGCCTTCTCCGCACCGGTCACGAGATCGCGGATGGCGTCGATACAGCCCCGGTAGTCGCCGCGCGGCGTCGGCACGCGCTTGCGCTCCAACTCCTTGCCGTCGAGGCTCAACGCCAGAACCTCGATCTTGGTGCCGCCGAGGTCGATCCCGATCCGCATGACTACTCCTTCGCCGTCTCGCTCCCGCTGAGCAGATGATACAATAAAATCGCGCCGAAGGTTGCGGTTCCAATCCCACCGAGCGTGAAGCCGCCTATTTTCAGCGCAAGGTCTCCCGCGCCGAGCACCAGCGCCGTGCCGACAGTGATCAGGTTGCGCGGGATAGCGAAATCCACCTTGTTCTCGACGAAGATGCGGCCAGCCGTCGCCGCGATCAGCCCGAAGACGACGATGGACAATCCGCCGATCAGCGGGCCGGGGATGGTCTGGATCAGCGCGCCGAATTTCGGCGAAAAGCCGAGCAGGATGGCGAAAAGACCAGCCACGACGAAAATGAGCGTGGAGTAGACGCGCGTCACCGCCATCACGCCCATGTTCTCGGCATAGGTGGTGACGCCGGTGCCGCCGCCAAAGCCGGCAATGACGGTCGCCAGCCCATCGCCGATGAAGGCGCGGCCGATCAGCGAGTTGAGGTCGCGCCCGGTCATCACGCTGATCGCCTTGATATGCCCGAGATTCTCGGCAACCAGGATCACGGCGACCGGCGCGATCAGCCATATCGCGCTCGCCTCGAAAACCGGCGCGGTGAAATGCGGCCAGCCGAACCAGGCAGCCGCGCCGACGCCGGAGAAATCGATCGGCTTGCTCCAGCCCGCGCCGTTGGTCAGCGCGAGATAGACGATATAGACGATCGCGCCGCCGATCAGGATCGGCAAGCGGGCGACCATGCCTCGCCCGTAGACCGCCACCATGCCAACCGCGACGACAGTCAGCAGACCTATCCAGGTGTCGAAGGCGGAAGCCGAAATGCCCTTGACCGCGATCGGCGCGAGGTTGAGTCCGATCGCCGCGACGATCGCACCGGTGACGACTGGCGGCATCAGTTTCTCGACGAAGCCATGGCCGACGATCGTCACCAGCAGGCCGATCAACGCGTAGAGCGCGCCGCAGATGATGATGCCGCCAAGCGCTACCGCGATCGACGGGTTCGGGCCGGAGGCGACCGCATGACCGGTTGCAGCGGCGACCACGGCAATGAAGGCGAAGCTGGAACCGAGATAGCTTGGCAGCCGCCCGCCGGTGATGACGAAGAAAACCAGCGTCGCGACGCCAGAGAAGAAGATCGCGACATTCGGATCAAAGCCCATCAGCAGCGGCGCCAGGGCGGTCGAGCCGAACATGGCGACCACATGCTGCACGCCGAGCACCACCGTCTGCGGTGCTGGCAGCGTTTCGTCCGGCAACACTGCGCCGCCGCGGCTCAAGCGCCATTTCGGAAAATAGCCGTTCTCGGCCATGGCCTGTCCCCTCCCTGATCTTTTTTGCCTATTCTCGCGCCACATTGGAACTGCGGCATGCGGGAGGCCAGAGGGGTGTCGCGTCATCCACCGTTTTTGCTGACAGACACGTGAACCCTCGCACAGGAGATTTGTGCCGGGCGGCACGCCGAGGCGATCCCTTCAAAAGCTAGGATTTGACCTCCTTCCAATCGAGAACACGATCCATGCCGCTTTCACGACGCGACCTGATGGCCGGTTTCCTGGCCGCGCCCGCAATCCTCCGCGCCACGACCGGATACGCGAAAGCTCCGCTTGCCGCAGCGCCGGTTCCCTCGATCTACCGGGTCAAGGTCGGCGATATCGAAGTCACCGCTGTGCATGACGGCATGTTCCGCCTGCCGGCCAACCTGTTCTTCGCGGATACCGCCACAGTCCAGCAGGTGGCTGCGGCTGCTTCCTATCCCGACCCGATGCCGATCCCGATCATGACCTTCCTCGTCAATACCGGCGACAAGCTGGCGCTGATCGATGGCGGTTTTGGCAAGGCCGGCGGGCCAATCAGCGGCCGGCTGGTTCAGCATCTGGCGGCTGCGGGTGTCACGCCGGCCGATATCGATGTCGTGCTCCTCACCCACGCCCATCCGGATCATATCGCCGGGCTGGTCGGCGATCAGGGCAAGCCGCTCTTCCCCAATGCGGAACTCATCGCCGCCGAAACCGAGCGGAAATTCTGGTTCGATGACGGCTTCATGAGCCAGGCTCCGGCCGAGGCCAAGGCGCTTTTCCAGTTCGCGCGCGACGGGTTCGCGCCCTATGCTGCGCGCACGACGCTGATCGGCGACGGCAAGGAGGTGCTACCCGGCATCCGCGCGGAGGCGGCGCCCGGCCACACGCCGGGCCACACCATGTTCCGGATCAGCTCCGGCAGCAGCCAGTTGCTGGTCTTCGGCGACATCGTGCATTCGGCGGTGCTGCAGTTCCCGCACCCCGAATGGTCGCTGGCCTTCGATTCTGATCCCACGCAGGCGCGCATCACCCGCGCCAGGGTGCTCGACATGGTCTCGGCGGATAAGCTTGTCTTCGCCGGAGCGCATGTGCCCTTCCCCAGCATCGGTACTGTCGTGAAGCAGGGTAGCGGCTATGCCTACGCGCCGACCATCTGGCGGGTCGATCTCTAATACTGCGCGCTTTCGCCTTCCCGAAAGTTCTTTCGAGCCCAAGGGAAGGCGCTATATTTCAACCGAAGGTTTTTCGGGGGATTCGACTTGAGGCGGTTCGGCTATGCGTTTGGCTTGGTCGCGCTTTTCTGCATGTTCGCCGCGCCGGCGCGCGCCGTTTATCTCAGCGAAAGCAATGGCCGCGCCTACCTGACCGGCTCCTTCGAGGATGGCGATGACGCCGATTTCGCGGCCTTCCTCGCCAAGCCCCGCGAAAAACCACTGAAGATCATCTTCCTCAACAGCCATGGCGGCAAGATCAGGCCGGCCATCGCCATGGCTCGCGCCCTGCGCAAGGCGAGGCTCGACACGGCCGTGCGCGCCACCAGCACCATCTGCGAGAGCGCCTGCACCTTGCTCTTCGCCGCCGGCATCCGCCGCTACAACATTGGCGGCGACCAGGTTTACGAAGGCACGACCGCCCTGATCGGCCTCGGCTACCACACCGCCCACCTGCGCGGCGACCGCGCGCGCGCCAGCGAGCAGAGCGAGCGCGGCATCGACGAGATGGCGAAGCTCTATGTGGAGATGGGCCAGCCTCAAGCGGTCAGGCTGATGCGGCTCGCCGCCTTCAACACGCTGTGGCGGCCATCGGGCCAGGTCACGCTCGCCTACCGTATCGCCACCAGCCTCGGCGAACCGCCGGAGTGAGCCGATCAGCGGCTGCCTTGCGGGAGATGCTGGTCGGCTTCCAGTTGCACCCAGGTCTGCTTCGTCTGCTCCCAGATCGATCTCGCTGGCGGCGGATGGCCGGGATCGGCGAAAGCGCCAACGGCCACGCCGATGAACCCCGGAGCCTTGTCTGCCTTCCAATAGACGGTTGAACCGCAGGCCGGGCAGAAATAGCTCCGCACCTTGCCGCCCGTCGCGCCCTGCCGCACGAATTCCGTCGCGTTACCCGCGATCTTCAAGTCGTCCTCGGGATAGAAAGCTCCGACACCGAACGCCGATCCGCTACGGCGCTGGCACGCGGTGCAATGGCAGGCGACCACCAACCCGGACGGATGCGGCGCCTCGACGGTCAGAGCGCCGCAACTGCATCTTGCCTCGATCATGCTTCCCACTCCTGCTGTCTGAGAAACGACGTGCCGCGCCGGCGAGGCGTCTGAATTGCCAAATGCTGTCTTGTGCAAAACCCTCTTGGGTCCTCGCGGCAGTGCCGATAGAATAGTTACAGCTCAAATTCTCAGAAAATCTTGGGGAATTGCGTCATGCCGGAACCATTCGACATCGATTTCAAGTTCTTGCCGCCAGAACTTCAGATCAAGCTGTGGCTCTTGGCGCTCGATGCTGACACCAGCAAGGTCAATCTCGCCTTCAAGGAAGGCGCTTTCACCACAAGCCTCGCCTATAACTATGGCGGCAATATCGAGGCGAGCGTCGCCATCCGGCGCTTCACCTCGACCGTTTCGGTCGATCCGAGCCACGGCGCGGTCGATCTCGGCCTCGCCTATCGCGGCTTCAAGTTCAGCGCCAGCGCCGCGCCGAGCGGCAACTATGGCGTGGGCATCGGCTATGGCGCGAAGCTCCTGCCGTTTCCCGACGACATGAGCAAGACCTTCACCAGCGGCGCGGCCGGCCTGCAGACCATGGCCGGCAGCCTGGGTAGCGGCTTCAGCAATCCGTTGGACTGGTACAACCTGCATTCCAACGACGTGAAGACGATCACCAGCGCGGTTTCACTCGGCCAGGACATCGCCAAGCAGAAAAGCGGCCTCGACTCCTTCGGCGCGAGTTTTCGCCTGGCGCATACGGATGGACACCTGACGGTCTACCTTGGTGCGGGCGTGAATTTTTGAAACGCCGTATCCGCTCTCAAACCTCATCCTGAGCGTGTCGAAGGATGCTCCAGTTCGCGCTGGTTGGCGCCAGTCTCAACATCCTTCGACAAGCTCAGGATGAGGTCGAGGGGTGAAGTACAGGTTGCCTTAAGCCGCCGCCCGCTCCGGAAACAGCCCCTGCAACCCCTCCGCCGTCGCGGCGCAAACGCCGCGATCGGTGATCAGCGCCGTCACGAACTCCGCTGGCGTCACGTCGAAGGCCGGGTTGGCGGCCGCGCTGCCGGGAGAGACGATTTCCATCGTTGCCAGCGTGCCATCCTCCAGCCGCCCCTGCATATGCGTGACCTCACGGGCGCTACGCTCCTCGATCGGGATTTCGCGGACACCGTCGAGGATCGTCCAGTCGATCGTGGTGTGCGGCAACGCCACGTAGAACGGCACCTGATTGTGGAAGGCGGCGAGCGCCTTGAGGTAGGTGCCGATCTTGTTGCAGACATCGCCCCGCGCCGTGGTGCGGTCTGTGCCGACGATGCAGAGATCGACCTTGCCGTGCTGCATCAGGTGCCCGCCGGCATTGTCCGCGATGACCGTATGCGGCACGCCGTGCTGACCAAGCTCGAAGGCGGTGAGCGAAGCACCCTGGTTGCGCGGACGGGTTTCATCGACCCAGACATGCACGGGAATGCCGGCATCATGCGCCATGTAGATCGGCGCGGTGGCGGTGCCCCAATCGACCGTCGCCAGCCAACCGGCATTGCAATGGGTGAGGATATTGACGCGCTGGCCGGTGCGCGCATAGGCCTGCTGGATCAGCGGCAGGCCCGCCTCCCCCATGCGGCGCGAGGTTTCGATATCGTCGGCGCAGATGCGGTCGGCCAGCTTCCATGCTGCCGCCGCGCGTTCGGCAGGCGGCAAAGGCAGCAGCGCATTACGCATTTCATCCAGCGCCCAGCGCAGGTTCACCGCCGTCGGCCGGGTGCGGTAGAGCGTGTCATAGGCGATCGAGAGCATGTCGTCGGAAGCATCCGCGCCAAGCGCGATCGCGACGCCATAGGCGGCCGTGACGCCGATCAGCGGCGCGCCGCGCACCACCATGGTGCTGATCGCTTCCGCCGCATCGGCCAATTCCTTGAGCTCGCGGATTTCGAAGGCGAAGGGCAATTTCGTCTGGTCGATCACGCCGACGCCGGTTCCGTCGGCCAGCGGCCAGATGGTGCGATAGGGCTTGCCCCCGATATTCATGTGATCAGCGCTCCGTAGTTCAAGGCGCGGATGCGGTCGTGGACTTCCGTCATCTCAGCGTCACTCAACCTTGGCGGCTCGCCCATGACAAGCGCATGAACATAGATGCGCGACAAGGCTTCAATTTCGGTGGCTAACCACAAAGCCTTGGCGAAACTGGGACCGATGACGATCAACCCATGATGGCCGAGCAGGCAGGCCTGTCGACCCTCCAGCGCTTCCAGCGCGGCATCGGAGAGTTCCTGCGTGCCGAAACAGGCATAACGCGAGCAACGGATATCGTTCCCGCCGGCAACCGCGACCATGTAGTGAAAGCTCGGAATGCCGCGTTCCTGCACGGCGAGCGCGGTGCAGAAGGTCGGGTGCGCGTGGAGCACCACCGTCGCGTCCGCCCGCTCGCGCAGGATATCGCGATGGAAGCGCCATTCGGAGGATGGTTTTCCAGCGCCGATCACCTCGCCGCTCTCCGCCACCTCGACGATATCGTCAGGCTTCATGCGCTCATAAGGCATGCCAGAAGGCGTGATCAGCATGCCGCCCGAGATGCGATGGGAGAGGTTGCCTGACGTGCCCTGGTTGA
>FTCZ01006904.1_pt1 | contig 15090 bp, 9 predicted proteins | sample 1658871 | NCBI WGS metagenome assembly FTCZ01 (sample SAMEA3914864, study PRJEB12502) | metagenome | biome: forest; material: soil | place: USA | collected 2012-03-12 | depth 0.3 m
CCGGCGACCTGTTCGTCGACTGCTCGGGCTTTATCGGCCTGCTGATCAACACGCTGGCGCCCGGCAACTGGGAGGACTGGAGCGACTGGCTGCCGTGCGACCGGGCCTGGGCCGTGCCGAGCGCCAGGATGACGGACGTGGCGCCATACACCTTGTCGACGGCGCGCCAAGCCGGCTGGCAGTGGCGCATCCCGCTGCAGCATCGCACCGGCAACGGCTATGTCTTTTCGTCGCGCTTTACCTCCGAAGCCGAGGCCATGGACCTGTTGCTCGCCAACCTGCCGACCGAGCCCCTGGCCGATCCGAAATTGCTGAAATTCCGTGCCGGGCGGCGGCCGAATTCATGGAGCGGGAACGTCGTCGCCATGGGCCTGGCCAGCGGCTTCCTGGAACCGTTGGAATCGACCAGCATCTACCTCGTCCAGGCGGCGATCCGCGAGCTGACGCCGCTTCTGCTGACCCGCGACGACGCAAGAGCGCGCGAGGCGTTCAACCGCGCCATGGCGACCGAATACGACCGCATCCGCGACTTTTTGATTTTGCACTACCACGTGACCGATCGCGACGAGCCGTTGTGGCGGCACGTGCGTACCATGGCCGTGCCGGACTCGTTGACGGCCAAGCTCGAGCTTTTCCGCGCCAGGGCCTACATCGAATCCTACAATAGCGGTCTGTTTTCGCCGCCGAGCTGGCTCGCCGTCCTGGTAGGGCAGGGGATCGTGCCCGCGGGATACGACCGCACGGTCGACTGGATGCCCACCGACAGGCTGACGCGTATGCTCGACGAACATCGCGGCCGCATCGCCGCCGAAGTCGCGATGATGGCGAGCCACGAAGCCGCGCTTGCCTCGTACCTTGCGCCCGCACCGGCGGTGTTGGTGTCATGAGCGATACCGCCATCCGGAAAGTTGTGATCGTCGGGCGCGATGCGCCGCTCTGGCTGAGCGTCCTGGCCCTGCATCGCGCTCTGTCGCCCACCGGGATCGCGGTCGAGGCGGTCGAACTGCCGCCCCTGGCGCGGCCCCAGGATATCCTGGCCGCCCTGCCGCCGCTCGAGGCCTTCCATAGCCGCCTCGGCCTCGACGAAAACGACGTGCTCAAGGCCACGCGCGGCAGTTTCGCCATGGGCCAGATGTTCGAAGGCTTTGCGGCGGGCCAACCCTTCTTTCACGCCTATGGCAGCCACGGCACGCCCATCGGCAACGTGCCCTTCCTGGCCTACCTGACGCGCGCGCGCCGCCAGGGCCTGGGCGTCGCCTTCGAGGATTTCTCGCTGACGGCCGCTGCCGCCAAGCAGGGCCGCTTCGTCGTACCCGACGACGAGACAGGGCCGTTTGCACGGACCGATTATGGCTACCATCTGCCGGCCGTTGCCTATGGCGACATGCTGAAGCGGATGGCGGCGCGGCTTGCGCCCGTCCATGCCGCGCGCCGGGCCGAGGTGGTGTTGAACGGCGAGGGCGATATCTCGGCCATCGATATCGGCGGCGAAAAGATCACCGCAGACCTCTTCGTCGATGCCACGGGGTCGCAATCGCTTTTGTTGCGCAGGGGCTTGAATGCGCCGTTCCAATCGTGGCGGCACTGGTTCCCGGGCGACCGCGTCCTGACCGCTGCCGGACCTGCGCTGAAATCCGTCCCGCCGTATGCCAGGATTTCCGCCGTCGATGCCGGCTGGACGGGCCTGTTCGCCACCCAGGACGCCACGCGCATCGTCCACGTTTTCGACGGCGCACTGACCTCGGACGACGCCGCGGCGCGTAGTTTAGGGTTCGGCGACGCCGTCGTAACGCCGCTGGAGCCAGGCCGCGCCACGGCCTGGGTGCGCAACTGTGTCGCGATCGGCGAGGCGGCCTGCGTCTTCGATCCGCTCGACGCCGTGGGGCTGCAGGCCGTGCAGCTCGGACTGGCGCACCTTGTCACCCTTTTCCCATATGATCGTGTCCATCAGCCGGAGCGTGCCGAATATAATCGGTTGATGGCCATGGCGAACGAACGCCTGCGTGATTTCCAGCTGCTTCACCACGTTCTCTGCCGCCGGGCATCGCCCTTCTGGCAAAAAGCGAGATCGGCCCCGCCGCCCGACACCCTGCTTCACCGCATCGAAGCCTTTTTGTCGGCCGGCGTGCTGCCGCTCTACGACGAGGAAAGCTTCAGCGGCGACAGCTGGAACGCGGTCCTGCTTGGCCACGGCCTCATACCCGAGGTCCACGATCCCCGCGCCGACCTGACCCCCGACGCTGCGCTGAAAGGCAATCTCCAGCACATGCTGGGATTCATCCGCGAACAGGTCGGCAAGGCCTACGACCACGACACCTACCTGATGGCTTTTTGCGCGGCGTGATTTTCCACGATGGGCTCGTTTCCAACGGCGATTGACCTTCACTTGATCGCCGTTGGCAAGGGCGACTGCCCGCCGCCGACTTGTCCTCAAGAAGCGAAGCGTTAGGACAACGCTTCTATGTGCCAGGAGCCATGCGGCGTTTGAGCTGAAAAAAAAGCCTATGCCAACGGTCATTTCTTGATGACCGTTGGCATTGGAACCGTTTTCATGACGTGCTTGATTGTTTCAATCATGATATGCTCCCGTGGACGGCAGGGCGTCATGACCCCGGCCGGCCAATAGTCCGAGAGCGCGACAGCGCCGGTGCCACAGGGTAGAACAGGGTGAAAAGACCGACTTCGTTAGACATCGCCGCGATTACCGGCGTGTCGCAGACCACCGTTTCGCGGGCGCTCAGCCATTCGCCGCTCGTCAACGAGGAAACGCGCCAGAAGATTCTCGATGTGGCGCGGCAGTTGCACTACAAGGTCGACGCCAATGCGCGCAAGCTGCGCTCGAAGAAGATCCACACCATGGCGGTGCTGATCTCGGCCGACCTCGACAACCCGCAAAATCCGATCAACCCCTTCTTCCTGCCGCTCATCGGCTCGATCCTGCAATATGCCGGCGAGAAGGGCTTCGACATCATCACCTCGCTGCAGCAGCCGACCGACGACTGGGGCACGGACTACGGCTTCTCGCGTCGCGCCGACGGCATCATCTTCCTGGGGTGCAAGGATTTTGAGAGCTATACCAACAAGTTCGAGTACCTCAACGAGGTCGGCGATCCGTGGGTCGTGTGGGGCGTCAACCGCCCGGATTGCGCGCGCCTGTGCATCGGCAGCGACAATGAGGACGGCGGCTTCAAGGCGACCAGCCACCTGCTGAAACTCGGCCGCCGGCGCATTGCCTATTTCGGCAAGTCGTCGCCTGAACACCCCGAATTCAAGGAGCGCTACGACGGCTATCGCCGGGCGCTTCAGGCTGCCGGGATCGAGTACGATCCGAAGCTGCACCGCGACTGTTTCCTGGAGCGTGACGAGGGCTTTGCCGAGGTCGGCCGCATGATCGACGAGGGTGTCGAGTTCGACGCGGTGTTTGCGTCGTGCGATCTCCTGGCCATGGGCGTGTTGCAGGGGCTGAACCGCCACGGTTTCCGCGTCCCGCACGACGTGTCGGTGATCGGCTTCGATGATTTGTGGGTGTGCAGTTCGCTGTCGCCGGCCCTGTCGACCATGCGCCAGGATACCGAGGCCGCGGCGCGCGTCCTGGTCGACGGCCTGTCGGCGCTGATCGAGAACGAGCCCGTCAAGGACATCCGCATGCCGACACAACTGGTCGTCCGGGAATCGTGCGGCGGGTTGTCGCGGATGAACTGAGAGCGCAGCGATCTTGCATCTCCCCGTTGCGCAGCAATGGGGAGGGGACCGCCCGGAGCGTTAGCGTAGGGTGGTGGAGGGGATTCTTGCTTTCTTTCACGCATCGGCGTCTGAGAAGCAAGCAAGAAACCCCACCACCACATCTCACCGCTTCGCGGCTCGTGCGGTCCCCCTCCCCATCGCCCTACGCTAAAGCTTCGGGTGACAGGGAGGTGCAATAGGTTCTTACCCCGTCGGCACCAACCGGATCGCGAAGCCGCCGCCCGGGGCCATTTTCAGCGTCAGCACGTCCTTCTGCGTCACCGTCTTCTTTTCGATGACGATGTCGAAGCGCGCGGGCCCCTTGTCGTCGGCGTGGTCGCCGTCGCGATAAACTTCCGCCGTATAGGTCTTGCCGGCCGCGAGGAAACTCAGCGGCACGCTCGCCGTCCGCCACTGGTCGTCGCTGATCCCGCCGAGATACCAGTTTTGTGACACCCGGTCCTTGCGCGCGATGACGGCAAAATCGCCCGGCTCGCCGGACAGCATCATGCTTTCGCTCCAGTCGGTCGGCACGTCCTTGATGAACTGAAAGGCCTGCGGATACCTGGCGTAGTTCTCGGGCAGGTCGGCCGCCATCTGGATCGGCGAATAGAGTACGACGTAAAGCGCCAATTGCTTGGCCTGGGTCGATAGAAGATCGCGCTTGTTGCCTTCGAGGCTCAACACCCCCGGCGTAAAGTCCATCGGCCCCGACAGCATACGCGTGAAGACCAGATTGGCCTCGTGCTCGGGCGGATTGATGGGAGTGCCCCAGGCGTTATATTCCTGGCCGCGCGCGCCTTCGCGCGACACCCAGTTGGGATAGGTGCGCCTGAGGCCCGTATCTTTGATCGGCTCGTGGCTGTCGACCGCGATATGGTATTTGGCAGCCGTTTCCAGGACCTTTGTATAGTGGCGTGCGCCTTCCTGGCTGTCGCTGAAACCGTAGTGGATGCCGTCGCCCGGGCCGGCGAACTGGACGGTGCCGGCGTCGGTGACATAGCCGGTCTTGACGCTGTCGACGCCGTTTGCGGCATAAAGCTTGAAGGCGTCGTCCATCTGCGATTCGTAACGCGCCATATTGCCGCCGGTCTCGTGGTGGCCGACCAGGTGGACGCCACGGGCCACGCCATAGGCCGCCAGTGCCTTCAGGTCGAAGTCGGGCGTCGCCTGGGTATAGATGAAGTCCTTTCCGCTCCCGAACCATTGGCCGTCCCAGCCGGGATTCCAGCCTTCGACCAGCACGCCGCGGAAGGCGTTCTTCGCTGCGAAGTCGATATATTTCTTGGTGTTTTCGGTCGTCGCGCCGTGGCGGGGCCCTTGCGCCCAGGTCGATTTCTCGAGGTGCATCTCCCACCAGATGCCGACATATTTGTATGGCTTGACCCACGACACGTCGCCCAGCTTGTTGGGTGCGTTGAGATTGAGTTCGATATTGGAATTGTAGAGCGCCGGCGCATTGTCGGCGATGATCATGGTGCGCCACGGCGAGGTGAACGGCGCCTGGCGCTCGACGCTCGGCCCCAGCGACCCTGGTGCCAGATGCGCCTTCAGCCGCTGGCCGTCGACGCGCCTGAGCCACATCGAGGCAAAGTCGGTCAAGGCCGCTTCGTGCAAAGCGATATAGACGCCCTTGTCGGTCTTCAGCGTCAGCGGCGTATTGGCCTGGCTGACTTCGTTGAGCGGCGTCTCGTTATAGAGGTATTCGAGATTGTCCCATTCGCCGGCGACGTTCCACCACGCTTTGGCAGGGTCGGCGACGGCGAATTCGGTCTGCTCGTCGACGATCTTCACGTCCTTCAACTGCGCCTGGTCGGGGAATTCGTAGCGGAAGCCCACGCCGTCATCGAACAGCCGGAAGACCACGGTCATATGGCGGTCGCCGTAGACCTTCTGTACGAAATCGACGCGCAGCTCGTTATAGTGATTGCGCACATAGCGGCGTTCGCCCCACGGCTGCTCCCACGTCTCGTCGGCCGACGACGTGGTCTGACCGGCCACCGCGAACTGGCCGTCGAGCGCCGGCGCGTTGGCCAGCAGGAAACCCAGGCGCGACGGCGCGATGACGACGGCGCCCTTGCGGTCGACCTCATATGAAATCTTGCCTGTCGTGTCGGTATAGAGCTTTACGCTTAAGCTTCCGTCGGGCGAGGCGCCTTGCGCCACCAGATCGTCGGCCAGGGCCGGGGAGACAAGGCAGGCGGTCAACAATGCCGTGGACAGCGTCAGGATACGCGTGGCGAACTTAAAGCGCATTTCGATACATCCCTGCATGGGCCCGACGTTTTCCCGGGCCTTGATACGTGTTTCTTATCTTGGATGTACTATGTCAACGTTGTCAGCGTAACCCTAAAATATTCAATGCATACGTATTCAATTCAATGCATAGAATTGCATACGTATTCAATATTGAACTTCATTTGTCTTCGCCGTAGTTTTATTATGCAATGAGTGTCCGAAGGTTTCCCCCTTTGGACTTTCGGCCTGCAGTGGGGGAGGGTCATGGCCTCTTCCGCGTTCTTTCTGGATCCCGGTTAGTGACTGAACCGGGCGCCGAAAATTACGGAGCCTGTCTTTGTAATTTTGTTCTTCCCAACACACTGTCCCCTTGCCTCCCGGCAAGGGGATTTTTTAGGTTTGGGATGCAAATTGGTGGCTGTTGTTTGCGGCAGCGACGGATTGCCCCTTTTGTCTACCCTTCGCCAAGGCTTCGGGTAGCCACCTTCCTCGCCTTGCGGGGAAGGAATTCAGGAGCTTCCTTCCCCGGTTACGGGGGAGGGGCCGAAAGAAGTATCAAGCGCTGGGCTGTGAGTGTTTTCACAGATATCGCCCAAGAGAAAAGAGGGGGTATGACGGATCCTTTTGCCGAGTTGCCGCACGTACAGGCGATCGACGCCCCGTCGCCCGAGGTCTTTCACCGCGAGGTCGTTGCCGCCGAAAAGCCGGTTATCATCCGAGGCCTGCTGGACACCTGGCCAGCGCTTGAGGCCGGGCGGACCTCGGTCGCGGCGATGAGCCAGTATCTGCGCGGGCTCGACACCGGCCAGAGCGTGCCCGTCATGGAGGCGCCGGCCGCCACCGGCGGCCGCTTCGGCTATATGCCGGATATGAGCGGTTTCACCTTCTCGAAACGACAGCTGAGCCTGACGGCAACGCTGAACCGGCTGGAGGCGATCCTCGATCAGCCCGACGCGCCCTACGTCGCGGTCCAGATGCTGCCGCTGCTGTCGCACTGTCCGGAATTTGTGCGCAGCAATCCCATGCCGCTCCTGCCCGCACAGGTGACGCCGCGCCTGTGGGCCGGCGGCGCCGTGCGCACCCAGACGCACAATGACCGCGACCACAACCTGGCCTGCGTGCTGGCGGGGAAGCGGCGCTTCCTGCTGTTTCCACCCGAACAGGTCGTAAACCTCTATGTCGGGCCGCTCGACCAGCCGCCGCCCTTGTCGCTGGTCGACCCCGAAGCGCCCGACGACGCGCGGTTCCCGCGCTTCCGCGAGGCCTTGGCCTGCGCGCGCGTGGCGTATCTTGGGCCCGGCGACAGTCTCTTCATGCCGAAATACTGGTGGCACCATGTCACGTCGCTGGAGCCGTTCAACGTGATGGTGAATTACTGGTGGGGCGACGTGGCCGCGGGACTCGAAAACCCCAATGACGGCTTTCTTGCCGCGCTGCTGGCCTTCCGTCACCTGCCGCCCGGCGAGCGCCGCTACTGGAAGGCCATGTTCGACGCCTACGTCTTCGGCGCCGAGGGCGACCTGACCGGGCATATTCCCGAGGCGGCGAGGGGCGTGCTGGGTGCGTTGCCGCCGCCGATGCGCGCGCGGCTGAAACAGGAACTGAAGCTTATCCTGTTGAAGTCATGACCCCGTACCGTCCGCCGGCCAATGCCCGCCTTGAAGTCCGCCGTATCGGCGCCGAACAGAACCCGCTGCTGATCGTCGACAACCCGATCGCCGAGCCGCGCGTCCTGATCGACGAGGCCGTCAGGGCGGCCTTCTACGCGCCCGAACATACGCTCTATCCCGGCGTCAACGCCAACCTGCCCGAAGCCTATTATGCCGCGGTGATCGCGCTGCTGCGCGGGCCGCTCGACGGTGTCTTCGGCCTGCCGCCGCGATCCTTCCTTGACTATTTCGGCTTTTTCGGCCTGGCGACGGCGGCTTCAGGCACGCCGATCCAGGCGGTGCCGCACTATGACGGCGCCGATTCCGGCCTGGTCGCCATGGTCCACTACCTCTGTCCCGAAACCTACGAGGGCACGGCCTTTTACCGCCATCGGGCGACCGGCATCGAGGCGGTCGATCCGGCTCGTGAGGCGGGATTCGTATCCGCCGCCGCCGCCGAGCTCGAAGCCGGGCAGGGGATGGCGGCCTATGAAGAGATTGCGCGGGTCGAGCTGCGTTTCAACCGGCTGATCGTTTATCGCGGCAATATGCTGCATCGCGGACTGTTGGGCGGCGCCGAACTGTCGGCAGATCCGGCCAGGGGGCGACTGACCGCCAACGGATTCGTAAAGCTCAAGATTTGACGGCCAATCTTGCCGGTCGGTTGACAACCCTATTCTGAAATGATGTAAGATAAACCCGTTGCGAAAGCCGCTATAACAAGCGACGCCGGACTTGGCGTTATTTTATATGGCGGAAAATAATCTTCTATAACGCCAAGTTATAGTTCAAATCGCGGCAAGTAACCGCAGGGATGCCATCAATGATCACACCGTCGAAACTCGCCATCGCGGCCGTATTGTCCGCGGCCATTATTGGAAGCGCTTCCATATCAACGCCGCTTTTGGCCAGTCCGACCGCCGATCATTCCGCCTGGACGAACAAAAGCTTGGACGCCGACGCGCGCGCCGGGCTTTTGCTGAAGGCCATGACGCGCGAGGAAAAGCTGACCGTCGTGTTTGGCTATTTCGGCGCCGACATGAAGGACAAATACACGCGCCCGCCCGAATCGCGCTGGTCGTCGGCGGGCTACGTGCCTGGCATCGCGCGCCTGGGCATCCCCGCGCAGTATGAGACCGACGCCGGCATCGGTGTCGCCACCCAGCACGACGCCGACCATTGGCGCGAGCGTACGTCGCTGCCGTCCGGCATCGCCACCGCCGCGACCTGGGACCCGGACCTGGCTTTCAAGGGGGGCGCCATGATCGGCTCGGAAGCCCGCGATTCCGGCTTCAACGTCTTGCTGGCGGGCGGCGTCAATCTGCTGCGCGACCCGAGGAACGGCCGCAACTTCGAATATGGCGGCGAAGATCCGTGGCTGGCCGCCAACATGGTCGCCGCCCAGATCAAGGGCATCCAGTCGAACCATATCGTTTCAACGATCAAGCACTATGCGCTCAACGCCCAGGAAACCGGCCGTCACTTCGTCAGCTCGAACATAGACGAGAATGCCGCGCGGACCTCGGACCTGCTGGCCTTCCAGATCGCCATCGAAAAGAGCCAGCCGGGCTCGGTCATGTGTGCCTACAACCGTGTGAATGACGACTATGCCTGTGAAAACAAATGGCTTTTGAACGATGTCCTGAAGACCGACTGGGGTTATAAGGGTTATGTCATGTCGGACTGGGGCGCCGTCTATTCGACCGCCAAGGCCGCCAATAACGGGCTCGACCAGGAATCGGCCGGTCATTCCTTTGACAGCCAGCCCTTCTTCAAGGAACCCCTGGCCGCGGCGATCGACAAGGGCGAGGTCAGCCCGGCCCGCCTCGACGACATGGTGCGCCGCATCCTGCGCAGCCTGTTCGCCACCGGCGTGATGGATTCGCCCGAAGTCGCCGACAAGCCGATCGACCTGGCCGCCCATGCCAAGGTCACCCAGGCCGACGCCGAAGCCGGCATGGTCCTGCTGAAGAACGACGGCAATATCCTGCCGCTGGTCAAGACCGCGAAGACCGTCGCGATCATCGGCAGCCACGCCGATGTCGGCGTCCTGTCGGGCGGTGGCTCGTCGCAGGTTCACAGCGTCGGCGGCAATGCCGTGCCGGGCCTTGGCGATCCTGGCTTTCCGGGGCCGGTGCTTTATCACCCGAGCTCGCCCTTGAAGGCGATCGCCCGGCGGCTTCCGGACGCCAAAATCACCTATGACGACGGCACCGATCCGGCGCGCGCCGCCAAATTGGCGGCCGACAGCGACATGGTCATCGTCTTCGCAAACCAGTGGACGGGCGAGGATATCGATTTTTCGGTGACCCTGCCCGACAATCAGGACGCCACGATCGCCGCCGTCGCCGCCGCCAATCCGAAGACCGTCGTCGTGCTCGAAACCGGGGGCCCTGTGCTGATGCCGTGGGTCGACAAGACGCCGGCCGTGCTTGAAGCCTGGTATCCCGGCACCGAAGGCGGCGAGGCGATCGCCCGCGTCCTGTTCGGCGAGGTCGATGCCTCGGGCCGGCTTCCGGCAACCTTTGCCGCGTCGCTCAATCAACTGCCGCATCCGAAGCTGTCCGACAACAACGGCAATCCCAAGGTCTTCTTCGACGTGGCCTATGACGAGGGCGCGACGATCGGCTACAAGTGGTTCGACAAAAAGGGCCTGAAGCCGCTCTTCCCGTTCGGCCATGGCCTGAGCTACACCCAGTTCGCCTATTCCGGCCTCAAGGTCGCCAATGTCAAAGGCCGCGTAACGGTCAGCTTCGACGTCAGGAATGTCGGCGGCCGGGCGGGCAGTGCGACGCCGCAGGTCTATGTCGGTCCCGACAGCGATTTCGCCGGCTGGGAAGCGCCGAAACGCCTGGCAGGTTTCGCCAAGGTCGCGCTGGCGCCGGGCGCCGTCCGCCACGTCAGCGTCACGGTCGATCCGCGCCTGCTGGCCACCTATAATAAAGGGTGGGTGATCAAGGGCGGCAAGTACGCGGTCTCGCTCGGCGCTTCGTCGCGCGACATCAAGGACACGGTGCCGCTGGCGCTTTCCGCCCGCATCCTGCCGGCGACGTACAAAGGCAATTAAGCCTCAGGCGCCGTCGCCGACTCGCGGATGATGAGGCGGTGCGGCACCAGGGTGACCAGGCCGCTGTCGGTGACAGGGGGCGGCTCGCCGCCGACGATGTCGAACAGGATTTCCGCGGCGCGCGCGCCCATGGTCTTGAGCGGCTGGTGGATGGTGGTCAGCGGCGGCCAGATGATTTCCGACACGGGCGTATCGTCGAAACCGACGACCGACAGGTCGCGCGGCAGGCTGAAACCCATCTTGTGCGCGGCGAACAGGGCGCCGACAGCCATGTCGTCGTTGGCGCAGATGATCGCCGTCGGGCGATCGGGGCCGCCCAGGATCTTGGCCGCGATATCGGTACCCGAACGGAAGGTGAAGCTGCCGCGTTCGACGCGGGCAGCCTTGGGGTCGAGGCCCGCCTGCTCAAGGGCGCGCGTGAAGCCGGCATAGCGGTCCTCGGCTGAGACGTGGCCTTCCAGCCCCTTGATGTAGGCGAAACTCTTGTGGCCGAGCGACAGCAGGTAGCGCGTCAGTTCGAACTCCGCCGCTTCGTCGTCGATGCTGACACTGGGGATGATCTGCTGCGCCGGCCGGCCGGCTGATAGCGCTACCACGGGGAAACGCGCGGATTTGATCTTTTCCAGCAGCTCCGCGTCGTCGGAAAAGGGCGGGGTCAGGATCAGGCCGTCATAGCGGCGCGAGCGCATCAGCTCCATGACCGTGTCGGCCTTGCGCAGCGAGTGCTGGTTGACGGCGTGGGTGCCAAGCTGAAAGCCGACCTGACCACAGGCGCGTAGCGCCCCGAGCTCGATACCCGCGTAGTAGAAGGAGTTGGGTTCGTTCTCGACGTCCGACGAATAGATCAGGCCCAGGACCCGGCTCTTCCCGCCGGCCAGCGAGCGCACCTGCATATTGACCTTGTATTGCAGCTTTTCGACCGCGGCCAGGACGGCCTGACGGACCTTGTCGCTGACGTTCGGCCCACCGTTGAGAACGCGCGAAACCGTAACGCGCGCCACCCCGGCCAGTGCCGCCACATCGTCAATTGTAGGCTTCCCCGATCCCACCTGATTTTAACCCTCGAAAGTATTTTCGTATAATGACGGCAGTTCGCAAATGATTGCAATAGCTTATACGGAGGGACGTCGGGAAGGGCCGTGGTTTTTTGCGCGCCGGCGTGGCCTGTCCGCGCAAAAAAAGAGGCCGGCGTCAGGGAAACAGCCGGCCTTGATCTTGGCAGATCCTAAAGTTGGGAAGAACGCCGCTCAAGCCTGAGCGGGTAAACGCGACAATGGAAGCGCTTCCACTATCTACTCTTTTATGGCCCGGCAAGCCTTCAAAGTCAACAGGTTCGACATGTGGCCTGACCAGATTTACGCAGATACGTCTTGCCGGTACCGCGCCACGAGCGCTTGCAGGAAGGCGCGGTTGCCCGGCAGCTGCGTGACAGAGCCGCGGGCACGTTCGACCTCCTGCCGCGCCAGGTCGGCGCGCCGGCGGTCGCTGCCGAACCGCCGCCACGCCGGAACGTCGCTGGCGAACGCCATGCCGTAGAGGACGTACTGGTAGCTGGCGGCGGGGAAGATTTCGGCGCGATGCGAAAAGTCCTGGATATTGGGCGTGCGGCTTTTCCACAGTTGCAGCAGGCCGCGCAAGCCCTCGGACATCGTCTCCGGCATACGGTTGGCGACCCAGAAGGGCTCGTCGCGACGGCTCAGGACGTAATGCAATTTGAGGAAGTCGACGATCGCGGCCCAATAGCCGGCAAAATCGGCGTTGAAGCGCGGCGCGAGTACCGCCATATCGGCGCGCGAGGTCGGCATGCGGTCCGCCAGCGCCTTGGCCGCCAGCTCGATCATGACGATCGACGACGCTTCGAGCGGTTCGACGAAACCCATCGAAAGGCCGATGGCGACGCAATTCTTTACCCACGGCGTCTTGCGGTAACCGGCGTTGATGGCGATCTTGCGCGCCATCTTACCCGCGTGAAGGTCGCCGAGATAGGCCGACAGGGCGGCGCGGGCCTCGTCTTCGGAGGCATATGCGCTGGAATAGACATAGCCGGTGCCGCGCCGCGTTTGCAGGCCGATATCCCAGATCCAGCCGGCGGCCTGTGCGGTCGACAGCGTCGCTGAGCGAATCGGGGCGGCCTCGCTGCCGTAGGGGACCTGGATCGCCAGGGCGGTATCGACGAAGAGCTGGTCGCGCACGTCGCTCAGGGGCGAACCGTAATGGCCACCGACGAGCAGGCCCTTGAGACCGCTGCAATCGACGAAAAGATCGCCTTCGAGGATATCGCCGCCCGCCAGACGCACGCCCGTGAGATAGCCGTCTTCGTCGTCGACCGGGGCTTCGACATCGGCGACGATGTGGCGCACGCCCAGTTTTTCCACGCAATGCCGTTTCAGGAGCTCGGCGAATTTCACCGCGTCGAGATGGTAGGCGTAGTTGGCGACCGGCTGGTATTCCGGTGTGGCAAGTGTCTTCGGCGCCCGGTCCTGGTCGCACAGGGCCGGCTGGAAGCTTACGTAATCGGCGAAGGGCAGGGGGCGGTTGCCTCCCAGCCAGTCGTCGGCAAGGCTCACCTCCTCGAAGCGGCGCGGCGCCATGAAGGGATGGTAGTAGTGATGACCGGGCTCCAGCCAGTCCTGGAATTTCGACGCCTGCTTGAACGACGCGTCGCACTCCACCAGGAAATCGGCTTCGGCAATGCCCATGGCCTGCAGCGTCTCGCGCATGCTGGGCCAGGTGCCTTCGCCGACGCCGATCGTCCCGATCGTCGCGGATTCGACGAGCGTGATGGTGAGCCCGTCTTCGCGGGCAGGCTTGAAGCGCGCAGCCAGGATTCCCGCCGTCATCCAGCCGGCTGTGCCGCCGCCGACGATGAGGATCGAGCGCGTCGTCACAGCACGGTGCGCCGGCGGTTCTTGGCCTCGATCAGGCGGCTTAGATTGTCGTGAGACGCCAGGACCATATAGGCCAGTTCGAGGAAGCCGCTGCCGTTGAGCGCCGCAAGTGTGGCGCCGTCTAGGCTGCCGAGCGCGTCGGGCCTGATCGTGTAGAGCTCGGGCAGCTTGTATTCGGTCGACTCGTCGAGCCGGATGTCGAGGTCGAGATAGGCGATCAAGCCGGCACGCTCAAACGCCGCGAACATGGCCTGTTCAACCTCGACGCCCATATGGAGCGTGCGCAGGGTCTCCGCGGCGCGGTCGAGGGCAGGGGCGTTGCCGCCGTGGCTGAGGAAGAGGGGCTCGCCTGCGTCGCGGCTGACCCATGGGTGGCCAAGATCGACCATGACCTTGGGGTCCTGGCCGTCGCGGTCCATGCCGATCGAGAACGGGCCGCGATCCAGGATCGCCGGCACGGTGCGCGCCGTCCAGCGGACGTCGTCGCCTTCCCCTTCGAGATAGAGGTTCTCTTGCGCATCGAGGCCTAGGATGACGACCGAGTGGTAGCCGCTGTCGCCGCGGCGGAAGAAGATGGGAAAATCGCGTTGCAGGTCGCGGAATTCCGACGGGAAGACGCGGACCTGGTTGAGGATTTCGCCGTTGCCGGCACCGCGCACGCGGTGCAGGCGGACGTCGTGGTGATCGACATTGTTGAGGACGACGATCTGGTTCATGGCAATGTTTCCGATAACGGAGTGAGGGCCGCAACCATCGGCCGCGGCCCTCACGACGCGTTCATACGCGAACTACAAGACTATCAGAACTTGTAACGCACGCCCAGTTGGTAGCGCGTGTCGAGTTCCTGGGCGAAATAGATCTCGCTGGTCGTGCGAGCGTATTCCTTATAGGTCTCGTGGTTGAGGTTGGCGCCTTCGAAGGTGATCTGGATCGCCGGGGTCACCTGATAGTTGATGACCAGGTCCAGCTGTCCGAACGGAGCCACGAAGGTCGGGTTGCGGGCGGCGCCGTCACGGTTGGTGGACTTCAGGTACTTGTCGCGCCAGTTGTAGGCGAGACGGCCGGACCAGGCGCCCTTATCGTAGATGGCGGTGATGTTGTAGGTGTTCGACAGGCCCAGGACCGCGAACTGATCGATCGCGGAAGAGGCGCCTTCGTCGAACTTCACGTCGCCGTCGACGGTCGTGTAGCTGGCCGCGATACCGAAGCCGGTGTCACCGAAGAAGTGCTGGCCCTGCAGTTCCCAGCCGTGGATCTTGGCCTGCTTGCTGTTCACCGGCGTATTGACGTCGAAGTTGAACAGCGGGTCGTTAGCGTCGGCCGTGACATCGTACAGACCGTTGATCTGGTCGATATAGGCCTGGGTCAACTGACCACCGACCAGGTGGCTCTGATATTCCGACGTGGCGGCGGAGACATTGCCGGCATTCTTGTCGATCAGGGCGACCATGGTGAACAGGGTGTCGTCCGTGATGCCCTGGCCGATGCCGGTCAGGGCCGTGATGGCCTTGCCCGAGCGCGAACC
>FTCZ01001985.1_pt1 | contig 15080 bp, 14 predicted proteins | sample 1658871 | NCBI WGS metagenome assembly FTCZ01 (sample SAMEA3914864, study PRJEB12502) | metagenome | biome: forest; material: soil | place: USA | collected 2012-03-12 | depth 0.3 m
CCAGTCGAGCTTGCCGTCCGACACCAGGTCGAGCTTTTCCTCCAGGTCGGCGGTGAAGTCGTACTGGACGTAGCGATGGAAGAACTGGTCGAGGAAGGCCGTGACCAGCCGTCCCTTGTCTTCCGGAATGAAACGGTTCTTGTCCATCCGCACATAGGCGCGGTCGCGCAAGACCCCGAGGATGGAGGCGTAAGTGCTGGGACGGCCGATGCCGAGCTCTTCCAGCTTCTTGACCAGCGTCGCTTCGGAATAGCGCGGGGGCGGTTCGGTGAAGTGCTGGGCCGGTCGGACTTCGTGGACCTGCGCGGTCGTGCCGGCCTTGACGGCGGGCAGGCGACCGCCTTCGTCGTCTGCGTCGTCGTCCTTGCCTTCTTCATAGACAGCGAGATAGCCGTCGAAGGTGACGACCTGGCCGGTGGCGCGCAGGCCCGTCTTCTGGTCCGACGACAACAGGTTGATGACGGTGTTTTCGACGCGTGCCGATTCCATCTGCGAGGCGATGGTGCGCTTCCAGATCAGCTCGTACAGGCGCGCCATGTCGCCGTCGAGACGCAGCGTTTCCGGGCGGCGGTAGCTCGACGTCGGGCGAATGGCTTCGTGCGCTTCCTGGGCGTTCTTGGCCTTGGCCTTGTAGAGACGCGGGCTTTCCGGAACGTACGAAGCACCGAAACGTTCGCCGATCAGGCGGCGCATTTCGGCAATGGCGCCCGGTTCGACATAGACGCCGTCGGTCCGCATATAGGTGATCAGGCCGACCGTTTCGCCGCCGAGATCGACGCCTTCATACAGCTTCTGCGCCGTTTGCATGGTGCGCGTCGCCGAAAAGCCGAGCTTGCGCGCCGCTTCCTGCTGAAGCGTCGAGGTGGTGAAGGGCGGCGGCGGGCTCTTCTTGCCGGGCTTCTGCTCGACGTCGGCGATGCTGAACGACGACGACCGGATGGTGTCGCGTGCGGCAAAGGCCGCCGCTTCGTTCGGCATGTCGAACTTGCCGAGCTTCTTGCCGTTCAACTGCACCAGGCGCGCCAGGAAGGGCGGGGAATTGGCCGAAACGTCGGTATCGACAGTCCAGTATTCTTCGGTCCTGAACTTCTCGATTTCGATTTCGCGGTCGACGACGATCTTCAAGGCGACCGATTGCACGCGGCCGGCCGAGCGCGCGCCCGGCAGCTTGCGCCACAGGACGGGCGACAGGGTAAAGCCGACGAGGTAGTCGAGGGCGCGGCGGGCGAGATAGGCTTCGACCAGTTCCATGTCGAGCTGGCGCGGATTGGCCATGGCCTCCTGGACCGCAGACTGGGTAATGGCGTTGAAGGTGACGCGCTCGATCTGCTTTTCCTTGAGCACGCGCTTTTTATTCAGCACTTCCAGCACGTGCCACGAAATGGCCTCGCCTTCGCGGTCCGGGTCGGTGGCCAGAATTACGCGGTCGCTGCCCTTGATTGCGTCGGCGATGTCGGACAGCCGCTTATTGGCCTTGGCATCGATCTCCCAGGTCATCGCGAAGTCCTCGTCCGGACGCACGGACCCATCCTTCGACGGCAGGTCGCGGACGTGGCCGAAGCTGGCCAGCACCGTATAGCCCTTGCCGAGATACTTGTTGATGGTCTTGGCCTTGGCCGGGCTTTCAACGATAACGACGGTCATTAAATCTCTTCAGGCGAAATATCCGCGCGCAAATGCCAGGATTTTTGCGGGAGGGAGGAGGCGGCGGCCGTCTGAAGGGCAAGCGCCTGTAATGCATGCATACATGCTAATCGATTCCCCCTCTGTCAACGGCAGAAAAATTCACCTGCCCGCAATCGACAGTTGCCGGGGTCTCAAGCCAGGACGTATGCGCCGCCGTCGACCGCCGAAATACGCCCGGCGATTTCGAGCTCCGACAAGGCGGACAGCGCCACGAAGGGCGGCAGGCCCGACAGGCGCAGCAGCTCGTCGCGGCTGGTCGGTACCGGGCTTATAAGCTTAAGAAGGGTGCGCCCGGCCTGTCCTATATCGCCCTCCAGGCGGCGCGGCTCCGGCGGGATATCGCCGGTGGTCGGCGGCAGCGCGAGGCCGAACGGGGTTTCCAGCGCGCGAATGATGTCCTCGGCCGATTCGCAGATCTGCGCGCCGTGCCGCAAAAGATCGTTGCATCCCCTGGCGCGCGGATCGAGCGGCGAGCCCGGCACGGCGAAGACCTCGCGGTTCTGTTCCGCCGCCAAACGTGCGGTGATCAGCGAGCCCGAGCGCAGCTCGGCTTCGACGACGACGGTGGCGAGGCTTAAGCCCGAAATGATGCGGTTGCGGCGCGGGAAGTCGCGCGCCTGGGCGCGATAGCCGGCGGGGCTTTCCGACACGATCAGGCCGTGTTCGCGGAGCTGGGCGTACAAGGCGGTATTTTCCGGCGGATAGATGTCGTCGATGCCGCCGCCCAGCACGGCGACGGTCCCGGTCTTCAGCGTAGCCTCGTGCGCGCGGGCGTCGATGCCGCGCGCCATGCCCGACACCACCGTGACGCCTGCGGCGCCGAGATCGCGCGCCAGGGCGCCCGCCATCGTCTGTCCGGCGGCCGAAGCGTTGCGCGCGCCGACGATCGCCACGGCTTTGCGCGTAAGGGGCAGGCGCGGGCCCAAGGCCCACAGGACCGGCGGGGCGGCGTCGACCTGGGCCAGCAGCGCCGGATAGTCGAGGTCGCCCGCCATGACGAGGCGCGCTCCTGAAGCTTCGCCGATCCTGATCTCGGCCTCGACGCGCTCGACCGGCGGCGCGGTAAAGGTGCCGCCCGAACGGCCCGCAAGATGGGGCAGGGCTTCGAGCGCGCGCACGGCGCTGCTGAAGCGGACCATCAACTGGGCGAAATGGACGGGGCCGACGCGCTGGCTGCGCGCCAGGCGCAACCGGGCAAAACGCTCGGCGTCGGTATCGGCGGCGGTAATGCGGTCGAATGCCATCGTGCCCCCTGGAAAGCCCTAGGCTTCTTTCTTTTTGCCGATCTTCGGTTCCTCGCCCTTGAGCAGGCGGCGGATATTGTCGCGGTGGCGGACATAGATCAGCACCGCCATGAAGAGCGCCATGCCCATGAACGGATAGGCGCCGACGTGCAGCAGGAAAGCGACCGGCACGACCAGGGCCGCCGCGACAAGGGCCGACAGCGACGAGATGCGGAAGGTGAAGGCGGTGAGCAGCCACAGGCCGCCGGCGATCAGCCCCATGGGCCAGGCGGCAGCGAACAGGGTGCCCAGGAAGGTCGCGACGCCCTTGCCGCCCTTGAATTTCAGCCAGACGGGAAAGAGGTGGCCCAGGAACGCCGCGGCGCCTGCCAGCGCCATGGCCGTCTGGCGCGTTGCGAGATCCGCGTGCATTAGCAGCACATAGGCCAGGCCGACGGCGGCGGCGCCCTTGCCGGTGTCGCCGATAAAGGTCATGGCCGCCAGGTCCTTGCGGCCGGTGCGCAGCACATTGGTGGCGCCGATATTGCCCGAGCCGATCGAGCGGATATCTATGCCCGCCATGCGCGTCGCCAGCACGCCGAACGGAATCGAACCCAGCAGGTAGCCGCCGATCAGGGCGGCGGCGTAGACAAGCAGGTCGGCGGAGGCAAAGGGCATTTTCGTCTTCTTAGCTTTGGTAGACGATTCGACCGTCGACCAGCGTCATCAGCACCTTGCCCTGTAACGTGCGGTTTTCAAAGGGCGAGTTCTTCGATTTCGACAGGATGTCTTTTTCGCGCAACGCGAACGGCGCTTCGACATCGACCAGGATCAGGTCGGCCGGGGCGCCCTCGACGATGCGGCCGGCTTCGAGGCCCAGCATCTGCGCGGGGTTGACGGTGACGGCGCGCAGCGCGTCGATCAGCGCGATATCGTTGTCGAGATGCAGGCCGATCAGCGCCGGCAAAAGCGTCTGCAGACCTATCGCGCCGGGGGCGGCTTCGGAAAACGGCAGGCGCTTGTCCTCGGCCGGGGCGGGAGAGTGGTTCGACACGACGACGTCGATCAGGCCGGTGGCCAGCGCGTCGACCAGGGCCTGGCGGTCGCGCTCGGCGCGCAGCGGCGGATCGAGGCGGTAGAAGGTGCGGTAGTCGCCAATATCGATCTCGTTGAAGATCAGGTGGTTGATGCTGGCCGAGGCGAAGACCTCAAGCCCCTTCGTCTTGGCGCGCTCGATCGACACCAGGCCCTCGGCGGTCGACACCTGGTCGACCAGGAAGCGCGCGCCGGTCAGTTCGACCAGCGCTAGGTCGCGCTCGAGCATGATGCGTTCGGACAGCGCCGGCACACCGGGCAGGCCCATGCGGGCGGCCATCTCGCCCGAGGTCGCGACGGCGCCTTCGGACAGCCACGGTTCCTTGGGGCGGTGGGCGATGAGGGCGTTGAAGCCGTTGGCATAGGACAGGACGCGCGACATGATCTTGGAATTGACCAGGGGCTGATCGACGTCGGTGAAATAGAGCGCGCCGGCCTCGTGCATCAGGCCGATCTCGGCCATCTTCTTGCCTTCGGTGCCCTTGGTGGCGGCCCCGGCGGGATAGACGTGGACCAGTTCGATATCGCGGGCACGCCTGAGGATAAAGTCAACCATGGCCGGCTCGTCGATCGTCGGGTCGGTGTCGGGCTGGACGACGAAGGAGGTGACGCCGCCGGCGGCCGCGGCCAGGGACGCCGACTTCAGCGTCTCCTTGGGTTCCATGCCGGGCTCGCCGGTGCGGACGCGGATATCGATCAGTCCCGGCATCAGCGCATTGCCGTCGCAGTCGATGACCTTGATGCCGGCGTGGCCCTGCGGCGCGTCGTGGCCGTGGATCACCGAGGCGATGACGCCTTCAGCGACGATGACCGAGCCCGGGCCGTCATATTCGGTCGCCGGGTCGATCAGGCGGGCATTGACGAAGGCGATGGCGGGGGTGTCTTTGTTCACTGTTCTTGCTCCGACCGTCAGCGCCTGCGAAAATATATGACAAGGCCCGCACCGGCCATTGCGGCCAGAAGTCCCCAGGATCGCGAAACGAAGTCCGCCTGATGAAGGGCAAACCATATGGTTCCCCCAATGATTAAAAGCCCGCCGACAGCATAGATCGCTTTTTTGTTCATCGGCCATCTTCCAGGCGGGCGGCCAGGCTGGCCAGAACGGCCATGCGCGCGGCGACGCCCATTTCGACCTGGTCCTGGATCAGGCTGATCGCCAGATCGTCGGCGACGTCGGAGTCGATTTCGACGCCGCGGTTCATCGGGCCGGGGTGCATGACGCGCACGTCCTTGGCGGCGACGGCCAGCTTTTCGCGGTCGAGGCCGAAGAAGCGGAAATATTCGCGCGTCGACGGGATGAAGGCGCCGTCCATGCGTTCGAGTTGCAGGCGCAGCATCATGACGACATTGGCGCCTTCGATGCCCTCGCGCATATCGTGATAGACCTCGGTGCCCCACTGGTCGGCATCGCCCGGGATCAGGGTCGGCGGGCCGACCAGGCGCACGCGTGCCCCCATGGCGTTGAGCAGGATGACGTTGGAACGCGCGACGCGGGAATGCACGACGTCGCCGCAGATGGCGATGGTCAGCCCGTCGACGTGACCGAAGGCGCGGCGGATCGACAGCATGTCGAGCAGGGCCTGGGTCGGGTGCTGGTGCTGGCCGTCGCCGGCATTGATGACCGAGCAGCCGACCTTTTGCGACAGCAGGGCGGCCGCGCCGGACGCCGCGTGGCGCACCACCAACAAGTCGGGCTTCATGGCGTTGAGCGTCACGGCGGTGTCGATCAGCGTCTCGCCCTTGGCGACTGATGACGTTTTCATGCTCATGTTCACGGTATCTGCACCCAGGCGCTTACCCGCCAGTTCGAAGCTCGACTGCGTCCGCGTCGAGTTTTCGAAGAACATGTTGACCATGGTCCGGCCTTTCAGCAGGTCCATCTTCTTCGTGGTCTGGCGATTGAGGTCGACGAAGACGTCGGCCAGGTCCAGAAGGTTCATGATGTCGGGCGGGTCGAGATCCTGGGCGCCGAGGAAGTGCCGCTTGGGGAAGGGCAGGAGGCGCGCGCGGATCAGCTCGTTGACGGAGTCGGGAGTAACGGACATGACGGATTCCACGGATTTGCGCGGTTTTGGCGGAGAACGTCACAAAGTACAAGCATATAAACACCGAAATACGGGCGGCTCAGGCCGCGATCTGGAGGATAAGCGATGAGCACTCAAGCTGAAAAAGCCGCCGTCTTTGCCGCCCTGCACCAGCAGGGTTGTTTTGTCATTCCTAACCCGTGGGACCGCGGCTCGGCGCGACTGCTGGCGGCGATGGGCTTCCACGCCCTGACGACCACCAGCGCCGGCTATGCGCGCTCGTTGGGCGTGGCCGACTACAATGCCGGACGCGACCATGTCCTCGAGCATATCCGCGACCTGGCGCCGGCCACCGATCTGCCGCTGGCCGCCGACCTCGAAAACGGCTTCGGCGACGATCCCGAGACCTGCGCCGAAACGATTAGACTGAGCGCTGAAGCTGGTCTTGTCGGCGGGTCGATCGAGGACGCGACCGGCGACGACGTCCGTCCGATCTACGACATGGGGCACGCCGCCGACCGTATCCGCGCCGCGGCCGAAGCGGCGAAGGCGCTCGATTTTCCGTTCGTGCTGGTGGCGCGTTGCGAGAACTATCTCCACGGCCGCCGCGACCTGAAGGACACCATCGCCCGCCTGCAGGCCTATCAGGAGGCCGGCGCGGACGTACTCTATGCGCCGGGTATCAGCACGGCCGAGGAGATTCGGGCCGTGTGCCAGTCGGTGGATCGTCCGGTCAATGTGCTGGGCGGTCTCGGCGCGCATCCCCTGTCGGTCCAGGCGTTGGCGGCCCTGGGTGTGCGCCGCGTCAGTCTTGGCAGCCTATTGCATTCGGAAGCCATGACGGCCTTCGTGCGCGCCGCCGAGGAGGTCAAGGCAGGCGGGTTCGGCTTTGTGTCCGGCTTGATCGCCGGCGCCGAATTCGACCAGTTGCTGGAGGCCGGTGAAGCCGACTAGTGTCGTGATTTCGAAGTTCGTGCGATTTTGATATCATACTCCGAGACGAACTTCGAAATCGAGAACGACACTAGAATCAATAAGTTGCTAGTGTCCTTTTGATTCTGAAATTCGCCTGAGGCCGATATCAAAATCGCGCGAATTTCAGAATCAGGACACTAGGTGAGGTGGAAGATAAAAAGCAGCAACGGCATGGTAACGGCGCTGAGTGACGTCGTCATGGCGACGATGCCGGCCATCAGCGGTGCGTCGCCGCCCATGTAGCGCGCCTGGACGTAGGCCGCGGCGGCGCACGGCGCCGCGCCGCACGCCAGGGCCACGCCCTGGGCCAGGGCATCGCCACCGCACGCCTTGCAGATCAGCCAGGCCAGGACCGGCATGACCAGGATCTTGAACAGCGACACGCTGCTGACCAGGATGGGCTTGCGGTAGATATAGCCGAAGGACAGGCCGGCGCCCGCCAGGATCAATCCGGTCGGGATGGCGGCCTGACCCAGCATCTTCAGCGAGGTGTCGGCGAACGGGATCGACGGCAGGTGGACGGCGTTGAAGAAAAGCCCGATCAGGCACGAGGCGAAGATCGGATTGGTCAACAGCGTCTTCGCCATCCAGGCCGGCGTGCGCACGGGCGGAAGCCCGGTCTTTTCGTCGAGCGGCGGTTCGCCCCACTGCGCCAGGACCAGGATACAGATCATGTTGCTGGCGGGAATGAGCGCACTGATGGCGACGGCGGCGACGGTATTGGCGCGCTCGCCGAAGATGGCTGCGGCGACCGGGATAAAGACGAAGGAGTTGAAGCGCATCAACCCCTGGAAGACGCTGGTGAAGGTCGGGCCCGACAGCTTGAGCACCGGCTTCAGCGCGAAGCCGAGCACACTGGCGATAGTGACCGCGCCCAGGACGCCGAAACTGACCGGTCCCGCCGAAAAGCCCGACAGGTCGGCGTGCCAGATGGCCGGGATCAGCCAGCCGGGATAAAGAACATAGACGGCGAACTTCTCGATCGGCGGCCAGACGGGCAGGGGCAGGAAGTTCGATTTCTTGAGCCCGTAGCCGAGCGCGATCAACAAAAAGACGGGAACGATGCCGTTCAATATGGTGGCGAAGGTCATGCCTCGCTCATGCCCTTCATGCGGTCGAGCGCCCCTTGCAGGATATAGGCGGCGGCGTTTTTATCGATGACCTCGGCGCGTTTGGCGCGCGACAGGTCGGCTTCCTCGATCAGGAAGCGGTTCATCACCGACGACGACCAGCGTTCGTCCCAGAAGGCGATGGGAAAATCGCGCAGGCGCAGAAGATTGCGCGCGAACGCCCGGCACGACTGGGCGCGCGGCCCCTCGGTTCCGTCCATATTGACCGGCAAGCCGATGACCATACCCGACGCCTGGCGCTGATCCATCAGGGCGAACAGGCACTCGGCCTCGAGGGTGAACTTGGTTTTGCGGATCAGTTCCAGCGGCGAGGCCAGGGTCAGCGTCAGGTCCGATACAGCCACGCCGATCGTCTTTTCGCCGAGGTCCAGCCCCAGCAGGCAGGTGCGGGGCGGCATTGTGCTGTTGAGGTCTGTAATGTCGAGGACGGCCATTTGATCGGGTTTGGCCGTTGGGCGTTTGATTGTCAACCGGTTTCGATATCAACAGTTAACAGTGTAATTATCTCTTTTGTGACCGTTTTACTTCAATTACATAACGTTCATTATATTACGCAAAGTTAATGTATGACGTATGTTTAATAAAATAACGTGTATTTAACTTACAATCGCGTCGAGGCTCGTGTATTCCCCGGTCATCGCCTGAAAGAACAGGCAAAAAACCGAAGGAGCCCACCATGTCCCGTATGCATATCCGTATCGCCCTTGTTTCGGTCGCCCTGCTGGGCGCCGCCGGTTTCGCCGCTGCCGCCTCGGCCGAGACCGTTTCCGATCAGCGCCCCGTCTATTCGCGCGACATCGACTTCAACAAGCCGTCGCAGGTTCGCGCCCTGTATCACCGCCTGCAACAGGTCGCCCACGATGTCTGCCAAAGCGATGTCAGCGACCCGATGAGCCGCGAGGCCGACAAGACCTGCGAAGCCCAGGCGGTCTCGGACGCCGTCCGCGACATCAACCAGCCACAACTGAGCCGCCTCGACGACGAGAGCAACGGCCGGACCCAATCCAGCCTCGCCTGGAACGATCGCGCCCACTAAGGGAAGGAGAGCCCCTGAACTGGTAGCGTCAGGCCGCGCGGAGTAATCCGCGCGGCCTGTTTATTTGTATTGGTAAGTATTAATGAACTATACGTAACAAAATAAATCCGATTTAACGTGAATTTTTCTCGCCAATTTTATACAGTTGCTCCAGTGAAAACCACTAATCAACTTTAAAGGTGCTCTCATGATCCGTTCTATTATTTGTGCTGCTATCGTTTCTTCGGCCGCTTTCGCCGGCATCGCTCAAGCTGCGGACGACACGGTGGTCGAAACCGTCGTCACGACGCACGGCGTCGACTTCACCCAGCCGCAACAGGCGGCGCGCTTCTACAAGACGCTTCGCGTGGCGGCAGAGAAGGTCTGCGACGTTCCGGGCGACAACTTTCAAACGCGCGCCGACAATATGGATTGCGAGGCCCACGCCGTCGACGAAGCCGTTCGCGACACCCGCAGCCCGCAACTGACACGTCTGCATCAGGAAGCCGTGGCGATGCGCGACGCAGACAAGGTGACGCAAACCGCGTCGCGCAGCTGGTAATCCGTTTTCCGCGTAGTGGGGCGTCTCCCGGCGCCCTTTTTGGAAATGGCCGCACCGTCCTGCCGGTGCGGCCGCTTTTCGTTTCCGGCCAGGGTCCGCTTTGGGCTTGCCAAATCCGTCCCCAGTCGCTAACCGGCTCCTCTCTGATATAAGGAGTCCGATGATGGCCATCGACGTGGCGACCGTCAAAAAGGTCGCGAGCCTGTCCCGCCTGCGTGAAAGCGACGAGCGCCTCGAGGCCCTGGCCGGCGAGCTCAACGGCATTCTCGGCTGGATCGAGCAGTTGAACGAGGTCGATGTCGAGGGCGTCCAGCCCATGACGACCGCCGTCGAGATGCCGACGCCGATGCGTGACGACGTGGTCACCGACGGCGATAAGGTCGCCGACATCGTCGCCAATGCGCCGAAGTCCCTCGAAGGCTTCTTCATCGTGCCGAAGGTGGTTGAATAATGTCGAAGTCCGATCTGACCCGCCTGACGCTGAAATCGGCCGTCGATGGTCTGAAGAGCAAGCAATTCTCGTCGGCCGAACTGACCGAGGCCTTTATCTCGGCGATCGAGACCGCCAATCCGGCGCTCAACGCCTATGTCGCCACGACCTTCGACCTGGCGCGCGACCAGGCGAAAGCCTCCGACGCCAAGCTGGCAAAAGGCGAGGGCGGACGCCTGGAAGGCGCGCCGCTCGGCATCAAGGACCTCTACTGCACCAAGGGCGTACGTACGACGGCGTGCTCGGGGATCCTCGACAATTTCGTGCCGACCTACGAATCGACCGTCACGCAGAACCTGTGGGACGACGGCGCCGTGATGCTGGGCAAGCTCAACATGGACGAGTTCGCCATGGGCTCGTCGAACGAGACCTCGAAGTGGGGTGCGGTCACCAATCCGTGGAAGTCGCGCGGTTCGAACGCGCCGCTGACGCCCGGCGGGTCTTCGGGCGGTTCGGCCTCGGCCGTCGCCGCCGACCTGTGCCTGGCCGCGACCGCGTCGGACACCGGCGGTTCGATCCGCCAGCCCGCCGCCTTCACCGGTACAGTCGGTATCAAGCCGACCTACGGCCGCTGCTCGCGCTACGGCATGGTGGCCTTTGCCTCGTCGCTCGACCAGGCCGGCCCGATCACCAAGACGGTCGAGGATTCGGCCTTGATGTTGCAATCGATGTGCAGCCACGACACCAAGGATTCGACGTCGCTCAACGTGCCGGTGCCTGACTTTTCGGCGTTTCTGGGCAAGTCCGTGAAAGGCCTGCGCGTCGGCATCCCCGACGAATATCGCCTCGACGGCATTCCGGCCGAGATCGACGCCCTATGGGAACAGGGCATCGCGTGGCTGAAGGACGCCGGCGCCGAGATCGTCAAAATCTCGCTGCCGCACACCAAGTACGCCCTGCCGTGCTACTACATCATCGCGCCCGCCGAAGCGTCGTCGAACCTGGCGCGCTATGACGGCATGCGCTACGGCCACCGTACCGACCACGGCCAGTCGCTGACCGACATCTACGAGCTGTCGCGGTCGGAAGGCTTCGGCAAGGAGGTCAAGCGCCGCATCATGATCGGTACCTACGTGCTGTCGGCCGGCTTCTACGACGCCTATTACGTCAAGGCGCTGAAGGTTCGCCGCCGCATCGCCGAAGACTTCACCAACGCCTGGAACAGCTGCGACGTCGTCCTGACACCGGCCACGCCATCGGCCGCGTTCGAGCTGGGCGACACGCAAAAGGCCGCCGATCCGGTCGCCATGTACCTCAACGACGTCTTCACCGTGACGACCAACCTGGCGGGCCTGCCCGGCATGGCCGTGCCCGCGGGGCTGGACCAGAGCGGCCTGCCGCTGGGCCTGCAGGTCATCGGCAAGCCGCTCGACGAAGGCTCGGTCCTGACGGTCGGCCACGTGCTGGAACAGGCCGCGGGCTTTACAGCCAAGGCCGAAAAGTGGTGGTAACGGCGTAAACCGCTCTCCGTTCACGCGAAACCCTTGTCGCCGCAGACCTCCGTCGTTTAGACTTGGATATTGATGCGGCGCACAAGGCGCTGCGCGTGGTGATGCCGATGCTGTCGACCTATCAGGACTGGATTGTGTTGGGGATGCTTGTGCTGCCCCTCATCGTCATTGCCTGGGCGCTGACCTGGCGCGTCCTGATCGAGGCCGAGCGCAATCGCCACGAACGCTATCGCCGGTTCTATTCCGTCATGGAGCAGTTGAGCCGCTCCGACGCCGAGACCGCGGCCAAGATGGCGGCGGCCTACGAGCTGCGCAATTATCGCGAATACGCCGACATCGTCGCCAAGGTCTTTGTCGACGGCCGCATGCGCCACGACACGACCGCCGCGCTCAAACAGGAACTGGCCGAAACGCTGAAGCATATCGAGCGCGCGAAGACGCATTAAAAACGCAATATTGTCATTTAATTCCTTCCCCGTTTACGGGGAAGGTGGCAGCCGACGCGTCAAGCGTCGGATGACGGAAGGGGCAAACCCAACTCGGCCAAGCGCTCTAAGACGACATTTATCACACCGGTTACTGTCTCGTCCGGGTCCATCAGCAGGTCCCGGGCAATAACCCGGTGAACCGCAATTCCAATTCCGGCCAAGTACGCGTCACGGATTTGGTCCCGAATGACCTGGTCATCGCGACTATGGTGTTCGCCATCGACTTCGATTGCCAGCTTTGCCTTCACGCAATAGAAGTCGAGAATATAAGGACCGACTGAATGCTGGCGACGGAATACCAGGCCGTTTTCGTGTTGGCTCTTCAGGCTGCCCCACAACCAGATTTCCGGCTTGGTCATCGCCTTTCGCAAACGGCGGGCTTGAGAGATTTTTGCGCCTTTCCGCATGTCCCCCTTCCGTCTCCCCTTCGCTAAAGCTCCGGGGAGCCACCTTCCCCGTAAACGGGGAAGGAATGCAATTACTTAATTCCTTCCCTGCGAAGCGGGGAGGGTGGATGGGCCGGCGCCAAGCCGGTCCAGACGGAAGGGGCAAGTCGTAAGCTCCGGACGGTCACCATATTCCGGCTTCTTTTCCGTCAACTGGTTGAAAATGTATCTATCCCCTTGTTTTCCGCTGGCATTGGGGCACTATCGCGCCACATTCATGACCAAGCGGAGCCCCGCATGACAACCCCATCCGCCAAGCCCGTTGAAATTACGGTGCGCGGCATTATCCTCGGCGTGCTGATCACGCTGCTGTTCACGGCATCCCAGGTCTATATGGGCCTCAAGGTCGGGCTGACCTTCGCCACCTCGATCCCGGCCGCCGTGATCTCGATGGCGCTCCTGCGTTTTTTCAAGAGCGCTACCATCCAGGAAAACAATATCGTCCAGACGATCGCCTCGTCCGCGGGCACGCTGTCGTCGGTGGTGTTTACCCTGCCGGGCCTGCTGATTCTCGGCTGGTGGGCGCACCTGCCGTTCTTCACCACCTTCCTGGCCTGCACGATCGGCGGCGTGCTGGGTGTCATGTACACCATGCCGCTGCGTCGCGCGCTCGTCACCAATTCCGACCTGCCGTACCCGGAAGGCGTCGCCGCCGCCGAAGTGCTGAAGGTCGGCACGTCGTCGCGCGAAGGCGCTGCCGAGGGCCAGGCCGGCCTGTGGGCGGTGATCCTGGGCGCGCTCAGCTCGGCGGTCTATGCGGCCGCGGCCGTTTCGACGTGGATGGCGGGGGAAATTTCGACGGCCTTCAAGTTCGGCAAGGGCACGGGCGCGACCGGCATGGCGGGGTCCAGTTCGCTGGCCCTGGCGGGCGCCGGGCACCTGATGGGCATCACGGTCGGCATCGCCATGTTCGCCGGCCTGTTCATCGCCTGGGGGGTGTTGATGCCCATACTGACGACGATCCACCCGCATCCGGAACAGGCGTTCGCCGACGCCGCCGCCCGCACCGGCTTTATCCGGGGCACCGAGGTCCGCTTCGTCGGCGCCGGTGTGATCGGCGTCGCCGCCCTTTGGGCCATCGGCAAGCTGATCGTGCCCGTGTGGTCGGGCCTGATGTCGGCGCTGGAAGCCCAGCGCAAGCGCAGTAGCGGCGAAATCGACCTGCCGCGCTCCGAACAGGACATGCCGGTGTGGATCGTCGGCCTTGTCGTCATCCTGTCGATGGTGCCGGCCGGCTGGCTGCTCATGGACTTCATCGGCACCGGGCCCCTGGCCTCGATCGGCACGCCGCTGATCGTCGCGGGCGTCGCCTATATCATCATTGCGGGCCTTCTGGCCGCCGCCGTCTGCGGCTATATGGCCGGCCTGATCGGCGCGTCGAACTCGCCCGTGTCGGGCGTGGCCATCCTGGCCGTGCTGGGTGTCGCCATCATTGTCGGCCTGATCGGCCGCCAACTGACGGGCCCCAATGTCGAACAGGCCCTGGTCGCCTTCTGCATGATGGTCACGACCGTCGTGCTGGCCGTCGCCGTCATCGGCAACGATAACCTGCAGGACCTCAAGACCGGCCAACTGGTCGACGCCACGCCTTGGAAGCAGCAGGTCGCACTGATCATCGGCGTCATCGCCGGCGCCGCGGTTATCCCCTATACGCTCAACATGCTGCACGACGTCTACGGTTTCGTCGGCGAGGTCGGTCACCACGCGATCAAGCCGAACGCGGAACTGGAAGCGCCTCAGGCCGGCCTGATCTCGACGCTCGCCAAGGGCGCCATCGGCGGGCACCTGCCGCTCGGTTTCCTGGCCATCGGCGCGGCCATCGGCGGGGTCCTGGTCGTTATCGACGAGTCGTTGCGCGCCATGTCGAAGGGCCGCCTGGCCCTGCCGCCGCTGGGCGTGGGCCTTGCGGTCTACCTGCCGCCGGCGGTGACTTCGCCGGTCGTCGTGGGCGCCGTCATCGGCTGGATTTTCGAAAAGGCGATCGCGCGCGCCCGGGGCCGGGAGATCGCCTCGCGCCTCAGCGTCCTGGTGGCGTCCGGGTTCATCGTCGGCGAAAGCCTGCTGAACGTCGTCTATGCCGGCGCCGTCTCGATCACTCAGGACCCGGAAATCGTCTCGAAATACATCACGCCGCTGCCCAAGCCGTGGGACATGCTGGTGCCGCTGGCCGGGGGGCTGATCATCATGATCGGCCTGTTCGTCTGGGCTGCCGGACAGGGCAAAAAGATCGAGACCGAAAACTGAGGACTTCCAGCCGCGCCTGAGCGCCCGACCGGCGAAAATCCTGCTCACGGTCGGTCCTTGTGACCGATGGCGCCGGTGTGGACAAAATTGTTCCTTGTCCGTCCGTTTCGTCCCGTGCCAGAAACGGGAGGTCGCCGCCGTATTTCAGGCGACCTTCTTTACAACGCGATGATGGGCTTCGTTCTCCCGGACGAAGCCTTTCGTTCATGATGGAACCAATTTTCCGTGACAGGCGTCTGATCCCTTTCGCC
>FTCZ01005986.1_pt1 | contig 15050 bp, 10 predicted proteins | sample 1658871 | NCBI WGS metagenome assembly FTCZ01 (sample SAMEA3914864, study PRJEB12502) | metagenome | biome: forest; material: soil | place: USA | collected 2012-03-12 | depth 0.3 m
GCGAGGTTGAAGCCCGCGGGACCGAGGCCCACGACCAGCACGCTGCGGCCCGTCGCGAGACGCGGGATCGGACGGCGGAGGTTGAGCGGATTCCAACGCGTCAGCAGCGAATAGATCTCGAAGCCCCACGGCAGCGCCAGCACGTCTTTGAGCGCGCGGGTCTCGACCTGCGGGATGTCGACCGGTTCCTGCTTCTGGTAGATGCAGGCCTTCATGCAGTCATTACAGATGCGGTGGCCGGTCGCCGCCATCAGCGGATTGTCGACCGCCGCCATCGCCACGGCGCCGATGGAGAAGCCCTCGCTCTTGAGGAGATTCATCTCCGAGATCTTTTCCTCGAGCGGGCAACCCGCGAGCGTGACGCCGAACGGCGACTTCTGGAACAGGCCGGTCTTGCGGTCCTTCAGTCCCCTGGAGCAGCTGTCCTTGCCCTGGTTGTGGCACCAGATGCAGTAATTGGCGTGATCGAGCGCGCGCACCGGATCGAAGCCCGCGTCGGTGAGCGCAAAGCCCTCGCGATGGCGCAGCAGCGCCCGCGGCAGCTTGAGCCTGGTGACGCCATCGACGACTTCCGTCTCGATCGGCACGAGATGCTCGAAGTCGAGTTTATGCGGCACCTTGAAGAGCGGCCCTTCGCGATGACGTGCCTTGCCAGGGGCGCTGTGCAGCGCCCAGGCGGCGTAGTTCGCCAGCGCCTCGATGCGCGGCGTGGGCTTGTCGACCTTGAACTCCGCACCGAGCTCGTCGCGGACCGCGACCGCGAAAGCAAGCTCCCACGCCTCGAGGTTGCCGAGGTCCGCTGCCAGGCCGACGGCCGCCGTCACGGCCGCGCCATCGAGCGCCGAAGCTGCGTCAGCCTTGATCGCGCGCGTGACGTAGCGCTGCACGAACAGCCGCTTGCAGTCGTAGAGCGGCGCGAACTTGGCGTCGCGCTGCCGCAGGGCCGCCGCTTCTGCGGAAATGCCGAACAGCGCACCGATGAAATCCTCGAGTGGCCGCGCCAGCTCGATCAGCAGGTTGGACTCTTCCTTGGCCGGCAGCGCATCGGGCGTGGCGCGCGCGGCCATCAGGCGGGCATGCGCATCGACATTGGCGCCCTGCAGCCAGGCCACGAACGCAGCGTCGAGCCGGGCCAGGCCGTCGTGGCCGTAGAGATCGTCGAAGCTCAGCCCGTGAGCGAGCGAAGGAGCATTCATTGTCGAGGATATCCGGATGAGCTGAGGGGTGATTGTTCGTATACGAACCGATTAGCCAACCCGCACGGTGGGCGCAACCGATTCGCGACATAAATGCCTGATGACGGGAGTTGTAGCTTCACGCATGTTCCGGCCGCCCATGCATACCGTCCCCCGCTCCGTGCGCAACTGGCTGATCGTCGTGGCCGGCATGATTTTTTTCATGATCGTGCTCGGTGCGCTGACGCGACTGACCGAATCGGGCCTGTCGATGGTCGAATGGAAGCCGGTCACGGGCGTTCTTCCGCCGATGTCGGACGCCGCGTGGCAGGAGGAGCTGCAGAAGTATCTTTCCTCGCCGCAGGGAAGAACGGTGAATCGTGACTTCACCGTCGGCCAATTCCAGCAAATCTTTTGGCTCGAGTTCCTGCACCGCCTGTTGGGCCGGGTGATCGGCGTGGTCTTTGCCTTGCCGCTCGCCTGGTTCTGGCTGCGCGGGAAGCTGTCGCCTCGTCTGAAGCCGCGACTTCTTGTCATGCTCGTGCTGGGCGGCCTTCAGGGCGCGCTGGGCTGGGCGATGGTCGCCTCCGGCCTGGTCGACCGCCCCTCCGTCAGCCACTACCGCCTGGCCGCGCACCTATTGCTGGCGGTGGCCCTCTACGCCTACACGATCTGGCTGATCCTCGAGCTTGGCGATCCCGCCCGGCGTCGCGACGATCCCGGGACGGCGCGCAAGGCCACCGGCCTGATCGCCTTCGTGCCGGTCGTCATGACCTTCGGCGCCTTCATGGCCGGCTTGCGGGCGGGCTGGTCGCACAACACCTTCCCCACCATGTCGGGCTACTGGATTCCGCCCGGCCTGTTCGACATGCAGCCGTGGTGGATCAACATCTTCGAGAACGGCACGACGATCCAGTTCATCCATCGCTGGCTGGCCAAGCTGCTGGTGCTGGGCGTGCTGGCCCTGCTGATCCGCGCGCGGAGGCCTGAGACCTATGCCGCCGCCGCGATGGCATTGCTCCAGATGAGCCTCGGAATTGCCACGATTTTGACCGGTGTCGACATTACCTTGGCGGCCATGCACCAGGCCGGCGCCGTCCTTCTTCTCACCACCCTGATCGTCGTCCGACATCGCGCGATTCCTTCTCGCGGCCGCCCGCTCTCGGCTATGGTCGGGGGATGAACGGCCGCAAGCGCGTCGGTACCCTGGCAGGTGTGACGGTCGTCGCGATCGCGGCGTCCGGGCTGCTGGCCTTCGTCACGATCGATCCGCCGCCGCTGTTCGTCAAACACAAGAACGCGGACATCACCGCCGCTTTGCCGATCCAGGCGCCGGCACGGAGCGTGGCCGAGAGCGCCCCAACTCCCCCGCCCCCGTCTGCCGCCAAAACCGAGAAGCCGAAACCCGTGCGCGCGGCCCGCAAGCCGGACGACTGGACCGCGGTCCCGATCGACGAGCTGCGCAGCCGCGCCAACGACGACGAACCGCCGGCGATGGAAGAGCTCGGCCGCCGCCTCCTGCAGGGCGTCGACATGCCGAAGGATCTGCAGGCCGGCACCGGCTGGCTGTTGCGCGCGGCCAACCTCGGTTCGGCGCAATCGGCCTTCAATGTCGCGGTGATGTACGAGCGCGGCTTCGTGGTCGAGCGCGACTCGTCCAAGGCCGCCGAGTGGTATCGAAAGGCCGCCGACGCGGGCCTGCCTACCGCCAAGCACAATCTCGCCCTGCTGCTGCGCGACGGCAAAGGCGTTCCGCGTGACGTTAAGGCCGCGAACCAGCTCCTGCTCTCGGCCGCGCGCCAGGGCATGGCCGCCTCGATGTTCACCCTGGGCGACATCTACGAGCAGGGCGACGGCGGCACCAAGGATCCCGCAGCGGCGCTCGCCTGGTTCGCCATCACCGGCGAGTTCGAGCGGCAGACCAGCCGCGACGGCGAGACCGCGCTTGCCAAGACCGCCGCCCAGCGGGCGCAGATCTTGAAACGAACGCTCACGACCAAGGAGCTCGAGCGGGCGCAGGTCATAGCGCAATCGGAGTTCAAGCAGATCGTGGCGGCCCTGACCCCGCCAGCGGGTTCGACGGCTGCCGGCGTGCGGACGCCGCCGCGGCCGAAGATGCCGGCACCGCAGGAGCCGGCGATCGATTGGCCGGAGAGCGCCACCGACCAGGTCCGCGCCGTGCAACAGGCCTTGTTCGATCTCAAGCGGCTGCGCGACAAGCCGGACGGAACCCTGGGACCGTTGACGCGCAGCGCGATCCGCGACTTCCAGAAGAGCGCGGGCCTGCCCGAGACGGGCGAGCCATCGCGCGAGGTCTATGCCGCCCTGCTCTCGACGCGCCACGACGTCGTGACCGCCTCCCCGCTGCCGACGCCGCCCTCCTCTACATCTTCCTCCACACTCGCCGCCATCGCACCGCCGCCGCCCCTCGAATCGCCGAAGATCGAGACCACCAAGGTCGAGCCTCCCCAAACCGAGCCTGCAACGGTCGAAGCACCGACGGCCGAGCCCCCGAAAGCCGAGGCGCCAAAGGTCGAAGCCGCCAAACCTGCATCTCCACCGCCACCTGCTCCGGCGCCTGCCCCTGCGCCCGCCATCGAGGCGAAGATCGATCTCGGCACGCCGCCCCCGCCGCCGACATCGGAGGAAGTCGCAGCGCTTGCGCCGACGAAGCACGATCCCCCGAAGATCGATCCGCCCAAGCCGCCGCCGGTCGTGATCGACACGACGAAGCCCGAGCTTCCGAAGGTCGAGGGCGCGCCGCCGAAGTTCGATCCCAATGCCTGGCCGCAGAGCCGCCTCGACCAGGTGAAGGCCGTCCAGACCATGCTGCGCGACCTGCGCTTCTACACCAAGGCGGTCGATGGGCAGGCGAGCGGAGCGACGCAGACGGCGGTCCGCGACTACCAGCGCACGGCCGGCCTCAAGGAGACCGGCGAGATCAACAAGGCGCTGTTCGAGTCGCTGAAGGAAATGCGCAAGCTGATGGCGCCGCCAGCCAACTAACCGGAGACGAACGTCCCCGCGTGGCGCCACCACCTCGCCGGCAGGCGTACGGCGGCGTCCTTCGCTTCGGCGAGCGTCGCGTAGAGAGCGAAGCAGGTGGCGCCGCTGCCGCTCATCGCGACATGGCGTGCCCCGCCGGTCGTGCACAACGCCGCGAGCACCTCGCCGATGACCGGCCGCAGCGACACGGCCGCCTCCGTGAGATCGTTGCCGTGCTGGCCGAGCGTACCGACCAACTCCGGGAGATCGGACCAGGACTGCGTCACGGGACGCTCGGCGGAAAAATCGCCACGCCGCGCGGCGAATACCTCCGCCGTAGACAGGGCCACTCCCGGATTGACCAGCAGGACCGCGCAGGACGGCAAAGGCGGCGCTGCAGCGAGCCGCTCGCCCACGCCGGAGACGATCGCAGTGCGGCCAGCCAGGCACATCGGCACGTCGGCGCCGAGCCGGCCCGCGAGATCGAACAGCTCCCCGGCCGGCAACGCAACGCGCCACAACTCGACCAGCGCCTGAAGTGCTGCCGCCGCATCGGCCGAGCCGCCACCGAGGCCCGCCGCGACGGGAATGTTCTTGGCCAGGCGCAGCGCCGCGCGCGGCGCCACGCCCGCGCGATCGGCCAGCAGGCGCGCGGCCTTCAGCACGAGATTGTCTTGCTCGGCCGCCAGCGCCGCCGCCCCCGGCGCGGCAGTGGAACTGTCGATGGCGAGCGATAGGCCACCGGACGGGACGGCTTCGATCGTGTCGGCCAGATCGGCGAAGGCAACCAGCGAGTGCAGGAGGTGGTAACCGTCGGCGCGGCGGCCGACGACATTCAGCCAGAGGTTGATCTTGGCGTGCGCAAGCCGCCCTGCGCTGGCCACCCCACTGGCCCCTTCACTGGCCATCGCGAGATCAGCCGCCCTGCTTCTTTTCGGTCTTTTCGGCTGCCTTCTCGTAGACGGTCGGCTTGTCGTTGCCGCTATTCAGCCCGTTGGCCAGCTTGTCCCGGATGACGGGCGGACGGTCCTTGTCCGGCTTCTGGTTGAGGGCGCGCTCCCACTCGAAACGCGCCTCGCGCTTGCGGCCCACGTGCCAGTAGGCGTCGCCCAGATGCTCGACCACGGTGGCGTCGTCGCCCTTCTGCTCGCTTGCCCGCTCCAGCCACTCGACGGCCTGGTCGTACTGGCCCAGCCGGTAATAGGCCCAGCCGACCGAGTCGGTGACCGCGCCGTCGTCGGGCCGAAGCTCCGTCGCGCGTTTCAGCATCTTCATGCCTTCGTCGAGATTGATGCCCTGATCGATCCAGCTGTAGCCGAGATAATTCAGCACATAGGGCTGGTCGGGCGAGAGCTCGAGCGCCTTCTTCATGTCGGCCTCGGCCTTCGGCCAGTTCTTCGTGCGCTCGAGCGAGATGCCGCGGCCGAAATAGATCGGCCAATAGCGCTCGTCGGCGCTCTTGAGGCGCGACACCGCGGTGTCGTAGGCCAAGACGGCATCGGCGAAACGCTCCTTGCCGCGGTAGAGGTCGGCCAGGGTCAGCGCGGCGTCGATCCGATCGGTCTTCTCGCCGACCAGCGACTTCAGCAGCACCACGGCCTTGTCGAAGCGCTCGTCCTGCGCGTCGAGGGCGGCCATGCGCAGGCGCGCCTGCCAGTAGAGCGGCGAGGTCGGGCCGATCTTGGCCAGCGCTCCCACCGCCTTGGGCAAGATCTGCCATTGCTCGTAGATGCCCGAGATCAGCAGCCAGGCGAAGTCGTGGTCGGGCTTCAGCTCGACGGCGAGCTCGCCGAAGATCAGCGCGAGATCGGTCCGCTGGCCGCGCGGATCGGCACCCAGGATGCCCGCGATGTCGAACAGGATGTCGGCGATGCCCGTGGCGGGGCCCGGCGGCTTGGGCATAGGCGCGTTGGCCGCGAGCAGCCCGTCCATGACGACACTGTCGCCGAACTTCTCGCCAAAGGCCTTGAGCATTGCCTGCCCGTCGGCGGCCTTGCCCAATCGCTTCAGCCCGTCGGCGACGGATACGATGATGCGCAGCCCGCTGGGATCGAGCGTCGCGGCGCGGCGGTACTTGGCCTCGGCGGCGACTCGATCGCCGGCCATCTCGTCGATCTGGGCGTCGATGATCAGCGACGGCGCCTCGGCCCGCTCGTTCGTGGTGGGTTTCAGCTTCGAAAGCAGCTGCCGCGCCGTCGAATAATCCTTCTGGCCGGCCTTCAGCCAGGCCGTAACATAGTCCTTCAGGGGACCGAGCTGATTCTCCGAGCCGATGCGGCCGAGCTGGGCCTCGGCACCGCGGAAGTCGCCCTTCTTGATCTGCTGGACCGCCATCACGAGGTTGCCAAAGCCGTCGCCCGGCTTGGCGACTAGGACCTGCGGCGCGAGCAGCACGGCGGCGTCGAAGCGGCCGGCATAGAGGCGCAGGCGGAACGCGGCGTAGATCAGTTCAGGATCGTTCGGAGTCTGCGCAAGCGCGAGGTCAAGCTGGGCGGCGCCGTTTTCGTAGTCGTGATCCTGCTCGGCCACGCGTGCGGCGAGATAGCGGCCGCCGAGCGAGATCGAGGGGCCGGACAACGGTCGGCTCGACTGCGCGCTGGCGGAAAGCGGAAGCGAGAGCAGGATGGCTGCCGAGAGCAGCGCGAGGGATTTCAATCTCATTCGACTCACATGTTGGGGTAATTGGGACCGCCGCCGCCTTCTGGCACGGTCCAATCGATGTTCTGCGCCGGATCCTTGATGTCGCACGTCTTGCAGTGGACGCAGTTCTGCGCGTTGATCTGGAAGCGCGGCTGGCCGTTGTCGGCCGTCACGACCTCGTAGACGCCGGCCGGGCAGTAGCGCTGCGCGGGCTCCGCATAGGTCGGCAGGTTGACCGCGATCGGGATCGAGGGATCGCGCAGCTTGAGATGCACCGGCTGGTCTTCCTCGTGATTGGTGCTCGACAGGAACACCGACGAGGGCTTGTCGAAGGACAGCACGCCGTCCGGCCTGGGATACTGAATCGGCTGGAATTCGGCCGCCGGCCGCAAGGTCTCGTGATCGGCCTTGGTGTGATGGAAGGTCCACGGCAGGCGGATGCCGAGATCGTGGCACCACATGTCGAAGCCGCCATAGATCGTGCCCAGCACGGAGCCCCACTTCAGCGCGGGCTTCACGTTGCGCACCTTGTCGAGGTCCTTCCAGATCCACGACGCCTTGAGCGCCGCCGGATATGAAGTGAGCTCGTCGCCACCGGTCTTGCCGGCGACCAGCGCCTCGAAGGCGGCCTCCGCACCCAGCATGCCGCTCTTGATCGCGTTGTGGCTGCCCTTGATGCGCGGCACGTTGACGAAGCCGGCCGAGCAGCCGAGCAGCGCGCCGCCCGGGAAGGTGAGCTTCGGCACCGACTGCACGCCACCTTCGTTGATGGCGCGCGAGCCGTAGGCCAGGCGCTTGCCGCCCTTCAGGTACCTGGCGACCTCGGGATGGGTCTTGAAGCGCTGGAACTCGTCGAACGGAGAGAGATAAGGGTTCTCGTAGGACAGATGCACCACGAGGCCGATGGCGACCAGGTTGTCGCCGAAGTGATACATGAACGAACCGCCCTGGCTGCCGGTCTCCGACAGCGGCCAGCCCTGCGAGTGCACGACCAGGCCCTTCTTGAAGACGGCCGGTTCGACCTGCCAGAGCTCCTTGATTCCGATGCCGAACTTCTGCGGATCGACTCCGGCGCGCAGGTCGAACTTGTTGAACAGCATCTTCGACAGCGAGCCGCGCGCGCCCTCGGCGATCAGCGTGTACTTGGCGTGCAGCTCCATGCCGGGCGTGTAGCTGTCCTTGTGCGTGCCGTCCTTGGCCACGCCCATGTCGCCCGTGGCGACACCCTTCACCGAACCGTCGTCATTGTAGAGCACTTCGGCGGCGGCAAAGCCCGGGTAGATCTCGACACCGAGCGCCTCGGCCTGCTGGCCCAGCCAGCGACAGACTTCGCCGAGGCTCACGATGTAGTTGCCGTGATTGTTCATCAGCCGCGGCATGGTGAAATTGGGGAAACGGAACGAGCCCGTCTTGCTGAGCCACAGGAACTGGTCGTCGCTGACCAGCGTCTCGACCGGAGCACCCTTTTCCTTCCAGTCGGGAATGAGCTCGTTCAGGCCGATCGGGTCGATCACCGCGCCCGAGAGGATATGGGCGCCGATCTCGGAGCCCTTCTCGAGCAGGCAGACCGAGACCTCGTGGTTGCGCTCGGCCGCGAGCTGCTTCAGGCGAATCGCCGCCGACAGCCCGGCCGGCCCGCCACCCACGATCACCACGTCGTATTCCATTGCCTCGCGCGTCATTCCCATCTCGCTCTGCAGTGCCTTTTCCAGATGGACGCGTCCCACACAGGCGACGATCCTTTGACGTGGTAAATAGCCTGTCGGACACGACATCGCTACCTGCCGAAAGGGGCATTCCCATGGCCGAACTGACCGGAATCGAGAGCAAACTCTTCACCACGCGCGATTTCCGGCTGGAAAATGGGCAAACCCTGCCCGCCGTCGAGCTGGCGTACGAAACGTACGGCACACTCAATGCAGCCAAGGACAACGGCGTGCTGGTGGTGCACGGCTATACGTCGAGCCACCACGCCGCCGGCAAGAACGCTCCCGGCAAGCAGGGCCGCGGCGTCGCCGAGGGCGCGGCGGGCTGGTTCGACGGGCTGATCGGACCCGGCAAGGCGATCGACACCGACCAGCATTTCGTCGTCTCGGTGAACGCGCTCGGCTCCGCGCACGGCAGCAGCGGCCCCAATACGATCGATCCCCGGACGAAGAAGCCCTACGGCCCGACCTTTCCCGAGATCACGCTGCGCGACATGGTCGCCAGCCAGAAGCTGCTGGTCGATTCGCTCGGACTGAAGAGCCTGGTCGCGGTGATCGGTCCCTCGATGGGCGGCTTCCAGTCGTTCCAGTGGGCGGCGTCCTATCCGGGTTTCATGAAGGGCATCGCCGCGTCGGTCACCGCGCCGCGTGCGCCGGGGCGCCTCGGCGGACTCGAGGCGCTGCAGAAGCGCCTCGCCGGCGATCCGAACTGGAACGGCGGCTGGTACTACGACAACGGCGGCATCCCCGGCACGCTCGAGCAGATCCGCTACGAGACGCTGTTGAACTATGGCCAAGGCGAAGCGGAGGCCAAGGTCGCCGCCCGCGGCTGGGCGAAGATCTACGACGGCCATTCGCTGGTCACCTTGCGCCGCGCGATCGACGGCTTCGACATCACGCACCAGTACGATCGGCTGAAGCAGGCGAAGGTCCTCTACGTCATCTCGAAGACCGACAAATTGTTCGACCTCACATCGTGCGCCGCACACGCACTCGACATGCGCAAGGCCGGCGTCGACGTCACCTATGTCGAGATGCCGTCGGACAAGGGACACATGGCGAGCCACGCCGATGCCGCGATGTGGGCGCCGATCCTGGCCGCCTTCATGAAGAGCCTCTGATGGAAGAAGCCCTGCCCTCCCGCGAGGATCTCGCCTCGCTGCTGAAATGGTACGTCGATCAGGGATACGACGAGACCATCGGCGAGGAGGCGGTCGATCGCTTTGCCATCGCCGCGCAAGCGCCGGCTCCCATCGCGGCGCCCGTGGCCTCATCCGCGCCGACACCGTTTCGCCCGGCCGCCCCATCGCCCGCCGCCGCGCCGCGTGCGCCGGTGCCGCTCGAATCCCCGCAGGTGGTCGAAGATGCGCGCACCCTCGCCGCCGGCTGCAGCACGATCGAAGAGCTGGAAGCCGCGATTCGCTCGTTCGAAGGCTGCGCGCTGAAGCGCACGGCCAAGAACACCGTGTTCGCCGACGGATTGCCGTCCGCCCCGGTGATGATCGTGGGCGAGGCGCCGGGCGCCGACGAAGATCGCCTGGGCAAGCCGTTCGTGGGGGTGAGCGGCCAGCTGATGGACCGCATGATGGAGGCGATCGGCCTCAAGCGCGGCGAAGGCTTCTATATCACCAACATCCTGTTCTGGCGGCCGCCGGGCAACCGTACGCCGACGCTCGCCGAGCAGGGCATGTGCCTGGCCTTCACGCGCCGCCACATCGAGCTCGCGCGGCCGAAGCTGGTGGTGTTGGCGGGCGCCACCTCGGCCAAGGCCGTGCTGGACACCGCCGAGGGCATCACGCGGCTGCGCGGCAAATGGACGAGCGTGCGGCTCGACGACGGCACGGAAATACCGACCATGCCCACCTTCCATCCGGCCTATCTGCTGCGCTCGCCCGCCAGTAAGCGCCAGAGCTGGCTCGACCTGCTGGCCATAGACAAGAAGCTGAAGGAAATGACCTAGCCGTCACCCCGAGCGAAGCCGAGGGGCCTCTTTTTCGTCAACAAGAAAGGTCCCTCCACTACGCTTCGCTCCGGTCGGGATGACGATGGAGGCTAGAGCTTCTTCTTCAGGAAGAACTTCTTGTGGCCCGGCGGGAAGTCGTCGAGCGTGGCGAACAGCTCGTAGCCGCGGTGCTCGTAGAACGGCCGGGCCTGCCACGAATGCGTGTCGAGATGCGCCGAATGGCAGCCGCGATCGCGGGCATAGGACTCGGCTGCATCCATCAGGCGTGTCGCATGTCCCTTGCCGCGCAGCTGCTCGTCGACCCACAGGATCGCCACGAACAGCCAGTCCGACCAGACGTAGCCCAGCAGGCCGCCCAGGGTCTCGCCCTTCTCGCCTTTCAGGAAGATGTTGCAGGGATAGTAGTCGGAGCGGCCGGTCGCCGCTGCGTTGAACATCGACAGGCGATCGCGCACGTATTCGGCGGTGCGCGCGTTGTCGGGATCGAAGACGAGATCGACTTTTTCCATGTCGCGATGTTAGCCCATATCGCAGCGCAGCACGATTTTGCTCGATCGCAGTCTTGCATGACACTCCCTTGACGGTCGGGCTCGGGCCAATAAGATCGATTGCAGAGCATAAGAAATAAGCAAAGTGCGTGTTCGGGGAGGAACAACGATGACTGCAACCGACCCATGGGGTCGTGCCTGCAGTTCCTGGGGTGTCGCGGGAGCGACGGCCGTGGAACTGCACGCCACTCCACCCTTGCCGTAGTCACGTTCCAATAGGAGTCGGGTCCATGTCCGTGTCGTCTCAAACCACTTCCGTACCGGCGGCGTCTTCATTGCTGCGCTGGAGCCAGCTCGTCATCGGCGTGATCTGCATGGTGATGATCGCCAACCTGCAATACGGCTGGACGTTCTTCGTTCCAGGCATCCAGAAAGAGTTCGGCTGGGATCGCGCCTCCATCCAGGTCGCTTTCACATTGTTCGTGCTGTTCGAAACCTGGCTGGTCCCGATCGAAGGCTGGTTTGTCGACAAATACGGCCCGAGCTTCGTGATCTTCGTCGGCGGCGTGCTGTGCGCCATCGGCTGGGTCATGAATTCCTTCGCCACCACCCTGTCGGCCTTTTACATCGCCCAGATCATCGCCGGTATCGGCGCCGGCGCCGTGTACGGCACCTGCATCGGCACCGCGCTCAAGTGGTTCCCCGACAAGCGCGGCCTTGCCGCCGGCATCACGGCGGCCGGGTTTGGCGCCGGCTCGGCGCTCACGGTCGTGCCGATCCAGGCGATGATCGCCGACAGCGGTTTCCAGGCGGCGTTCCTCAACTTCGGCATCGGCCAGGGCCTCGTCGTCTGCCTGCTGGCCTTTTTCCTGAAGGTGCCGAAGCCCGGTCAGGTCCCCGCCACGACGACCAACACCAAGGTGATCCAGAACCTGCGCCAGTTCGCGCCGGGCGAGATCATCGGGCCGGTGAACTTCTGGGTGATCGGCGCCGCCATCGCGCTGATCGGCGGGTTGAGCCTGTGGTACCTCGGTCTGCAGTTCTACATCCCGCTGGCGCTCGCCCTGCTGATCTTCGGCTACGGCGGCTACATCGTCTGCACGCGCGGGCAGCCGATCTTCCTGCTCATGTACTTCATGTTCGTGATCGTGGGCGCCGGCGGCCTGATGGTGACGGCCAATCTGGCGCCGATCTCGCAGGACCTGAAGATCGCGGGCGTTCCGGTGACGCTGTTCGGGCTCACCATGACGGCGCTCACCTTCGCCGCCACCCTCGACCGCATCCTGAACGGGCTCACGCGGCCCTTCTTTGGCTGGGTGTCCGACCATATCGGGCGCGAGAACACGATGTTCATCGCTTTCTTCATCGAAGGTCTCGGCATCTTCGCGCTCTACCTGCTGGGCCACCATCCGGTCTGGTTCGTGATCCTGAGCGGCCTGGTGTTCTTCGCCTGGGGCGAGATCTACAGCCTCTTCCCGTCGACCTGCACCGACACGTTCGGCACCAAGTTCGCCACGACCAACGCGGGCCTCCTCTACACGGCGAAGGGGACAGCGGCGCTTCTGGTGCCCTACACCAACCAGATGCAGAAGATGACCGGCAGCTGGGACATGGTGTTCCTGATCGCCGCCGCCGCCAACATCCTGGCCGCCGTACTGGCGATAGTCGTCCTGAAATCCTGGCGAGTCAGGATGATCGCCAGAACCTGAGGATTCCATTCCCCTGGGCGATTCCGTCGCTTGTCGGCTTCCTGGTATTATGAATAATGTATCTCAGAACCGGGCGGCATCGGATATTTTCGATGAACGCCCGGCGGGATTACTTGGGAGAAGCAGGCGGTTCCATGAGCGAAGCACGGGTCGTGGTCGCCCCGATCGGCAGTCGGGAGACGTTCAAGGACAAGGCATACGTCGCCTTGCGAAACGTCATCGTTTCCACGGATATCTACCGCTCCCGTAGCGACATCCGGCTCGACGAGCGCCAGCTCGCGCAGGACTTCGGCATCTCGCGCACGCCGGTGCGCGAGGCGATGGCGCAGCTCGAGCGCGAGGGCTTCGTGCGGTCGGTGCCGCGGCGTGGCGTCTATGTCGTACGCAAGACCAAGCACGAGGTGATCCAGATGATCACGGCGTGGGCTGCGCTCGAAAGCATGGCGGCGCGGCTGATCACCCAGAGCGCCACCGACACCGACATCGCGGGCCTGCGGCGCATGTTCGCCACCTTCGAAGGCGACAGGCTGCACGCCAAGCTCGACGAATATTCCGAGGTCAACATCACCTTCCACCAGGCGATCATCAAGCTGAGCGGCAACGACGTGCTGATCCGGCTGGCGGAGAACCTGTTCACCCACATGCGCATGATCCGCCGCCAGACGATCGGCGAGGAAGATCGCGCCGACCGGTCGATCCACGACCACATGAACATCATCCAGGCCCTCGAGGCGCGCGACACCGAGCGCGCCGAGGACCTGGTCCGTCAGCATGCGCTTGGCCTGGCCGAACACGTCGCCAAGCACGTCGACTATCTGGATTGAATTCAAGATCGGGAGGACACCATGGCCGAAGCAGCACTCAAGCAACCCGCCGCAGGGGAGACGCAGGACCTGACGGACGGCTTCAATCTCATCATCGACGCACTGAAGCTGAACGGGCTCACCACGATCTATGGCGTGCCCGGCATTCCGATTACCGACTTCGGCCGCATGGCGCAGGCCGCGGGCATCCGCGTGCTCTCGTTCCGGCATGAGCAGAACGCGGGCTATGCCGCCGCCATCGCGGGCTTCCTGACCAAGAAGCCCGGCATCTGCCTCACGGTCTCCGCGCCGGGCTTCCTGAACGGCCTCACCGCCCTTGCCCACGCCACGACCAACTGCTTCCCGATGATCCTGATCTCGGGCTCCTCGGAGCGCGAGATCGTCGACCTGCAGCAGGGCGACTACGAGGAGATGGACCAGCTCGCCATCGCCAAGACGATGTGCAAGGCGGCCTATCGCGTGCTGCATGCCGCCGACATCGGCATCGGCCTCGCGCGCGCCATCCGCGCCGCGGTGTCGGGCCGTCCGGGCGGCGTCTATCTCGACCTGCCGGCCAAGCTGTTCGGCCAGGTGATGGACGCCCAGAAGGGCAAGAAGTCGCTGGTCAAGGTGATCGACGCAGCACCTGCGCAGATCCCCTCCCCCGCCTCGATCAAGCGCGCGCTCGAGGTGCTGAAGGGCGCCAAGAAGCCGCTGATCATCCTCGGCAAGGGTGCCGCCTACGCGCAGGCCGACGACGCCATCAAGGCGCTGGTCGAGAAGAGCGGCATTCCGTTCCTGCCGATGAGCATGGCCAAGGGCCTGCTGCCCGACACGCATCCGCAGTGCGCGGGTGCCGCGCGCTCGACCGTGCTGAAGGACTCCGACGTCGTGATGATGATCGGCGCGCGCCTCAACTGGCTGCTGAGCCACGGCAAGGGCAAGGCGTGGGGCGATTCCCCGAAGAAGTTCATCCAGGTCGACATCGAGCCCAAGGAGATGGACTCCAACGTCGAGATCGCGGCACCCGTGGTCGGCGACATCGGCTCCTGCGTCGCCGCCCTGCTCGAGCAAATGGGCGGCAGCTGGACCAAGGCCCCGTCCGACTGGATGGGCGCAGTCACCGCCAAGCGTGACGAGAACGTCGCCAAGATGGCGCCGCGCCTGATGAACAACAACAACCCGATGGACTATCACGGCGCGCTGGGCGTGCTGCGCACCATCGTCAAGGAGCGGCCCGACGCCATCCTGGTCAACGAGGGCGCCAACACGCTCGACCTGACGCGCGGCGTGATCGACATGTACAAGCCGCGCAAGCGGCTCGACGTCGGCACCTGGGGCGTGATGGGCATCGGCATGGGCCAGGCGATCGCCGCCGCCGTCGAGACCGGCAAGCCGGTGCTTTGCATCGAGGGCGACTCGGCCTTCGGCTTCTCCGGCATGGAGGTCGAGACGATCTGCCGCTACAACCTCCCGGTCTGCATCGTCATCTTCAACAACGACGGCATCTATCGCGGCACCGACCAGAACAAGGCCGGGACCGATCCGGCGACGACGGTGTTCGTGAAGGGCGCACGCTAC
>FTCZ01001655.1_pt1 | contig 15033 bp, 16 predicted proteins | sample 1658871 | NCBI WGS metagenome assembly FTCZ01 (sample SAMEA3914864, study PRJEB12502) | metagenome | biome: forest; material: soil | place: USA | collected 2012-03-12 | depth 0.3 m
GCGCAGGATCGCGATGGATTCCTGCGGGCTCTTTGTCACCAGCTCGCCGACCTTCTCGACCGACTTCGCCTGGATCGAGCCGTTGACCTGGCTGATCTCGATCATCTTCTCGGTGTCGCTCGGTCCGCGCGGCAGGATGGCGTTCGGCGAGACGCGGCCGGTCACGGGATCGATCGCGGCATTGGCGGCGTCAACCAATGCGCCAAGCGGCCTGTGCTGCACGAAGATACCGCCTGGTCCACCGCCACCACCGCCGGTGATCGGCGCGAGGATCTGGCGCATCAGAGGACGAACCACCATCAGCAGTACGAAGATCGAAATGATCGACAGGATCGCCATCTCGGCGATCCGCATGATGTCGTCCTTCGAGAAGTTCAGCAGCTTCTCGGTGAAGGTCAGTTCCTTCAGTTCCGCCGGCTGCGGCACTTCGGCGAATTTCAGATTGACCACCTCGACCTGGTCGCCGCGCGCCTTGTCATAGCCGATGGCCGAGCGCACCAGCGTCGCGATGCGGTCGAGTTCTTCCTGCGGGCGCGGCTGATAGGTCGCCTCGTTATTGGCGCCGCGCGTATAGGTGCCGTCGACCAGCACGGCGACCGAGAGATGTTTCACGCGGCCGCCCTCGATCGTCTCCGTCTTGGTGGTGCGCGAGATTTCGTAGTTGATCGTCTCTTCGGTCTTGTTGCTGGTATCCTTGCTCGGCGGCGTGCCGGACTGGTTGTTGTTATTGACCGGAAGCTGATTGTTGACGGTCACCTCGCCATTGGTGGTGGTGTCGTTGGTGACCGAGGTCTCGCTGCGGTTCTGCGTCGAGCGGACGACCTTGCTTTCCGGATCGTAGCTTTCCGAGGTCTGCTGGACCCGGTTGAAATCCATTTCGGCCGCGACCTGCACCCGCGCCCGGCCATTGCCGACGATGGAAGCGACGATGTCTTCCACCTGGCTGCGCACGCGCTTCTCGTAGCCGACGCGCTTGTCGTCGCTCTGGGCGATGCCGTTGCTGTCAGCCGCACCATCGGCCAGCAGCTTGCCGCTCTCATCGACGATCGAGACGCGCTCCGGCTTCAGGCTCGGCACGGCGGTGGCGACGAGATGGCGGATGGCCCTGATCTGGCCGCTATCCAGTTCGCCGCGCGTCTTGACCACGATGGAAGCGCGCGCCTCCTCCTTGTCCCTGGCGAAGAGCTGGCGCTCCGGCAGCACGAGATGGACGCGGGCGGCGACAACACGGTCGAGCGCGCGAATCGTCCGCGACAGCTCGCCTTCGAGCGCACGGACATGATTGACGTTCTGAACGAAGGAGGTGGTGGAGAAGGCGTCGCCCTTGTCGAAAATCTCGTAGCCGATACCGCCGCCGCTCGGCATGCCCTTACCGGCGAGGTCCATGCGGATGCGCAGCGCCTGTTCCTTCGGCGCAAGGATCGTCGCGCCGTCCTGGCGGATTTCATATTTCACGCCGCGCGCATCGAGCTCCTTGATGATGGCGTTGCTGTCCTGGAAGCTGAGATCCGTGAACAGCGGTGTCATCACCGGCTGCGACATGCGCATGATGACGAAGGCGAAGAAGCCCACGAGCGCCAGCGTGACGGCGCCCATCGCCGCCAGACGCTGCGGTCCGAGCTTGTTCAGGAATTCGAGCATGCGTTCACCCGGGTTCCAACCTTCGCATAACGAACGAGCTTCCGCCGAAGCGGAGCACTAGGCAGAAATTTCCCTGTGTGTGGTTACCAGCGGGTTAACTTTTTGCTGTCGCAGGATAAAAGGCCATAGTTGCCGCCTGCGTCGCCAGCCGAAGAGTGCAAGATTGTCACAGAGTGCCCTTCCCGACCTGCCTGTCGCCATCACCATGGGGGATGCGGCCGGCGTCGGCCCCGAAATCATCGCCAAGCTTTTCCAGCGTCCGGAGCCGGTTGCCGGATTCGTCATCGGCGACGCTATCCAGATGCGCCGGGCGGTGCAGCTCATCGGCGGCTCGCTTGTCGTGGATGAGGTCGATTCGCCCTGCTTCGCGAAGCCCGGCCGTGTTCCAGTGCTGCCGATCAGCCACCTGCCCGACAATCTGACCTATGGCGCCGTCGATGCACGCGCCGGCAAGGCGGCGCATGATGCGGTGACGCTCGCGGGCCGGATGGCGATGGATGGAAAAATCCGCGCTATCGTCACCGCGCCGCTGAACAAGGAAGCGATGCAGCTTGCCGGCATCCGCCAGCCCGGCCACACCGAAATCCTCGCCGGCATCGCCGGCACCGATGATTTCGGGATGATGCTGGCGAATGACGAGTTGCGCGTCATGCTGGTCTCGATCCACGTCTCGCTGCGCGACGCATTGGCGCTCGTCACCCAGGAGCGCGTGTTGCGCACCATCCGCCTCGCCAACCGTGGCACCGCGGCTTTCGGCCTCGCGAAACCGCGCGTGGCAGTTGCCGGCCTTAACCCGCATGCCGGCGAAGCTGGCCTGATGGGCGTTGAGGATATGGAAATCATCGCGCCAGCCATCGCTGACGCGAAGGCGGAGGGCATCGACGCTTCAGGCCCCTATCCGCCCGACACGATCTTCATGCGGGCGCGGCGCGGCGAATTCGACTGCGTTGTGGCGCAGTATCACGACCAAGGCCTGATCCCGGTGAAGTATCTCGGCCTCGACAATGGCGTGAACATCACCATCGGCCTGCCTTTCGTGCGCACCAGCGTGGAGCACGGCACCGCCTTCGATATTGCCGGCCAGGGCAAGGCAGATCCGTCGAGCCTCGCCTACGCGCTGAAGATCGCCGAGGCGATGACGCGATAGCCGTTGCACTCGGCTGCCGGATTCCAATGCGATCACCCTAGTCATTTGACTAGTTTGAGTTTTTGGAACGACTCAGTATGTTAGCCGTTATTGAGTTGTGAATTTACTTTCATGCACCCTGCGGTCGAACGCAGTCCGTCGCTCGATCGCCAAGTCCAAGAAAAATGCACATTCCACCACCCTGATTTTAATAGGGGCTTGCGATGCATTTGGACCAGGAAGAACGCAAAACCGTATTGGTCGTCGAGGACGACCCGATCATCCGGTTGTCGGCCGTTGAAATGATCCGGCAACTGGGCTTTGAGGCGCAACATGCGGGCACTGCGGCGCAAGCGCTGCTGATGCTCGAAAAGCAATCCGATATTGACGTCGTCTTTACGGATGTCGCCATGCCCGGTTCTTTGGACGGATTGCGGCTCGCCCATCTCATCGAGACGCGCTGGCCTGAGATCAGCCTAGTCGTCACCTCGGGCCAGAGGCTGGTTGGTGAGCAAGACGTGCCGAAAAGCGGCACCTTCATCGCCAAGCCCTATACGCTCGGCGTGATCGGGGATGCGCTGGAGCAGGCGGCGAACCGCTAGCGGTCTTTCCCCTCGCCACGGCGATCCTCGACAGCCGCGCCAATTGCGTTAAGTCTGCTTGGCAGGAGAGGAAGCTCATGCCAGCGCAAAGGAATTTCACGACCGGACGCGAGTTGTCGGATTTCTGCTCGCCCGACAAAATGGCGCTCATCGTCTATGATATGCAGGTTGGCATCTGCCATCAGGTGCCCTGCGGCAAGGCGATCACCTCCAAGATCACCACGATCCTCGATGCGGCCCGCGCCGGCGGCTTCCCCGTCATCTTCATGCGGCATATGTCGATGCCACGTGAACTCATGGGCGGATTTCAGTTGCGCCAGGCAATGGCCTGGCAACGCACTGACGACCCCGATGCGGTCAAGCCCTGGTTCCTGCGTGGCTCGCCGGGCTTCGAACTCGTGCCGGAACTGAACCCGCAACCGAACGAAGCCATTCTCGACAAGATCACCTTCTCTGCCTTCGAGGGCACGCCGCTGCAGATCATCCTGCGCGATCTCGGCATCGTCTCCTTCGCGATCTGCGGCATTGCCCTGGAGATCGGCATCGACCCGACAGTCCGCCATGGATCGGATCTCGGCCTCGTGCCGATCGTCATCGACGATGCCTGCGGCGCTGGCCATGACGCGGCCGGCGAACGATCGCTGGCGAATATCGAATTCATGGGTGACGCGATCCGCTGCAAGACGGATGAGATCGCGACGCTGATGCGCGGAGGAGCGAAATAAAAAAGGCGTTCGATTTGCATCGAACGCCGTTGTTTTTCGAACCCTGGATTGGCTTTTCAGGGGCTCGGCGGAGCTGCCGCCATGTCCATCCACATGATTTCCCAGACATAGCCATCCGGGTCCTCGGCGCTGCGGCTGAACATGAAGCCGTGATCCTGCGAAGGGTTCGGATCGGCCTTGCCGCCGGCCGCGATCAGGCGCGACAGCGTCTCGTCGACCGTGTCGCGGGTCTCGACGCTCAGCGCCAGCAGCGTCTGGCTCTCACGGCGCGCATCGCCGATCGGCCGCTTGGTGAACTGGCGATAGTGATCGTAGCTCAACAGCATCACGCCGATCGCTTCCGAAAGGATCATGCACTTTGCCTGATCGTTGGAAAACTGCGGGTTCACCGTTGCGCCGAGCGCCGTATAGAATGCGGCGGACGCCGCGAGATCACGAACCGGCAGGTTCACAAAAAGCATCTTGCTCATGATTTTCCTCCTTCAAAGCTGGGCCGAGACGCGATAATGTCTCGACGGAATGTATCTATAAACAATGTATCTTAGTGTCAAGATACTTTTTATCGAGAGACATAAAGATGGACCGTGCCGAGATCGCCGTGCAGCAATGGGCGCGCGAACGCCCTGAACTTCCAGCTTTGCCAATGGAACTGCTCGGGCGGCTGTCCGATGCCGCCGAGCGCGTCACGCGCGACCATATGGACCCGCTCTTCGCGCAATCGGGGTTGCAGCGCGGCGAATTCGACGTGCTGGCGAGCCTGCGTCGCTCGGGCGCGCCCTATATGTTGTCGCCAACACAGCTATATGAAGCGCTGATGATTTCGTCAGGCGGCATGACCAATCGGCTCGACCGGCTGGAACGGGCCGGATTGGTCGAGCGCCGCCCTGATCCTGGCGATCGTCGCGGCAAGCTGATCGCCCTGACGGATGCGGGCAAGAGCCTGGTCGACGAGACGATCGACCGTCATGTCGCGAACGAGGTCCGGATGCTTTCCGTGTTGAGCAGCGACGAGCAGGAGCAGCTCAACGCGCTGCTGAAGAAGCTGATCACGGGGCTTTAGGCGCCGATTATCGGCGCTTTCGCAAAATTCCTCCCGATGTCAAAGGCTTGCGTTTCACAAGACGCCTGGATGACACGGATTTTCAGAAGATTGCAGGCGTGTTGGGCCGAAGACGACCGAATACTGCTTACCCAAATATATTAGACGAGGAGACAAAGCATGACACAAATATAAATACAGAATCCGCCTTTAAGTGACCTTGATTTTCCCTCGCCTCCCATTGCAATCTGTTGACGTGACGTCTTTCGCTCCGGCAGCAGGGAGATGAGGCTATGTCGCTTAGCCCGAACAAGTATTCGAATGGCAGCCAAAAGGCCGTGATGACCGATGCGCTGATGAAGGCTCCGAAATGGCAGCCTGGTCAGTCATATTACGGCCGAGGCATCGGCCTGCTCAACATCGCTTTCAAGCTGTATTACGATGCCAGAACCGGCATCAATTCATGCCCGGACAGCAAACAGCAATCCGAAATGCTGGATACGCTCGAAGGCTGCGCCACCGACGGCTGGGGCTGGGGCGTGACCGACCTGGACGATGCGTTCCAGCATCTCATCAAGAACAACGATACGTGGACGGATACCAACGCACGCTCCTACAGCGGCGTTTTCCAGCAGTCTCTTGGCGGGCCCTGCATGGATGTGCCGCAGGCCGCGGTGGAATTCTGCTCCAGCGTCGAGAGCAAGATGAAGACGCTGACGCAGATCTTCACCGAATTCAACACGCAGAGCGACAATGTCACCAAGGCCGTGGATACCAGCAACTGGGAGCTGATCCAGGTGGCGCTGAAGAACATGAAGGACAATGGCGGCAAGGCCAAGAAGCTCATGTGGGTCGCGCCCGCCAAGGTCAAGGATGTGCTGGGCAAGCCACTTGAGAAGGCAACAAGCTTCGTTGATGCCTTGAACGAGATCGATACAGCCGTGCGGAATATCGACAAGTATAAAAGTGTTGGCATGAACGACACCGCCGCTGGCGGCCTGGAGCTCATGCGGATTGCGGCTGGGAAGGTTCCAGTGCTCGGAGCCTTCTATTCGGAAATGATCGGTCAGCTACCGGATTTCTTCGTCAATATGAAACAGGTTTTCGAGGATCGGCAGAACAAGATATTGGCCATCGCCCATATGCAATAGGGCGAACTACATTCAAGGCTCCAGCGCCGATCGCAATTGCTTGGAGCGATCCCTTGTGATGATGCCGAGGCAATTGCCGAACACGACCGGCGCCAGCGTGCCGCCTTCATAGCGAGCGGCTTCCCATTCGCATTCCGCATCGCGAAATGCGATCCAGAGGCGCTGGGCCTGTTTCAACTTTTCAACGGCAGCGCCGCTGCTCGCTGAAAGCGCGACCTGATAGGTCCGGTTGAGTTCGGCATCGGCATCGCGAAAGCCAAGCGCAGCGCATTGCTGAAGCTGGAAGTTGTTCAGCGATGCATCGGCCGCGCAGGAAGCCGGCGGGTTTGAGAGCAGATCCTTGTTGTGCAGCAGTTTCTCGGCGAGGCCGGGCTCCTGACCGCGCGCAGCGCCAATAAGGGCCAGCATTGATAATCCGGCGACGACGGCAAACCGCATCGAACCTTCCTTCTCTCTTTTCCACCTCTCCTTGCAACTAGGGTGACAACCCGCATCTGACCAGTTGACGCGGCGCACAACGCACCCCATCTTGTTTGCATCGTTCAACAACTGGAAGGAGGTGGTCCAATGTCTCATTGTCCAACGTCGCTCAAGGCAGAACCGATGAGCGCGGCCTCCACCCTGGAGTTTCGCTTCTGAATTTCTAGCCGTGATCGGCTGACAATGGAGAGGCCGTCCCGCGAGGGGCGGCCTTTTGTTTTCGGGTGCCACGAAACGTCACCGGCGCCCGACCTCAATAACAGGCCAGATCTCTCGAAGCTGGGTCGCAACAGGTGCAGCGCTGCTTCAGCCCCTCAAGCCAATGATCGCGCGGCTGGCCGCTCGCGGCGCGCGGCTCGAGGAATACCCGCAAGACACCGCTGACCTCTTCGGGGAAACCAGCGCGATATGATTGAATCGGCGCGATACCGTCGCTGACTTCAAAAGTCAGCTTCGCCGATGGGTCCAGTTCCGCATGATTGCAAACCTTGCGGACGATCGCTGCGAATTTTTCCGCCTGCATAGGCGCAGGATCACCATCCGCGACATCCCAAAGCTGGATGAAAATTTCCGACCAGGCTTCGGGATTGCCCTGGAGATCGAGCGTCGTGAACTGGCCCACCCTCACATCGGTAATGTGATAGCCGGGTTTGACCGGCCGACTTTGGCAGGAGAAGGTCAGGAATGCGCGGGGCTGCGCATCACAGGCCGCAAGCAACGTGCCGATCGTTATCCCGTTGCCGGTTTCGATAGATGGCAGCCCAATATCCGTCCCGCCAATGTCGAACATCGGTATTGCTCCGCGATCCACGCCAAAACCGGATCGTGATCTACGTTCCAAGAGGCCAGCGTAACCACTACCCTGCGGAACCCAAAGCGCAAGGCTGCCAAGCTATATGAAGAAGGATAGGAACGTATAATCGATCGTGAAATCTTGACACGGACCGCAAAAGGCAAGCAACTGACGGTGGCTCGCGATAGGTGAAATATGCCAGGACCTCCAGCAGCGCGTATAGGCGATATGACGGCTCATGGCAGTCCGCTGTTTCCGGGGCCGCCGAGCCCGGATGTGGTAATCGGTAAGATGCCTGCCTGGCTGGGGTTGACCGCCGCCGCCGCGGCAGCCCTCGCCAAGGTTATTGCGCAAGGCGCCAAGGATGTGGCGGAGAAGACCGCCAAGCTCAACGCTGCCCAAACCGCCGCGCCCACGGCCGGCCCCGCTGGTGCAGCGGCCGTCGCCAAAGCGACGAAGGATCTCGCCGCGGCCACCGCCAAGGCCGCCACCGATACCGCGAACATGATGATGAGCTCGGGCGTCAGCATCCATGCCTGCCCGGTTATCAAAGTCCTTGTCCCTGATGGCATCGGCGTCGTCATCAAGCCAAGCCAGACCGTACTCATCAACAAATGGGGCGCATGTCGGATTGGCGACCCGATTCAGGAAGTCACCTCCCTGAATTCGATCATGGAAGGCCAGATGGACGTTTACATCGGCGATTAAGGGCCGATAACGGAACAGCCGACCCGCTGGGCAGCGGGCGCTATCAACGCAAAATGGCCGGGACAAGCCCGGCCAAGTTGAACAAAAGATAAAGCAGAGTATTAAAAAGCAGCGCTCACTGGCGATAATGCTGAATGCGGGTCGTGCGCAGGCCGGCGAGGCCATGGCTCTCGATGGAATGCTGCCAGTTGAGGAATTCCTCCACCGTCAGCGTATAACGGCTGCAGGCTTCTTCCAGCGACAGCAACCCGCCGCGCACGGCGGCAACCACCTCGGCCTTGCGCCGGATCACCCAGCGTCGAGTATTCGACGGCGGAAGATCGGCGATCGTCAACGGGCTCCCATCAGGGCCGATGACGTATTTGACTCGAGGTCTCATTGGCTCGGTCATGACACACTCACACAATACACTACGCATTAACTGTAGGATCATGGTAAGCGGATGCCCTTAAGAATGCCCTAATTGGGCTAGCGAGACCTGTGTAGGAATTTGTTTACCTTAATCAAAACTTTAACTCGTCTTTGAAATGCTCTTCACCTGCGTCGCCGGATAGGTGTTTCCGCCGACCGTCAGGATCGGTGTTGCACCCGAAACATCGACGCTTGTGACGACACCGGTGGCGCTCGTCGAGGTGGTGACACTATTGCCCGAGGCGTCCGTCGCATCGATGCTGATCGTGAAATTGCCGCTGGTCAGCGAGCTGCCGGTCGAGGTCGTGCCATTCCAGGAGAAGTTCTGAGCGCCCGCGCTGAGCGACTGCTTCACCGTCTGCACCACGTTGCCGCTCGAATCCTTGATGGTGATCGTCGCGTTCGGCGCGGCCCGCGGCGAGGTGATCTGCCAGGTCGCGGTATTGTTGTTCATGGTCGCGGTCGAGCCGTCGACCGTCACCGTCGCGCCGACGAAATTCAGGCCGGCCGAGATGTTCGAGGATTTTGTCGCGGTCAGGAGCTGGGTCAGCGTGTCGTTGGTCTTGAGCTGCTGCTCGACGCCGGCGAACTCGACGAGCTGCTGCGTGAACTGATTGGTGTCGAGCGGGTCAAGCGGGTTCTGGTTCTTGAGCTGCGTGGTCAGCAGCGTCAGGAACTGGTCGAAATTCCCCGCGATCGAGCTCGAGCTCGATGAGGAGCTGCTGGAAGACGAGGACGAAGAAGACGAAGTCGAGGAAACGGCAGTCATAAGGGTTCTCCTCAGATCTGGATATCAACACCGCTCGCATAGGAGCGGTTCTGCATGATGCGCTGGATGGCGACATTGGCCGGCAGCGCGGTTGTGTCGGCGTCAGTGGATTTTGCGTTGCGGCCTTGCTGAGCCTGCTGCTCGCCGCCCTGGTTGCCCTGCTGCTGGCGGTTCGTGTCCTGCCGCAGCGAGAATTGCAGGTCGTCGGGATTGGATTTCAGTCCGGCCTGCTCGAAGGCGCGCTCCAGCGTCTTCGATTCACGCTGCAGCATCTGCAGCGTCTCGACGCGATCGACGACGAGCGAAGCGCTGACATTGCCGTCGCTGATCTTGAGTTTCACTTCCACCTTGCCGAGATCGGCCGGATCGAGCCGGATATCGAAGGTCGAGGAGCCGTTCTTCAGCGCCTGCATGCCGATTTCGATCGGCACTGTCTGGATGGTGGCGGTCGGCACGGTGGTTGCGGTTTGCGCGGTCTGCGCCGTGGTCGCCGCCGCAGTCGTGGCGGCGGCTGCCGCTGCAGCCTGCTGCTGGCTCTGCTGTTGGGCCAATGCGGCGGCCGCCGCATCGGGCGATGTCTGCGCCTGCGCGGCAGCCGCGAAATGTGCGGTCGGGTCGACGGCCTTCGCAAGCGCTTCCGCGGTTGGCGTGGTTTTCGGCTTGTCGTCGGTTGTCGTCGCAGCCGTCGTCGTCGCGCTCAGACTGGCCTTGGTTGTCGCGGTATCGGAGGTCGCCTTGCCACTCTTGTCAGTCGTCGCGGTCTTGGCATTGGCCGCCGCGCCGGCGACAACCGCCTGCTGCGTCTGGCCGCCAAGCGAGGCAATGGCCGTCGCGGTCGTGGTAGCTGCGCTGGAACCGACCACGAGATTGGCGGGCTTGGCTGCGGAAGTGTTCGGTGCGGTCGCGCCCGGCTGCGTGCCGGCGGCAGCGGCGGCAACCGCCTGGGCGACATCGGCGCCGGCGCCGGCAGTCGCGCCGACCGGCACCGTGACCACGGTGGTGGTGGCGTCCGTCGCGGTTGCGTCCTTGGCCTTGGGGTCGCTCTTCTTGGTGGTGTCGGTCTTGCTGTCGGCAGTGTCGCTGTCGGTCGAGGAACTCGCGTCCTTGGCCGGTGTAGTGGCAGGCGTCGAGGATGGATCGTTCGGGCTCGAATTGGCCGGATAGGTCATGGTCGTGCCGGTGCGGCTGTCGGTCTGCGAGACAGGCGCACTCGTATCGTCCGGCAAGGTGAACGTCGCGTCGCTCTTGCTGCGCGCATTCAGGTTCGCCTTGGCCGCAACGCTTGCTGCGCTGGCCGCCAGATCGCTTGGCAATGATGAAATCGTGGTCAAGGCTGCGGTATCCAACCTTTGGAAAAACAGATGCGGGGAACCTTGTCTGCAAGTCCGAGGCCAGCGAAACGCAATTATTTGCCAAGCTTTTTCAATGGCTTGAATTTCAGTCACCGCGAACCCGGATCGGCTCGCGGCAATGGATTCCGCTTTCCCGGCAGAAATTGCCGGGCGGCAAGAGCCCTGTTGCACTGGAATTTGCGGCCGGTGAGGCGTATGTCAGCGGCGACGATTGCTGTTTACTCCCCATTTCGACGCCTTTTTTGAAGGAGCGCCCCGGTCGTGACTGTGCTGAACAGCCTCGACATCGCGAAGAAGCCCGAGGAAACCCGCGTGGTGGTGGCCATGTCGGGCGGCGTCGACTCGTCCGTCGTTGCCGCGCTGCTGCACAGCCAGGGCTATGAAGTCGTCGGCATCACGCTCCAGCTCTACGATCATGGCGCGGCGCTGCATCGCAAGGGCGCCTGCTGCGCGGGGCAGGATATCCATGACGCCCGCCGCGTCGCCGAGACGATCGGCTTTCCGCATTATGTGCTCGATTACGAGAACCGGTTCCGCGAGAGCGTGATGGACCGTTTCGCCGACAGCTATCTCGCCGGCGAGACGCCGATCCCCTGCGTCGAATGCAACAAGAGCGTCAAGTTCCGCGACCTGATGGAAACCGCCCGCGATCTCGGCGCGGATGCACTGGCGACCGGCCATTATATCGCGAGCCGCGCTTTGCCCGACGGCCGTCGCGCGCTCTACCGCGCCGCCGATCCCGATCGCGATCAGAGCTATTTCCTCTATGCCACCACGCAGGAGCAGCTTCAGATGCTGCGCTTCCCGCTTGGCATGATGCCGAAGAGCGAAACGCGCGAACTGGCGCGCAGCTTCGGGCTTGGCGTGGCGGAAAAGGCCGACAGTCAGGATATCTGTTTCGTGCCCTCCGGCCGCTATGCCGAGGTGATCGCCAAGCTGCGCCCCGGCGCGGCGGAGCCCGGCGAGATCATGCATGTCGATGGCCGCGTGTTGGGTCGCCATGATGGCATCCTGCATTATACGATCGGCCAGCGCCGGGGCCTTGGCCTCGCGGTCGGCGAGCCGCTTTTCGTCATCGGGCTCGACGCAGAGAAGGCGCGCGTGATCGTTGGCCCGCGCGAGGCGCTGGCAACGCGCGCCATCCGCCTGCGCGATCTCAATTGGCTTGGTGATGTCCCGCTGCACGAATTGCCCGAAGATGGGCTTGAGGTCGCCGTGCGCGTGCGCTCCACCCGCCCTCCCCGCCCGGCGCTGCTGAAGCGCGTGGCCGAGGAGTTCATGGTGTTCCTGCCCGAGGGCGAAGAAGGCGTCGCGCCAGGCCAGGCCTGCGTGATCTATGACGACGCAAGCGGCGAGGCGCGCGTGCTTGGTGGCGGCACAATTGCGGCGAAGGCGCTTTCCGGGAACAATTTCAACGCGCAAACATTAACTCGGACGGTTGCCACCGCCGCCGTCTCGCCTTAATCCTGATCGCGTAAGCCTTATTTTTAGTCAGTTCCTTTTCGCCCATGACGCAAAGCCCTGATCCGACTGTCATGCAGCGCGCCTATGCCCGCTGGGCTCGCGTCTACGATGCGATCTACGAGCAGTTGCTGCGGCCGGGCCAGCAATACGCCATCGGCTCCGCCATCAAGGCCGGCCCGCGCATTCTTGAAGTCGGCGTCGGCACCGGGCTGTCGCTGGAGCATTACCCCGCCCATGCGGAAGTGACCGGGATCGACCTTTCGCCCGATATGCTGGAACGCGCGCGGGAAAAGGTGACGCAGAAGAAGTTGCAACACGTCAAGGCGCTGCGCGTGATGGATGCCGGCGCGCTGGCCTTCGAGGATGGCAGCTTCGATGCCGGGCTCGCGCTCTACGTCATCACGCTGGTGCCGGACCCGGAACTGGCGCTGACCGAGCTTGCCCGCGTCGTGCGGCCCGGCGGCGAAATCCTCGTCGCCAGCCATCTCGGCGCGGAATCCGGCGCGGTAGCCAAGATCGAGTCCGCCATCGCACCTGCGGCGCTCCGCATCGGCTGGAGCAGCGACTTCAAGCTTTCCCGCCTCAAAGCCTGGGCCGCCGGGAGCGGGCTTGCCGAATTCTCAAGCCTTGAGCCCATGCCGCCCGCCGGCTTCTTCAAGGTGGCCCGGTTTATCCGCACGGATGTGCCGGTGGAGCACGCCGAGCGGCTGGAAGCGGCTGAGTGAGACAGCACGAATAATCCCGACGGGATTGTGGGTCTGTCCCAGCTTATTCCAATTTTAACGACCCAAATGACCGGGCGCTAACCTTCTGGCGAAACACGATTTTTTGCCGATGCCTTTTAGTGAAGTTTTATAGGCGCTTGCCTAGCTTGCCGACAACTTGGGTGTTGGGGAGCAACCAAAATGCCGTTCGGCAAGCGTCAAGGTGCAGTCGGTTTCGCTGCACAAGCGATCAATTCGAGAATCGCTGCACCGGCCATCAACGCCAGAATGTCCTTACCGGCGATGAATGTCGGAATGCCTGTCGCGGAACGGCAGGCAGTGGCCGGGCCGCAGTCGGCGGCTGAGCCGCAGCCGCTCGCGGAAGCGCCGCCGAAGCCAAGCCAGTCACTGAAAGACCGGCCGTTTCGCCCAGCGCTGGCGCTCATAGTCTGCGGTATTTTGCTCTACTTCCTGACCGTCACCTACGGTCCCGACATCATCCGCGACCATCGCCTGGCCGGAACCTGGCAGCCGGCCTATGACCTGCGGGCGACGGACGGGAAGTGCAAGCGAATGAACTTCGTGGTCACTTTCTGCAGCGCCAATATCAGGTCGGTCGCCAAGCCCGACCAGGCTCCGGTGGCTTATGAATTCATGATGCTGTTTGCGAGCGGCAGCGGAGAGGCCCTCGTTCCGGTCCGCTCCACGAAAGACCGCGCGGCGGTTTCGATCCTCTATGCGGCGGAGACGGAACTCTGGAACCGCACACTGTCATTTGTCCTGATCGCTGGCGCCTTCGCTGCGTTCTGCATATTCGGGCTCCTCGCCTTTCGCCGGGCGTTCAGGTCGTAATTGCCCTCAACTGACCGATTTCCAGTGAACAGCCGTCGATTGGCAATGAGGCAACCGTGCGGAAACTCATAGGTTGGTTTGCATTGGTCGGCATTGCGCTCCTGTGGGCCTATTGCCAATCGCCATCTGGTTCTGGAGACGCAGCCTCCCGACAGACCCTCTCCGTCACCGAAGAGCCGGGCCAGATCGTGCTCGGCTGGAGTGGACCTGTGCAGGCGCCAATGAGCGAGCTCATCACCGCCGCCTTCGATCGCTACAAGGCGGATCAGCGTCGGCTGGTCCTGATGCTCAACTCGCCGGGCGGCTCGATCGAACACGGCCGAAAGGTCGTCGCCGCGATCCGTTCCAGTGTTCGCGGCATCGATACGCTGGTCCAGAAAGCGGGCGTCTGCGCCTCGATGTGCGTGCCGATCTTTCTCGCCGGCAGCAAGCGCATGGCCGATCCGGAAGCCAATTTCATGTTCCATCAGGTGAGCCTAAACCTGAACGCCAAGGGCGACAAGAAGCGTCAGGATTTCAGCGAAGCCGAGAAAGTACTCTTCTCGCAGGCCAAGGAGGCGGTGGAGAGCCGGGCAACCGACGAGTTCTTTCGTTCGGATATCGGATTGCGCGGCGTCAGCACCGCATGGCTCGCCCGGATGCGCCAGCAGATTTCAGGCCACGATGTCTGGATCAGCGCCCAGCAACTCGTCGATGAGCGCTCCGGGATTATCGACAGCTTGGTCCACACAACTTGGCCTTAAACGGCGCGGTCGGATTTTGACTCGTTGCTGACGTTCGGCCAGCCTGCCACAAATGGCGGCATCATGGACTATCCAGCCGCGCCCTGGCCGTTGATCGAGATGAAGGTTGAGCCCAAGACCAAGGGCGATCAGGAGCGCATGACCATGGCGCTCGTGAAGCTCGCGGCCGAGGACCCGTCCTTCCGTCTCTCGACCGACCAGGAGTCGGGCGAGACGATCATCAAGGGCATGGGCGAGCTTCATCTCGACATCAAGATCGACATCCTGAAGCGCACCCATAAGGTCGACGTCAATGTCGGCGCGCCGCAGGTCGCCTATCGCGAGAAGGTCACGAAGAAGGTCGAGAAGGACTACACGCATAAGAAGCAGGCCGGCGGTACTGGCCAGTTCGCGCGCGTCAAGTTTATCGTCGAGCCGAATGAAACCGGCAAGGGTTTCGAGTTCGACTCGAAGGTCATCGGCGGTTCGGTGCC
>FTCZ01007826.1_pt1 | contig 15030 bp, 14 predicted proteins | sample 1658871 | NCBI WGS metagenome assembly FTCZ01 (sample SAMEA3914864, study PRJEB12502) | metagenome | biome: forest; material: soil | place: USA | collected 2012-03-12 | depth 0.3 m
GCCTATAGCCTGCGCTCGCAACAGCGGACCGCCGAGGCGCAGGCCAATGGCCGCTTCGATGACGAGATCGTCCCCGTCACCGCGACCATGATCGTCACCGACAAGGCGACGGGTGCCACCTCCCGGAAAGAAGTCACGCTCGGCCGCGACGAGGGCAACAGGCCCGACACGACTGCCGAGGGACTGGCGAGCCTAACGCCGGTGGTCGAAGGCGGCGTCATTACTGCCGGCAATGCCAGCCAGCTGTCGGACGGCGCGTCCGCCTGCGTGGTAATGGAGGCAGAGCTGGCCGCGAAGCGCGGGCTCGCGCCGCTGGGCCGCTATCTGGGAATGGCCGTCGCTGGCACAGAGCCGGACGAGATGGGGATCGGCCCGGTGTTCGCGGTACCCCGACTTCTGAAGCGCTTCGGCCTGTCGATGGACGATATCGGCCTGTGGGAACTCAACGAGGCTTTTGCGGTGCAGGTCCTCTACTGTCAGGACAAGCTCAGCATTCCCGACGAGCGACTGAACGTCGATGGCGGCGCGATCTCCATCGGTCACCCCTACGGCATGTCGGGCGCCCGCATGGTCGGTCACGCGTTGATCGAGGGCAAGCGCCGGGGGGCGCGCCACGTCGTCGTCACGATGTGCATCGGCGGCGGCATGGGCGCCGCAGGTCTGTTCGAGGTACTGTGAGGCCCAGCCCTGACGCGGCGGCCATAAGTATGGAGAGGCGAGGATGAAGGCGTTGATCTCGCGGGCACCGGGTGGCCCCGACATGCTGGAAATGGGCGAGCTGCCGGATCGCGCACCCGGACCGGGCGAGATCGGCGTGAAGGTGCTCGCCTGTGGGATCAACTATCCCGAGACGCTAATCATCGAGGACAAATATCAGTTCAAGCCACCCCGGCCCTTCGCCCCCGGCAGCGAAATAGCCGGTATCGTCGATATGGTCGGGGAGGGCGTGGAGGGCTGGAAAGCGGGCGACCGGCTGATCGCGGTGATCGGCCATGGCGGACTGGCCGAGACAGCCATCGTACCTGCGGCGCGCGCCGTGCACCTGCCCGAGGGGCGCGACCCAGTCGAGGGCGCGGCGCTGCTCATGACCTACGCCACAACCTATCATGCGCTGGTCGACCGGGGAGGCCTCAAGGCCGGCGAGACGTTGCTGGTACTGGGCGCCGCGGGCGGCGTCGGCCTTGCGGCGGTCGAGATCGGCAAAGCGCTCGGCGCGACAGTGGTCGCGGCGGTTTCAAACGCGGAAAAAGGGGAAGCAGCGAGGCAGGCCGGGGCCGACCGCACGCTGGTCTATGGTCGCGCGCCCTTCGACACTGACGCCTCGAAGAAGCTCGCCAGCGCCTTCAAGGAGGCGGTCGGTCCCGACGGTGCGCACGTAATCTACGATCCCGTGGGCGGCGACTATGCCGAGCCGGCGCTGCGGTCCATCGCCTGGGAGGGCCGCTATCTGGTGGTCGGCTTCCCGGCAGGCATCCCCAAGCTGCCGCTCAATCTGACGCTGCTCAAATCCTGCGATGTGCGCGGGGTGTTTTGGGGCGCCTTCGCGATGCGCGAGCCGGGCCGCGACCGCGCCAATGTCGCGCAACTGCTCGACTGGTGGGCTGAGGGCAAGATCCGCCCGCGCATCGACCGGACCTATCCGCTCGTCGAGGGTGGCCGGGCGATCAGCCGCCTGGCCGCGCGCGAGGCGATCGGCAAGGTCGTCGTGACGGTCGGCCCCGAGAATTCCTGAACTCGTTCACAAATAAGAAGGCGACCGAGGCCCGATAGGACCATCGGTCGCCTTCCCCCCTGCGCGATCGATTTCTCAACGGGCAGAGATCTGCGCGCTGTCGGAACCGACCGACCGGGCCGCAGAGCGCTGCTGGGCATGGCTGGTCGCCAGGCTGATCTGGGAGCGCGCGCGATCCATGGCCGATGCGCGGCAGGCCTTCATCTCGTTATAGGCCGGGAGATCGCGGATGTTGGCATCGCCGCACACCTGACTCACCGCGTCCCGAACGCGGTTTTCGAGAGCGTGCACGCCCGCGGCCTGAGTAAGATCGAGATCGGCATAGGATACGACGCGGGTCATCTCCTGGGCGTTCGCAGGCGCGATCGAGGCCGTGGCAAGTAAGCCGCTGGCGAGTGCGTAAGCAATGGTCCGGTTCATGACTTGGTCCTTTCTAGCGGTGTCCCCCTCACGGCTCCTTGCCGCTTTGGGTTGCTCCACTTTCCCCAAGCCCCGTCAGCGCACGCGCTGTTCGCGAGTGATCGCAGCGTGAAAAGCGCGTGAAAACGGTCCCGACCGGACCGGCTTCAGAAGAAGCGCCCAGTCTGGTAAAATCACCTGTGCGGGGTGGGGCGGAAAAGTCATGCTTGAGACGCGCGCCAGACCAAGCGACAGGATTTCCGTCTCCGTGGCGTTGTTCGGGCGCTTCCGGGCGCGCGTTAGCGACGCCGACGTGCGCCCGCATGGACGTAAGACCGCCGCCATTCTCGCCTTTGTCGCAAGCCAGGAGCGGCGGAGTGCATCCCGCGTCAAGCTCGCAGACCTTCTGTGGAGCGATCGCGGACCGGATCAGGCCCGCGCTAGCCTCCGCCAGGCGATCGCCGAGCTCCGCGCCGCAGACCCCACGCTTGCTGATGCGCTGATCATTTCCCGCGACAGCCTGAGCCTGTCGGCCGGCAGCATCACGACCGACGCCGAGCAAATAGCCTCGGCAGCCGCATGCGGCGACATGAATAGACTCGCCCAGCTGTTGGAAGAGATTGACGGCGGCTTCCTGGACGACCTGAACGGGCTCTCGCCGGGCTTCGATGAGTGGCTGCAGGTCGAGCGCGTGCGACAGCAGGAATGGCTGTTCGCTATCGTCCTCGACGCGCTTGCCGCCCGCACCGTCGCCGGCGACATCCGGGAACGCCAGCGGATACTCTCAGCGCTCGACAACCTTGATCCGATCAACGAAGCGGTCGTGCGCATGCGGCTGCGGCTCGATCATGCCGCCGGCGACGCCGCGTCGATGCATCGTCGCTTCCGCCGCTTTGCCGATGAACTCTCGAACGAGCTGGGAGCCCGTCCCTCGCTGGAAACCCGAAATCTCTTCGAGGAGCTGGTTTCAACCGTCCCCGAGCCCCACGTCGAGCAGCGGTCGAGACCGCCGCCGGCGACCACGCAGCCTCCGCTCATTCTCGTCATGCCGCTCACGGCGGACGACGCCCCCGGCAGCGCCGAAATCGCAGCCGCCTGCACCGAGGACATTCGAATCGCGCTGGCGCAGCATCGCGATTTGCGCGTGCTCATGCCTGACGTCGTGGAACCGGGGCTGTTGCGGACGATGAGCAAAGCGGCTGTCGCGGCTTACATCCTGTCCGGCAGCGTGCGCCGTTCAGGCGGCGATGCGCGCATCAACCTCCAGCTGGGGAACGTCGCATCCGGGGTAGTGAGCTGGTCCGAGCAGCTTCGCCTTGGCGAGGCGCCGGCCGCCGACGTCGTCGAGCAGGTCGTGTCGCGAGCGGTCGGAGCGGTGATGCCAACCATCGACCGGGATCTGCCGACCGTGGGAGCACCTGAACTCGGCGCCGGCAAGGCGTGGGATGCCGCTCGCTGCTATGCGCATGGTCGCAAGCTGGTCCGCGAGGCGCATTCGCTCGCCGATGCGCGTGCAGGTGCGGACTTGTTAGAGGAAGCAATCGCCGCCGATTCCCAGCACGTTGGGGCCCGCCTCCTCCTCGCGCAGCTCTACAACAGTGACTTCTGGCACATGCTCGCCGGACATGATGTGGGGGGCTTTAGAGCGCGTGCGTTGAAATTGGCGGAAGAGGCGGCCGCCATCGAACCTGCCAGTCCCCGCGTCCGGCTGCGTCTAGGCTGGTGTTATCTGCGCCGGAGGGACTGGAACCTGGCGGAGCACGCCTTCCGCGATGCCGCTACGGCACTCCGATACGATGCCGATGCGTTGAACGAATGCGCGTTCGGGCTGTGCCAGCTCGGCGAGGTGGACGAGGCCTTGCGGCTGATGCAGCAGGTGTTCCGTCTCAACCCCTTCGCCCCTGCCGATTACCATGCTGATCAGGCAGTCATGCTGGCCTTCGCCGGCGAGGTCGAGGCCTCGGAGGAGCATTTCGAGGTGAGCCCGGAAAAAGGACTCCTCTATCAGGCCGTGCGGCTCGGCAATCGTCTCCTGCTCAAACGCCCCAAGCCACGTGAAGCACAAATGCAGCAGCGGTTTATCGGGGGTTTCGCATCCATCTGGCAGAGGGACACTCCGTTCGGGCGCGACGACATCCTCGAGTGGCTGGACCATTGCATGTGCCTACGGCGGAGCGAGCATCGCGATCTCGTGGTGCGCGGGGTCGATGCCGCCTGGATCAGATCGCAGGAATGATCAGTCGATAGAAGCTCGTCAGCGGCGGACGCGCAGTGCGCTCCTGCGGCGGGAGCGCCCCCTCGAACATCTGCACGAGGCGCAAGGCATCGTACTGCTTGAGGGACGGCGCAGCGGCGAGAGCGGAAGCCGTCGGCGTTGCATCCCGACCGGTTCGCCGCCGGAAGACATCGAGGCAATGCGGCCAGCTGCGCTGGCGGAACGATGTCGTGCGCACAATCCGCTGGAGCATGCGACGCTCTACGACCGGCATCGGAGTCATGAGCAACGCCGCTTCGGCGTCGACGAGCGCGATCGTCAGCGGCCGATAGCCCAGTTCGGCGGGCGCGTGCGTCACCATTACCGCGTCGTCGCGGCGCAGATGGCCGTCGCGATAGCCCTCGAAGATCGCACCGACGCCCCGCATGCCGAATTCGCCCAGTTCGGCAGCTCGCAAGGCGCCTAAGCTGGCAGCGCCGAACACCGCGACCCCGCTCGCGATGAGGTCCATAAGTTCCTTGTGCCAAACCGATGGCGCGCTCTCGAAGCACCCGTCGATCAGCCCCACGGCCTCCGGAGGATCGGACAGCAGAGCAGCGATATCGCCCGCTTGGGCCGGCGGACGGAATTCAATTGTAGGAGGCAGCCTGCAGCCGGCGAGCGTCGGCCCGACGAAGATGAGCCGTCGCGGGAAGTGGCGGCTTCGCAGCACCGCGGGTGCTGGCGGAGGCGGTTGATAGCGCCACTTCCTGCGGCGGCGATCCGGATCGCTCAACCCCGGGCAGACCATCTGGACGATGTGCAGTTCGGGATGAGGGCTTTCATGCCGCACCTCGATCACCGGTAGCGCGGTTCGCCGTTCAGCGATCGTGAGCAGCGCGTCGATCGCCGCCTCTGGCTGGGCGCCGGGTTGCGTGGGCACGGTCGACCAGCTGAGCGGGCCCGGGGTGAAGCTCATGAGCGCAAGGAGCAGCTCCACCTTCTGCCGCGCCGGATCGGCATATTCGTCGATGGTCAGATCATCGCGCGCGCCGGCGATCAGCGTGACACGTGTCTGCGCAGCCTCGAGGATCGCACGCAGCGCGGCAACCCGGCGGTCCACATGGCAACCGCTGCCGCCGGCCGGCACCAGCGCCGTGTCGCATCCCATCTCGTCGCAGATCACGCAGAAAAAGGCGGCGGCGCCCCATGGCTGGCCGATGCTCCACATCCGGACGGACCGCCCGGTGGCCCCGATGCGTGACAAGGTGGCCGCCACCAGCGGATCGTCGATGCTGGCGAGATCCACCTCGGATGCCCGCCTTTCCTTGGGCGGCAGATCCCGCCAGTGCGCGTCGAAATCATGCTCCAGCAATTCGGCGAGCGCGCCCACCCGCGCCTCTGCCAAGCTGTTACCGCTCGCCAGGCCCGCCGTGCTGGGCTGAACGTCGGGGGGCGTGGCGCGCGTTAGGTCGAGTGAGAGGATGTCAAATGGTATGGGGACGGGCGCGCCTGATCGCATGTCGTGCCCCGTCATCCAGGATCGTGACCGTCCGCGCTCCACCCTCGTCGCGAGTGGAGCGCGGGGCGCCGAGCGCCAGATATGCTCGGCCCTGCCACCCATCACCGCGAGCGACATCTCGCCTCCCGACGGTCGCAGACGCTCCGCTACGCAGGTCTCAACTGCTTCGATGAGCGCTGACACCATTGCCGCCATCGGCGTCAGGCCCTTCCCCTGCGAAACCGAAAGCGACAGTGCCGACGGACGGACCGCCTGGAAGGTCGGGATGCCGAGCGTATCGAGCCCCGTGCAATCGGCCAGCCTGGTAACCCCGCAGGCGCGAGCCGCCTCTCTCGCGACGGTTAATGTGGCGCCAAGCGAGCGGGCTCGCATCTGCCCCGGGACAGCGGCCCAACCCGGCTTTGCTTTCACGCAACGTGAGAGATCACTGTCGATGGCGTGCGCCTATGTCTGTCCAGGATCGGCCGGATCCATTAGCCGCCTGGCTGCGGCGGGAAGCCGGAACGTTTGCTCAACACCAGGCCCGGGGGCAGAGGCGAGGCTTTCACGGCGTTGTCTTCCATATACTTTTTGATTTTGGCAATGACGTCGCGGAATTTGTCATCCGACAATTCGACAACGATGGTCGACTCGCAGATCTCGAGGCGCAATCCTTCGGCCGTGTCCGTGGCGACGACAAAATAACCCGGCTGAGGATCATCGAACGACCCTGCGACAGATTCTTCCGCCATGACCATCTCCCCGACAAATTCTGCGAGGCACTTTTATATCAGCCAATCAATCTGTGCCAGTTTATTGATGCTCGACGATAGTATCGCCAAAACTAATTTGATCATAACCTTCTGAAAGCCGATAATCACATCAATGACACCTTGGCGTTACTCATAATGAGTACATTAAACCGGTCATGACCGGCCGGACCGAACCTGACCCTGGAGAGGAAGGTGCCTGCCTTCCAGGATCCTCTTCCGTGTTGCCCGCGAACCGTTCTACATCACCGCCAAGTGTTGCCCGTGGCGGGCAGCGATCACGGACAGGAGCGTAGCTTGACCAGGACGACCCTCATTACCGGCGGAACCTCGGGCATCGGCGAGGCAGCGGTGCGCGCCTTCGTGGCTGCCGGCTGGCGCGTGATCGCGACCGGGCGGCGCGCCGATCGCCTCGAAGCGCTGGTGAATGAGCTTGGCCGCGACAAGGTTCACGGCGCTGCCTTCGATGTCCGCGACGAGGCTGTGCGCGACGCCGCGCTCGCCGCGCTGCCCGAGGGCTTTCGTGACATCGACCTGCTGATCAACAATGCAGGGCTCGCGTTGGGCACCAAGCCCGCGCAGGACGCCGACCTCGCCCAGTGGCAGACGATGATCGCCACCAACGTCTCGGCCCTGGTCTCGCTCACCCACAAGCTGCTGCCCGTCCTGATCGAGCGCAAGGGCGCGATCATCAACCTGTCGTCCGTGGCGGCAACCTACCCCTATACCGGCGGCAACATCTACGCCGGGACCAAGGCATTCGTCTCACAGTTCACGCTTGGCCTTCGTTCGGATCTGCACGGCAAGGGGGTGCGGGTGACCTCGATCGAGCCCGGCATGGTCGAAACCGAATTCACCGTGATCCGCACGGGGGGTGACAAGGCCGCTTCCGACACGCTCTACAAGGGTGCCAACCCGATGACGGGCGACGACATTGCCGCGACCCTGCTCTGGGTGGCCAGCCTGCCGCCGCATCTCAACGTCAACCGGCTGGAGATCATGCCGGTCAGCCAGTCCTTCGCGGGCTTCCAGGTCGCACGCTCGGAATAGCATCAGCACTCCGGTAGCCGGGGATGCGCCGGAACCGGCGCGCCCTCGCTACCGGCGTTTCACGAACTCTCGGCGCTATGCAATCTGGTCCCGAGCGAGCGGTCGATATTGTCGAAAAGTATGTCGAGATCGGTGAGGCCGCGCCCCTTTGCATGCGTGCGCACGCCGGCCACTAGCTTATGGAGCTGGTGCGACGTTTCCTGATCAAGCTGACCCAACTGATCGAGACGCCGGATCAGGACACCGGCAATCATCAGCGCTAACAGGGCAATGTGATCCGTCTGACTTTCGGGTTGCATCGCGTCCTCCCTTCAGACTCAGGCAACGTACCACGAAGCTCGACGCGACGCAGAGGCTTTCTGGGACGGGCGCGCCTTCCGGCTGGTCGGTCCCGCCATCGGCCGTCGCAAGCGACAGATTACATTAAGTTAATGAAACGACGAAGCAGAGATAACGAATTCGCGGTCGCCTTTGACCGTATCTAGGTCATTGTCGAGGCTCATAATTAAGGCTGTTCGGCACGCCCAGCCGATCAGATCGATGAACCTGCGATAAATAGCATTTTCACAGGGCGTTCAACTTCACGCCAGTAAATCGAAATGGCTGTCCGGGCTTATTGCTCGGCAAGTTGAGGGGAATGAGAATGAAGATCTCGACGAAAATCCTGCTTTCGATCTCCACGGTAGCAACCCTCGGCGCGTTCAGCACAGCCGCGTCTGCAGAACGTCGATGGGGATACCATCATCCGCGCCAGCACGAAGTCCTGGCTCGCGAGCATCGCCAGATCGCGCGGGTCAACCGCGAACGTCGCGAAGGCGAGATTACGGGTGCGCAGGCTCGCGCCGAGCGTGCAACCGATCGCTCGATCGCCGCGCAGGATCACGCCGATGCCCGCGCCAACGGCGGCTACATCACCAAGGCGCAGCAGCACCAGCTGAACGGCGAGGAAAACGCCCAGAGCCGCGCCATCGGTCACTAAGCAATGGACCTTGGCGGGCAGTCCGGCACGGCCTGCCCGCCAAGGCCAACTCACGCCAGAGAGCCGTCGAGGTCCGCAAGAAAGCCCAGCAACAGTCGATTGACCTCATCTGGCTTCTCCTGCTGCGTCCAGTGCCCGGCGCCATTGATGACATGCTTGCCCTTGAGGTTCGGGATCATCCTTTCCAGCGCAGCGACGTCCTCGGCCAGCATGAGCGGCACTCCGTCTTCCGACCCGGCCATGAAGATCGTCGGCTGTTGAATCTTCGCGCCCTGGAGGAAGGGCGTGATCGCCCAGTTGCGATCCAGATTGCGATACCAGTTGAGCGGGCCCCGGAAGCCCGACCTCCGGAACTGGTCCGCGTAGACATCGAGGTCATCCGCCGACAGCCAATGGGGCAATTCGTCGGGAACGATGAGATTGTCGATAAGGCGCGTCCCCTTCGCGAAAAAAGCGAAGGAACGAGGATCACCGGGCCGGTCGCGCACGCGATCGCCGCCGGCAGTATAGAGGATGCCGAGCAGCGACCGCCGGATATCCTCTTCGAGTTCAGCTTCCGCGCGGCCGGGTTGCTGGAAATAGGCCTGATAGAATTCGCGGTCCTGCGTCACGCCTGCAAAGCGCACGGCGGGTCGCGTCGTCCGGCGAGGGACATAAGGGACGCTCAGCAAGCCCAGCGCGCGAAAGACATCCGGCCGCAATAGAGCGGCGTGGGCGGCGACGACACTTCCCCAGTCGTGCCCGATCACCACCGCCCGTTCCTCGCCGAGCGCGGCCACCAGGCCAACCATGTCGGCGGTCAGCTGGGCGATATCATAGGCCTCGATTTCATCGGGCGCGTCGCTCGCGCCATAGCCACGTTGATCGGGCGCGATGACGCGATAACCCGCCGCCACCAGCGCACCAATTTGATGGCGCCAGCTATACCAGGACTCGGGCCAGCCATGGCAGAGAAGCACGAGCGGACCACGCCCCTCGTCGACATAGTGGAGCCGAACACCATTTGTTTCGAGAAAGCCTTCGGTCATCCGCCCCCCTTGGGACCGGTCCGGGCTCCGGTCCTCGTTTCAGCTCATCACGGGCGTGATATCAAACCAAGTTCCAGCGGCCCACTAAATACGCCCCACATAGCGCCCGGCAGCCGCTGAAGGGCTCCGTCAAAACTGGATGGGCCCGAATGACGCAGACAGAAACAGCGATGATATCAACACGGAAAAAGTCGCACTGGTCAGAACGCTGAAGAGTTTGTCGATCTTGTCGCTCATCACGAACATCCTTCTCATGGTGTCGTGGCGGAGTGATCTTATTCAGCTGGGATTTACCCCGCCCCGTTCTTAAGCCGATCCAATTGTCGTCAGCCCGCCAGCGCGAGCACGTCGGCCGCAGCCAGCGGTTTTCCGCCAATGCCCCAGTCGCCACCCTTGAACTCCTGCACGCGTACCCAGGTGACCGAGCGCAACGCCTCACCCTCGACCGAGATCACGGCCTCGGTGACTTTCTCGACCAGCCTGCGCTTCTGGGCGGGCGTGAAGACGTCCTCGATCACGTCGATCGTTACCAGCGGCATATCATCCTCCATCTTCCTGCGATCACCGCCCGGAAATCCGAAGCAGCAGCCGTCACCTTATCCAGGTCCGAATGGCGATGCTTGGAGATGGCGTGGAGATTTTCCGGAGATTTGCCGGATGTGCTAGGCTTTCGCGCATGGCGTATCGGCTTGGCGAGTTCGAGCTGGACCCCGATAGGTTCGAGCTTCGAAGGGCTGGATCCGCGATCGCGGTCGAGCCGCAGGTGCTGTCTATCCTGCTGCTGCTGGTCGAGAATCGCGATCGTCTCGTCACCCGGGACGAAATCATCGAAACGGTATGGAAGGGCCGAATCGTCTCGGATTCCGCGATCGCAAGCCGCATCAAGTCGGCCCGCCACGCGCTCCTCGATGATGGCCAGCAGCAGCGGACGATCCGTACGGTGCACGGCAAGGGCTTCCGCTTCGTCGGCCCGGTCGAGACATCCACGATATCCGCGCGGATCGAGCCGACCGCGCTCGACGGTGCTGCGATTACGGATGCTCCCGAAGAGCGGGCGAGACCTTCGATCGCGGTTCTGCCGTTCCGGTTTGTTGGCGATAGCGGGCAACATGCGCTGATCGCAGAGGGCCTGCCGCATGAAGTGATCACGGAGCTTTGTCGGCTGCGCTGGTTGTTCGTGATCGCCCGCGGATCGTCGTTCCGCTTTCGCGCAGACAATCCCGACATCCGGCGCATCGGGACAACCCTTGGCGTCCGCTACTGTCTCAGCGGAAGCGTGGAAGCAATCGGGAACAACATCACAGTCGCTGTCGAACTGACCGACACGCGCGATTCCGAAATGATCTGGGGCGATCGCTATTCGTCACAGGCCGGCGGCGTCCACGAGCTGAGATCCCAGATCGTGGCGAGTATCATCACCGCACTCGAAATCCAGATCCCGCTGCACGAGGCGCAGCGGGCCCGGCTGCGACCCCCGGAGAATCTCGACGCATGGTCGGCCTATCACCTCGGCCTGCAACACATGTTTCGCTTCAACCACGCCGACAATAGGGCGGCGCTTGCGCTGTTTGAACGCGCCGTCGCGAACGAGCCCGACTTCGCGCGTGCGCATGCCGGTCTATCCTTCGTGCATTTTCAGAACGCCTTCCTCCATTACACACCGGACGTTTCGGCGGAGGCGGCGGCCGCGTTGCACAGTTCCGAGCATGCGCTCGAAATCGACGCGCTAGATCCCTTTGCGAACTTCACGCAGGGGCGATCCCTGTGGCTGACCGGGCAAGTCGAGGAAAGTCTCGGCTGGCTCGATCGGGCGATCGCACTCTCCCCCAACTACGCGCAGGGAATCTACGCCAGGGCATGGGCCGAGACTGTCCTTGGCATGGGCGAGGAGGCCCAGCGACACGCCGACACCGCGATCGCGCTCAGCCCCATCGACCCGATGCACTACGCAATGCTCGCGACGCGCGCCCTATCCCACTTCGTTCGCGGAGAGGACGCTCCTGCGGCTCGCTGGAGCGCGGAGGCGGCGCGATCGCCGGGTGCCCACGTGCTGGTCGCGGCGATCGCGGTGGCGTGCCATGCGCTGAGCGGCGATCTGGCGGGCGCCCGGTTCTGGGCGGACAATGTGCGCCGCCGGCAGCCCAACTTCACGCAGGCCGATTTCTTCCGATCCTTCCCCTTCGAGGACGCGCTGACCCGTAAGCGCATCTCGGAAGGACTTGCGTGCGTGGGGCTCGGCTAAGAGCAGCGACACCACCCCGCTCGCGCCAATTACATCGGGTTTGGATCCTTATAACGAAGTTGCCGCCCTTCTCGCGCCTACAGGTAAATCATTTCAGATAATGATCACAACATTCCAAATGTAAATATTGAATAACATGTAGTCGGCCCAGATGGAACTATCATCATCAACATATTTTATGATCTACATTCCGCCCAGCAGCATTAGCTTTTCCTAATCAACACAATTGCTATATTTCTCGATCCGCCGACTAGCGCGTGTCCGCCACATGCCAAGCCGGATCTTGAGCTGCCCCTTCTGATACCAAGTCGCGGAGAACGTGAAACGGGTGGGCTTGCCAGGACATCCGTCGCTCGGGGTCCGTGGGCGCCGCTTTTCACGCCTTTTTAACGCCGCCCTCACCCGCGACCACCGCCTGCGCTGACGGGTCTTGGCGAAAGTGGCGACATCCCGAAACGGCAAGGGCCGTGAACGGATGCCGATGACACTCTCGACGGGAAGGACCTTATCATGACCCGGACTATCGCTTCCGCTCTCGCCGCCGGTCTGATCGCCACGGCGTCGATTTCTCCAGCCCACGCGCAGGAAAAAACAGCCTCCCGCGGCGTGTCCTATGCTGATCTCGATCTAACGCATCCCGAAGATGTGCATATTCTGAAGCAGCGCGTTCGAGACACTGCAAAGGCTCTCTGCGGCGAACCCGATACCCGCAACCTTAATCCCTACAATGACATCTGGTCCTGCCGGGCAGAAGCCATCGCCGGCGCCCGCTCCCAGATCTCTCGGGCGGTTAGCCGGGCGAAACAACTCGCGTCGTCGAAGGCGAGTGGTGGCGCTCCTGTGCAGACTTCTGCTCGCTGAAATGTCTTTCAACTAATGGAGGCGGCCTGAGCGAAACTGGCCCTCCATGTATCATACGGTCGCTTCATTAGCCTCGGACTAGCCTTTTGCAGAAGGCTAGTCCGAGGCTTTCGCAAGGTCGCGTACGAGACGGGCAGAATCAAACCGATCAGCGAAAACGATCATATTGACGATCCTGCTCGAGTGCGTTTCATTTCCAGCACCGATTGTTGGCAATATTACTACGGCGGCCGGACGAGAGGACGGGGCGATGAGGGTACCGCTAGCCACAATCTCGATCATCGTGGCTTTCGCAATGCCCGTCGGTGCGCAGGAAGAACACCAGCATCATCCTGCGCCGGAGCATCTGGGCACGGTTCGTTTCGAGACTAGCTGCGCACCGGCGGTGTCCGCAGCTTTCAATCGCGCCGTGGCGCTCTTGCACTCCTTTGCCTATGAGTCGGCCGACACGGGCTTTGCGGATGTAGTGGACCGCGACCCTCACTGCGCGTTGGCGCATTGGGGGCGCGCGATGACCCATTATCACCAGCTCTGGGACGTGCCGGTCGGCGCCGGCCTCGTCGCTGGCGTCGCCGAGATCAATCAGGCCGTCACGATCGGCTCAGCCACGCCGCGCGAGCGCGCCCTCATTACCGCGCTCGGAACCTATTATGCGAACGCGGACCAGGTTCCACCGACCACGCGCGCGATGCGCTACTCGGATGCCATGGCTAGAGTCACACGCGACTACCCTGCCGACGATGAGATCGCGACATTTTACGCATTGTCGCTTGTGGCAACCGCGTCGCCGACCGATCGCACCCATGAACGCCAGAAGCGCGCGGCCGACATCCTTGAGCCTATCTGGAAGCGTCAGCCGGATCATCCCGGCGTGCCACACTATCTGATCCATGCCTATGACAGCGCCGAACTGGCGCAGCGCGGGCTTCCCGCCGCTCGCGCTTATGCGAAGATCGCCCCTTCGGCTCCTCATGCGCTCCACATGCCGTCGCACATCTTTACTCGACTTGGCCTGTGGGACGACTCGATCGCGTCGAACATCGCGGCGCGCGATGCAGCGCGCGCCCAGGGCGACGTGGGCGAGGAGCTGCACGCAATGGATTACCTGACCTACGCCTATCTCCAGCGAGGTCGAGCCGCCGATGCGGCGAAGGTAGTGGCAGATCTAAAGGGCATGCCAGGCCTATCAGGGTCGAGTTTCAAGATCGGCTATGCTGGCAACGCCATGCCGGTCCGACTTGCGATAGAGGCTCGCAATTGGTCAGCTGCTTCGCAGCTCACACCCATGCCAGGTTCGTCGCCGCAGGTAGCGGCAATAGTGTGGTGGGCCCGCGTCTTGGGCAAGCTACGTGCCTCACCTCCCGCCTTTGCGGACGCCGATATCGCCAAACTTCAGGCTTGCCGCGAGGCGTTGCGCGGATCGAAGGACAGCTACTGGATGGCGCAGGTTGATGCCCTGCTGAAGTCTGCACAGGGCTGGCGCGCCGCTGCGGCGGGCGATCCTGGCGCGGCAGTGGCGGCGCTCACCGCAGCCGCGGATGAAGAGGATGCTTGGGAGAAGCTTCCGCTCACGCCCGGACCGATCGTGCCTGCGCGCGAGCAGCTGGGAGAGCTTCTTCTCACCCTCAACAGACCACACGAAGCGCTGAAAGCTTTCAATGCCGCATTGACCCTCGCTCCAGGTCGGCTCGGTGCATCGCGTGGTGTCGCGGAAACTGAGCGTCGGATCCGCTCGCTCTGAACACGGCGTCTTGCCTGCCGCGCAACCGGCCCGCTGGAGGTCGGGCTTCCTGACGCCCCAAAATGTCCGGTTTAGATCCCGGTAATGGCTGGCTAACCGGTCGATTTTGACGCGAGGCGGAACGACACCTGCCTGATTGCTTTCCAACGACAAGGGCGTCCGCGACGATCGCTGCATGGAACAGTCCTCTTCAGCCTCTCTCAGTGTCGACCGCCTCAAGGCCTAAGCATAGTAGCGAAACCGGCTTATGCGGCAGTATGCGGCAAGAATGGTCGATCCTTGGGAGAGGGCAATAACTGCTACACCCAAGAAATCACCATGACATCATTGGCTGGTCGACGTGTTCGCCGTTCTCTTCAACGCCATTGGCATATTCGACTTCGTGATGGGTAAGGCGCACGGCGCGGTCAATGTTCGCGTTGGCGACTGTACGCCGCTGAACGGCCGGCAGCCTGCCCTCGCCGGCGGCACTGGGCTGAGCATCAATTCGGACTATCGCGGCCGAATTTCCGCACGATACCACTAATTATGTA
>FTCZ01007908.1_pt1 | contig 15024 bp, 18 predicted proteins | sample 1658871 | NCBI WGS metagenome assembly FTCZ01 (sample SAMEA3914864, study PRJEB12502) | metagenome | biome: forest; material: soil | place: USA | collected 2012-03-12 | depth 0.3 m
CGCGGGGAGCGTGGAGCGGCGGCGCTGCATCTCCAGCCATTGGCGCACATCGTCGGGGAAGCGCGGCCATTCGGCGGGGTCATGCAGAAACCCTTTCACGCGGTCGGCGAGGTTAGTCGAGATCGGCATGCGTGCGCCGCCATAGGTGGGGATGCGCGCGGGCCGGGCGGTGGCGCGGACGATCAGATCCTCATTCTTCACCCCCTCCACCTCGAGGCTGAGGCCGGAGAAGAAGAAGGTGTCGCGGGGCGAGAGCGAGGCGGCGAACGCCTCCTCGACCTTGCCGAGCGAGCGGCCATTGCGGAAGCGCACGGTCAGCATCGGTGCCTCGACGATGATGCCGGCGTTGAGGCGGAACTGGGTGACGAAGCGGGGGTGGCTGACGCGCCAGAGGCCGTCGGCGCCCTCGGTCAGCCGCTTGTAGCGGTCGTAGGCGCGCAGCGCGTAGCCGCCGGTCGCGACGAAGCCGAGCACGCGGTCAAATGTTTCCTCATCGAGCGGCGCATAGGGTGCCGCCTCGCGCACCTCGGCGAGTAGTGCATCGCGGGCGAAGGGTTCGGCCGACGCTATCGCCATGATGTGCTGGGCGAGCACGTCGAGGCTGCCGATGCGGAAGATATCGGGATCGCGTTCGCCCGCCTCCACCGCGTCCAAGGCGGCGCGAGCCTCGAGATATTCGAAGCGATTGCCCGGAACGATCAGCGCCTTGGAGGGCTCGTCGAGCCGGTGGTTGGCGCGGCCGATGCGCTGGAGCAGGCGCGACGCGCCCTTAGGCGCGCCCATTTGCACGACGAGATCAACATCGCCCCAGTCGACGCCGAGATCGAGGCTGGCGGTGGCGACGAGGGCGCGCAGGCGGCCGTCGGTCATCGCCTGCTCGGCCTTGCGGCGTGCTTCACGATCGAGGCTGCCATGATGGATGCCGATTGGCAGGTGCTGATCGTTCACCGCCCACAGGTCCTGGAAGATCAGCTCGGCGAGGCTGCGGGTGTTGCAGAAGATGATCGAGGTGCGGTGCGCGGCAATCAGCTCCATCACCTGTTCGGCGGCGTAGCGGCCCGAATGGCCTGCCCAGGGCACCGTGCCCTGGGGGAGGAGGATGGCAATGTCGGGATCGGCGCCGGGCTCGCCTTCGACGAGCTCGACCGCATCGAGATCGCCGGTGCCCGACACCCAGCCGCGATAGAGATCCGGATCGGCGACGGTCGCTGAAAGCGCGACGCGACGCAGGGCGGGCGCGAGCCTTTGGAGGCGTGCCATGCTGAGCGCCAGCAGGTCGCCGCGCTTGGTAGGCGCAAAGGCGTGGACCTCGTCGATGACGAGTGTGCGCAGGTTCGCGAAAAGCGTCGCCGAATCGGGATAGGAGAGCAGAAGGCTCAAGGATTCGGGCGTGGTCAGTAGCATCTGCGGCGGCTTCACCCGCTGGCGCGCCTTGCGGTCCGAGGGCGTGTCGCCGGTTCGCGTTTCGACGCGGATGGGCAGGCCCATCTCGGCGATCGGGCCGAGCAGGTTGCGCTGCACATCGACCGCGAGTGCCTTCAGTGGCGACACATAGAGCGTGTGCAGCCCCTCGGTCGGATCCTCGATCAGCTCGACCAGGCTGGGCAGGAAGCCCGCCAGCGTCTTGCCCGCTCCGGTGGGGGCGACGAGCAGCGCGCTCCGCCCTGCGCGTGCAGCGTCGAGCATGGCGAGCTGGTGGCGGCGGGGCCTCCAGCCGCGCGCGGCGAACCAGTCGGCGAGGATCGGGAGAAGCTCCGGCATTCGCTGGGAATATCGGCGTTCGGCGTCGGCTACGCCAGCCCTCGCCACCGATCCGCCAGCGGGCTAGGATGGCAGCTCCTTTCGGGAGAGTGAGCGATGGCCAAGGGTCAGATGAAGAGCAACAAGGAAGCCCGCAAGCCCAAGAAGGAGGCCAAGAAGACGATCGCCGCCAATCCTTCGACCAAGGGCAAGGTGGTTTCGGAGTAAGCCGCGATGGCCGAAGGCTTCGTCCGCCACAAGCAGCCCTGGACATCGGACGAGATCCAGAAGCTCCACCGCCTCGCAGCCAAGGGCATGGCGCTGAAGGCGATCGGCAAGGCGCTCACCCGCAGCGAGGAATCAATCCAGGCGCGCGCCAAGATGGACGGGCTGAAGATCGCCAAGCTGCGCTGATCGGGGCGACGCGGAACCTGAAGCGTTTCCCGACCATATAGCCTCATGGCCCGTCTCGGTTCCTGGATCGAGCCCCATCCCGAGGGCATCTACATCCCCGCCGCCGATGCGTGGATCGATCCCTCGTCGCCCAAGCCTCGCGCGCTCGTCACCCATGGCCATGCGGATCATGCGCGCGGCGGCCATGGCGCAGTGCTCGCCACCGCCGAAACGCTGGCGATCATGGAGACGCGCCACGGACCGCAGCCGGGCCAGCCGCTCCGCTATGGCGAGACGATCCGGCTGGGCGATGTCTCGGTACTCTTCGTCCCCGCCGGCCATGTGCTGGGCTCGGCACAGATCGTGCTCGAACGGGGCGGCGAACGGATCGTAGTTAGCGGCGACTACAAGCGTCGTGCCGATCCGACCTGTGCCCCGTTCGAACCGGTGCCCTGCGACATCTTCGTCACCGAGGCGACCTTCGCGCTTCCCGTCTTCCACCACCCTGACACCGGCGCCGAGATCGACCGGCTGCTGGAGGCGCTCCACGCCAATCCCGAACGCTGCGTGCTGGTCGGGGCCTATGCGCTCGGCAAGGCGCAGCGGCTGATCGCCGAGCTCCGGCTGCGCGGGCACCATGACCCGATCTATCTCCACGGAGCCCTGGAGCGGTTGTGCGCGCTCTACCAGCGGTTCGGTGTCGATCTGGGCGCGCTGCTGACGGCCACCGGCCGACCCGCGTTCGAGATGAAGGGCGCGATCGTGCTCGCCCCGCCGGGCGCGCTCAATGATCGCTGGTCGCGGCGGCTGCCCGATCCGATCACGGCGATGGCCTCGGGCTGGATGCGGGTGCGGCAGCGCGCGCGCCAACGCAACGTAGAGTTGCCTTTGATCGTTTCCGATCATGCCGACTGGGACGAGCTCACCGCTACGGTGCTGGAGCTCGCGCCCACCGAGCTGTGGGTGACGCACGGCCGCGAGGAAGCGCTGGTTCATTGGTGCGCGAATCGGCAGATCAAAGCGCGGGCGCTCGCGCTAGTGGGTTATGAGGATGAGGACGACTGACCATTTCGTCGCGCGCCGAACTCGCTGCGCCGCAGCAAAACTGAATGCCAAGGCTGGTAACGATCGTCTGCGTCCTTCTTCATGTACGGTTCAGGCCGCGCAGGACTGAACATTGGCAGATCCGGGATTGAGTGGCTTCGCCACGCGAGGGGAATGGGAAATGTCTACCGGTGTGGCGACGATCGTCCACGAGGCTCGCCAAACGGCTGTCGCGCAGACGGCAGGCTATGCTTTGGCCGTCATCGTCCCGACCTTCAACGAGGTCGATAATGTGGCCGGGATCGTCGCGTCGCTCGACGCGACGCTGAAAGGGATCCGCTACGAGATCCTGTTCGTCGACGACTGGTCGCAGGACGGCACCGCCGAGCGGATCGCCGAGATCGCCGCCGGCCGCTCCGATGTCCGCGTCATCCGCCGCTTCGACCGGCGTGGCCTTTCCACCGCGGTGATCGAGGGCATGATGGCGACGATGGCGCCCGTCGTGGCGGTGATCGACGGTGACGGACAGCATGACGAGCGGCTGCTGCCGCGGCTGTTCGCGATGGTGCAGAACGGCTCGGCAGATGTCGCGATCGGATCGCGCTATTGCCAGAACGGTTCGACCGGCGACTGGAACTCGATGCGCCTACGGTGCAGCCGGGCCGCGACGCAGCTGTCTCGGCTGGTCCTGCAGTCGCCCGTGACCGATCCGATGAGCGGTTTCTTCGCCGTCCGCCGCGACAAGGTGGAAGCGCTGCTGCCCCGTCTTTCCGGTCGGGGCTTCAAGATCCTGTTCGACCTGCTCTCCTCCAGCCCCGAACCGCTGCGTGCCGTCGAGCTTCCCTTCGAGTTCCGGTGCCGCACAGCGGGCGAGAGCAAGCTCGGCGCCACCGTCGTAGTCGACTATCTCGTCACCATCGCCGATCGTCTGATCCGCCGGCTGGCGCCGCCGCGCTTCGTGATGTTTGCCGCGGTCGGCTCGCTCGGCCTCGGCGTCCATCTCGCCGTGCTCAAGGGCATGATGGCGCTGGCCGACGCGCGGTTCGCGGTGGCGCAATCGACGGCAGTACTGACCGCGATCGCATTCAACTTCCTCATCAACAACAGCATCACCTTCCGCGACCGCAAACTGAAGGGCTTCCGCCTGCTGACCGGCCTGGCAAGCTTCTATGCGGTGTGCGGGATCGGCGCGCTCGCCAATGTCGGCACGGGTTCGGTACTGTTCGCGGAACATCATCGCTGGTGGGTGTCGGGCGTGGCTGGCGCGGTGGTCGGCTCGCTCTGGAATTTCGCGGCCTCGGCTCTGGTGACCTGGCGGAAGCGTTGACCACAATCGCATTGGGCGCCAATCGCGGCGCCATGACCCGCCCGATCCGTATCGACCTCAAGGTCGCCGCGCTGATCATTGCCCTAATCGCCACGATCGCGCGTTGGCGCGTGTTCGGCAATCCGGTCGTCCAGATCGACGAACAGTTCTATCTGCTGGTCGGCGGGCGGATGTTGCACGGCGCGCTGCCTTACGTCGATATCTGGGATCGCAAGCCGATCGGCCTGTTCTTGCTCTACGCGGGGTTCCGGGCGCTCGGCGGCAGCGGCGTGCTCACCTACCAGATCGCGGCGCTCATAAGCGTCTGGGCGACGGCGCTGATCCTGTTCGCGATGGCGCGCCGGGTGGCACCGCCCGCCGGCGCGCTGGCGGGGGCAATCCTCTACGTGCTCTGGCTCAATCTTGCCGGTGGCGAGGCGGGACAGGCGCCGGTCTATTACAATTTGCCAGTGGCGGGCGCGATCGCGCTGATCTTCTTCCGGCGGCGCGACGTCGAGCGCAAGCAGGGCGATCTACGCTGGCCGGGCGTCGCCGCCATGCTGCTGTTCGGCCTCGCGCTGCAGATCAAGTACAGCGCGGTGTTCGAGGGCATTTTCGCCGGGACCATGCTGCTGGCGATCAGCTGGCGGGCCGGGCGGCCGCTTCCGCGGCTCGCGCTCGACGCGGTGCTCTGGATCGGCTGCGCGCTCGCGCCGACGCTGCTGGCGGCGGGCGCCTATGCGCAGATGGGGCATTTCGACGACTGGTGGTTCGCCAACGTCACCTCGATCCTACACCGCGGCGCCGAAATGCCGGGGACGGTGGGGCGGCGCGTCGTCGTGATGGTCTATCTGATGCTGCCGCTCGTACTGTGCGTGGTGTTCCGCCGCTGGGCCGAAGCCGGGCCGGAGGATGCCGAGGGGCGCTCCGATCTCCGCTTCCTGGACAGCTGGGCCGGCGCGGCGCTGCTCGGCGTGGTGCTGTTCGGCACTTGGTTCAACCATTATGCGCTGCCGCTGTTCGCTCCCTTCGCGGTGGTCGCCGCCCCGCTGTGGCGGCATGGCGCAGGACGGACCTGGCTGCTGATCCTGCTGGTCGCAGGCGGCGTCTGGGGCCAGCATATTCTGTGGCGTCACGTGATCACGCGCGGCACGGCGCATACGCTGGCGCAGGCGGAGGCAGCGACCCGCGGCCATCGCGGATGTCTGTTCGTCTATGACGGCTATCCGGCGCTGTACGACGTAACCAACTCCTGCCTTCTGACGACGCGCCCCTTCTCGGCGCACCTGCAGTCGCGCAATGAGATGGGCGCAACCGGCATCGACCAGGTGAGCGAGGTGCATCGCATCATGGCCCGGCGGCCCGATCGGGTGATGACGATGGAGCCCGCCTATGACGAGGAAAACCTCGCCGCCCGCGCGCAGATCGAACCGGTGCTGCGATCGGACTATCGCGAACTCTATCGCTATGCGGGCGGCTCGCACGAGTTCGTGGTCTACGGGCTGAAGTCCACGGTGCACTCGCCGCCGGTGATCGACACGGGGAACCATCGCTTCTTCTAACGGCGGGCCGATCCCGCGCCGTCAGCTGCCGATGAGGCGCCGCTCGATCCGCTGATCGGGCACCAGCCACGCAGCGGAGATCGCGACGTAGAGCCCGATCGCTGCCAGCGGTTCAATGAAGGCCAGCGCCGTCGCGCTGAAATAGCCGAAAAGCGATAACCACCCCTTGCGATCCCGCCCCACGGCTTGGGCGAGGCGGGACTCAGTGCCACCGTTCACCGCGATGATGCTGTGCTGGAGCAGCCTATAGCCGAGCGCCGACATGCCGAGCACGAGTCCGTAGCTCGCCACTGGCGCCGCGACGAACCCCGCCACGTTGATCCAGCGGATCACGAATGGGATGAGCGACATCCAGAACAGCAGAAACAGGTTCGCCCAGAGCGCGCGGCCGTCGATACGCTCGGCTGCTGCAAGCAGATGGTGGTGGTTGTTCCAGTATAATCCGACGTTGATGTAGCTCAGCACATAGGTGGCGAGGATCGGCGCGGCGGCGAGCAGCGCCTCGGGCTCGCCGCTGGTCGGCACCTTCAGCCCCAGCACCATGATAGTGATGATGATGGCCACCACGCCATCGGTGAACGCCGTCATTCGCTCGATGCGCATCGCCCGCCCCTTCAGAACCCCGTCGATCCGAGCCTATCGGCGGGGACGGTCGTCCGCCAGCATGCTAGGGTCGTCGTAATGGAGGTGCCGCCGATCCCCGAACGCAACTGGAAGCGCGCCGCGCTGGTCGGCTTGCGTGGCCGTTGTCCGTGCTGCGGCCGCGCCCCGCTGTTCGCGCGGACGCTGCGGACAGTCGAGCATTGCCCCGCCTGCGGGCAGGACTGGACCCACCAGCGCGCGGACGATTTCCCCGCCTATCTGGTGATCCTGGTGGTGGGGCATGTCGTGGTGCCGCTGTTCGTGCTGGCGAACGCCTGGTGGGACTGGCCGCTGGGCCTCCAGATGGCGCTGTGGCCGGCGATGACGGCGCTGCTGGCGGTGCTGCTCATCCGCCCAGCAAAGGGGGCGGTGATCGGCGTGCAATGGGCGCTCGGCATGGAGGGGTTCGGGACGAAGCCCGCCGCCGAGGTGGCCGAGCGGCGCCCCTAACGGCGCTGGAAGATCATGCTCAAACCCTCTCCCGCGAAAGCAGGAGAGGGTTTGGTTCAGGATCGGTTCTCAGTGCCCGGCGGCGAGCACCGGCTCAACACCGCTCTGGGCGAGCTGCGCGTTGATCTGCCCCATCAGCCGCTCGAGCCCGGCCTCGTCCTTGGCCTCGGCGCGAGCGACCAGCACATCCTGGGTATTGGACGCGCGCAGCAGCCACCAGCCGTCGGGGGTGTTGACCCGCGCACCGTCGGTGCGGTTGACGTCGGCGCCGTCGGCGGCGAGCCGGTCGAGCACCTCGTCGACCACCTTGAACTTGCGGTCCTCGGAGGACTGGAAGCGCATCTCCGGCGTGTTGATCATCGCCGGCATTGCGTCCTTGAGCGCGGTCAGCGAGCCGCCGAGCAGACGCACCGCGCGAATCAGGCGGACGGCGGCGTACTGGGCGTCGTCGAAGCCGTAATAGTCGTGCGCGAAGAAGATGTGGCCGCTCATTTCGCCGGCGAGCGGAGCGTCGGTCTCCTTCATCTTGGTCTTGATGAGCGAGTGGCCGGTCTTCCACATCAGCGGCGTGCCGCCGAGCTCGGCAATGCGGTCATACAACGCCTGGCTGGCCTTCACGTCGGCGATGATGGTGGCGCCGGGCAACTCACGCAGCACTGGCTCGGCGAGGATGGCGAGGAGCTGGTCGCCCCACACCACGCGGCCCTTGCCGTCGATCGCACCGATGCGGTCCCCGTCGCCGTCGAAGGCGATGCCGAAGTCGAGGCCCTTCTCGAGCACGAGCTTCTTCAGGTCGGCGAGGTTCTTTTCCTCGGTGGGGTCGGGATGGTGGTTGGGGAAGGTGCCGTCGACCTTGGTGTAGAGCGTATGGTGCTCGCCGGGCAGCAGCTTCACCAGCCGGTCGATGATCGGACCGGCGGCACCGTTGCCGGCGTCCCAGCCAATCTTGAACGCGCCGCCGGCATAGCCCGCCATCAGCCGGCCTACATAATCGTCCATGATCTCATAGTTGGAGATCGCGCCTTCGCCCTCTTCCCAGTCTCCCTCGGCGGCGAGGCGGCCGAGATCCTGGATGTCGGCACCGAAAAACGGCTTGTGCTGGAGCACCATCTTGAAGCCGTTGTAATCGGCCGGGTTGTGGCTGCCGGTGATCTGGATGCCGCCGTCGACCTCCAGCGTCGCCTCGGCGTAATAGAGCATCGGGGTCGGGCCCATGCCGATGCGGACTACGTCGACGCCGCCCTTGGTCAGCCCGTCGACTAGTGCTGCCTCGAGCAGCGGCGAATGGGTGCGGCCGTCATAGCCGACCGCGACGCGGGTGCCACCGGCGCGGCGCACGCGGGTCGCGAAGCCGCGACCGATGGCGGTGGCGTCGGCGGGCCCCAGTGTCTTCCCCACGATTCCGCGGATGTCATATTCGCGAAGCGACGTCGGGTCGAAACGGTGAGCCATCGAAAATTCTCCTGAACAAGTTACGCGGGGCAGGACGCTTAGGCGCCCTTCCGGTTCAATTCCGTGACGAGCAAATCGCGTGCTGCGTTGACCCGACCGGCTAGCGCGGTGGATCCCCCGGCATCGGGGTGAACGCGGCCGATCATGCGCCGATGCGCGGCCCGAATCTCCGCCTCGTCGGCCCAGGCGGAAACGCCGAGCAACGCGCGCGCCTCGCGCAGCGCCACAGCGGACGGCCCGTTGCGTCGGCCAATCCACCAGATCGTGCAGATCACGGCAAGCGCGACGAGAAGCTTCATGGGCGCGGCCGTGCGCTCAGGCGGTGGCGGCGACCGCCGCTCTAATGAACAGGTCCCCCGCTTCGGGGAGTTGCAGCCCCGCGACCATCTCGCGCAGCTCCTGCCGGGCGGCGACATGGCTGAGGCCGGCCTCGCGGATCGCGCTCAGGTCTAGAAGTGTCAGGCCTTTGGGGAAGAGCTCGCGATAGATCACGCGCTCGCCAAGGCCGGGGATCACGCGGAAGCCGACGCGCTTGGCGAGCTCGTCCACCGCCGCGCCCACCCGGCGCATATTTTTGGCCTCGAGATGCTGGAGGCGATTACGGAGTACCACCCAGTCGACGGTGCCCCCATCGGTCTTCGCGCGGGCCTTGCGGGCCTCCCAAACCATCTCAGCGTAGAAGCTCGGACGCTTGATGCGATAGCTCTCGGGATCGACCTGACCGATCAGGTCGAGATCGATGAAGCTGTCGTTGATCGGGGTGACGAGCGTGTCGGCGCGCGCGGCGGCCTTCATCGCAAAGGGGTCGTCGCGGCCGGGCGTGTCGACGATGACGAACTCAGCATCCTCGGCCAATGCGTCCAGCCGGCGCTCGATCGCGGCGTCTTTCTCGGGATCGAACACCTCGAATCGCGGGCAGGCGAGCTCGATGCTTTCGCGCCGCGTCGTCGCGGCGCGGTTCTCCAGATAGCGGGCCAACGTCCGCTGCCGGGTGTCGAGATCGATCGCCGCAACCCGCCGGCCCTGCGCGGCGAGCGCCACAGCGATGTGGACGGCGGTCGTCGACTTGCCGGTGCCACCCTTTTCGTTGGCGAACACTATGAAGTGCGTACGCGAAGCCATGTGCTCGAAAACTTCCCCAATCTCCCTGGGCGGCTCTTGATTTGGCCCCAATGCCGCCGCACAGAGCTCGGCCATGCCATATCGGAGGCCCCGTCGTCGTGCAAATCATCCGTGATCTGGAGGCATTGCGCGCCGCCGTCGCCGGTCTGCGGGCCGAGGGCAAGCGAATCGCCCTGGTGCCCACCATGGGCGCGCTCCACGCCGGCCATATGGCGCTCGTCGAGGAAGGGCAGCGCCGCGCCGACGCGGTGATCGCCTCGATCTTCGTCAATCCCAAGCAGTTCGGGCCGAATGAGGATCTGAGCAACTATCCCCGCCGCGAGCGCGCCGATGCGCAGATGCTGGAGAAGCATGGCTGCGCGCTGCTCTGGGCGCCGCCGGTCGAGGTGATGTATCCCCGCGGCTTCGCCACCAACATCTCGGTCTCCGGCGTGTCGGAGGTGCTGGAGGGCGCCGCGCGGCCTGGCCATTTCGACGGCGTCTCGACGGTGGTGCTGAAGCTCCTCAATCAGGTCAGCCCGGATATCGCGCTGTTCGGCGAGAAGGACTGGCAGCAGCTCGCCGTCGTTCGCCGCATGGCGATCGACCTCGACCTTCCGGTCGAGATTCTGGGCGTGCCGATCGAGCGCGACGACCAGGGCCTCGCACTCTCCTCGCGCAACGCCTACCTGTCGGACGAGGAGCTGGTGGCGGCGCGTGCGCTGCCGCGTGCGTTGGGCGAGGCGGCGGCGACGATTGGGCGGGGCGAGCCGGTCGAGCCGGCGCTGGCAGCGGCAATCGCGCGCCTCACCGAGGCGGGCTTCACCGATATCGATTATGTGACGCTGCGCGATGCGGCGACGCTCCAGCCGATCGACGCGCTGGGCGAGGCGCCGGCGCGGCTGCTCGCGGCGGCGCGGATGGGCCCGGCGCGGCTGATCGACAATCTGCCGGTGGGGCCTTCGACCAACGTCTAGGTTGTGGTCTTCGTGTCGTTAACCATTTTTTCGGCGCTCGCCTGCGAAACCCCCCGCATAACAGGGGATGAACGCAGATGGGTAACAGCCTTAAGTCCGCCGCCTTCCTGATAGAAAGTCGCCTCGCCGAAGCGGCGCGAGGCAGCGCCGATGCGCTCTACGAGCTCGGCATCGCCTATTCGTCCGGCGCGGGCGGAGTCGACGTCGATCTCGTCGAGGCGCACAAATGGTTCAACCTCGCCGCGCTGTCGGGATCGATCGAGGCGCAGGAGTGCCGCGCCGAGATCGCCGACGAGATGACCGCGCGCGAGATTTCCGAGGCCCAGCGCCAGGCCCGCTCCTGGCTCCTGCTCCTTCAGCCCCGCGCTGCGTAAACCTCAGCCTTCCTTTCTGAACGGCGCCATCTGGTCGAGCAGCTCGATCTGCTCCTCCATCGCGCGCTGCTCGCGCCGCAGGAAGTCCGCCACTGCGCTCCGGAAGCCGGCATGCGGGATGAAGTGCGCCGAAAAGGTCGGCACCGGCCGATAGCCGCGCGCGAGCTTGTGCTCGCCCTGAGCCCCTGCCTCGACCCGCTGAAGTCCCCGCGCAATCGCCGCCTCGATCGCTTGATAATAGCAGAGCTCGAAATGGAGGAAGGGCACCTCCTCCGTGCAGCCCCAGTAGCGGCCATAGAGCGCCTCGCCGCCCACCAGGTTGAGCGCGCCCGCGATCGGTCGCCCATCGCGATAGGCGAGCATCAGCAGCACCCGGTCGCTCATCCGCTCGCCTAGCAGCGAGAAGAAGGAGCGAGTGAGGTAAGGCCGCCCCCATTTGCGGCTGCCGGTATCTTGGTAGAAGGCCCAGAAGGCGTCCCATTCGCGCTCGCCGATCTCGGCGCCTGAAAGGGTGCGAATCTCGACTTCCGCCTGCGCGGCCGCGCGCTCCTTAACGATCGCCTTGCGCTTGCGCGAGGCGAGCTGGCCGAGGAAATCTGCGAAGGTCGCATAGCCCTCATTATGCCAGTGGAACTGGCTGCCGGTGCGGATCAGCCAGCCCGCCGCCTCGAACAGCGGCAGCTGGTCGGGCGTGACGAAGGTGGCGTGGGCGGAGGAGAGGCCGTGGTCGGCCACCACCATCTCGGCCGCCGCGATGAGGGCGGGCGCGGCATCGGGATCGCGCAGCAGCAGCCGCGGGCCGGGCACGGGGGTGAAGGGCACCGCGATCTGGAGCTTGGGATAATAGCTTCCACCGGCCTGGTGCCAGGCATCGGCCCAGCCATGGTCGAACACATACTCGCCCTGGCTGTGGCTCTTGGCGTAGGCGGGGAGGATGCCGGAGGGGTGGCCGTCCGGGCCGTCGACGATGATCGGCACCGGCTGCCAGCCGGCTCGCGCGACCGCGCTGCCCGAATCCTCCAATGCGGAGAGGAAGGCGTGGCTGAGGAAGGGATTGTCCGGTCCTGCGCAGGCGTCCCAGTCGTCTGCCGCGACAGCGGTGATGCCGGCGGCGATGCGCGCCGTTACGGGAGCGGTCATGCCGGCAGCGCGCGCTCGAAGATCGGCCGGTCGGCATGGCTTGCGACCGTCGCGCTGTCGGCGGGGGAGCGCACGGTCCAGCTCAACACGGGCAGGCCCGCCGATCGCAGCGCCGAGGGCAGGGCGGAAGGCAGGAAACGGACATCATAGGCGAGGAAATCGGGTCTCGCCCGCCGAACCGCAAGGCGGCGGACGATTGCGTCGCGGATCGCCCGGAGGCGCGTCTCGCGATGTTCGGTCATGACCAGGCCGTGGACGATCCGAGGCGCGTGGATGCCGAACCAGCGGCTGACATCGGGATTGAAGCCCATCACCGCGACCGGGCCGCGATAACCCTCCAGCACGCGGCGCACCGCGAGGCAGAGCGGCGCCGCCTCGGCGCGCGTGTCGGTCTTGATCTCGATGAGCAGCGGCACGCGCCCTGCGATGAGGGCGAGCAGCTGGGTGAGACTCGGCACGGGTTGGTCGTCGCCGCCGGCAAGGCGCAGAACCGCGATCTCGGCGGCCGTGCTATGGCTGATGCGGCCGGGCTGCCCGGTCAACCGCATGGTCTCGTCGTCGTGGAAGATGAAGACGGTGCCGTCGCGCGACAGGCGGACGTCGCACTCGATGGCGAAGCCTTCCGCGATCGCTGCGGAAGCAGCGGCCAGGCTGTTCTCAGGGATGCCCGGCCCCCAGAACCCGCGATGCGCGACATCGCGGGTGGTCAGGAAGGAGACGCGCGCGCCGTCGGGGGCGGGCGTCCACCGCCCGTCAAGCGCTGCGAAGGGCGACGATCGCATCCACTTCCACCGCCGCGCCAAGCGGCAGCACCGGCACGCCAACCGCCGAGCGGGCATGCTTGCCGGCCTCGCCGAACAGCGCGACCATCATCTCGGACGCGCCATTGGCGACCTTGGGCTGATCGGTGAAGGCCGGACCCGACGCGACGAAGGCGCCGAGTTTGACGATCCGCTCGACCCGGTCGAGCGAGCCGCCGAGCGCGGCCTTGATCTGGGCGACGAGCATGAGCGCGCAGCGCTTGGCCGCTTCCTGGCCGCGTGCCACATCGTCGGCGTCGTCGAGCCGGCCCTTCATCAGCTGGCCGGCTTCATCGAAGGGCAGCTGGCCCGAGATGTGGAGCAGACCGCCGGCCTCGACCGCCGGCACATAGGCGGCGACGGGCGCGGCGGCCTGGGGAAGGGCGAGGCCGAGTTCGGCGAGGCGTGCGTCGATATCCATGGCCTGCCGCTATGCCTGCTGCGTGCTCCCGGTCAAGGCCGGAGCGGGGCCTTCGGCGAATCGGTCGAGGATCCAGCCCACCGCCGCGCCCCAGTCATCGATGCGGGCATGGGCGGCGGCGGCCTTCGGGCGGTGTTGCGCCACCAGCGGCTCGGCGACCATGTGGAGGCGCCAGACGTGGGGGGCGTGCTTCGCCACAGAGGCATGCTGGGTCGAGAGATCGTCGACGAACACCGTCACGCCCGGCTCATGCTCGGCCAGGATCGCCGCGAGCGCACGTCCCTTGCCGCCCTGATTGCAATAGACCTCGTGGCGGATGCCGTGGCTGGCGAGCTGCTCGAGGCGCGGCTGGCGGCGGTGATCGGGAAGGTTGGTGAGCACGACGATGTCGGCATGCGCACCGATTCGCTCGAGCGCCTCGATCACGCCGGGCACCGGCGTCTGCCGCGCCATTTCGGTCTCGAAGAAGCCGTCGACAAAGGGCCAGACCTCGTTGGTGGGCACGCGTTCGCCGGTGTCGCGGCGGATCAGCGCCTCGCCCCAGTCCTCATGCTCGATCGCGAAGTGGATGCCGTGGGCATCGGCCAGCCAGTCGCGGAAATGGCTGACCATGTGGAGCAGCACCTCGTCGCAATCGGTGATGAGCAGCGGCCGGTTCATGCCTCGAGCTCCCGCTGGGCGGCGACCAGCGCCTCGGGCGTCACCTCCAGCGCGTCGGCACAGGCAACGAGATCGGGTTCGTGGCTGGCGAGGAAACCGAGCACCGCGGCGAGCAGCACCGGGTCGCCGGCCCGGGCGCGCAGCCCGTCCACGTCGAGGCCAGTGAGGGCCAGCAGGCGCTCGGCGCGCGGCTGGTCGGCCAGTGTCCACGCCAGAGCCGAGAGCGCGAGAGTTGCGCCATCGGGATGGTTTGTATCGCGGGCGCGCATGGCCTATCTCCGGCTGTCTTTTCGGGAGGGAATGCGGGCTTTGCCGGGCAAGGTGCTCGTTGTCGAGGACAACGAACTTAATCTCAAGCTGTTCTGTGACCTGCTCGAAGTCCACGATTTCGAGCCAACGCCGGTGCGCGACGGTGGCGAGGCGATCGAGACCGCGCGCGCGGTGATGCCCGACCTCATTATCATGGACATCCAGCTGCCCCATGTCAGCGGGCTGGAACTGATAGCGGCGCTCAAGGCCGATTCGGCGCTATCGGCGATCCCGATCCTGGCTGTCACCGCCTTTGCCTCGCCCGCCGACGAGGAGCGCGCGCGCACCGCAGGAGCGGCGGCCTATATTTCCAAGCCGATCTCGCTGGCGCGCTTCATCGAAGCGGTCGAGGCACTCGCTCCAGCGGCGTGAGGCCGGAGGCCGGACACGACAAGGGGCGCCGCGTCGACCGCAGCGCCCCTCAGCAACCGATTCGCGAGCGGGCTCGGACCCGCCCCGGCGATTACTTGATCTTGGCTTCCTTGAACTCGACGTGCTTGCGCACGACCGGATCATACTTCGAGAAGGAAAGCTTCTCGGTCTTGGTCCGCGGGTTCTTCTTGGTCACGTAGAAGAAGCCGGTGTCGGCGGTCGAGACGAGCTTGATCTTGACGGTGGTCGGCTTGGCCATGGTGCCCTCTGAAACTCTGTGC
>FTCZ01001249.1_pt1 | contig 14977 bp, 12 predicted proteins | sample 1658871 | NCBI WGS metagenome assembly FTCZ01 (sample SAMEA3914864, study PRJEB12502) | metagenome | biome: forest; material: soil | place: USA | collected 2012-03-12 | depth 0.3 m
CGCTACTACCTGAACGGCATCTATTTCCATGCCGCTACCGCCGGCGGTACCCAGGTGCTGCGCGGCGTCGCCACCGACGGCCATCGCCTGGCCCGCGTGGAAGTACCCCTGCCGAAGGGCGCAAGCGATATCCCAGGCGTGATCGTGCCGCGCAAGGCGGTGGGCGAGGTCCGCAAGCTGCTCGACGAGAGCGACGGTTCGGTCGACATCGAGCTTTCCGACACCCGCATCCGCTTCGCGTCGGGCAACGTCACCCTGGTCAGCAAGCTGATCGACGGCACCTTCCCCGACTACGAGCGCGTGATTCCGACCGGCAACGACAAGGTGCTGAACGTGCCGTGCAAGGAGTTCGCGCACGCCGTCGACCGCGTCTCGACCATCTCCACGGAAAAGTCGCGCGCCATCAAGCTGGCCGTGGCCAAGGGCGTGGTCACGCTCTCCGCCACCAGCCCCGACGCCGGCAGCGCCACGGAAGAGATCGAGGTCGAGTACAAGTTCGCCGCCATCGAGATCGGCTTCAACTCGCGTTACCTGCTCGACATCACCGAGCAGATCGTGGGCGCCGAGGCGCGCTTCCTGATGGCCGACGCGGGCTCGCCCACCCTGGTGCGCGACGGCGCCGACGAAAGCGCCTTGTACGTGCTCATGCCGATGCGGGTATGACGGCGCCGGCAACAAGTGTCCTCGCCTATCCTTCCGACGCCGTAAGCGGCGCAGCGCCGGCGCTTCTAGCCGTGCGCCAGATCCGGCTGACCGACTTCCGCAACTACCGCCAGCTCCGGCTCGATTGCGACATCAGCCCCGTGGTGCTGGTCGGCGGCAACGGCGCGGGCAAGACCAATCTCCTGGAGGCGCTGTCCTTTCTCGCGCCCGGCCGCGGCCTGCGCCGCGCCCGGCTCGACGAAGTCAGCCGCCGCGTCCGCGACGACGAGCCCGCGCCCGGTTGGGCGGTCGCCGCCACGCTCGACACGCCCGAAGGCCGTCTTGCCATCGGTACCGGCCTGGAGCCCGCGAAAAGCCAGGGCGGCCTGCCGCGCCGCGTGGTGCGCATCGACGGCCGTCCCGCCGCGAGCCAGACCGCGCTCGGCCGTCACGTCGCGGCGGTCTGGCTGACGCCGCAGCTCGACCGGCTGTTCCTCGACGGTACCAGCGAACGCCGCCGCTTCCTCGACCGGCTGGTGACGGCGCTGCATCCCGAACACGCAGGCGACGTCGCGGCCTATGAGAACGCGCTCCGCCAGCGCGCCCGCCTGCTGGGCGAGGGCAATCGCGACCCGCACTGGTTCACCGTGCTCGAGGACACGATGGCCCGCCACGGTGTGGCGCTGGCGACCAACCGCGCCGACACCGTCCATCGCCTCGATGCCGCGGCCCGGCTGGGCGTCGGCCCCTTCCCACGCGCGGCGCTCGCCATGACGGGCGAAGTCGACGGCTGGATCGCCTCGATGGCCGCGCTCGACGCCGAGGACCGGCTGCGCGCCGCGCTGGCGGCGTCCCGCTTGCGCGATGCCGAGGCCGGCACCACATCCTGTGGGCCGCATCGCAGCGACCTCGCCGTGCGCCATCTCGATCTCGATTTACCGGCCGCCGAGGGCTCGACGGGCCAGCAGAAGGCAGTTCTCGTGTCGATCGCGCTCGCCCATGCAAGGCTGGTCGCGCTGTCGCGCGGACGGCCGCCGCTGCTGCTGCTCGACGAAATCGCGGCCCATCTCGATGCCGAGCGGCGCGAGGCGCTGTTCGACGAGGTGGTGGCTCTCGGCGTGCAGAGCTGGATGACGGGCACGGATGCCGAACTCTTCAAGCCGCTCGCCGGCCGTGCGCAGATCCTGCGCGTGACCGACGGATCGATCGCGGCGGACTGAATTCTTCAAGGACAAAGACCATGAGCGAGAACGAACTGAACCGCGCAACCGCCGGCGATGGCGAGGACTATGGCGCCGATTCGATCAAGGTGCTGCGCGGCCTGGAAGCCGTGCGCAAGCGCCCGGGCATGTATATCGGCGACACCGACGACGGCACCGGCCTGCATCACATGGTCTACGAGATCGTCGACAATGCGATCGACGAGTCGCTCGCCGGCTATTGCGACAGGGTCGAGGTGATCCTGCACGGCGACGGCTCGGCCACGGTGCGCGACAACGGCCGCGGCGTGCCGGTCGACATCCACAAGGAAGAAGGCATCTCCGCCGCCAACGTGATCTTCACGCAGCTCCATGCCGGCGGAAAGTTCGACCAGAATTCCTACAAGGTCTCGGGCGGCCTGCACGGCGTGGGCGCCGCGGTGGTCAATGCGCTGAGCTCCCGGCTCGACCTGCACATCTGGCGCAATGGCAAGGAGTACTTCCTGCGCTTCCGTCACGGCGAGCCGGAGAACGACCTCGTGCTGGTGGGCGACGCGCCCGAGGGCAAGCGCGGCACGGAGGTGACCTTCCTGCCCTCGACCGGAACCTTCACCCAGACCGAGTTCGACTTCGCGACGCTCGAGCATCGCCTGCGCGAGCTCGCATTCCTGAATTCGGGCGTGCGCATCGTGCTGATCGACGAACGTGGCGCCGAACCCAAGGTGTCCGAGCTGTACTACGAAGGCGGCGTCGAGGCCTTCGCCAAGTATCTCGACCGCAACAAGAGCGTGCTGCACCAGACCGTGTCGATCCGTGGCGAGAAGGACGGCATCCTGGTCGAAGTCGCGATGCAGTGGAACGACAGCTATCACGAGACGATGCTGTGCTTCACCAACAACATCCCCCAGCGCGACGGCGGCACCCATCTCGCGGGCTTCCGCGGCGCGCTCACGCGCACGCTGAACAAATTCGCCGACGAGGGCGGCATCTCCAAGAAGGAGAAGGTGAGCCTGACCGGCGACGACATGCGCGAGGGCCTGACCTGCGTGCTGTCGGTCAAGGTGCCGGATCCGAAGTTCTCGTCGCAGACCAAGGACAAGCTGGTCTCCTCGGAAGTCCGTCCCGTCGTCGAGTCAGTGGTCGGCGACAAATTCGGCCAGTGGCTCGAGGAGCATCCGGCCGAAATGCGCAAGATCCTGACCAAGGTGGTCGAGGCCGCCGCCGCGCGCGAAGCGGCGAAGAAGGCGCGCGAGCTGACCCGCCGCAAGGGCGCGCTCGATGTGAGCTCGCTGCCCGGCAAGCTCGCCGACTGCCAGGAGCGCGATCCGGCGCTCTCGGAGCTGTTCATCGTCGAGGGCGATTCGGCCGGCGGCTCGGCCAAGCAGGGCCGCAACCGCGCCAACCAGGCGATCCTGCCGTTGCGCGGCAAGATCCTGAATGTCGAGCGCGCGCGCTTCGACAAGATGCTGTCCTCGGCGGAAATCGGCACCCTGATCACCGCGCTGGGCACCGGCATCGGCCATGACGACTTCAACCTGGACAAGCTGCGCTACCACAAGATCATCATCATGACTGACGCCGACGTCGACGGCAGCCACATCCGCACCCTGCTGATGACGTTCTTCTATCGCCAGATGCGCGATCTGATCGAGCGCGGTCATCTCTACATCGCCCAGCCGCCGCTGTTCAAAGCGGCCAAGGGCAAGTCCGCCATCTACCTCAAGGATGAGCGCGCGCTCGACGAGCAGCTTATCCAGACCGGCATCGAGGGCGCCCGCTTCCAGCTCGGCGACGGCAGCGTGCAGGCCGGCGACGATCTGCGCCATACCGTCGATATCGCCCGTTCGGTGACCAATCTGGTGAAACCGCTGTCGCTGTCGCGGCGCGTCACCAGCCAGTCGGTGATCGAGCAGGCCGCCATCGCCGGCGCGCTCAATCCCGAGATCATCGCCGATGCCGACAAGGCCAAGGCCGCCGCCGACTACATCGCGCGCCGTCTCGACATCGTGAGCCCGATCCTCGAGCGCGGCTGGGCCGGCGAGCCGACCGCCGACGGAGGTCTCGCCTTCATCCGCCGCCTGCGCGGCGTGAACGAACGCCACGTCATCGACGGCCCGCTGATGCGCAGCGCCGAAGCCCGCAAGCTCGACGCGCTGACGCTCGAGCTGCAGGCGATCTACACCAAGCCCGGCCTGTTCGTCGTCAAGGACAAGGAAACCACCATCGCCTCGCCGACCGAGCTTTATGCCGCAGTCCTCGAAGCCGGCCGCAAAGGCGTCACGATCCAGCGCTACAAGGGCCTCGGCGAAATGAATCCCGACCAGCTTTGGGAAACCACGCTCGATCCGGAGGCGCGCACCTTGCTGCAGGTCAAGATCAACCACGCCGACGAGGCCGACGAAATCTTCTCGACCCTGATGGGCGACGTGGTCGAGCCGCGCCGCGAATTCATCCAGGACAATGCGCTGAAAGTGGCCAACCTCGATGTCTAGAATCCTCGCGTTCGCGGTGATGGCCCTGCTCTGGGCGGTCCCGGCATCCGCCCAGTCCCCGGCGCCGACGCTGCATCCCGGCACCAAGATTTCGTTCGCGCCGACCGTCGGCGGGGCGAAGCTCGAGCAGGCGGTGCATCTCAACGCCGTTCCCGGCGGCCGCAACGCCGGCGACACCTATATCTACTCGACCGGCAAGATGCAGATCACCGTCGACGTGTTCGACGGCGGCCGCCGCGTTCCGCCGGGCAGCAGCAATCCCACAGTCGCCAACCAGTTCGAGACGGAGACCAACACCGCCGAGCAGCAGATCAAGGCGGCGAACTACCAGCGCTTCGAACGGCCGACCGTGCCATCGACCTGCACCTATGGCGCGCTCTCGTTCCGCTGCCTCGTCTACAGCGCCCAGACCGGCGGCACGCGGCTCTACAGCAAGATGCTGCTGACCGGCTACAATGGCTACTTTGTGAAGATCAACGTCATCTGGTCGATCGGCGACAAGGTCACGACCATCGACGCCGACCAGGCGTTGAACAACTTCATTCCCGCGCTGATGCGCTGAGGCGTTCCTAGAGAACCATCTGCGTCTGGGTGACGACGGCCACGAGCTTGCCCTCGGCCGTCGTGATGCGCGTCTGCCAGACCTGGGTGCGCCGGCCCCGATGGATCGGCGTGGTCTCCCCGGTCACGGTGGTGCCGACCGCCGCGGGTCCAACAAAATTGGTCTTGCTCTCGATCGTGGTCGTGCCCTTGCCCTCGGGCAGGTTCAGGATCGTGGCGGCCGCGCCCAGGGTGTCGGCAAAGGCCATGACCGCGCCGCCATGCAGGATGTCGGGCCGGGTGCAGAGATCGGGCCGCACGACCATTTCGGCCTTCACCATGGTCTCGCTGGCGGCAACGAATTTCAGCCCCAGGACCTTGGCGAAAGGCAGCGGCTGGTCGTTCAGGAGCTCGAGCTTGTCCATGGGATCCTCCGGTGGTTGCCCGTTCCTATCCCGGCCGGCATCCCGCCGGCAATTATGCCGGAGGTAATCGGCGGACCGGCGGGTCGGTGCTAGGGTTCGAGCCATGAGCACTCCCGCACCCGCTTCCGCCGCCACTGTCGATCCTCGGGCCGACCTTTTCGGCCCCATGCTGCGCGCCTGGCGCCGGCGTCGCGGCGCCAGCCAGCTGGCGCTCGCGCTGCAATCGGGCGTCTCGCAGCGCCATGTCAGCTTCCTCGAATCGGGCCGCGCACGGCCCAGCCGCGAGATGGTGGTGCAGCTCACCTCCGCCCTCGACGTGCCGCTGCGCCAGCGCAACACCATGCTGCTGGCCGCGGGCTTTGCCCCGGTCTATCGCGAGACCGGCCTGGGTGCGCCCGAGCTCGCGCCGGTGCGCCAGGCGATCGACCGCATGCTGAAGCAGCAGGAACCCTATCCCGCCGTCGTCATCGACCGGCTCTGGAACCTGCTGCAGGCCAACGAGGCGGCCAATGCGTTCACCGTGTTTCTGTTCGAAGGCCCGCCGCCTGCGCCGCCGGCCGGCAAGCCCGCCAACCTGCTGCGCTGGCTGCTCGATCCGAAGGCGCTGCGGCCCAAGCTCGCCAACTGGGAAGAGGTCGCGCGCCATCTCGTGTCGACGACCTATGCCGAAATCCTGGCGGACGGGGGCGAGCCCAAGGCGCTGGCCTTCATCGAGGAGGTGATGTCCTACCCCGACGTGCCCCAGTCGTTCCGCAGGCTGCGCTTCGAGGAGCGTCCCTCGCCGGTGCTGACGCTCGACTATGTCGTGGGCGGCAAGTCGCTCTCGGTGTTCACCACGATCGCCACGCTCGGCACGCCGCAGGATGTCACCCTGCAGGAAGTCCGCATCGAATGCTTCTTCCCCGCCGACGAGCGCAGCGATGCGCTGTTCCGCAGCCTCGCGGCCAGGAGCTAGCCCAGGTTATCGACGTCGTTGCGCAGCGCCTGGCCACTGCGGAAGCGCGCGAGATTGTCGAGGAAGATGTCGAAGATCGCCTCGTTCTGGCCCAGCGAATGGCTGGCCGTGTGCGGCGAGATCAGCACGTTCGGCATGTCCCACAAGGGCGAGGCGGGATCGAGCGGCTCCTTCTCGAAGACGTCGAGGTAGGCTCCGGCAAGATGGCCGGACTGCAGGGCCGAAACGACGTCGGCCTGGACCGCGATCTCGCCGCGCGAGACGTTGATGAAGTGCGAACCCTTGGGCATCGCGGCGAAGACGCCTGCGTTGGCCAGCCCGCGCGTCAGCGGCGAGGCCGGGCAACACAGGATCAGCCAGTCGGCGCGCGGCAGCACCTCGGGCAGGCGCTCATAGGCGATCACCTGCTCGAACGGCGCCGACGCCTCGGCCGTGCGGCGCACGCCGATCGAGACCATGCCCAGCATCTGCAGGAGAGCGGCGATGTTGCGGCCGATCGGCCCGAGGCCCACGATCACCGCGCGCTGTCCCTTGAGATCGCGCGGCGAGCGTTCGCCCAGCCGCGGCTCCCAGGCGTGGCGGCGCTGCGCGTCGGCCAGCAACGGAAAGCGCCGGTTGATCGCGATCAGCGCGCCCAGCACGCTGTGCGCCACCGTCACCGCCGTGGCGCCCGATGCGGTCGTCACCTTGACACCGCGGCCGCGGAGCTCGCGATAGATCGGCCGCTCCGCGCCGGCGGGATGGATCTGCAACCACCTGAGGCCGGGCGACTTGCGCACCGCCGCGTCGAAGCCCTGCAGCTCCGGTGTCGGATTGTTGCTGCTCGACTTGCCAGTGACCTCACGGGTCATGAAAGCGAGCTCGGCGGTGCACGGACCGTCCGCCGCCAGCGCCTCCTCCGCCGTGACGAACGACAACGTGCCCGGGGGCACGGCAGCCGCGATGCGGGATCCCCAGGTCTTGAGCGCGTGGGCGGAGAGCAGCAGCTTCACGGCAGGGCCTTGGTGCGCTCGGCGGCGGCGGCGAAGTCGGGCGCGGAATTGGTCCGGCAGGCGGGCACGGCGCGTGGATCGGGATTGACCAGGAACTCGTCGCGCAGGCGGGCGGCACAGGGATCCTGACTCGACACGCCATGGCCCTGGGCGCGGAACACGACATGGCGCGACACCGACAGGTGGCGCGCGGCTTCCTTGCCCCAGTTGGGCGGCGTCAGCCAGTCGAACGCACCGCTCAGCAGCAGGGTCGGGATGTCCGACTTCACCGGCTGGCGCTCGCCCGGCGGTGCGGCCGACACGTTCCACGCCGGGCAGATGGTCGGCAGTTTGCTGGCCTTGGCATCGAGCCCGTAGATGCCGCCGATGTCGATCGCCTTGCTGCGCGCGGCAAGGTCGATGGCGGCCCAGGTCTCGCGGCATTCGATCGTGTTGAACAGGCCGCCGAACTGCTGGGCGTTGCGCTCGAGCAGGCCGCCCTCGTCGTCCTCGAAATCCTCGGCGAACTGCCGGAAGACACGGAAGTCGCCGCGCGCCATGCCGGACACCGCCTCGGGGATCAGCGCGGCATCGCCGGTCCGCATCATGTGCATCAGCACCATCATCACCCGCGTGCCGTCGATCTTCACCGGCTGCGGGCCGTCGTCGAGCTGCAGGGTGAGCTGGATCGGCTTGGCCTCGGCGCCCTCGACGATCGTCTTCACGGCGGTGCTGAAGTCGGAATTGCGCGTCTTGCAGACATCGTCCGCGGCGCAGTCGGCGGCGAGCTGCTCGAAGGCGGAGCGCACGACCTCGGGCTCGTTCTGGTCGCCGTTGATCTGCGGCGGGTAGACGCCGTCGAGGATCGCCGAGCGCACGATCTCGGGATGGCGGCGCATCACCTCGAGCGCCCAGCGCGTGCCGTAGGAAATGCCGTACAGGTTGATCTTCGGAAGCTTCAGGAGCCTGGCGAGATCGGCCACGTCGTCGGCGAGGGTGGGTGTCGAGTACATCGCGACGTCTATCTTCCTGCGATCGAACTCGGCGCGGCAGCGGATCAGGATGTCGCGTTCCTGGTTCTCCGTCACCGCGCGGCGGCGGGCGCGCGCGAGCTCGGAGGCGCGGGATTCGAAACAGTCGAGGCTCGGCACCGACCCCGGCGCGCCGCGCTGGCTGATGATGACGACGTCTCGGCGCTTGCGGATGGCGGCCGTGTCGTTCCACCAATCGCCTTCCGACAGCGGATCGGCGCCGGCCGAAGAAGCGACCAGGGGCGAATCGCCCGGGCCGCCGGCGAGGTAGATGAGTGGATCGGCGTCGACCACCCGCTTGGCCTTGAGAACGGCCACTTTGAGGCGGACCTCGCTGCCCTGCGGCTTTTCGCGGTTCTCGGGCAGGACCAGCGTGTAGCATTCGAGCCGGTCGCCGCGCGGCGCCCGGAACACGCACCGGTCGCGTTCGAGCCGCGGTGGACCGGCGAGGGCCGTGCCCGCCAGCGCCAACAGGACCAGCGCCAAGCAGCCGCCAAACCAAGTACGCGTCATGGCCTTTTGTGCCACATCAGGGCTTGTGACGGCATGAAGTTTTTCTATGCGAGGGCCGCCTGTCGACGCCCTATGGTGGACCATGGCCTCAACCACCCCCTCCACCGGCACATCCGGCTCGTCCTACTGGGTCGCCGTCTGGTGCGGCTTCGTCGTCCTGGCGATCGGCCTCGGTGTCCGCCAGAGCTTCGGCATCTTCCTGAAGCCGGTTTCCGCCGAGCTGCATGTCGGCCGCGAGTTGTTTTCCTTCGGCACCGCCGTTTCGATGCTGCTGATGGGACTGTGTGCGCCTTTCGTCGGCCGGCTGGCGGATCGTTTCGGTTCTGCGCCGACGGTCGCCGGCGGCGGCGCGGTCTACGTGCTGGGCATGATCGTGATGGCCACGATGCACAGCGGCCCCATGCTGGTGGTCGGCAATATCCTGAGCGGTATCGGCCTGTCCGCCGCCTCCTTCAGCCCCGTCCTGGGCGCCATTATGCGCAAGGCACCCAAGGAGAAGCAGGCGCTCGCCATGGGCATCTGCTCGGCCGGCGGCTCGTTCGGCCAGTTCTTCATCGTGCCGCTCGCCTCCGCGCTGCAGGGCTATTTCGGCGACTGGCGGCCGACCATGTGGGCGCTGGTGGGACTTGCCGTGCTGATGGTGATCCTGCCGCTCGGTCTCAACGACCGTCAGCAGATCGCCAACGCCCGGAAGGCCAGCGGCATCAAGCAGACCTCGGGAGAGGCGATGGCCGAGGCGCTCGGCCACCGCAGCTACGTGCTGCTGGTCATCGGCTTCTTCGTCTGCGGCTTCCACGTCGCCTTCGTCGGCGGCCATCTGCCGGCCTACATCTCCGACAAGGGCGTCGGCCTGTCGCTGTTCGGGGTCACCCTGTCGCCGGTCGAGCTCGGCGGCTGGAGCATCGGCATGGTCGGGCTGTTCAACATCGCGGGCTCGGTGATCTGGAGTGGCCTCGGCGCCAGGTATCAGCGAAAGAATCTGCTCGCGATCCTCTACGTGATGCGCTCGGCGGTCTTCCTCGCCTTCGTGCTGGCGCCGTTGTCGGCTGCGTCCGTGCTGGCCTTTGCGGGCGCCCTTGGCTTTCTCTGGCTGGGCACGGTGCCGCTCACCAACTCGCTGGTCGGCATCATGTTCGGCCCGGTGCACATCACCATGCTGAACGGCTTCGTGTTCCTCGGTCACCAGATCGGCAGCTTCCTCGGCGGCTGGGGTGGCGGCGTGCTGTTCGACCTCACCGGCGGCTACGACGCGATGTGGTGGATCTCGATCGCTTTAGGCATCGTCTCCGCCCTGCTGCATTGGCCGATCGTCGAGAAGCCGGTCGCCCGGCCCTCTTTCGCCGCGGCATGACCGCGGGCTGGCGCTCCCTGATCCTGTGGAGCGCCGGAGCGCTCGTCGTCGCGCTGGCCGGCGTGTCGTTCATCCTCTGGGGGTTGAACGGCCCGGCCTATCTCGTCGACCTGTTCGAGGCCTACTGCCTGTAGACTCCGCTCCATTAAAAAAATGGACGGATATTGAGCCGCCACCAGATCTTGTGTCGGCCTCTACAGCACGAACTTGCTGAGATCGGTGTTCTTCGCAAGCTCGCTGACATGGTCACGCACATAGGCTGCGTCAATGGCGACCTTCGTGCCGGGCTTGTCGGAAGCGGCGAAGCTCACCTCTTCCAGCAGCTTCTCCATCACCGTGTGCAGCCGGCGCGCGCCGATGTTCTCGACCGTCTCGTTGATCTCGGCCGACAGCCGCGCCAGCTCGTCGATGGCGTCATCCCTGAAGTCGAGCTCGACCTTCTCGGTCGCCAGCAACGCGACGTACTGCTTCACCAGGCTCGCTTCCGGCTCGATGAGGATGCGCCGGAAATCCTCCTTGCCGAGCGAAGCCAGGCTCACCCGGATGGGCAGGCGCCCCTGCAGCTCGGGCAGCATGTCCGACGGCTTGGCGAGATGGAACGCGCCCGAGCAGATGAACAGCACATGGTCCGTCTTCACCGGCCCGTGCTTGGTGTTCACCGTCGTGCCCTCGATCAGCGGCAGCAGGTCGCGCTGCACGCCCTCGCGGCTCACGTCGCCGCCGCCGCGGAACTCCGAGCGCGCGGTGATCTTGTCGATCTCGTCGATGAAGACGATGCCGTTCTGCTCGACCATCTCGCGCGCCTCGCGGATCACGCGCTCCTGGTCCAGCAGCTTGTCGCTCTCTTCCTTCAGCAGGACCTCGTGACTCTGCGCCACCGTCATCTTGCGCTTCTTGGTGCGCCCGCCGAACGCCTTGCCGAGCATGTCGCCGATGTTGATCATGCCCACGGAAGCGCCGGGCTGGCCCGGCACCTCGAACTGCATCGGTGCGCCCGAATCGGCGACCTCGACCTCGATCTCGCGCTCGTTCAATTCGCCGTCGCGCAGCTTGTGACGGAAGCGCAGCTTGGTTTCCTCGCTCGCATTGGCGCCGCACAGCGCCTCGATCACGCGGTCCTCGGCCGCCATCTCGGCCTTGGCCTTGACGTCCTTGCGCAGCTGATCGCGCGCCATCTCGATCGCCACTTCCATCAGGTCGCGCGCGATCTGTTCGACGTCGCGGCCGACATAGCCCACCTCGGTGAACTTGGTGGCCTCGACCTTGAGGAACGGCGCGTTGGCGAGCTTGGCCAGCCGTCGCGCGATCTCGGTCTTGCCGCAGCCGGTCGGCCCGATCATCAGGATGTTCTTGGGCAGCACTTCCTCGCGCAACGCTTCGGGCAATTGCAGGCGGCGCCAGCGGTTGCGGAGCGCAATGGCCACGGCGCGCTTGGCGTCCTGCTGGCCGACGATGTGCTTGTCGAGTTCGGAGACGATCTCGCGCGGCGAAAAATCGTTGCTCATAGCTTTTCGATGACCAGGTTGCCGTTGGTGTAGACGCAGATCTCGGACGCGATCTTCATCGCCTTGCGGGCGATCGCCTCGGCGTCCAGGCCGTCGACGTCGATCAGGGCCCGCGCGGCGGAAAGCGCGTAGTTGCCGCCCGAGCCGATGGCGATGATGCCGCCCTCGGGCTCCAGAACGTCGCCGGAGCCACTCAGCAAGAGCGAAACATCCTTGTCGGCCACTGCCATCATCGCCTCGAGCCGGCGCAGGTAACGGTCGGTGCGCCAGTCCTTGGCGAGCTCGATGCAGGCGCGCAGGAGCTGGCCCGGACTGCGCTCCAATTTCGCCTCGAGGCGCTCGAAAAGCGTGAAGGCGTCGGCCGTGGCGCCGGCGAAACCGGCCACGATCTGGCCGCCGCCCAGGCGCCGGACCTTCTTGGCGTTGGCCTTGACGATGGTCTGGCCCATCGAGACCTGGCCGTCGCCCGCCATCACCACCTGGCCCGCCTTGCGGACCGACAGGATGGTTGTGGCGTGCCAGCCGGGAGAGGACGAATTTTCAGGGGAGGACATCGCACGGTAAATAGTCATTCGGGGCAACAAATCAATCGGCATGCTAACGTCGCCCGATGGACACCGAAGCTCCCATCATCGTCGTCGGCGCCGGCATTGTCGGCGCTGCCACCGCACGTGCCCTGCAGAGAGCAGGCCACACAGTTACCCTTCTGGATAGCGCCGAGCCAGGCCAGGCCACTTCCTACGGCAACGCAGGCTATCTCTCGGTCGACAGCCTGATCCCGATGGCGCGGCCGGCCACCCTCAGGAAGGTGCCGAAGATGCTGATGGACCGCGACGGTCCACTCACCTTGCATCGGCCAAGCATTCCCGCGTTGGTGCCCTGGATGGCGCGCTTTGCGATGGCTTCGATGAGCAACGCCGAAGTCGAGAAGGGCAAGGCCTGCTTCAAGCCGCTGATGCTCGAGGCCGACATCGCCTGGAAGGCGGAGATCCAGTCCTCGGGCCTCGGCGAATTGTTCCGCACGAAGGGGGCGCTCTATGTTTACGAGAGCGAACAGGCGTTCCAGGACACCGACGAAATGCGCGGCCTGCAGCAGGGCAAGGGCACCGAGTTCGTGGTCGTCGACGGCAACCGCGCGCGCGAGCTGGCGCCAGGCCTCAGCGCGACGATCGTGCGCGGCATCTACTATCCGAGCAACACGCACACCATCAATCCGCACAAGGTCGTGACGACGCTGGCCGAGCGTTTCGCCGGCGAAGGCGGCACCATCCTGCGCGGCCGCGTGCGCGGCTTCCTGCGTGAAGGCGACAGCGTGACCGCGGTGCGACTCACCGATTCGGACCTGCCGGCGAAGGCGGTCGTGATCGCGGCCGGCCGCGCCTCGGGCGAGCTGACGCGGCTGCTCGGCTTCAATGCGCCGCTGGTCGCCGAGCGCGGCTATCACGTGATGGTTGCGCCCGACAACCTGCAGTTCGACCTGCCGGTCAGCCCGCCGGAACGCGGCCTGTTCTTCACGCCGATGGCGGAAGGCTTGCGCATCGCGGGCACCGTCGAGCTCGCAGCACCGCATCAGCCGCCGTCATGGCATCGCGCGGACCTGCTGGTGAAGCACCTCAAGGCCATCTTCCCCGGCGTCGGCGGCCCCGAGATCAGCCGCTGGATCGGGGAGCGTCCGACCTTACCCGACTATCGCCCCGCCATCGGCCGCGCGCCGCGCCTCGCCAACGTCTACTGTGGCTACGGCCATCAGCATCTCGGCCTGACGCTCGCCACCGCCACCGGCCGCCTGATCGCCCGCCAGATGGCCGGCGAAGCGCTGCCCGCGGGCCTCGAAGGCTGCGACCCGGGTCGCTTCGGCTAGGTCCGCTTCGTTGCGCGGGCCTGCCGACAACGCTAGCGTTCGCGGTCCGTGACCCCGGAGGCAAGCATGAGTTCTCATCGCAGTCCTTCAGAAGTACGCGCGTCCCTCAAGCATCCGATCATCGACGCCGACGGCCACTGTGTCGAATACAACCCGGTCTTCGCCGAGCGCATGCGCAAGGTGGCAGGCGACAAGGCGGCCGATGGTTTCCTGGCCGCCCAAAGCCGCATCCCGGACGCGCTGAAGCTTTCGATCGCCGAGCGCAAGCAGCGCGGCATCGCGATGGAAGGCTACTGGACGCGCCAGTCCACCAACACGCGCGACCGCGCCACGGCGATGATGCCGCGCATGCTCTACGACCGGCTCGACGAACTGGGCATCGATTTCGGCGTCATCTTCCCGACTGCGGGGCTGGGCATTCCGCGCCTCCAGGACGACGAGATGCGACGCGCCGTGACCCGCGGCTTCAACATCGTCACGGCGGAATATTTCGCCAAGCTCGACGATCGGCTGACGCCGGCGGCAATCATCCCGATGTTCACGCCCGAGGAGGCGATCGAGGAACTCGAGTTCGTCACCCGGCAGCTCGGCGCCAAGGTCGGTATGTTCGGCGGCGCCTTTGCCCGTCGCATGCCGATCGCCAAGGACGTCGATCCCGCCCTCGCCCGCTTCACCGTGACCTACGAGCGGCTGGGCATCGACAGCGACTACGACTACGACCCGGTCTGGCAGAAATGCCGCGAGCTCGGCATGGCGCCCACTTTCCACGCCGGCGGCCGCGGCTTCGGCCTGCGCAATTCGCCCTCGAACTTCACCCACAACCACATCGGCCATTTCGCCGCCGCCGGACATTCGATTGCCAAGGGCCTGTTCCTGGGCGGCGTGACGCGGCGCTTTCCCGACCTCAACTTCGCCTTCCTCGAAGGCGGCGCAGGCTGGGGCTGCCAGCTTTTCGCCGACCTGATCGAGCATTGGGAGCGGCGCGGCGCCAAGGGCATCGCCTACATGGATCCCAAGAAGCTCGACCGCGCGCTGCTCAAGAGCCTGGTCGACAAATACGGCTACGACGACATCGCCACCGAACTGGCCAAGCGCGACGGCTGGCCGGCCCGCGAGGAGGACGAGCCGACCGGCGGCGTGCCCGTGCTCGACGACTTCGCCGCCTGCAAGATCGCGCGCAAAGAAGACTGGCTCGACCTCTATGCCAAGCCGTACTTCTTCGGCTGCGAGGCCGACGACCGCATGAACGCCACCGCCTTCGGCCGGGCCAATCCATTCGGCGCCAGGATCAATGCGGTCTTCAGCTCCGACATCGGCCATTTCGACGTGCCGGACATGCTGAGCCCGGTGCCCGAGGCACATGAGCTGGTCGAGGACGGGCTGATCACCGCGGACGATTTCCGCGACTTCACCTTCGCCAACGCCGTGCGCCTGTGGGGCATGCAGAACCCGCGCTTCTTCGAGGGCACGCGGGTGGCCAAGGAGGCGGCCG
>FTCZ01004139.1_pt1 | contig 14963 bp, 14 predicted proteins | sample 1658871 | NCBI WGS metagenome assembly FTCZ01 (sample SAMEA3914864, study PRJEB12502) | metagenome | biome: forest; material: soil | place: USA | collected 2012-03-12 | depth 0.3 m
AGATCCAGCCGACGATCTGCTTGTTGATCGAACCGGCGAGCACCATTTCGACGATCTCGACGGTGGCGGAGTCGGTGACGCGAAGCCCGTCCTTGAACTCCGACTTGATGCCGAGCTTGTCGAGCATCTTCCCGATCTGTGGACCGCCGCCATGCACGACGATCGGCTTCACGCCGGCCTGTTCGAGCAGAACGATATCCTCGGCGAAATCTTCGGCCGCCGCCTTATCGCCCATGGCGTGGCCGCCGTATTTCACCACGACGATTTCCTGATCGTATTGCTGCATATGCGGCAGCGCTTGGATCAGCACTTCGGCCTGGGTGTGGATGTCGGGCAGTTTCAGGTCGCTCATAGGCGTCAAGGCCTCCGGACGTCATTCTCAAAGCTTCGTTCGAAGCCGCCAATAGCGTGGTTTCGGCTTGCGTGAAACCCGAGATTCGCACGCTGGGAGCGAATTTTACCCAGCGCGATCAGGCAGTAATGTGACAATCGCCAGCGCAATCCAGCCAAGGATCATCAACCCGCCTCCAAGCGGCGCTGCGAAGGGGAAGAGCGGCATGCCGACAAGCCCGCGCAAGGCGAGGTCGGCGGAGAACAGCGCAACGCCGAGGGCAAGCAGGCTGGCGGCGATTGCCGCTGCTCCCATCGGCATCAGGCCGGTCCGCCGCAGCGCCGTCACCGCCATCAGAACGGGCGCGTGGAAAAGCAGGAAAGTGCCGGCCGTGGTGGCGTTGGCGCTGCCGCCATGCGTGCCAGCGGCCTGCAGGATGACGCCCGCTGCGCCGAATAGGGCGGCAATCAGGAGATGGATGCGGGTGGCGGTGAGATAGGGCTGGCTCATGGCCGGCCTTTTCGCGTGGAAGCAGCGTGCCGGTCAAGCAAGGCGCTGTCACACCGCTCAGGCCTGCTCGCCACGCTCCGCCATCAGCCGCACGATCGCAGCGCGCAATTCGGGAATGCCGGTTCCATTCTCGCTCGATGTCGCGATCACTTCTGGATAGGCGGCAGGGCGCTTCTTCAATCCGTCGAGCGTCGCAGCGATCCGTCCTTCGACTTCGTTTTTCTTCAGCGCGTCGAGCTTGGTCAGCACGACCTGATAGGAGACGGCCGCCTTGTCGAGACCGTCGAGCACGTTGCGGTCGATTTCCTTGAAGCCGTGGCGCGAGTCGATCAGCACGAAGACGCGCGCAAGGCTGGCGCGGCCGCGCAGGTAATCCTGGATCAGCCGCGTCCAGGTCTCGACCTTCTCCTTGCCGACGGCCGCGAAACCGTAGCCTGGCATATCGACGATGGTCAGCCGGTCGGCGGCGTTGAAGAAGTTGAGTTCCTGCGTGCGGCCTGGGGTGTTCGAGGTACGCGCCAGCGCCTTGCGGCCGGTCAGCGCGTTGATGAGGCTCGACTTGCCGACATTGGAACGCCCGGCAAAGGCGATCTCCAGCCGTTCCATCGGCGGCAGCCCGTCGATTTTGCCAGCCGCCCAGAAGAACTGCGTCTCGCGCGCGAAAAGCAGTCGGCCGGCCTCGGTGAAATCAGGCTCTTCCATCAGGCCAGCCCTCGCAGACGGCCGGCGTCAGCTCGCCGGCGCCGGCGCCTTCTTGAACATCTTGCGCAGGTTGTCCCAGAGTTCGACCTTCACGCCGTTGCGCTTCATGATCAGCGCCTGCTGGGCAACTGAAAGCGTGTTGTTCCAGGCCCAGTAGATCACCAGGCCGGCCGGGAAGGTGCCGAGCATGAAGGTGAAGATGATGGGCATCCAACTGAAGATCTGCTTCTGAACCGGGTCCGCGGGCTCCGGGTTCATCTTCATCTGGAACCACATGGTGATGCCCATGATGATCGGCCAGACGCCGAGATGCAGGTAGGAAATGTCGGGCAGGTGATAGGGCAGCAGGCCGAACAGGTTGAAGACCGAGGTTGGATCAGGTGCCGAGAGATCCTTGATCCAGCCGAAGAACGGCGCTTGCCGCATCTCGATGGTGACGAACAGAACTTTATACAGCGAGAAGAAGACCGGGATCTGGATCACGACCGGCAGACAGCCCGCCAGCGGATTGATCTTCTCTTTCTTGTAGAGCTCCATCAGCGCCTGCTGCTGCGCCACCTTATCCTCGGCGAAGCGCTCGCGGATCGCCGTCATCTGCGGCTGCACGGCCTTCATCTTCGCCATGGATTCATAGGACTTGTTCGCGAGCGGGAAGAAAATCCCCTTCACGATGACAGTCACCAGCAGGATGGTGATGCCGAAATTGCCGACGAGCTTGTAGATCGCGTTCATCAGCCAGAACATCGGCTTGGTGATGAACCAGAACCAGCCCCAGTCGATCATCAGGTTGAAGCGATCGACGCCGAGCTGCGTCTCATAGCCGTTGATCAGCGCGACTTCCTTGGCGCCGGCGAAGAGGTTGGTTTTCACGCTTGCCGAAGCGCCGGGAGCGACCGAGCGGCCCTCCTGCAGCACGTCGGTCTGGTAGACGGGAGCTGTGCCGCCAACCGAAACGCGGGTATCGAACGGCTTGCCCTGCTCGGGAAGGATCGCGGTCGCCCAGTATTTGTCGGTGAAGCCGATCCAGCCCTTGTCGCTCTTGAAGCTCTGGGCCTTGTCCTTCGGCACCTTGGCGTAAGTGGTTTCCTGCAGGCCGTTGTCGCCGAGCACGCCGATGATGCCCTCGTGCAGCACGTAATAGCCCTGCGTGTGTGGCGTGCCGTAACGCGAGATCAGGCTATAGGGAAACAGCGTAACCGCCTGCGTACCCTTGTTCTCCACGCTGTCCGAAACCGTGAAGAGGAAATTCTCATCGACCGCGATCTCGCGCTTGAAGAGCAGGCCTTGGCCGTTATCCCAGGTCAGCGTCACCGGCTTGCCGACCGTCAGGTTGTCGGCGCTCGCGGTCCAGACCGTATCCGCCTTCGGCAGCGCCACGGTTGTGCCGGGCTGGGCTACCCAGCCGAAATCGGCGTAATAGGCGTCAGCCGCGCCTTCCGGCGAGAACAGCACGATGTTCGGGCTGTTGCGGTCGACTGTCTCACGAAAATTCTTCAGCAGCAGGTCGTCAATGCGCCCGCCCTTCAGGTCGATGGAGCCGATCAGGCTCGGCGTATCGATCTTCACGCGCTGCGTATCGGCAACGACGGTGGCGCGGTCCTTGATGACGGCTGCGGCCGGAGCGGCCCCTGGCGCGGCCACGGTGCCGGCAGGCGCAGAACCCGCTCCCGGTGCGCCGGCCGGAGCCGGCGTCGTCTGCTCGGCCGTCTGCTTCTGTGCGGCGGCCTGGCGCTGGCGTTCGGCGCTCGGCAGGCCGTAGAAATAATTCCAGCCGAAGATCACCGCCATGGAAAGCGAGATGGCGAGGATCAGATTCTTGCTGTTGCCGTCATTCTGCATGATGTCGTGGACGTCCGTGTTGGTGACGCGCTGTCAGTGCATCTGGCGCGGCTTGCTCGCGGTCCGGCCCTCGCGTGCCCGGTTGGCCCTGCTGAAGGCCTGCGCGATCTCGGCGCAGACATCGGCGAAAGGCGCAGCGAGGATATCTCGCCGCCCGACAATGACATAATCGTGGCCAGTTGCGCCGAGACCGTCCGTAGACAGCCTCAGGGCTTCCTTCAGCCGGCGTCGCACGCGGTTGCGCTCGGTCGCATGGCCGACCTTCTTGGTCACCGTGAAGCCAGCACGCGGTGCTTCGCCATTGCCACGATCGATCGATTGCAGCGAAAAAAGGCCGGTGTGGACACGCCGGCCTTTTGCCACATTCAGAAATTCGCGACGTTTTTTCAGGCGCTGCATGGCGTGCCTAGCCTTTCCGGGCAGCCGCGCGCCGCGGCGTTACGCCGAAAGACGCTTGCGGCCGCGAGCGCGGCGAGCAGCGATGACCTTGCGGCCACCCTTGGTCGCCATGCGGGCGCGATAGCCATGGCGGCGCTTGCGCACGAGCTTGCTCGGTTGATACGTCCGTTTCACGAGTTCTACTCCGGTCAGATAGGAGCTGCCGCCTGCCAAGGATCGCTTTGAAGGAAATCCGTCGCAGACCCGTCCTGAAAACAATGGGCGCCGAAATGGCGCCGCCAGTTCCAGACAGACAGTCCGAAAAATCAGCCCCGCTCTTGATACATCTTCGCGCCAAAGTCAATGACGGAACGAGGACCGAGCCGGATTTTCGAGCGCGATTGTCGGGCTCTGTTTTCGCGCCGCGATGGACAGCGCGTCAATCCCCGTTACAACAGCGAAAATATTTCACGGGGTTGCCAAGGCGTGAGTGACATTCTCAAGCCGGATCTGTGCATCATCGGCGCTGGACCGGCCGCCCTGGAGGCGACAGCCGCCGCAGTGGCGATCGGCGCATCCGTCGTTCTGGTCCTGCCGCAAGCGCCCGAGGATGGCGCGCTGGCCGCGGGCGCCTTCATCCGTGCGGCGGAACATGCGCGGGAGCGGCGTCGGATTGCCCGCGCGGGCTTTCCCGAGGCCGCCGCGACGCTCGATTTTCCAGCCCTGATCCGCCATGTCGAAACCGTCGCCGAGGGGTTAGCCGCAAATAGCGCGCCCGAGCGTTTCACGGCGATGGGCGCGACGGTGATCGAGGGGCAGGGCGCGTTCAAGGACGAGCGCAGCTTCGCGGTCGGCGCTTCCACGATTCAGCCGCGCCGTTTCATTCTCGCGCCGCCACGGTTGCCGATCCTGCCGGAGATCGAAGGCCTGGCCGCATTGCCGGTGCTGACGCCCGACAGTTTCACCACGCTGGAGCGCCTGCCCGAGCGGATGATCCAGATCGGCGGCGACCCGGAAGCGCTTGCGTTGGCGCAGGCATTCCGGCGGCTCGGCTCACAGGTGGTCGTGCTGGCTCCGGGTACGCTCCTCCCGGATGCCGATCCGGAAATGGCCGGCGTTCTTCGGCGCGCGCTAGCAGCCGATGGCGTGACCTTGCGCGAGAAGGCGATGGTCAAGCGCGCCGAACGCAAGCTCGATGGCGTGAGCGTGCTGTTTGAAACGGAGAATGGCGAAGAGCGTCTCGACGGCAGCCACATCCTGCTTGGCTTCGGCCGGATGGCCGGGATCCAAGGGCTAGGCGTCAAGGCGGCCGGCATCGCGCTCGACGGTGACGCGATCGCAACCGATGACCGGCTGCGCACCAGCAACCCGCGCATCCTGTGCATTCAGGCCGACAGCAACCATGAGGGGGGGCTCGCCGTCCAGAACGCCTTGCTGCGCGCCGGAAAGTCGTTGCGGCACATCCAGATTCTACATTCCATTCGTACAAGACCGGAAATAGCCTCTGTTGGCCTCAGCGAGGAGCAGGCGCGCAAACGGCATGGCAAGATCGAAATCCTGCGCTGGCCGTTCAGCGAAAGCCGCCGGGCGCGGGCCGATGATGTCGCGGCCGGCTTCGTCAAGGTGGTGGCGACGCGCAAGGGCCTGATCCTCGGCGCAAGCATCGCCGGGCCCCGCGCCGGCGAGTTGATTGCGTCCTGGACCGTGGCGTTGACGAAAAGGATGACAGTGCAGGAAATGTCCCAGACCGTCATGCCGCCCTTCAGCCTGTCGGAATCGGCGCGGCAGACGGCGCTTGGCTATTTTTCGCGGCGACTTTCGGGGCTTTCGCTCAGCCTTGCCCTAAAAATCAGCCGCTGGCTGGGTTAGTATCGGCCATGGTCGCGCAGGCGGAAACCGGCAAGATCGCGATGGAGAGGAGCGCCGCGCCGCGCGCCGGCATCAGCTTGTCCACGCGCTTGCTGGCCATGACCGTCGTTTTCGTCGTGCTGGCGGAAGTGCTGATCTACGTTCCCGCGATCACGAGTTTCCGCAACAACTGGCTGATCGACCGGCTGAGCAGCGCGCGCACCGCGGCTCTGGTGCTGGAAGCCGCGCCCGCCGACATGATCCCCGAGGGGCTCGTCAACGAGCTGCTCAACAGCGTCGGCGCCATGGCGATCGCCATGAAGATCAAGGATACCCGCCGGCTGCTGGCGCTCAGCGAGGAGCCGCCGATGACGCGACGCTCCTACGACATGCGCGACATGCGGCTGCTGACCCTGATCCGCGACAGTTTCGATACGCTGCTTTTCGGCGATCATCGCGCGGTGCGGGTGATCGGCTGGGCGCCGATGGGCGGCGATTTCATCGAGATTGCCATCGACGAGACGCCGCTGCGCCAGGCGATGCTGCGCTTCTCCGGCACCATCCTGATGGTGTCGCTGCTTATTTCGGCCCTCACGGCGGTGCTGATCTACCTCGCCCTCAACGGCATGATCGTCCGCCCTGTCCGCCGGCTGGCGAAGAACATCACCCAGTTCGCGGCCCGGCCGGATGATGCGACACGCATCATCGTGCCGAGCGGCCGCAGCGACGAGATCGGCCAGGCGGAATATGAACTCGCCTCGATGCAGACCACGCTGGTGCAGCAGCTCCGCCAGCGCCAGCGCCTCGCGGAACTCGGCCTCGCCGTCAGCAAGATCAACCACGACCTGCGCAACCTCCTGACCTCGGCGCAGCTCATGTCGGACCGGCTCGCCTCGGTTGCCGAACCGACCGTGCAGCGTTTCGCGCCGAAGCTGATCGCAGCGCTCGACCGCGCCATCTCCTTCTGTGAATCGACGCTTGCCTATGGCCGCGTACAGGAAGCCCCGCCCGCGCCGCGCCCGACCAATATCGCGACACTGGTCGAGGAGGTTCATAGCCTCCTGCCGCTGAACGATCAGACCGAATGGCAGACTGATATCGATCCTGGCCTCACCGCGACGATCGATCCGGATTACCTTTTCCGCGTGCTCCTGAATCTCAGCCGCAACGCCGTGCAGGCGCTGGAGCGCGAGCCCTGCCCCGATCCGGCGGCGGACCGCATCATGGTCAAAGCCGCCTGCGCCGACCACATGCTGCGCATGACAATCAGCGATACCGGCCCTGGCATTCCGCTAAAGGTGCGTGAACGCCTGTTCGAAGCCTTTCAGGGCAGTGGCCGTCCAGGCAGTACCGGCCTGGGCCTGGCGATTGCCGCTGATCTGGTGCGCGGCCATGGCGGAAGCATCCGGCTGATCGATGACGGGGCGGGCACGACTTTCGCCATCGAATTGCCTTGTCCGAACGGGCGTGGAAAATGAGCAAAGCAGCCTGAAGCCGGGGTTGTACTCAGGCTCCAAATGCCCGATATAGGGTCCGGGAGGTTGGCAGTGGACGTTCCACTCGCCAACCGGGTCAGGTCCGGAAGGAAGCAGCCCTAACGAGACCGGGCGGGTTACTCGTCCAACCTCCCACCTCTTTTAAGGCGAGAGACGTCAAGCGCACGAGATGGCCGACAGCTCAGGCAACGCGACCAACGGCGCCTACCGGGTTCTCGCCCGCAAATACCGGCCGCAAACCTTCGACGACCTGATCGGCCAGGAGCCGATGGTGCGCACGCTCTCCAACGCGTTCACCGCCGGCCGTATCCACCAGGCCTATATTTTCACGGGCGTACGCGGGGTCGGCAAGACGACCACGGCGCGCATTCTCGCGCGCGGGCTGAACTACGAGCCGATGGAGGGCGGCGGCCAGCCGACCGTCATGATGCCGGGCCTTGGCCGGCACTGCCAGGAGATCATCGACAGCCGTCATGTCGACGTGATCGAGATGGATGCGGCTTCGAACACCGGCATCAACGATGTGCGCGAGATCATCGAGAGCGCGCGCTATCGGCCGGTTTCGGCGCGGTACAAAGTCTACATCATCGACGAAGTTCACATGCTCTCGACGCAGGCCTTCAACGGCCTGCTGAAGACGCTCGAGGAGCCGCCCGAGCATGTGAAATTCCTGTTCGCGACGACCGAGATCCGCAAGGTGCCGATCACGGTGCTGTCGCGCTGCATCCGTTTCGACCTGCGCCGCATCGAGGCCGGCGTGCTGATCAACCACCTGGCCGGCATCTGCGCCAAGGAAGGGGTCGACGTCACGCAGGAGGCGCTGGCCGTGATCGCGCGGGCCTCGGAAGGTTCGGTGCGCGATTCGCTGTCGCTGCTCGATCAGGCCATCGCCCATGGCGGCGGCGCGACGATCGCGGCGGAAGAAATCCGCGCCATGCTCGGGCTCGCCGACCGCAGCCGCATCATCGACCTGTTCGAGGCGGTCATGAAGGGCGACATGGAGCGCGCCCTGACCGAATTGAAGGATCAGTATGACGGCGGCGCAGACCCCGGCGTGATCCTGACCGATCTCGCCGACTACGTGCATTTCGTGACGCGCATCAAGCTGGTGCCATCCGCCGTGCGCGACCCGTCCGTCACCGAAGCCGAACGCGTGCGTGGCGAAGGGTTCGCGCAGAGCTTGCCGATGTCGGTGCTGACGCGCGCCTGGCAGATTCTTTTGAAAGGCCTGCAGGAGGTCAACGGCGCTGCGCGCGGCCTGCAAGCCGCAGAAATGGTGCTGGTGCGCCTTGCCTACGCCGCCGACCTGCCGACGCCGGGCGACGCGCTGCGATTGCTCAAGGAAGGCGGTTTCGCCACAGCGGGTCGCGGCGGTGCGCCGTCCTCTGGCCCGCGTGGTCCTGCCGCCAGCGCCGCCATGCGCCCGGCCATCGCCAGCTCCACGGCGCAGCCCGTCATGCAGGCCGCGCCACAGCCCATTCCCACCGTGCAGATCAACAGTCTGCTGGAGATGGCGGCGCTCGCCTCCGAAAAGCGCGACATCACCATGAAGGTTGCGATCGAGCGCGACATCCGGCTGGTGCGGCTTGAGCCGGGCGTGCTCGAATTCGCGCTCGCGCCCGGCGGTTCGCGTGATCTGCCCCAGAAACTCGGCAAGGCGCTGGGGGATTGGACCGGCATCCGCTGGATGATCGCGCTCTCCAACGAGGCCGGTGAGCCGACGATCCGCGAGATCGAGGACGCCAAGGCGGCTGAGAAGATGCGCGGCGTCCGCGCCAACCCGATCGTGCAAGCGGTGCTGAACGCCTTTCCAGGCGCCGAGATCGTCGCGATCCGCTCCAACAAGCCTGAAGAGCCGCCGGCCGCAGCGCCGGCTGACGAAGATGTCGCCTTCGGCATGGAAAGCCCGCCGGATGACGGCAGTTATACCGAAGATGACCTCTAGAACGCCAAGGGGACCGAAATGAAAGACATCATGGGCCTGATGAAGCAGGCGCAGCAGATGCAGTCGAAAATGGCTGATATGCAGGCCGAGCTGGAAACGACCGAGGTGCAGGGCCAGGCCGGGGCCGGCATGGTCAGTGTCACGTTGACCGCCAAGGGTACGTTGAAGTCATTGCGCATCGATCCTTCGCTGCTGAAGCCCGATGAGGCCGAGATCGTCGAGGATCTGATCGTCGCGGCCCACGCGGACGCGCGTTCCAAGGCCGACCGACTGATGGAAGAGAAGATGAAATTACTGACCGGTGGCCTGCCGCTGCCGCCCGGCCTCAAGCTGTTCTGATGGCGCAGGGCATCGCCGGGCCGGAGATCGAGCGGCTGATCCAGCTCCTGGCGAAATTGCCGGGGCTCGGGCCGCGTTCGGCCAGGCGCGGCGCGCTGCATCTCATCCGCAAGCGCGAGGAATTGCTCGCGCCGCTCGCCGCCGCCATGCAGGTCGCGGCCGAGCGCATCATGGTCTGCGATACCTGCGGCAATATCGATACGCTGCAGCCCTGCACGATCTGCGCCGACCAGCGCCGTGACGAGACGGTGATCGTCGTGGTCGAGACGGTCGCCGATCTCTGGGCGCTGGAGCGCGCCGGCGCGATCCGCGCGCGCTATCATGTGCTTGGCGGAACGCTTTCGCCGCTCGATGGCGTCGGCCCCACGGATCTCAATATCGAGCCGCTGATCGGGCGAGCCTCCGAACCGGTAGTGAAGGAAGTGATCCTGGCGCTGAACGCCACCGTCGATGGCCAGACGACGGCGCATTACATTACCGACCTGCTCTCGCATCTCGGCCTGAAGGTCACCCGCCTCGCGCACGGCGTGCCGGTCGGCGGGGAGCTGGATTATCTCGATGAGGGTACTCTTTCTGCCGCCATCCGGCAGCGGACGGGGATGTAGTCTTCGAAGCTCAGCCTTAAGCCCTCATGCTGAGGAGGACGCAGGCCGTCTCGAAGCACGAGGGCGCTTCCAGTGCTCTCTGGACGATCCTTCGAGACGCCATTTCTTCGAAATGGCTCCTCAGGATGAGGCCGGGGAGTCTGTTAAACGTTGATGCGCCGGATCGCTAAAATCGGCCGCTCAACTGTCTTCAAAATCCGCTCGGCAACAACCCGCAGCGGCTCGCTGGCAACCAGCATGCTATGGCCGGTCGCGTGCAGCAGCGTCTCGGCATCCCGCATGATCCCGACATGGCCCTTCCAGCAGACCAGATCGCCGCGCTTCAGGCCTGACGGCTCTTGCGCAAGCGGCAAGGCGTCGCCGAAGCTCGCCTGCAAATCGCTGTCGCGCGGCGCTGATATACCCGCCATAGCGAGCGAGACTTGGACCAGGCCGGAACAATCGAGGCCTAGGCTGGACTTGCCGCCCCAGAGATAGGGCGCTCCAAGGAACTGCTCGGCGACCGTCACGAAATCGGAAGCGGATTGATCGACAGAAGTGAGATGATCGGCCCAGATATATCCATCCGCCGTCACCGCGAAATCGCCCTCGATCCGTTGCACAAAGACTTCCCCGCCCATCGGCAGTGTGCCGGAGATCGGCAGCTTCATGCTGGGGCCCGGATAGAAGAAACTGCGCAGCACCTTCAAACGATGTGTCGCAGCCGGCTCCGGATCACGCAGCATGGCGGAAGGCAGGTAACCGACATAGCGGTCGCCTTCGAGCTGGCCCCAGGCCCAGCCCTCGCTATCCTCGAACACGCAGACGCGCTCGCCGTAAAGTGCTTCGGTCTCATAACCTTGGTCGCCGGCCGGCGCGGAACGCAGCGGCGCGGTGAAGCTTGCGACCTGCTTCATCTCGCCCGCGACGAAATTTCGGGCTTCGACCACGCCTTTCAGCGTCTCGGCGGCGAGATCGGGGCGGGCGGGCGTGAAGCGGCGGTCGAGCATCGTCATGGCTGCACCGTGCCCGCCTTTGCGGCGAGAAGATCGGCAAGGCGTTCAAGATGCAGCGCGCCGCGCACGGTCCGCTGCACGACGACATTGCGCCGGTCGATATCGTCGCGGCGGCGCGAGACGAGGTCGATCTGGCCCATCGTGTCGAGCGCGCGGGTGATGACCGGCTTGGTCACGCCGAGCTTGGCGGCGAGCCCGCGCACCGTATGCGGCGGCGGCTCCAGATAGATCGTCATCAGGATAGCCATCTGCCTGATCGAGAGATCAGGCTCCTTGTCCTTCACCAAATCGAGCATCAGGGAATGCCACATATGCAGCGCTTGTGCGGGGCGAAGCTCGACAGCCATGCGGTGCTCAACTCGTTACGGAGCCGTATTATTTGCCGCAAAAGCTTAAAAAGCAATGATTTCACGCGCGTCCGTAGCGCTTTAGCAGCAGATCGGCGGTCAGGCGGGCTGCCTGCACCTCGCCGCCCTCCGGCCGGCCGGGCTTGGTGCCGGGGTTCCAGTTGAACACGTCGAAATGCGCCCAGGCGCGGTTGTCACTCACGAAGCGGCGCAGGAACAGCGCCGCGGTGATCGAGCCGGCATGACCGCCGCTGGAGACATGGTTGATATCGGCCACCTTTGAGTCGAGCATCGACTTGTAGGGCGCCCAGAGCGGCATCCGCCAAACCGGATCGTTCACGGCTGCCGCGTGGCTCGCGATCTCGCCGGCGAGCTTCTCGTCGTCGGTGTAAAAGGGCGGCAGATCAGGTCCGAGCGCCACGCGCGCCGCGCCGGTCAGCGTGGCGTAATCGAGGATCAGTTCGGGGTCTTCTTCATCGGCCAGCGCCAGGGCGTCGCCGAGGATAAGCCGTCCCTCGGCATCCGTATTGCCGATCTCGACCGAAATGCCTTTGCGCGATGCGAGAATATCGCCTGGCCGGAAGGCGTTGCCCGAAATGCTGTTCTCGACCGCCGGGATCAACACCCGCAGCCGGATGCGCGCCTTCGAGGCCATCAGGATGCTGGCGGCGGCGAGCGCGGTCGCGGCCCCACCCATATCCTTCTTCATCAGCAGCATGCTGGAGCTTGGCTTGATATCGAGCCCGCCCGTGTCGAAACAGACGCCCTTGCCGACCAGCGTCACCTTGGGGTGATCGGGATCGCCCCAGGTGAAGTCGATCAGGCGCGGCGCGCGAGACGAGGCGCGGCCGACGGCGTGGATCATCGGGAAGTTATGCGTCAGCAGATCGTCACCGATCGTCTCGCTGAACGCTGCATCGTGGCTGGCGGCCAGCGAACGGGCGGCTTCGGAAAGTTCGGCCGGTCCAAGATCGTTGGCCGGGCGGTTCACCAGCGTCCGCCCGAAGCTTACGGCGGTTGCGATATGCGAGACATGCGCGCCATCGACCCCTTGCGACAGGACGAGACGGCGGCGTTTGCCGTCGCCCTGCTTGAAGCTCTCGAACCGGTCCTGCGCCATTAGCCAAGCCAGCGTCGCCTCGGTCAGGTCGCGTTTGCGGCCGGGCGCGACCAGGCGGTAATCGCCGGCCGGCAGCAGGGCCGGCAGCTTGCCGATGGCGAAGCGGTCAGTGGCTGCCTTGCCCGCGGCCTCGACGCCGAAAGCGACGACAAGCCCGCCCCTGCCATCCGGTGCGACGAGATGCGTGCCGGCTTTGGCGGAAAATCCGGTCGCGCTGGCGAAATCGCGCGCGACCTTCGGCAATCGCGCGATTGCAACGTCATTTTCGTTCAGCAGGTAGATCGGTGTCGCATCGGAAGCATCTTCCAGCAGCAGGGGATGAAGCATCTCGGGACATGCCTTTTTGGTGGGGTAAGCGGACGCCGGACGGCTGCCTATTAACTTCTCATTAGGGTTAACGGATTATTTCTCAAGGTCATTCTTTCAGTGGGCGGCGTCGAGCCGGAGTGGCCATGGAATCGTCGAAAACCCGCAAGCGTGATGGTAGCCGGCTGTTTCTTTCGGTCGCGACGGTCGCCGTCGTCGCCAGCCTGCTCGGCGGCTGCGTTTCGCGCGGCGCGAGCGCCGGCAAGGATGTCACGGGCTCCATTCCAGAAGCCGGTCCGCTCGCCCGCTCGCAGTCTGATTGGCAGGCGGTCGCCGCCGATTGGGGTCCGCGTTACGAGAAATCGCCCGGGGATAAGCTTGCCTCGATGAATTACGCCCGGGCGCTGCGCGGCCTCAGCCAGAACCAGCAGGCGGTCGCGGTGATGCAGAACGCCGCGATCAAGGCGCCTGAAGATCGCGAGATCCTGGCGCTCTATGGCCGTACGCTTGCCGATGCCGGCCGCTTCGACGAGGCGGCCAAGGTGCTCGCCAACGCCCATACGCCTGATCGGCCGGACTGGCGTATCTATAATGTCCAGGGCACGGTCGCCGATCAGATGGGCGATCACGCCGGCGCGCAGGCCTTCTACGATTCGGCGCTGCAGATCGTGCCGGGTGAACCGAGCGTGCTCTCCAATGTCGGCCTTTCCTACGCCTTGCAGAAGCGCCTGACCGACGCCGAGAGGGTGCTGCGTGAAGCAGCTGATAATCCGCGCTCCGATCAGCGCGTGCGCGCCAATCTCGCCATGGTGCTGGCGCTCGAAGGCAAGTTCCAGGAATCGGAAGAAGTCGCGCGCCGCGACCTTTCGCCGACCGATGCAGCCGCGAATGTCGCCTATGTCCGCGGCATGGTCACGCAGGCCAATAGCTGGCAGCAGATCAAGGCACTCGACAAGAAGAAGACGGCCGCTGCCCCTGATAAGACGCTCGCGGCGCAGCAGTAAGGCAACTTCAGACTGGAATTGTCATTCCCGTTCGCGCTTCGCGCGTCGGGAATGACACTGAAATGGCATGGGGCACGATCAGCGCGCCCTGTCCATCACTCCCAGTGGAACACCTGCACCAGCGCCGGCGTCAGGATCACCGCGAACAGCACCGGCAGGAAGAACAGGATCATCGGCACGGTGAGCTGCGGGGGCAGCGCGGCGGCCTTCTTCTCGGCCTCGTTCATGCGCTGATCGCGATTTTCCTGCGACAGGGTGCGCAGCGCCGAGCCGACCGGCGTGCCGTAGCGCTCGGACTGCACCAGCGCCGTACAGACGGACCGCACACCTTCAAGGCCAGTGCGCTTGCCGAGATTCTCGAAGGCCATGCGGCGATCCTGAAGGTAGGAAAGCTCGGCCGTCGCCAGCGTCAGTTCCTCGGCCAGCGGCACGGACTGGCTGCCGATTTCGACGCTCACCTTGCGGAACGAGTGCTCGATCGACATGCCGGATTCGACGCAGATCAGCATCAGATCGAGCGCGTCGGGGAAGGCGCGCTTGATCGATTGCTGACGCTTGGCGATCTGGTTGGAGAGGTAGACTTCCGGCGCCTTGATGCCGGCATAGGCGGTGAAGATCGTGATGCCGAGCTTGATCATCGGCGGCTGGTCGACGACCTTCAGCACGAAGAGGTAGAAGATTGCCAGCAGGAAGAGGCAGATTGGCGTCACCAGCCTGAAGAACAGGAAGGCTACCTCGGCCGGCTTGCCGCGGTAGCCCGCCATGGCGAGCTTGTCCTTGGCAGTGTCGGTGCCGAGCCATTTCGTCAGGTTGAACTGGTCGACGACCTGCTGCATGAACGGCTTGGCTTCGCTCCTGAGCGAGACCTTGCTCGAGCCCTTGGCGAGTTTCTCGCGCTCGCGCATGCGAATCTTGTCGCGCTCGATCGCCACCGTGTTCATGCGCGCCTTCAGGTCGCTGCGCTCCAGCATCGGCATGGCGAAGGTGAGCACCGCCGCGGCCGCCGCGATGGCGGCGAGCGCCATGCCGACGAAGGCCGGATCGAGCAGCTTGCTGACGATTATGTCGAACATTCGGTCAACGCCCCGTCAGATGTCGAAGTTGATCATCTTCTTCATGGCGAGAATGCCCATCAGCATCCAGAAGCCCGAAGCCGCCATGACCAGCTTGCCGGTCTTGGTGAGCCAGAGGATTTCCA
>FTCZ01003215.1_pt1 | contig 14936 bp, 10 predicted proteins | sample 1658871 | NCBI WGS metagenome assembly FTCZ01 (sample SAMEA3914864, study PRJEB12502) | metagenome | biome: forest; material: soil | place: USA | collected 2012-03-12 | depth 0.3 m
CCATGGACGTGCCGTCCCATGCCGCGAAATTGTCCGGCGGGACGCTGGAAATGATCGCGACCCCGGGGCCGACGACGTCCACCGCCGGGCCGTGACTGCTGAAGCGCGCGGGGAAGAGATCGCCCATGGCGTTCTCCGCCCCGTCCAGGGCCAGGGTGGCGTGATAGCTGTCGTCCGGGAATTCGCCGCGCCGACCGATCGCCGCGACGGCGAGAACCTGGGGGGAGGCGGCCGGGTATTCCACCGGTCCGGTCGTGTTGCCGGCGGCGGCGATGCAGGCCATGCCCGCCTGCCGCGCCAGGGCGAGGCGCTGCTCCACGATCTGCGATGCCTGCGCGCAGCCGAGACCGAGATCGACGACGTCGATTTCCGCCTCCAGGCAATAGTCGAGGCTGCGGATCAGGTCGCTGAGCCGGCCGCCCGGAAAGACGCGGCAGACATGGACCTCGGCCTCGGGGGCGAAACCGCGGATCCCCGTGCCGGTATCGAGGCCGGCGACGATGCCCGCGCAGTGCGAGCCGTGCCCGATCGCGTCGTGGGTCCAACCGTCCGCCGTGCGTCCCACCACGTCGATGCCGGCGCGGATGCCGGCCAGGTTGCGGTGGCCGGTCGCGGCGCCGCTGTCCACCAGGGCGACCTTCACGCCGCGCCCCTTCCAGTCGGCGGGCAGGCGGTCGAGCCCCATGGCCTGCTGCCCCCAACCGGTCAAGGGCTGCTTGGGGAATCCCGGGTGGCTGCGGCCCAGCGATTTCAGTTCGACGGCGTTGTCCTGGTCGGTCCGGAGGATCGGGTTGCGCAACCAGTAGCTCCAATGGTCGGTCCGCGGCCGGACCAGCAGGGCGTTGAGCGTGTCCGCCGATTCGCCATACACCGTCAACCGAACCCGGCCGGCGCCGTCGGTCAGTCCCTGCGCCGACCAGATGGCGCCGAACACATAGACCGTGCTGTCGGCCAGCGGCTTGCCGTCGCCCGTGACGGTCAGCGTGACGGTGACGCCGGTGGCGTGGGGCACGGCGACGCCGGGGTCATGGAATTCCGCGTCCGCGGCATAGGCCGGATCCGACGAACAGACCGTCAGCAAGGCATCGTTCTCGATGGTCAGGCGACCGCCGAACTGCTGTCTCAGGGCATCGGCCTGTTCGGTCGGCATGCGCGCCACGATGACGCTCCTCATCGCCGCCGGCGTTTTGCCGCGAGCCGCTTCGCGGTCGCCGTTCGCGCCCTTGCGGGGAGCCAGGACCTCGACGACCTCGACGTCGTCGCGTTCCCGCAACCGCCGGGCGACGGCCTCAAGGTCGGGCGGTTCCAGGAAGGCGAGCGGGCCGGCGCCGATCAGGAACTGGTCCTGCCGGCTGACGACGGGTTTGACGCGCGCCGTCGGGCGCGCCGTGGTCTGGGCGGACGCCTGGGGCTGAGGTTGGGCCTGGGGCTGGGCCTGGGACATGGTCACGTTCCCTTCGCTTCCGCCGGCCGCCGCCGGCTCGTCGGCGGTGTCCGGCGTTGCGCTTTCCGGGGACAACTCGTCCCGTTTGCGTGGTGGCATGGCTCTCATCCTTTCGGCTGCGGCGTTCTTCCGTCCGCTCAGGCCTGGCCGGCGGGGCGGTCGAGCTTGTCCTTGTCTTCCCGGGCCGGGTCTTCCAGGGCCGGCAGGTCGGGATGCCGGGACCGCAGCACGGCGACCATCCGGTACACCTGGTAGGCCAGGGTCAGGGTCCGCCCGTAATCACGTTCCCGATAGGCCTGGATGGCGTGGTGCAAGGTCGGGTAGCAGGGCTTCACCTCGGAATGCCGGGTCTCGGCCGTTTCGAAATAGTCGAACAGCCTGCGGACCGCCGCCGCGGCGAGATCGTGCAGAAACGCCGATGCGGCCTGCTGCTCGGCGTCCGGTTCCGGTGCTTGGCCCGGGTGTTGCCGGCTTTGCGGCGCGTTGAACAGGGGCGTGTTGAACATGGCCGCCGGTCGGGACTGGAGCATCGCCAAGCCGTTGGCGATCGCCGCGATCATCGGGCCGGTGATGTCGCTTGAGGCGATCGGGCCAAGACCCTGGAAGCCGGGTCCCTGGAATCCGGGCCCTTGGAATCCGGGGCCGGGATTCGGCACGGTTCCGAACGACGGGTTGACGAATGGAAAGCGGGGGTCGGTCATCGCGTTGGGTTCCTCGGCTTCCCTGGCAGACAGCCCGGAACTGGTGGCCCGGCGAAGGGCCACCAGCCTCTCAGGCGATGCCTGTCCGTTGTTCAAGGGATCGGCGGGATGCGCCGGTCAGGATGTGGACCCGGTCGACGGTCAGCCCAGGCGGCCGGAACCGAACTGGGGCTGCCCCTGGGTCTGCGCATGGGACTGGAGCATCCCCAGAATGGACGCCACGACCGGGGCCAGTTGGGCGACGTTCTGCTGGCCGAACGGCTGTTGCCCGAAGGTTTGGCCACCGCCAAAGGCGGCCGCCGCCATCATGGGATTCGCCGACTGCTGGCCGAAGGGCTGGCCATATTGCTGTTGGCCGGTACCCAACTGGCCGAGCTGGCCGAACTGTTGCGCCGCGCCGCTCGCTTGCATCTGCAAGAGATTGAGCAACTGGCTGATGGTCTGCCGGCAGAGGTGATGGACGGTCTGTTTCACCTGATCGCGCGCCGCGTCGGTGCTGCGGGCGACATGCAGCCAGCGCTTCACGTTCAGGGCCGCCAGCGGTTGCTGTTGCTGCTGCTGGTTCTGGGCCTGGAACAGGGCCGCCGCGGCCGAGGCGGACTGATCGGCGATCTCGCTGGAAATCCGATCGGCGATGTCGTCGGCGGCGTCGTCGATCGGGTTGCCGCCCAATCCCTGCCCGCCATAAGCGGCTTGGAAAGGATTGCCCCGGCCCTGCAGCCCGAGCCCCTGGCCGCCGAAAGCGGCAAGAGGACCAAAGCCCTGCTGCAGCGTTTCGGAACCTGGAATGCCCTGGCCGTAGCCATTGCCGATATGGGCTCCCGCGTTACCCCATGCTCCCTGGATCGGGCTGATCTGTCCTGGATTGAGCAACATGGTGGTCGTCTCCTTCGCTGTGCTTCAAGGTTTGCCGGCGCCTTGGACGGCGCCGTCTCAAGCCATTTCGGGATAAGTCCGTCGCGACAAGCCTTCGCGGGCCACCGGACGATGGCCGCATGTGGATCGATGTCCCGGCGTCGGCCGGATGGCGGCCGAGCGGTTGCGGGGGCGCTGGGGTTTCAAAAGAGAATATTGCGGAATTCCCGGAATTCTCAGTCTACCAATAATATTTCCCAATATTATTGGCAATAATTTCAAGACTTTCAAAGGAAAGTCAGAAATTACAAGATTCCCAAGGAATTGGATGCGATGGCCGTAGGAAGGTTTCCTGTGCGTTGTGACTATCTTTTTTCCTCAACGGCAGAGGTGGACGGTATATATCATCGCAAAGTGAGCGTCAATTATTCAAAAGACGCCTCTCCTGTCCAAATGACGACAACGTCTACCTAAAAGCGGATAGAGCATGCGGGGAGAATAATTGGCATAGAGGATTGCGCTATCGAATGGGGAAGCCACCCAACCGCAACGCACGGCCTCATCGGTGTTTCTTTTAAAATAGAGCCAGATTTAAAGATTTATTGCGCAGATACTGCAAAACACCGGAACCTCGACGCGCAAGGTGTGCTCCAAAGTGCCTTCACGTTGGAAGGGTGGCCGCTTTCAGTCGGAATCCGCACCGCTTCCACGCCATGGCTGTGAAGGATAGCCGCCAAGCCCATCGATTTCGGGCGAAGGCTCAATACGGCATCCACCACAAGGAGCCTGCTCCACAGGCTGTCCGCCAGGCGGACGCGTGGGGAAATCGTCAAGGCGTTCGCTGCCGTCCGCATTAAAAGCAAGGTCATGACTTGCAGCGGAAGGATGCGGCCATGGCGGTTTCTGCACTTGGATACGTTGGCGTCCGCTCGGACCGATTGGATGACTGGTCAAGCTTTGCAATCCGTCTGCTGGGCATGCAGAAGGTCGATCGCGGTGGCAAGGCGGTCGCCTTCCGTATGGACGACCGTATCCAGCGCCTCCTCGTCTCGGACGAACCTGGTGAGGCGTTGGCCTTCATCGGCTGGGAGGTCGCCGCTCGCGACGATCTCCAGACCGTTGCCGCGCGGCTCGACCGCGCGGGAGTCCCGGTGTCGCATGGCAGCCACTCCCTGGCCGATCGGCGCTTCGTCGAGGATCTGATTCATTTCGCGGATCCGGCCGGCAACCGGATCGAGCTCTTCTGGAACCCGATGCAGGCGGCCGATCCGTTCGTGCCGGGCCGCCCAATCGATGGTTTCAACACCGGTCCGCTGGGCATGGGGCACGTCGTGCTGCATGTGCGCGACATCCATACGCTGCTCCCCTTCTATCGCGACCTTCTCGGCTTTCGCGTCACGGATTACGGGCTTACGCCCTATCCGCTGTATTTCTTCCACGTCAATGGCCGGCACCACAGCTTCGCGATGGTGGGATCGGGCCGGGCGGGCTTCCACCACGTCATGGTCGAGTTCAAGAACCTCGACGACATTGGGCAGGGCTATGACCTGGCCCAGCAGGAGGAGGGCCGTGTCGCCTACACGCTGGGCCGGCACACCAACGACTACATGACCTCCTACTACGCGCGTTCGCCGTCGGGCTTCTTTGTGGAAAACGGCTGGGGTGGGCGGGTCATCGACCCCGCGACGTGGGAGCCGCAAGAGACCTTCGACGGGCCGAGTTTCTGGGGCCACGAACGGCTCCACCTGACCGAGGAGGGCGGCCGGGCGCGGCTGCGCGACATGCGCCTGGAGGCCGCGCGGAACGGCCGGCGCGCGCCGGCGATGGCGGAATGCCCCTGGCTTTCCGGCGCGTTGGCGAAGCAGGGGCGCTGATCAATGAATGCAAGACCAAGGGAGACGGGAATGGTGGCGAACCGACCGGACGAGGAGGACTTCGACGTCGTCATCGTCGGCTTAGGCCCCGTGGGGGCCACGCTGGCGCATCTGCTCGGCCTGCATGGCATAAGGACGCTGGTGCTGGAGCGTGAGCCGGCCGCCTACCATCTGCCCCGTGCCATGCACTTCGACGACGAGGTCATGCGGGTCTTCCAGGCCGTCGGCCTTGCGGACCGGATCGCGACGCGGACGCGGGTCAATCCGGGGATGCGCTTCGTGGACGCCGAAGGGCGGTTGCTGCTGGACTGGCCGCGCCCGCAGGAGGTGGGGCCGCAGGGGTGGCATGCGAGCTATCGGGTTCACCAACCGGATCTGGAAGCGATCCTGCGCGATGGTCTGGCCACGCGCGACGGCGTCGAGGTCCGCACCCGCTGTGAAGCCTTCGCGGTCGAAGACATGGGCGACCATGTCCATCTGCGCTACGAGGACATGAGCCGCGGGCGTACCCACCGCATTCGTACCCGCTACGTCGTCGGCTGCGACGGCGCGCGGTCGCTCGTCCGCCGCTTCATCGAGACCGGGATGGAGGACTATGGCTTCCACGAACGCTGGCTCGTGGTGGATGTCCTGCTGAAGCGCCCCAAGCCGGAGTTGGGCGATCACTCCATCCAGCATTGCAACCCGGCGCGGCCCGCGACCTACGTGCGGGGACCGGAAAACCGTCGTCGGTGGGAGATCGCCGTGCTGCCCGACGAGGACAGCGCCCGGATCGCCGCGGCACCGGAGGTCTGGAGGCTGCTGGCCCCATGGATCACGCCCGGAGAGGCGGAGCTTGAGCGGGCGACAGTCTACACCTTCCATTCGCTGATCGCCGAACGCTGGCGGCGCGGACGGCTGTTCCTGGCCGGCGACGCCGCCCACCAGACACCACCCTTCATGGGGCAGGGCATGTGCGCCGGCATCCGGGACGCGGCGAATCTCGGCTGGAAGTTGGCGCTGGCGCTCGACGGGCGGGTGGACGAGGCGCTGCTCGACAGCTATCAGAGCGAACGCCATCCCAACGTCCGGGAATACATCACCACGGCCGTCCGGTTGGGGCACCTGGTCAACACGAGCGGCACGGAAGCGGCCCTGCGCGCCGCGTTCCGCGTGCCGGACGGCACCGCGCGGATGGAATCCATCTATCCGCCGCTCGGACCCGGGCTCGGCACCGGCCCCTATGCCGGGCGGCTGTTCGGGCAACCGCGGCTGCCCGACGGGCGACGGCTGGATGACATGACGGGAGCCGTGCCGGTCCTGGTCGCCGAGCCTTCGCTGGTCGCGGGCCTGCGCGTGCCGGCGGCGGTCGCACTCGTCACCACGGCGGAGATGCCCGACGCCGCTGAGCATCTGGCCCGGCTCGGCACGCGCGCCGTGCTGCTGCGGACCGACCGCTACATTTTCGGCACTGCCGACGCCGCGGAGGACCTTGCCGACCTCCTCGCGGCCATGCCGCTGTCACCCACCAACCTGCCAGAACCGGAGATGGTCTGACCATGAAGCTTTGTTCCTTTTCCATCGACGGTGCCGCCGGCTATGGCATTGCCACCGACCGCGGCATCGTCGATCTTGGCCGCCGTTTTCCCGAAGCGACCTTGCGCGACTTCATCGCCTTCGGGAACCTGAACCGCGCCGCCGTCCTGGTGGGCGCGGCACCCGACCATGCGTCGGACGCGGTGACGTTCGCGCCGGTGATCCCGAATCCCGACAAGATCATCTGCGTGGGCTTGAACTATCACGACCACGTCAGGGAGACCGGCCGCACCGTCACCCCCAACCCGGTGCTCTTCGCACGCTTCGCCGGCAGCCAGATCGGCCACGGCCAGCCGCTGGTCAAGCCGCCGGAGTCCGACGAGTTCGACTATGAGGGCGAACTGGCGGTGATCATCGGCACGGGCGGGCGGCGCATCCCGGCCGGGCAGGCGATGGAGCATGTGGCGGGATATGCCTGCTACAACGACGGTTCGGTGCGCGATTGGCAGCACCACACCTCGCAGTTCATGCCGGGCAAGACCTTTGCCGGAACCGGCGGCTTCGGTCCCTGGATGGTGACCGCGGACGAGATCCCCGATCCGTCGCGCCTGACGCTGATCACGCGGCTGAACGGGGAGGTGGTCCAGCAGACGACGACCGATCGGATGATCACGGACGTGCCGGCGCTGATCGCCTATTGCTCGACCATCCTGCCGCTTCTGCCGGGCGACGTCATCGTCTCCGGCACGCCGGGCGGGGTGGGCGCCAGGCGGACGCCGCCTTTGTGGATGCGGCCCGGCGACGTGGCGGAGGTGGAGATCTCCGGCATCGGGGTTCTTCGCAACCCGGTCGTGGCGGAGGGCTGATCCCGCCCTCGTGCCGACAAGCGTGCTAGGATCGTTCCATGGCTTCAGGCGAGGAACCGGAACGGAACGCGGAAGCGCGCGACGCGGTGCGCGCGCTGACCCGTGGCCTGAGCATCCTGCGCCACGTCAATGCCGTGGGCGAAACCCGCCCGGGCGAAATCGCCCGGGCGCTCGGCATTCCGCGCCCGACGGTCTACCGCCTGCTGCAAACGCTGGAGGAACAGGGTTACGTCGTCATGTCGCCCACCAGCAACCGGGTCCGGGTGGCGCGGCTGGCGGCGAGCCTTGGCGATGGGTATGCGGTCACCTCCCGCATCTGCCAGATCGCGGGGCCGCTGTTCGGCGAATACGCGCCATGCATCGTCTGGCCGCTCGACATCAGCGTCTACGAGAACGCGGCGATGGTCATCCAGGAGACGACGCACGGGCGCAGCCCGCTGTCGATCGATCGCGGCATGATCGGGTATCGCCTGCCGATGCTGCGGACATCCGCCGGACGATGCTATCTCGGCCACTGCGATGCCCGCGAGCGGCAACTGATCCTCGATCACATCCGTCGCCTGGGCGACCCGGAGGATTTGCCCTTCCTCGGTGACCGGTACCTCGACCGCCTGCTCGGCGACGTCGCCGCGCGTGGGCTTGCCTTCCGCGACGCCGGGGAGTTCCGCCCGCAGACGGCCAGCATTGCGGTGCCGGTGATGGTCTCCGGCGCCGTTGCCGCATCGCTTTCGGTGATCTGGATTCGCAGTGCCATGACGCTCGAACAGGCGCTGGCCACCCTGGAGGCGCCGCTGCGCGCGATCACGGCGCGCCTCTTGGCGGCGCTTGACGCGGACTCAGCCGATCGGGCGATCGGCTAGCTGCGTGGCGACGTTCTCGTCCACCGGGGTGTCGAAACTCTTCACGATGAAGGCGAGCGTGCTGTAGAGCCCGACCGTCGCGATCACATCGAAGACGCCCGCGGTCCCGACCAGCACCTCGAGCGCCTCGCGCGTCGGAGGCGAGAGACGGGCATGATCGATCAGGTCATCCACCGCGCGCGCGATCGCCGCGTCCTCGGGGGCCATGGCCTCCGGCTCGCCACGGACGCTGAGGATGCGCGCGTCGTCCATGGCGCAGGCGCGCGCGCGGCAGACGTGATGCGCCCACTCGTAGGATGCCCCCAGCCGATGCCCGGTGCGCAGGATCGCGACCTCGCTGCGCTGCGGGCCCAGCGCATTCCGCACCACCACATGATCCCGAAACCCGGCCCATGCCCGCAGCAGGGCCGGGTTGTGGGCCATGACCCGATAGACGTTCAGCCGCCCGGCAAAGCCCGTCAGCATGTCGGCGAGTTCCGGCGGCCAATCGGCGTCCGACAGCGGCGGATAGGGCACATCGATGGAAGCGGCGCCCCGCGGGCTCCCGTCGCCTGCGGTCTGCCTGGCCGGCTCCAAAGGCTCCGCACTTGGTTCGGCATTTCTCATGACGTTTCTCCGCCCGTCATCGGGATCCTGGCATTGCACGTCCGGTTTCCCGGCCCGGCGACATCGCCGAAGGCCCGCGAGGGTTGCTCCGGTTGCGGTCTTCCGCAAAACCGGATTTGAGCGCGTCCGCCCCTTGGACACGCCTTGCGGCTTCGGGAGACGGCCGGCCGCTCAAATCGGCCGGCGACGCCGATCATGCCGCCAAGATGTCCGCAGAACGGACACATCAGAGGCACTGATCGTTCGGTGGGCGAATTTTTTGTAGGCCTGTAGGCGGTCCGAACCGTCTCGGGGAGCCGAGCTGGTTCGGCAAAATGGACACGGAGGAACGAGCAGCATGCCACAGGCAACGCCAATGGTCGAAGCGACACCCGCCCCCAGTCTTAATCGATCGCAGTGGCGGATCATCACGCTCGCGAGCCTGGGTGGCTCGCTTGAATATTATGACTTCATCATCTACGGCATCTTCGCGCAATACATCGCGAAGCAGTTCTTCCCGGCAAGCGATCCTTACATCTCTCTCATCTTGTCGTTTTCGGTTCTGGCTCTCGGGTTCCTCGCCCGACCGCTCGGCGGCATCGTGCTGAGTGCGCTCGGAGATCGCTATGGCCGCCGTCCGGTGTTTCTGGGGTCGTTGGCCTGCACGACGGCATCGACCATCCTGATCGGCCTGCTTCCATCCTATGAAACCCTGGGCTTGGCGGCGCCCCTCATCCTTGTAGGCCTGCGGCTCATCCAGGGAATCTGCCTCGGAGGGGAGTTGCCGGGCGCCCTGACCTATGCGGTGGAGGCGGCCCCGCACCGGTCCGGGCTTGCCTGCGGCTTCATCATTCTCTGCGTCAACGTCGGTGTCCTCGTCGCCACGTTGATCAATCTCGGCATCCAGTACGCGCTTCCTCCCGCCGACGTGGCGTCATACGGCTGGCGGATCGCCTTCCTGTTCGGCGGCTTCATCGGCTGCGTGAGCTATCTTCTGCGCCGCTCGCTGGAGGAGTCGCCGGAATTCCTGCGCATGCATTCCCGGGCCAGGAATCCGGTCCGCGAGTTGCTGCGGGAGCACCGGAAATCCGTGCTGACAGCCGCGGGGGTGGCGGCCGTGGTCGGTGGCTTCAACGGGATGCTGTACGGCTTCGTCCCCGCCTACCTGGTGCAAACGCTCCATTGCAGCCCGTCGCAGACGGCGCTGGCGATGATGACCGCGCTCCTGGTCAGCTCTGCCGGCCTGATCGTTGCCGGGTGGGTGGGCGATTACTTCCCGCGTCACCTGGTGCTGCGGGGCGGGGCCGGACTGCTGGCGCTGACGGTCATCCCGATCTGGTCGCTGATCATCGCGGGGGGCGATCAACTGGTCCTGCTGATGGGGCTGCTGTCGCTGGTCTTTGCGATCTCGAGCGGCGTATGGCCGAGTATCATCGCCAACCTTTTCCCGACACGCGTTCGGTTCAGCGGGATTGCCCTGTCCTACAACGTCAGCATCACCATCCTGTCCGGCTTCGCGCCGCTGACGGCGTCGGCGATGATCGAGTGGAGCGGGATGGTGTCGGCACCGGCGGTCTACATCGCGGTCTGCGCCTTGCTGACGTTTGCCAGCACCTTTGTCACCCCCAGGGTCAATGCCGGCCCGTCCGTTGCGCTTGGGTCGGAAGCCTCGCCGGAAGCCGTATAGGCATGTGGCGCGATGGTCGGCGCTCGGTCGACCTTATTTGCGTTTGTTGCCGACGGCGGCCAGCAGACGGACGCGCATGCGGGTTTCCGGGTGGCTGCGCAGCAGGACGGCGGCAGGGATCGGCCGGGCCGGCGGGGTGCCTTGCTGGCCGGTCGGCGTATGGTGCCTCTCCAGCTTCTCCAGCGCCCGGATCAGCCCACCTGCGCCGCCCGACAGCAGAATCGCATCGATGTCCGCGTCGTGTTCACGGATCCGCAACAACGCCAGTTGAAGCAATTTGCTGATCGCGGGAACCAGGCACAGCACGAGGCCGGCATCGGGCGCTCCGCCGGCGGAGCGCATCCGGCCCAGCCCCAGCAGCGACAGCAGCTCCGTCGCCGCGGCCAGGTCATGGGCCAGCGCCATGGTCAGGGTATCGCGGTTGCGGATATGCGCGACCTCGTGGGCCAGGATGCCCGCCAGCTCCTCGACGGTCAGATTGGCCAGCAGCCCTGCGGTCACGACGACGATGTCCGGTTCGTCGTCGCGACCGCCCAGGGCAAAAGCGTTCATGGTTGGTGTCGGCAGGTAATACAAGGCCGGCGTGCGTCGCAGGCCGGCACGCCAGCAGATCGCGCCGAACAGGCCGTAAAGCGCCGGCTGGTCGAAAGGCATGATCCGGCGCCCGCCCATTTGGAACAGCAGCGCCTCGGGCTTCATCCGGGCGGGTTCCGTACGGGAGGATCCGGCGCTCTCGCCGCTGCGCGGCTGCGGCAGGCCGGCCGGCTTGGCCGGCCCATACAGCCCCGCCGGCTTGGCCGGCCCATACAACATCGTGCCGCACAAGCCGAACAGGGCCAGCATGCCGTTCAGCAACTGGGCCGACTGGTGGTGGTGGTGGTCCTTGACGTGCTGCAGGGTCGCCGTGCCGAGGTGTCGCTGCCGATCCCGGCCCAAACGGCCGGCCGCCACGCGCACACTCTTCTCCAGCCGGTTTGCCCGATGCAGCATGCCTGTCGCCACCTCCATCCGATCACGGGACAGAGGACGCCGTCGGCGTCCGCTGCCCAGCCACCGCTCAAGAGCCTATGCGCCATTCCTTTTCGAAGTGTGAACGAATTGCGCGGTCCGTGCCAGCCGCATGTGCCATCCGGCTCGCCGGCTCGCGGAAGGTGCCGGATTCAAGACACTTCGGTCATCAGCTCCGTCGGGAACCCCGCTTCCCGCATGCGCGCGATCAGCGCCTGCACGTGCGCCTGGTCGCGGGTCTCCAGCACGACGTCGACCTCCGCCATCTTCACCGGTACATTGTGGAACAGCCGCTGGTGATAGACCTCCACGATGTTGGCGCCGGCCTCGCCCAGCAGGTGGGTGACGCGGGCCAGCGCGCCGGGGGCGTCGGCGATGCCGATGCGCAGGCGGACGATCCGTCCCTCATAGACCAGGCCGCGCATCAGCACCTGCGCCAGGATGCGCGAGTCGATGTTGCCGCCTGAAACCACGATGCCGACCTTGCGGCCGCGGAATCGCTCCGGCGCGTCGAGGATCGCCGCCAGCGCCGCGGCACCCGCACCCTCCGCCACCAGTTTCTGCATGGTGGCGAGGCGGTAGATGGCTTCCTCCAGTGGGGTCTCGTCGACCTCGACCACCGCGTCGACCAGGGTGCGGACGATCGGCAGGGTAAGGCCGCCGGGCGCCTTCACCGCGATGCCTTCCGCCACGGTGGCGCCGCCGCAGACGATCGGCTGTCCGGCCAGCGCCTGGCGCATCGCCGGATAGAGGCTGCATTGCACGCCGATGACCTGGAGGTCCGGCCGCAGCGCCTTGGCCGCCGTCGCCATCCCGGCGATCAGGCCGCCGCCGCCGATCGGCACCACCAGCGTGTCGAGGTCGGGCACCGCCTTCAGGAACTCCAGCGCCGCCGTGCCCTGGCCGGCGGCGACGAACGGATCGTCGTAGGGATGCACGAAGGTCAGCCCCTCGCGCGCCGCCAGCTCATGCGCGAAGGCCGCCGCGTCGCTCAGCGTGTCGCCGTGCAGCCGCACGGTGGCGCCCAGGCTTTCCGTCCGCTCCACCTTGGTGAAGGGGGTGAAGCTGGGCATGACGATGGTCGAGCGGATGCCCAGCCGCGTCGCGTGGCAGGCCACCGCCTGGGCGTGGTTGCCGGCCGACATGGCGATGACGCCGGCCTGCCGCTCCGTCTCGCCCAGCGACAGCAGCTTGTTCAGCGCGCCACGCTCCTTGAAGGAGCCGGTGGCGTGCTGGTTTTCCAGCTTCATATGCAGCCGGCATCCCGCCATGTCCCCCAGGCGGGGTGCCGGCACCGCCGGTGTCTCGGACAGGTGTCCCGCGATGCGCGCCGCCGCGGCGCGCACGTCCTCCAGGCTTATGGTCATTCTTTTGTCCCGGTGTTGCGTGGTGTGAGTGTCAGCACCTCCGCCCCTGCCGTGGCCAAGGTGCCACGATCGCCGGTCAGACGCAACGAGCCGCCGTCGCGCCAGGTGGAAACGAGATCGCCCCAATGCGGCGCGAAGGGGTTTCCCGATTGGCCGGTGGCGATCACGAACCGGGAGTTGTCGAGATCGGCCAGATCATAGACGCCGCGATAGCCGGCGCCATGGACATGGGCGAACGGGGCGGCGGAATCGCGGATGCGGGTGGTGCCGCGGTTGACCGTGAAGAAACCGCCGTCGGTCTCGATCGACAGGTCGGCCATGCCGCCGATCACCGGCATCTGGCCGATCATCCGGTGGTTCAGCATGGCGCGATGCTCGTCGCCCCAGCGCCAGCGGCCGGGGTTCGAGCCGTGACGCTTCTCCAGCGCCGCCAGGGCGGTGGTCAGGGCGGTCGCCACGGCGTCGGCGCAGGTCTCCTTGGCCGGCGTCGTCACGTCGTCGCACCATTGCGGCGCATTCCGCATCACATGGCGCAGCGCCGCCGGGCGCAGGTCCCAATAGGACGGGAAATCCGCGCCCAGCTCGTCCGCGAAGACGGTGCGGACCAGTTCGCGCTGCCACGCCTCGAAGATCAGCGGTTCGGGCCGGTCGCGCGCCATGGTGCCGTCCCAGCCGCGCAGCAGGGCCACGGCGTCGGTCGCGATGCCCTTCGGGACCGGGTATTTCAGCAGTTCCGGCAGGAAGTCGCGGGCCGGTAGGGAGACGCTGTCCATCTGCTGCCGCGCCACGTCCTCCACCGAATGGCGGCCGCTGCCCAGCATCTCAACGATGCGCTTCGCCCGCGACGGGTCGGGCCATTCGGTTGCCAGCCGGTACGGGTAGTCGTGGCCGACGACGGCGTTGTTGGCGTTGACGAACTGTCCCGATGGCGGGTTGACCGCCTGCGGCAGGGCGTAGACCGGAAGGAAGCCGGTCCAGTCATACTCGCCGGTCCAGCCCGGCACCGGCACCCGCCCGTCGCCCTTGCGGCGGATCGGCACCCGCGCCGGCGACAGGAAGCCGACCTCGCCGGAGCGGTCGGCATAGACGACGTTCTGCTGCGGGGCGACGTGCAGGCGCAGCGCCTGGCGCACCGCCTCCGCATCGGCGGCGTGGTTCAGCCGGTAGAGGGCTTCCGCCGAGCTGTCGTCGCCGGCGAGGCCGGGGAAGGCCAGGGCCAGCGCATGCCCGGCCGGGGTCGCCTCGGGGGCTTCCAGGTCGGAGATCACCGGGCCGTGCCGCGTCTCCCGCACGCTCAGGGCCTCGTCGGGCTGGCCGGCGATGCGGATGGTCTCGGTCCGCTGCCCGAAGGGGCGGTTGCCGTCGGGGGCGACGTAGCGGGCGGCATCCTGCGGGTCGATTTTCTCGACGAAGATGTCCTGGGTGTCGCTGTGGGTGGTGGTGAAGCCCCAGGCGACGTGGCCGTTGTGCCCCAGGATGTGCAGCGGCACCCCCGGGACGGTGGCGCCGGTCATCGTGAAGCCCGGCGTCACGATGCGGGCGAGATACCAGAGGATCGGCGCGTCCAGCCCGAGATGCGGATCGTTGGCGAGGATCGGCTTGCCGGTGGTGGTGCGGGCGCCGGTCAGGGCCCATTCGTTCGACGCGGTGTCGAAGCCCAGCGTCGGCAGGGCGGCCAGCGTCCGGCGCACCGCCGGTTCCAGATCCAGGCCGCGCAATTCCGCCGCCAGCGTCACCGGGGCGCCGGGCGGATCGGCGGGGAACAGATCCTCGACCTGGGCAGGCGTCAGCCGTTGCAGCACGCGGGCGCGGAACAGCTCGTCGCGGTAGTTGGCGGAAAGCTGCAGCGCCATCAGCTTCGCCCAGACGAGGCTGTCGGCGGGCTTCCACGGCTCCGGCGTGTGGCGGAGAAGCTGGAATTCGATCGGCAGCGCTTCCCGCCGGGTTGCGAGATAGGCGTTCACTCCGTCGGCGTAGGCGTCGAAGGCGGCGCGCGCGCCGGGCGACAGCGTCGCGGCCATCGCCTCCGCCGCCCGGTAGACGCCGAGGGTCCGCATGGCCCGGTCGTTGCGCAGGGCGAAATCGCCGAACCGCGTGCCGACCAGTTCGGCCAGCCGGCCCGCCCCGGCGCGGCGCATCGTCTCCATCTGCCACAGCCGGTCCTGGGCGTGGAC